>Ga0102590_1002410_pt1 | contig 22222 bp, 24 predicted proteins | sample AraplaMF_Col_mMF_FD_76859 | JGI IMG/M metagenome (GOLD analysis project Ga0102590, IMG submission 76859) | Arabidopsis root microbial communities from the University of North Carolina, USA - plate scrape MF_Col_mMF | ecosystem: Host-associated > Plants > Roots > Endosphere | place: USA... | reverse complement strand
GACCGAAGGGCTCAGCCACTCACGTTATCCAGGCAGCATTCACGCTGCCCTTCATCCGACAAGTCGCAGCCACTGAAGGCAGCCCCCTCATCGGGGGCGGCCGGTGACCTCGCTCCCTGGGACGGGGATACAAATCCCGCCTGCAGGCGCCACACCCGGCTCTGCCAACCAAGTGTCCCTAGACGACACCCTCAGATGAGCAGGGCGTGCCCGGTGTAGCGCGTCCACAAGAGAAGAAAAGATTGTTGCGATTCCGGATGTGAATTCAGTGGGGACAGAGGCGCCAGCCAGAAATTATGCGAGGCGCATCAACGTGCTCCGGCGTCATTCCGGGGCGGCCCGCAGCGCCGAACCCGGAATGACAGCGGCGCGAGTGGGGAGCGCCGCGAAATACGGCACCGACAGCGGCAGCTAATCGGTTCCTTGAACTTTCGCTGTTCGAACCACGCGGGGGTTGAAGATGAGGATGCTGATGCCAGCGAGCACCCAAACTCCGACACCGCCGTAGAGCATCACCCAGCCAAAACCTTGCGCCAGCGCCTCATGGACAACGGATGCGGACAGCTCCGGGACGGCCCCGGTGTTTCCCGCGGCAATCCTTTCGGCGAGCTGCCGCAGCTCCGCGTCACCCAGCTGCAGCGGCGCCGCGCTCTTCAGCGAAGCCAGCACGCCGCTCGAAAGGATAAAGCCCATCATCGCGATGTTGATCGCGAGCGAGACCATCCGCGCGCTCATGTCGATGCCGGACGCCATGCCGGCACGGTCGCTCGAAACCGAGCCGGTTGTCGTGTTGGTGACCGGCGTGTTGGTCAGTCCAAGGCCCACACCGGCGATCAGGCAACCGGGCAGCATCGTCAGCCAGCTCGCCGGCGCTGTGGCGCTGCCGAACTTCATCAGGACGAAGCCCAAGCCGATCGTGAACAGGCCGGCCGGAATGACGAGACCGGGCCGGTAGCGCAGCGACAGCCGCTCCCCCAGCGGCGGCATCACGAGCGTCGGCAGCGTATAGGCGAGCAAGGCGAGACCGGCGGCGACGCTGTCGTAGCCCAATCCCGCCTGGAACCAGATCGGCAGATAGATCATGAACGGCCAGAAGCTGATGTTCATCGCAGCCGAGCCGATGATCGCGCCGGAAAAATCGCGGACGCGAAACACCGAGAAGTCGAACATCGGCCGCAGGCTGACCTTCTCGGCAATCACGAAGGCGACCAGGCTCGCGACGGAAAGGCCGAGGATCGCAAGGCCGCTCGCGCTCGCGAAGCCCAGATCCGGCCCCTGCGTGATGTAGAAGGCCAGGCAGAACACCGACAGCGACAGCGTCAGAATACCGGCAACGTCGAGGCTCGTGGCCTTCGGATCCTTCGACTCGCGCACGCCGCTCGCGGCGAGCGCGAGCGCTACGACGGCAAACACCACGTGGACGAGAAACACCCACGTCCAATTCAACACCGCGGCGATTGCGCCGCCGATGATCGGCCCGAAGCCCAGACCGATGCCGAAGATGATGCCCCACCAGCCGAAGGCGATCGCGCGCTCCTTGCCGCCCTGGAACTCATGCGAGAGCACGGCGATCTGGCAGATCAGCATCGCGCCCCCGCTCATGCCTTGCAGAAATCGGGCGGCGATCAGCGCCAGGACGTGCTCGGTTACGCCGCAGATCAACGAAGTGAGGCCGAATGCCACGATGGCGATGATGAAGCTGCGCTTGCGCCCGTAGCGGTCGGCCAGCGTTCCGGTCGCCATCAGCACGGTCGTCACCGCGATCGTGTAGGCGTTCATGATCCACTGGAGCTGCTTGAAGTCCGCATGCAACACCTGCTCCAGCGTCGGCAGGATTGCGGGGATGCTGGAAATCTCCAACCCGAACATCAGGCTCGAAAGGCACACGGCGGACAGAGCGATCACGCTTCGGCGCGTCAACGAAGAAGACATGGTTCGGCCTTTCGACATGCGAGTCGGCAAACGAGGAACCGAACGTGACGCGAGAAAGCGCCGGTCGGTCCGTGTGTGGCGGAACCTAGTCAGCGCTTGATCATTTTAGAATTGGATGATTGGGTATATCAAAGACAACAATTTCGGATAGATGAAATGGCCACGTTGGATGTCGACTCCGTCGAAGCATTTGTGGCGATCGCCGATCTCCAGAGCTTCACGCGCGCCGCAAAGGCGCTCGGCACCACGCAAGGCGCAATCAGCGTGAAGCTGAAGCGGCTGGAAGACCGGCTCGGCCAGAGGTTGATCGAGCGGACACCGCGGGCCGTGCGCCTGTCGGCGCAGGGCGCGGTGTTCATCGAGTCGGCACGCGACTTTCTCGCCGCCCATGAGCGCGCCGTCGCAGGATTGTCGGCGTGCCGGCGCCGCTTCACGCTCGGCATCGCCAACTTTGTGGCCGGGCCGGAGGTGCCGACGCTGCTCGCGCGGCTCAATGCCCACGATCCGGCGCTCACCATCGAGGTGCGGCTCGACAATTCACGCGACGTGCTGGCGGCGTTCGACCGGGGCGAGCTTGATGCGGCCATCATCGATCGCAACGACGCCCGCCGCGACGGCGAGGTGCTGGGACCGGAGCACTTCGGCTGGTACGCCACTCCGGGTTTCGTGCACCGAACCGGCGAGCCGCTGCGGCTCGCGGGATCGTCGCCGTCCTGCGGCCTGCGAAGCATCGCGACCCGCGTGCTCGACGCCGCGGGAATTGCCTGGACCGAGGTCTTCCTGGGTTGCGGCACTTTTGTCGTTGCCGACGCGGTTGCGGCCGGCCTCGCCACTGCGGTGTTCGCGTGCCGGCTCGCGCCGCCCGGCACCATCGAGGTCAGCCAGCGGTTCGGGCTTCCTGCCATCCCGTCTTCGGAGATCGTGCTGCTGTCGACGCTGTCGGACGCCAAATCCCGCGAAGCGTTGAGGACGCTGGCGACCGCCTTTCGCGAGCACCGATAACGTCTCACCCGCCCAGAAACTTCGCCAGCTGATCGAGCGTCAGGCGGCAGCCGGTTTCGTTGTCCTCGAGCCGCACGCCTGCAGGAATGTCGTCGCAACGCACCGTGACCTCGGTGCCGCGACCGGCAGGCTTCAGCGTCGTGGTGATGGTCATCTCGCCGGCGAAGGACGGATCGTCGGATTGAAACACCGTCGCCCACACGATCTGCTCGTTCGGCACAAGCCGTACGAAGCGGCCCTCGAACGTGTCGGTGCGCGCGTCGGTCTTGCCGCGGGCCGACGTCTCGCTCTCCGGATACATCAGCGACATATGGAAGCGCCCGCCTTCGCGCGCCTCGAAGGCATGCACCACGCCGGTCATCGTGCCCGGCGGCAGCCATTGCGCGATGGCGGCGCGATCGAGATAGGCACGGTACACCGCGGCCGGCGGTACCCCGATGACCTTCGATACAGCCGTGCTTCGCGCATTCGTCATCGGAGCACCATCGGCAAATCCCGTTGCTTGGAACCGCGATCGCGACAGTTTCGTTTGGAACGACACGGCGCGTGTCGCGTTTTAGATCATGGGCACGGGCAAGCACATCCCAGTCTTGGGCGACCGGTTGCGGCGGTTCCACGAGTACCTGATGGCGGACGCCAAGGGCTTCGTGGACGATCTGAAACGGAGGCCAGAATGGCAGAGATCAGACCAGAGCGCCGAGACTCCAAGCGCGACGTCAGCGATGACGAAATCCGGAAGCTCATTCGCAAGGTGAACAGCGACCTCGAGAATCTCGAGCGCGCCGCGCAGGAGCTGGAACGCGTCACGCGGCAGCCGGCGCACTAAGGCTGGTCGGCTTCGTCGGCCAGCTCTTCGAGCACCTCAGCCTCCGCTTCGAGCGCCCCGCGGCGCTCGAGTGACGGACAGCTCTTCGCCTCGTCGCGGCAGCGCTGCGCGGCCTCGCGCAGCTCCGAAGCCAAAATCCTTTGTTCTCTTTCATTGTCGGTCATGAGGATTGGTATCAGAGGCGATCTATTTTCGCCATCAGTATTGGAATACCGGGAATTTTCACGGATGGGGCGGAGTCATCCGAGAGGAACACCATCGCGCGCACGACGTTAGGCCACGTTCAGTGGGGACATCAAACTGATGCTGACAATGGTCATCGGCGCCGCGTTCTGCTGCGTGCCTCCCGCCGTCCTGATCGAGCGCTTCGCGCCGGCGCGCAGATTGCCGCAACAATGGGCGGCCAACGACAATTTCCCTCATCGGGAACGCTGGTGAGCGGCCGCTCACGCGTTGGTCGACGCGTGCCCGGCTTTCCCTGAAACGGACTTCCGCCTTTGCGAAGCCGCACTCAGCCCCACGTCGCCGAAGCATTTCCGGTCGGCATCTGCGCGCTGAAGCGGCCGTGCTGGGCCTCCGCCATCAGATCCGAAAACTGCGAATGGCTCATGCGGATCATCGTCTCGTGGTCGCCCGCTTCCATGTAGACGTCCGGCGCCGCTTCGATGCTGTCGTCGATGAGGAGCGACAGCCCGTAACACTGGCCGACCGCCGGAATGGCGCCATGCGCGCAATCGGGGAACAGCCGGTCGATCTCGGCCTCCTTGGCCATCTGCACATTGTCGCCAAGCTGGTCGCGCAGATCGGTCAGATGCAGGTGACGCGAGGCCGGCAGCACGGCGAGCACGTAGCCGCCGTCGCGGCGCAGCACGACGCCCTTGGCCAGGCAGTTTCCCGAGATGTGGCAGGCTTCGGCGGTGCGCGTCGACGAGGTAGTCGGCTCGTGCGCAACCACGTCGTACCGGATGTTGTTTGCCGCGAGGTAGCGTTCGAGTGTGGGAGCGATAGACATGATGGCCTCCGGTGCGAATGGCGCCATCGCATCCGTCAGGGCCCTCCCCCCACCCTGGCCTCACGGACTGCGCGGCAAGGTGGAACAATCAGCCGACAAGGTAGGCTCGCGGTGCTTCGGTTACAATCCGGGATGGCGCCTGATTGGTCGGCTTCCTCACGCCACGAACTTGTAGCCGTCGCCCCAGCGCTGCACACGGCTGGTCGACGGCTCCGGGAAGTGCGTCACGCACATCAGCGTTGACGTGTCGCAGAAGCGGTCGAACACCCGGCGCCGGGTCGCACCCGCCTGCGCGGAATCGTAGTCGGCGCGCATGCCGAGCTCCGGATAGCGTCCCTGGATCGGCGAATGAATCATGTCGCCGGCGATCAACGCGTCGTGGCCCGGCCGGCCGACCAGCACCGAATAGTGATCGATGGTGTGGCCCGGCGTCGGCAGGAATTGCACGGCCTCGTTCAGCACAAAGTCGCTTTTGACGACCTGCGCGCGGTTCGCCGCGACGATCGGCAGCACCGAGTCGGAGATCCAGGGGCAACCCGCGGGCTCCGCCTTTTCCTTTTGCGTCCAGAACGCGAGCTCGCGGTCGGCCATGACGTAGCGGGCCTTGGGGAAGGTCGGCACCCAGCGCCCGTTCTCGAGCCGCGTGTTCCAGCCGACGTGGTCCACATGGAGGTGGGTGCACATCACATAATCGATGTCTTCGAAGCGGAGGCCCGTGGCCTTGAGGCCGCCCTCGAAGCGGTCGCTGTTCATCATGTGCCAGGCCGGGCGCGACGGCCGCGGCTTGTGATTGCCGACGCAGGAATCGATCAGGATGTTGTGATGCGGCGTCTTGATCAGGAAGCTCTGGATGCACAGCACCAGCCGGCCGCTGGCAGGATCGATGAAGGTCGGCTCCAGCCAGGAGCGGTTCTCGTCGAGCATCTCCCGCGTCAGCTTCGGGAAGAATTCGAGGGCGTCGAAAAAGCTCCCCTGCTGCTCGACAACCGGATGGATGGTGACGTCTCCGAGCGCGATGGGCTGAGCCATGGATGGTCCTCACCTGCGTATTGATCGCCATGAGCTTAGCGCCAACTCGGGCGGCCCGCCCCCCTGAAAAGGCAGGGCTATCGCATATGGCGCGGCGGGTGCCGCTTGTCCCCTCTCCCGCTTGCGGGAGAGGGTGGCGAGCGAAGGCGAGCCGGGAGAGGGCTCTTCTAACTGCGGCACCCCTCTCCCCCCTCGCCTTCGCTCGGGACCCTCTCCCCGCTTCGCGGGGCGAGGGGACCAGACCGCCTCAGCGTGCCGTATGCGATAGCCCTGCCCCCAGGGTCGGGTACGCGCACCATCGGTGCATCACAACACGTCTTCTACCGCTCGGCGGTCGCGAGCTGATAGGCACCGCGCTCGAACGTGTCGTAGACCGCCAGCGCCTTGGCATCGGCGAACGGCAGGTACTGCATCATGATCACGCCCGCGATGCCGCGCGCCGGATCGATCCAGAAGAAGGTGTTGTTGATGCCGCCCCAGCTCAGACTGCCGGGCGAGCGCTTGCCGGGCACCTGATCCACCGTGATGAGGAAGCCGAGCCCCCACTTGTCGCGGCCGTCGGCGATGAAGGTGAAGTCGGCGCTGCGCGGCAGCGCGGTCTTGAGCGCCGGCACCGAAACCGCACCGATGTGGTTCTGGCTCATCAAGGCCACCGTCTCGGCCTTGAGCACGCGCGCGCCATCGAGCTGGCCGCCGTTGAGGAACATGCGCACGAAGCGGCCGTAGTCGCTCGCCGTCGAGGCGAGCCCGCCACCGCCGATCGGCGCCGGGATGGTGAGCCCGAGCTGCGGATTTTGCAGCACGATGTCGCCGTCCATGCGCTCGCCCGAGCGCTGCTGCTGGGCGACCATGCGCGGCCCCTTGGCCTCCGGCACGTTGTAGGACGTGTCGTCCATCTTCAGCGGGGCGAAGATGTGCTGGCGGAAATAGTTCTCGAGCTTCTGGCCCGAGACGACCTCGACCAGCCGGCCGACCACGTCTGTGCTGGTGCTGTAGTGCCAGCGCTCGCCTGGATCGAACAGCAGCGGTCCGCCAAACGGATAGGTCTCGCCCGCCCGCGGCTTGAAATCGCGCCACGTCGCGCTGGTGAACGGATAGGCCAGTCCGGAGGTGTGCGTCAGGAAGTGCCGGACGGTCGGCGCTTTCGACGCCGGGCGGACCTTGTATTCGCGGGTGGCCGGATCGAACGATTCAATGACCTTCAGCCCCGCAAGCTCCGGCAGATATTTCTCGGCCGGATCGTCGAGGCCGAGGCGGCCCTGCTCGACGAGCTGCATCAAGGCGAGCGACGTGACCGCCTTGGTCATCGACGCAATGCGGAACATCGCATCGGTCGTGAGCGCACGGCCGGTCGAGACGTCGGCCACGCCGAATGCACCCTGATAGATGACGCGCTCGCGATTGGTGACCAGCGCGACCACGCCGGGCACGTCCTTGCGCTCGACCGCAGCGCGCAGGCTGGCATCGAGCGCCGCGCTCCCTGCATTCTGGGCGCCGGCCCTGTCAGCCAACGCGACAACCGCAACACTCATGGCAATAAGAATCCCTGCAGTCCTTCGATTCATGGGTCGCCTCCCTGGTGCGCTTTTCGGGCACGCCCGCTTCATCGGCGACAACGACACGCCGCCGCGTCGGGGTGTTGCGCCGTGACGTTAGCACCGGCCATTCGCTGGGTGCGCCGCACATGATCGTGATTGCGGTGCAGGAGAGTTCGGGCCACTGCCCACCGACGCGGCCCACCTTAGGCTGCGCGGCGCAGCACGCTGACAAAGAACCCGTCGGTGTCGGTGCGCCGCGGGGTCATCAGGAGACCTTCGGCCGCGAGCAGCACCGCGCGGCGGAAGAGATACGCGCGCTCGCCGAGCGCATGGGTCATCACCTCGGCCGGCGGCGCGATCGTGAAGCCCGGATGCCGCTCGACGAAGCCGCGCACCTGCGCGCCGTTCTCTTCGTCCAGCACCGAGCAGGTGATGTAGGCGATACGGCCACCTGGCTTGACCAGCGCGGCGGCGCGGTCGAGCACGGCCACCTGCTCCTTGTTGCGCACCTCCAGGGCACCTGGCCGCACGCGCCATTTGGCGTCGGGATTGCGCCGCCAGGCGCCGATGCCGGTGCAAGGCGCGTCGATCAGCACCAGATCGAGGCGGCCCTTCAGATCGTCGAGCTCGGTGTTGATCGATTTGGGTGTGCGGACCTGGACGTTGCGGGCGCCCGCGCGCGTGAGCCGCTCGTGGATCGGCGCAAGGCGACGCTTGTCGTCGTCGGTGGCGTAGAGCTGGCCCTTGTTCTGCATTGCGGCTGCGAGCGCGAGCGTCTTGCCGCCGCCGCCGGCGCAGAGATCGAGCACCTGCTCGCCGGGCGAGGCCGCCGCAAGCAGCGCGGCAAGCTGCGAGCCCTCGTCCTGCACCTCGACGAGGCCTTTCAGATAAGCCGGCTCGGCATGGACTGCCGGATTCTTGGCATCGGCCGCGAGCGTGATGCGCAAGCCCTGCGGCGACCAGCGCGTCGGCTCGGGCTTGAGATCGGCGAGTTGGGCCTGCACCTCATCGCGCTCGCCCTTCAGCGTGTTGACGCGAAGGTCGAGCGGCGCGCGCGACGCGAGCGCCGCGCCCTCCTCGGCCCGCTCGTCGCCGAACACCTTGGCGAGATACGGATCGAGCCACTCGGGATAATCGCCTCGCACATGGGCGGGCGCGTTGCCGACATCGGCGGCCGCAAGCCTGGCACGCTCGGTATCGGTCAGCGCGGACGGCGCGTAGCCCGTGCCGTCGGCGAGCCGCGCCACCGCGTCGGCATCGAGCTGACGCTCACGGACCAGCATGCCGAGCGCGGTGCCGCGCGGGCTGTCGTCATCCATCATGAAGGCCGCGGACGCTCTCCGCCGCAGCGTGTCGTAGACCAGGCCCGCGATCGCAGCGCGATCGCCGGAGCCCGCGAAGCGGTGCGACAGGCCCCAGTCCTTCAACGCATCGGGCGCCGGACGCCGTCGCGCGCCGATGTCGGCGAGCACTTCGATGGCGGCGGCGAGTCTTGCTCCAGGAGTCATGTCAGTTCCGTCATATGAGGTCCGTCATGGCAACCCCAGCATGATCTTGACGATGAAGATCAGCCACATGATCAGCAGCACGATCGCGGCGATGCCGTAAAACCCGCCGCGGAACCGCACGTTGTTGCTGGTGACATGCACGAAGGCTTGCAGGATGCGGAATGCGACGAAGATCCAGGCCAGCACGACGAACAGAAAGTCCGCATGCTTGGTGAACATCGCGAGGATCGTCAGCACATAGAACAGCACCGGCAATTCGAACTGATTGCTGAAGCAATTGCCGAGCAGCGCAGACTGGCGCGGCCAGTTCGGCTCGCGCATGGCGATGTCCTCGAAACGCGTCTCGCCGCTTTGCAGGGAGTGGGTGCGGAACGCCATCATGCCCAGCATCACCGCAAAGGTGAGCAGCACCTGGGCGAACAGGGGCGCCAGAATCATGGCGGTGGACATGCCGATGCTCCGGTTATGCGGCAAAAGTTGGCCGCGGTGGTGCGACCTTCTAGCGGCTGTGGTCTGCAAGTGAAAGCCTCGCGGACTGTCACATCGCCGGTGTAGGGTCCGGCATGGCTCGTCGCGTTGCGTCCCCCTCCCCGCCATCCTTGGAACAGCCCCCGAAGCCGCTGGTCGCGGCGCCGATCCGCCATGGGCTGGCGGTCTTCACCTTCGTCGCGGGTGGCTGGGGCGGGCTCTACGCCGGCAACTGGCTGATCTATGCCATCGCGCGCTGGACCGACCGCGACATTGCCGAGCTCAAGGTGATGCTGATGTGGGGCACGCTCGCAAGCGCCCTCGTCTGCGCGGTGGCGGGCGTCTGGCTGGTGCTGGCCGCGACCCGCTGCAGCCGCGAGGCGCAGCGCGTGGGCCTGATCGCGGCGGGCGTGGCCCTGGTGGTCGGCACGCTGGTGATGCTCGGCAGCTTCGACTGGCGGAAGAGCTCGGGCGTGCCCGAGGTGATGTACGAGATCCGCCTGCCCGCGGGCACCCCGCCGCCGCGCGCCGACAGGGTCAATGTGATGCTGTGGTCGGACCGCGCCGGCCAGGGCTGCTATGTCTCGGGCGTGCGGCGCGACGGCGATCGGCCGGTGATCGCCGGAAGCTTCCAGCTCAACGGCTCGGGCGAGCGGACGCTGTCGCTCGGCCTCGACCGCGAGCCGCAGGGCTACTGGACCGTGCCGCTCGGGCGCGACGCCAAGCCGGAACGGGAGTTCGGCCCCTGGCAGCGCATCGCCTTCACGCCGATCCCGCGCGAAAACGGCAGCCCGCTGCCGCCGGGCGAATACGAGGTGCGCTACCGGGTGCGGAAGTATTTGTGAAGGCGGCCTGAGACCCGACACTTAAGCCTTGGGCGCGGCGACGCGCACCAGCATCTTGCCGAAGTTCTCGCCGCGAAGCAGCCCGATCAGCGCCCGCGGCGCCTTTTCCAGGCCGTCGACCACGTCCTCGCGGTACTTGATGCGGCCTTCGCGAAGCCACGCCGACACGTCGCGCAGGAAATCGGCATGGCGCGCGGCGAAATCGCCCACGATGAAACCGCGGAAGGTCAGCCGCTTGGTCAGGATATCGCGCGTGAGTTTCGAGACGCGGAGCGCGCCGGCCGGCATCTCGGCGGCGTTGTAGGTCGCGATCTGGCCGCACACCGGAATGCGGGCGAAGTTATTGAAGAGCGGAAACACCGCCTCGAACACCGGGCCGCCGACATTCTCGAAATAGACATCGACGCCGTTGCCGCACGCGGCCTTGAGCTGTGCCGCCATATCGGGCGCGCGATGATCGACACAGGCGTCGAAACCGAGCTCGTCGGTGACATAGCGGCACTTGGCCGGCCCGCCCGCGATGCCGACGGCGCGCGCGCCCCTGATCTTGGCGATCTGGCCGACCAGCGAGCCCACCGCGCCCGAAGCCGCCGACACCACCACGGTCTCGCCCGCCTTCGGCTGGCCGATCTCGGAGAGGCCGGTGTAGGCGGTTATGCCCGGCATGCCGAGCACGCCGAGCGCCGTGGAAACCGGCGCAATCGACGGATCGATCTTGCGCGCGAGCTTGCCCCGGCTGATGGCGTGGGTCTGCCAGCCGCTCGGGCTCAGCACGATGTCGCCAGGCGCATAGCCGTCGAGATTGGACGCGACCACTTCGGAGACAGTGCGGCCCTCCATCACCTGGCCGATCTCGACCGGCGCGGCATAGGACGGCGCGGCGCTCATGCGCCCGCGCATGTAGGGATCGAGCGACAGCCACAGCGTCCGCAGCAGCATCTCGCCCGCGCCCGGCGTGGGCACCGGCATCTCTTCGATGCGGAAGTCGCTCTCTTTCGGCTCGCCCAAGGGCCGCGACGCAAGCAGGACGCGCGTGCCCATGGTCACTGGCGTTACGCCCGGCTCGGGTAGTTCGGGCTCTCGCGGGTGATGGTGACGTCGTGGACGTGGCTTTCGCGCAAGCCTGCCGAGGAGATGCGGATGAACTGCGCCTTGTCGTGGAAATCGTTCAGGTCCTTGGCGCCGACATAGCCCATGGCGGCGCGCAAGCCGCCGGCGAGCTGGTGCAGCACGTTCGCGACCGGGCCCTTGTAGGCCACCTGCCCCTCGATGCCCTCGGGCACGAGCTTCAGCGAGTCCTTGATGTCCTGCTGGAAGTAGCGGTCGGCCGAGCCGCGCGCCATGGCGCCGACCGAGCCCATGCCGCGATAGGATTTGTAGGAGCGGCCCTGATAGAGATACGCCTCGCCCGGCGTCTCGTCGGTGCCGGCGAGCAACGAGCCGACCATCGCGACGTCGGCGCCGGCGGCGAGCGCCTTGGCGAGATCGCCCGAATACTTGATTCCGCCGTCGGCGATCACCGGGGTGTCGTGCTTCTTCGCGGCGTCCACCGCGTCCATGATCGCGGTGAGCTGCGGCACGCCGACGCCCGCGACCATCCGCGTGGTGCAGATCGAGCCCGGCCCGATGCCCACCTTGATCGCGTCCGCGCCCGAATCGATCAGCGCCTTGGCGCCCTCGGAGGTCGCCACATTGCCGGCCACCACCTGCACGGCGTTGGAGGCGCGCTTGATGCGCGACACCGCGTTGAGCACGTGCTGCGAATGGCCGTGCGCGGTGTCGACCACGACGAGATCGACGCCGGCTGCAAGAAGCTGCTCGGTGCGGTCATAGCCCTTGTCGCCCACGGTCGTCGCGGCGGCGACGCGCAGCCGCCCCTGATCGTCCTTGCAGGCGTTCGGATTGGCCACCGCCTTCTCGATGTCCTTCACGGTGATCAGGCCGACGCAGCGGTAGTCGGCGTCGACCACCAGCAGCTTCTCGATGCGGTATTGATGCAGGAGCTTCTTCGCCTCGTCCTGGTTGACGTGCTCCCGCACGGTGACGAGGCGATCCTTCGTCATCAGCTCCGACACCTTCTGCCGCACATCGGTGGCGAAGCGCACGTCGCGGTTGGTCAGGATGCCGACGAGCTTGCCGGGGCCGCGGCTCGCACCGTTGCCGCCCTCGACCACCGGCACGCCGGAGATATTGTTGTCCTTCATCAAGGCGAGCGCGTCGGCGAGCGTCGCGTCGGGGTGGATGGTGAGCGGGTTCACCACCATGCCGGATTCGAACTTCTTGACCTGCCGCACCTGGGCGGCCTGCTGCTCGGGCTCGAGATTGCGGTGAAGCACGCCGATGCCGCCGGCCTGGGCCATGGCGATCGCCATCTTGGCCTCGGTGACGGTGTCCATGGCGGACGCCATGATCGGCAGGTTGAGCGAGATCGAGCGGGTGAGCCGGCTGCGGATATCAACCTCGGAGGGCAGCACATCGGACAGCCCTGGCTTCAGCAGCACGTCGTCGAACGTGAATGCTTCGGTCAACTCCGCGCGTGTGATGGTGGCCATGCCAACTCCGGTCCCTGATCCATCCTTGGCCCCGGAATGTGGGGTTCCGGAGCGGATATGCGAGCCCTTCGCAAGGACGGAACGCCCTCGCCCGAATCGGGCCCGCTTTTGGGTTGGCGATGGTGCTTAGCACCGGATTGCCGGATTTCCTAGGGATTTCCTGAGAAATCCCGCGTCATCCACTATCTGGCACCCTATGATGAAATCCGGGGCATCTGGATAACGCATGACACAAAAACGGCTGGTCCCCTTCATCGTGGCGGTGTCGCTGTTCATGGATAACATGGACTCGACCGTGATCGCGACCTCGCTGCCCGCGATCGCGGCCGATATCGGGACGAGCCCCCTCACCCTGAAGCTCGCCGTCACCTCTTATCTCCTCTCGCTCGCGGTGTTCATCCCGATGAGCGGCTGGACCGCCGACCGGTTCGGCGCCCGCACGGTGTTCGCCGCTGCCATCGCGGTGTTCGTGCTGGGCTCGATCGGCTGCGCGCTGTCGAGTCAGCTCTGGCATTTCGTGCTGGCCCGCATCGTCCAGGGCATCGGCGGTGCGATGATGACCCCGGTCGGGCGCCTGGTGCTGGTGCGCACGATCGACCGACGCGAACTGGTCAACGCCATGGCCTGGGTGTCGATACCCGCCATGATCGGGCCCCTGCTCGGCCCGCCGCTTGGTGGCTTCATCACGACCTACACCAGCTGGCACTGGATCTTCCTGATCAACGTGCCGATGGGAGTGATCGGGATATTTCTGGTCACGCGCTACATCGACAACATCCGCGCCGAGGTGCCGGAGCGGTTCGATGCGGTCGGCATGGTGCTGTCGGGCATTGCGGTGGCGGGGCTGACGTTCGGACTGTCGATCGCAGGCTTCGACATCGTGCCCTGGCCTGTCGCGGCCGGGCTGATCGTAGCAGGACTGATTTCGCTCTCGCTTTATCTCGCCTATGCGCGGCGGCATCCGGCGCCGATCATCGATTTCGGGCTGCTCAAGCTGCCGAGCTTCCGGGCAAGCCTCACCGGCGGCTTCGTGTTCCGAATCGGCGTCGGCGCCATGCCGTTTCTTCTGCCATTGCTCCTGCAGGTCGGCTTCAACATGACGCCGTTCCAATCGGGCATGATCACCTTCACGTCGACCATGGGCGCGATCATCGTGAAGGGCGCGGCGCCGTGGATGCTCAAGCGCTTCGGCTTCCGCAACCTGCTGGTCGCCAACGCGATCCTCGGCGGGCTGTCGATTGCGGCCTGCGCCGGCTTCTCGGCCCAGACCTCGTTCATCGTGATGGTGGGCGTCCTGATGATCGGCGGCTTCTTCCGCTCGCTGCAGTTCACCGCGGTCAATGCGCTCGCCTATGCCGAGGTGCCGGTGGCGCGGATGAGCCGCGCCACGGCGCTTGCCGCGGTCGGCCAGCAGGTGTCGCTGGCGACGGGCGTGGCGGTCGGCGCGCTCACGGTGGAGCTTGCGGTGCGCCACCACGGCCAGGCAGCGATCATGGCTTCCGACTTCCCGCCGGGCTTCCTCCTCGTGGGGCTGATCGCCACGAGCTCGGCGCTGATCTTCTGGCGCATGCCGGCCGATGCCGGCGCCGAGATGGCCGACCGCCTGCCCGCCGCCAGCCGGGCCTCCGATCCGAAAGGCGGCTGAGGTTTATGGCGCGGCGGCCACGTCCTTGCCACAAGGCCGCACCATCAGTGCTGGCGGACCGCCGCCGAGCCTCCTAGATTCTGCCATCATGGAGTTGCGGCCAGGCTGTCCGGACCGATCGATGCCGAAACCCATCGCCCATAGATACCTTGCGCCCATGGCCGCTCTGGCGCTGCTCGCAGCTGCCGCCGCCGCGAGCGCACAGCCGCAAAGCCCGATGTCGGCCGATGAGCAGCGCTGCGCGGGCCTCAACGCCGCGCCCGCCGATGCGGTCCAGGCCTGCACCACGCTGATCGGCAGCGGCCGTTACGTCGGCAACAATCTCGCCATCGTCTATTCCAACCGCGGCATCGCCCATGCGCGCGCCAGCGACTACGACCGCGCCATTATGGACTTCGACCAGGCGGTGCGGCTCAACCCGAGCTACACCCGCGCCTTTGTCAGCCGCGGCAATGCGCAGCTTGCCAAGCGCGACTTCGAGCGCGCGATCACAAGCTTCGATCTGGCGATCCGGCTCGATCCGAAAAATGCCGGCAGCCTGACCGGCCGCGGCAGCGCATTTGCCGCCAAAGGCGACCACGACCGCGCCATCGCGGACTTCGACGCGGCTCTGAAGCTCGATGCCAACTATGGACCCGCCTATCTCAACCGCGGCCTGTCGTGGAACGCGAAGAAAGAGCCGGACAAGGCGCTCGCCGATTTCGATGCCGCCGAGCGGCTCACACCGGACAGCGCGTCGGCCTACGGCCATCGCGGCCTGGCGCTCGATGCCAAGGGCGAAACCGAGCGCGCCATCGCCGACCTCGACAAGGCCATCGCGCTCGATCCGCGCAACGCGGGCTTCTATGCGAGCCGCGGCAATGCCTGGCGCAACCGCGGCCGCATCGATCTGGCGCTCGCCGACTACAGCCAGGCGCTGACGCTCGCCCCGAACAACTGGCTGACCTATTACGACCGCGCCCAGGCGCACTATGTGGCGGGCAACTTCCGTGAGGCGCTGGCGGATGTCACCAGGACCGCGGAACTCAACGCCAACTGGGCGCCGGCCTTGAGCCTGCGCGGCCTCATCCAGGAAAAGCTCGGCGCGAAAGACTTGGCCATCGCCGATTTGCGGCGCGCCGCGGCCCTCGATCCGGCGCTTCCACAGCCAATTGACGCCCTGCGGCGGATGGGAATTTTGCGTTAACTCCAATGGCTTAGACCGCCCTGAACCCTGCCGGTCGCAACTGCGACAAATTGGCAAGAGGAAGGGAACTGACCGTGCGAAATCTCAAGCTGTTGCCGTTGATCGTGCTGCTGTTTGCCACCACGGAAGCGTCCGCGAAGCCGTGGGATGCCCGCTGCGGCAATTCCGATGCAGGCCTGCCCAACTGGATCGCCGGTTGCTCCGCCATGATCGACAGCGGCGATTACCGCGGCCGCGAGCTGTCCGCAGCCTATGCCCAGCGCGGCCACGCGCTGACGCTGACGCGCAATCTCAAGCAAGCCGCAGACGATCTCGATCGCGCGGTCGAGGCCGATCCGAGCTACGTGGTGGCCTTCGTCAACCGCGCCAACTTCTTCAACGTCGCCGGCAAGCCCGATCGGGCGCTGGCCGACGCCAAGCGCGCGCTCGAGCTCGATCCGAACCTGCCGCTGGTTTACTTCGTGCGCGCCGCCGCCGCCTCGCAGCTCAAGGACTACGACAGCGCGATCGCCGACTACAGCACGGTGATCAAGATGCGGCCGAACTTCGCGCAGACCTACGGCCTGCGCGGCATGCTTTATCACAAGAAAGGCGACGAGGACCGCGCCATTGCCGACTATGACGAGCGGCTCAGCCGCGAGATGGACGTCAGCACACTGCTCAGCCGCGGCGACGCGCGCCGCAACAAGAAGGACTTTGCCGGCGCCGATGCGGACTATTCGGAGGCCATCCGGCTCGATCCGAAGAATCCCGGCGGCTACAGGGCCCGCAGTTTCATCCGGCTGATGACGCACGACTACAAGGGCTCGGTCGAGGACTGCGACATCGCGATCAAGCTCGACCCCAATGAGGCGGCCGTCTACGTCAACCGTGGCAGCGCGCTTTCAATGCTCGGCGAACGCCAGCGTGCGCTGGCTGACTACGACACCGCGATCACGCTCGAGCCCGGCCATCCGATCAACCACGTCAGCCGCGCCATGGTGCTGAATGAGATGGGCGACCGCAGCGGCGCGCTGACAAGCCTCCGCAGGGCGCTGGCGCTCGCGCCCGGGTTCCCGCCGGCGCTGGAGCAGCTCGAAAAGATCCAGGGCAAGAAACACACCAGCCGCTGATACGTTGAATCACGACATTGAAATGACGAAAATTGCAAAGAGAAAAGTTTTAATCATGCGCAAATCGCTTTTGCTCGCCACGTTTTTGACCATTGTTCCGCTCGTCGCGCATCAGGCCGTGGCGCAACCCGTCATGACGCCCGGCGCGCCGGCCGAGTCCTGCAAGGCGCCGAATGTCACACTCGACGTGCGCATCGAGGGCTGCACCAAGATCATCGACGAGAAGAAGGAGACCGGTCGCTCGCTTGCGGTCGCCTATTGCAACCGCGGCTTCGCGCTGACCGAGCAGCGCGAGTTCGACCGCGCCATGACCGACCTCAACGAAGCGATCAAGATCGATCCGACCTATGCCTGCTCGTTCAGCAACCGCGGCCGGGTCTATGCCTTCAAGGGCAATCTCGAAAAAGCCATCGCCGACTACAATCAGGCGATCAAGCTCGATCCGAAATTCGCCGTCGCCTACAACAACCGCGGCGACGCGCTGATGCGGCGCGGCGATGTCGACAAGGCGATCGCGGATTTCAACACTGCGATCAAGGTCGACCCGCTGAATGTGCACGCCTATGGCAATCGCGGCTGGGCCTATTTTCGGAAGCATGACAACCAGAAGGCGCTCGCCGACTACTCGAAGGCGATCGAGCTCGATCCGAAGGAAATCCTCGGCTACATCAACCGCGGCAATGTCTATCGCACCATGGGCAACCTTGACCGCGCCGCGGCCGACTACGGCGAGGCCATTCGCGTGGCGCCGACCGATGCGCGCGGCTGGCGCAACCGCGGCATGATCAAGCTGATGAAGTACGACAATGCCGGCGGCATCGCCGACTACGACAAGGCGCTCGAATACGATCCGAAGGACGCCTACTCCTGGAACAACCGCGGCATCGCCAGGCGCGACACCGGCGACAAGGCCGGCGCGATTGCCGACTTCAAGAAGGCGCTGGAAATCAATCCGAACCTGCCCTCGACCAAGCAGGCGCTGGAAGAGCTTGGCGCGAAGCCCTAGGGCTTCGCTGTCGCGGCGATCGAGCCGACGGCATCTTTCAGCTCGGCATAGGCGCGCACCAGCGCATCGAAGCTGAAGTTGAGATTCCGCCCGCTCGGATTCGGCAGCACCCAGGCCACCGCCCCGCCAAAGGGCTCGGGCTGGCGGCCCCAGATCACCGCGTTGTTTCCGGTGATCGCCGCGAACGCCGGCTTGCCGAGAAACGCGACCACGCGCGGAGCGTAACGCCTGATCTTGCGTTCCAGCGCAGCGCCTGCACGCTTTAGCTCCAGACGGGACACTTCATTCGCGCCGGGCGTCGGCCGGGTGACAGCGACCGTCAGTCCGTAGCCATAGCGAAGAATGCTTCGATCTTCTTCGGGAGCGATCTGCTCTGGCGTGAATCCCGACCGATGCAGCACGCGCCAGAAGCGGTTGGTGCGGCTCACGAAATGCCGGCCCGCCAGCGCTGCTGTGGCCCCCGGATTGATGCCGCAGAAGATCACCGAGAGGCCGGGAGCCAGGATATCCGGCAGGCCGCGCTGCCGGCCCGCATTGCTTGGCTTGTGCAAAGCCCCTCCCCGTTTACCGTAGCATTGAACCCTTTTGGGGACAGGCCGACCAAACAGCAAGTCCAGGATCGATCCTCCTCGATCAATTTCCCATGCATCAGGGCATTATGAAGCACTTCACCATTTTGGCCGTTCTGCTTGCGGTGACGGCGTCGACCGGTCTCGCTCGCGCTGAGCCGCAGGAGACCCGCAGCTGCGAGTTCAAAGTGAAATCGCCTCGTGTCTCGGGCGAAGCGAGCGTCACGCTTGCCGACGGCAAGGTGACGAAGATTGCCGTGGACGTCTTTTACAGCAGCGGCGAGCGTGGCCGTCCGGGCTACACCTGCACCGTCGATTCATCCCGAAACGACGACCAAGAGTCCAAATGGTCGGAAGACGGCGACGCGACGGTCATCACCAATGCTTCTCCGTTCAATGCGAACGAGCCCGACCGCATCAAGGTGACGGTCGGCAAGTTTGTGTCGATCGACCTGGCAGAAACGCAATCGCTCGGCCGCTGCGGTGTCGGCGCCGAGCTGCCGCGCGCGATCGTCATTCCGACCAAAACCAAAACGTGCCGCGTGTGGCTGAAAGAGCCCTGAGAATAGTCAGACGGCTTGCAACCCCGTCAATACGCCCAAAAGGGCGCGATTAGAGCGCAGGTGGTTTTCACGAAGGAAGGAGCCTCGTTTGGCATATTGCAGCCGCGCTTTGCGGATATTGCCATGATGATGAGGAATCCGAATCCGCCGCAAATAAGCATCAGATAGAATTCCGCGTGCTTCAGCGCGTCGATTCCCCTCATGGGCGATAGTCCGTATTGCGAAAATGCCGAATGCCCGTTGAGGATCTTCCTGATGAGTCTGGTGTTGAGAAGCCCGAACGCAAACAAGTCGGCGAGCATCGCACCGAACAAAACAAATTCAGCAACTGACGTCTCGGGTTGCATTGAGCACTTTACTGCTTAAAGACCGAAGAATCCGATAAACCGGCCTGACGCTGACAGCAGCGCAGTGACGCCCATCAATCCGGCTGCCCAGAAATTCCGTCGGTTCATTTTCCGTAATGCTTTCGACAGTTCGGCGACCTGCTCTTCGTCGAAGCCCGGCTTGGCGTCCGGCAAACGGCACATCGCGGACATGAACCAGAAGATTGCAGAACCGCAGGCCGCGATCACCGCTGCGGTCTCGATCAACGATCTCATGATCGCTCCTATTGATGCGCGCGGCCGCGAAATCCCGTCGCCAGCACATAAAGCTCGGCCGAATCCGAGCGGCTCGCCGCGGGCTTCACGTGCTTCACGGTCGCGAAGTCGCGCTTGAGCTGCGCGAGCAGCGCCCCCTCGGTGCCGCCCTGGATCACCTTCGCCAGAAACGCGCCGCCGGGTTTCAGCACCTCGGCGGCAAATTCGGCCGCGGCCTCGACCAGCGCCATGATCTTCAGGTGGTCGGTCTGGCGGTGGCCTGTGGCGTTGGCCGCCATATCGGAAAGAACCACATCGGCAGGACCGCCCAACATGGCTTTCAACGTGTCGGGCGCCGCCGGATCGAGGAAGTCGATCGTCGCGAATTCGACGCCGGGAATTTCGCCCATCTCCAGGATGTCGATGCCGACAACGCGTCCCGCCGCGCCGACGCGCTTTTGCGCCACCTGGCTCCAGCCGCCAGGCGCCGCGCCAAGATCGGCGACGCGCCCGCCTTGCTTGAGCAAATGGTGCTTGTCGTCGATCTCGATCAGCTTGTAGGCCGCGCGCGAGCGATAGCCATCGCGTTTGGCCCGCGCCACATAAGGATCATTGAGCTGGCGCGCCAGCCATTTGCGCGAGGACTCCGACTTGCGCTTATCCTTGACTTTAACCTTGAGGCGCCGCTCGCCGCGATCGGAGGTCATTGCCACACCCCGTCTTCGCGCATCATCTGCACCAGCATGCCTTCGCGCAACCCGCGGTCGGCGACGCGCAGCCGCGAGCACGGGAACGCGCGGCGGATCGCTTCGAGGATCGCGCATCCGGCCAGCACCAGATCGGCGCGCTCGGAGCCGATGCAGGGATTGGCGACGCGCCCCTCGTAGCTCATGGCCAGCAGCCGCTCGATCACGCCGGTCACCTGCACGTCGCTCATCCAGCAGCCGTCGACCCGGCGCCGCTCATAGCGCGGCAGGTCGAGATAGACGCCGGCGATGGTGGTCACCGTCCCCGAGGTGCCGAGCATATGCACGCCGTCGGTGCCGCCATGCAGCTCCGCGAAGCGGCCGACATGCACCGCAACCTCGGTGACCATCCGCTCGAAGGTCTCCGGCGTCACCGTGACGCCGCCGTGGCGTTCGGCCAGCGTGACGACACCGATCGGCATCGAGGTCCAGCCTTCGATGGCCGGATGCGGCGGGCCGTGCTGGGTCGGCTCGCATGGGCCGAGCCGGACGAGCTCGGACGAGCCGCCGCCGATGTCGAACAGGATCACGCCCTGCGCCAGCGGATCGACCAGCGGCGTGCAGCCGGTGGCGGCGAGCCGCGCCTCGGTCTCACGGTCGACGATCTCGAGCTCGATGCCGACCTGGTCGCGCACGCGGTCGAGAAAATCGAGGCCGTTGCCGGCGGCGCGGCAGGCCTCGGTCGCGATCAACCGGGTGCGGGTGACGCCGCGATTGCGCATCTTGGCGCTGCAGACTCTGAGAGCCTCGACGGCGCGTACGATCGCGGCCTCGCTCAGCCGGCCGGAGGTCGAGACACCCTCCCCCAGCCGGATGATACGCGAGAACGCGTCGATGACGCGGAAGCCGTCGCGCGTCGCGCGCGCCACCAAGAGACGGCAGTTGTTGGTGCCGAGATCGAGCGCCGCATAGGTCGGCCCGGACAGGTCGGCCGCGCCGGACCCGCCTCCCCCGAATGACTTCGCGCCGGGTCCGCTCCGGAACTCGTCCGGGCGCGGATTCCGGTAGGGCGATCGCCAGCCCCGCCGGGACCCGCCCTTGGAATGGCCTTTGGGCCGCTCCGAAGGCCGGTCTTTGGGCTCCCGGTCAGGTGCGGGGCCGAGGCCGGTCGCCCGGGCCTCGTCGTCCATCGAAAAACCTTTCCCCACGCCGAAGCCATGTTGCGCTCGAAGCGCCCGGCTCGACGGCGCGGCGGTCAATTCCAACGTCGTCGGCGACTCTAGAGAGCGCCGGAGGCAGGCGCAACCGGCCGCGCAAACCTGGGCATCCGGGAGAACATGACGGAAACACCCGCCTGTTCTTGTGGAAGCACCCATGGTTGGCTATCTGAAACCCGCGCCGTTTTCCCCAAAATTGCAGGCGAATCGATCCATGAACATCCAGGATACTGCTGCCCTCCGGTCCGCCACCCTCATCGGCGAGCCAATCGTGCGCAAGGAGGACGGTACGCTCCTGCGCGGCCAGGGCCGCTACACCGACGACATCAGCCTGCCCAACCAGGCTCATGCCTATATTCTGCGCAGCAGCGTCGCCCATGGCCGGATCAAGTCGATCAACACCGACGCCGCCAAGAAGATGAAGGGCGTGCTCGCGATCTACACCGGCGAGGACCTGAAGCCCTACGGGACCATCCAGTCGGCCCTGCCGTTCAAGAGCCGCGACGGCTCCGACATGAAGAAGCCCGGCCGCGCCATGCTGCCGACCGACAAGGTGCGTTTCGTCGGCGACCCGATCGCCTGCGTGGTGGCCGAGACCGTGCTGCAGGCCAAGGACGCGGCGGAAGCCATCGAGCTCGACATCGAGCCACTGCCCGTGGTGGTGGACTTCACCAAGGCCGACACCAACGGTGCGCCGGCGATCTTCGAGGACATCCCGGACAACGTGGCGCTCGACTACCACTACGGCGATACCGAGAAGGTGGACGCCGCTTTCGCCGGCGCCGCGCACAAGGTGAAGCTCAAAATCCTCAACTCGCGCCTGGTCGTCAACGCGATGGAGCCCCGCTCCGCGATCGGCGAATACGACAAGGCCAAGGACAGCTACACGCTGCATTCGGTCAGCCAGGGCGTGATGGGCATGAAGGCCGGCGTCACGGCCGCCAT
>Ga0102590_1002407_pt1 | contig 22231 bp, 18 predicted proteins | sample AraplaMF_Col_mMF_FD_76859 | JGI IMG/M metagenome (GOLD analysis project Ga0102590, IMG submission 76859) | Arabidopsis root microbial communities from the University of North Carolina, USA - plate scrape MF_Col_mMF | ecosystem: Host-associated > Plants > Roots > Endosphere | place: USA... | reverse complement strand
CTTGCCTGGTGGTTGGTTGGGGATCTGATAGAACAGTTACCGGCTGAGTCAGTTTGACGCAGTCTTGCCATTGATGACAGTGTCCAGTTCGGCCTGCAGCTTCTCTCCGCGCAGGTTCCTGGCAATGATCTTCCCGGAGGGATCGATCAGAAAATTAGTTGGTACTCCCTTCACACCATATAATACAGCTACCTGGTTGCTCCAGTATTTAAGATCGGAAATATGTGTCCAGGCTTCCAGTCCATCCTTTTTAATAGCAGCTACCCAGGCGTCTTTCTTGCCCGGCTGATCCAGCGATACGCTGAGCACCGTAAAGTTCTTGTCTTTGAATTGGTTGTAGGCAGCCACCACATAGGGGTTCTCAGCCCTGCAGGGACCGCACCAGGAGGCCCAAAAATCAAGCAGCACATATTTACCACGGAAGTCAGATAGTTTCACCGGCTTGTCCTGCACATCGTTCTGCGTGAACTCAGGCGCAGGCGAGCCGATGGCCAGACGGCGCTCTCTTTCCATGGAAGCGGCAAACTCTTTACCGGCAACGCTGTTCTGCAGCTCAGGCGACAGGCTTTTATACATCGGCTCCAGGATGGCCAGGTTCATGTTCAGATGTACGCTCAGTTCTTTCAACGCTTCTACGCTGAAGAAGGAAGTAGGATTAGCCGCAATGAACTGTTTCATCAACTCGCGTTTATCCTTCATGGCTTTGTCAAAACGCGCACGCAGGCCATTCATAAAAACAGTATCGCGCTGCTGATCCGGAGTGGACGCACCATAGTCTTTATTAATACTGTTCATCTGCTCATCAAAGGAAGCAAGAAATTTCTTGTAACGGTCATGCTCAGCATTCACCGGAGAGCCGGTGATCATGCCGTCCTCCAGCTTTTCCTTTGCGCTGATGTTGATACTGCCCTTTTCTATATAGATCAGGCGCCTGTCTTCTGCCGTCTGTGGATTACGATCGCCGCTGCCCTGGTGATCTACCATCAGCATGCACATATGCGGGCCTTTCACTTTGCCTTTGATCACGAATACGCCGTTGTGCAGCACGGCAGAATCCAGCATGCTGTTATTATCCTCTCCCTGGTAGTGCAGGTATGCTTTAGCTGGCGCATTGAGATTGCCCAGCTTACCGTTTAGTACAAATCCGCCTGTTTGTGCAGCTGCAACTACAGGCAGGGCAACAAAAGCGCTTAATATCCATTTTCTCATTTTATGCTGTTTAGATGATGAAATCTTTGTTTAATCTCTGACGATCACGTCTTTTGGTATACCGGCTATTCCGTTATATTGCTGTATTACCTGCCCGATTTTACCGGTGCTGATATCCAGGTAGTAGATACTGCCTTCCACACCGGCCACCAATAGATTCCCGTTACGCAGTACTTTCAGCATGGTCACCTTCTTACCACCGAAGTTGGCGTCCAGCGCTTTCAACTCCTGGTTCAGTGGATTATAGCGGTATACCTTATCATTAGCGCTGAAGAAAAAAACGCCAATGGGAGATGAACGCCAGACCGTACCAGCCGACACCAGGGATGCGCCGGGAAACACTCTTTTGTAAGAAGGATAGAAACGCTGGGTGCTGTCATTCAGCAGTACACGGAACTTTAATTCCATCTTCTTGCCTGCACTGTCACAGAATGCGTACAGGTCGTTATCACTGAAGCGGTCCATATACAACATATCCATTTTCAGGTCTTTCGGGTTGAAGGCCGTATCCATTACAGAGAAATCTGAACCGTAATAAGACTGCTTCATAATGCGCACAAACTGTTTCTGGTTGGCCTCAAAACCCAGGTAATAAGTGCCGTAGGGATTCTCATACGCATTGTGCACCATCTGCGGATGCAGCTTATAATTACCTGCTACCGGCACGCCATAGAATCCATAATAGGGCCAGAAGGGAGCCGTTTCAGTAGCGCCGATATACAGCTTGCCGTTTATAAGGGCCTGGGTAACGCCCTGGGGCATATTCATCATGTACTCCGCTTTAACCGAAGCAGGTGGTTCAAAGAAATTATCCTTCAGGCTGCGCATACGTTGCAGGTTATCTGCATTTACCAGCACACCACCGTTCGTATAGGTGATCCAGTAAGAGGTAAGGCGGTTCAGGTAAAACTGGTTCTGTACGGGCACCAGCTGCATCGGCTCTCCCTGCAATGCTTCCTGGTTGATAGCCTGGTATATATCCGACTGAATAGTACCGTCCGGCTTAATAAAAGCCAGTTCTGCCCTGCCACCGCTGCTGGTCAGCACCACCGCCCCTTTGGTGAACTCCGTCTGGCAGCTGATGATAAACTCATAGAAATACTTCATGCCGTTACTGTTATCCACTACCGCCAGCTGGGCGGTATAACGGCCGGAAGATAGCCCGAAAACAATACGCAGGTTCCGCCCCTCATAGTCGAGTGAAGTGGCTTTCTCTGGTACATTGATCTTCCAGTAACAGTCGTAATTGCTCTTTCCTGAAGCCAGTTTAACAAGCGGTGTGATGATCAGGCTATCGCCGGTAATAACTGAATAAGAAGTGTCCAGGCCCTGCACCACCGGATCCGGCAGCTCCACATAATCATAGTTGCCTTTATCGCGGGAGCAGGCGATCATTAACAGCACCAGGCCTCCCAGTATATATAACAGATTTCTTTTCATCTGCATCAATGTTTTGTGTTTATACAATGCGGTTGCCGTTCTCGTCTGTGAAATAATACCTGTTATCTGCTGCATTCAGCGTCATCAGGTATTTCTTGCCTGGGTTGGTAACACTATAGAAGTAATACGCACCAGCGCCCGCAGGTTCCACCGTATATCCTTCCTGCGGGTTATCCTGCACCCATCCTACCGGATCATTGAGGAAAGAACGGAAACGCCTGGTATAGTACAATACTTTGGGAGTGGTAGTAGCATCACTGTTAGTAGCCGGCAGCTCAGTAGTACCGGATGTGCGGATAAACAGCTCATGCTTTACCCGGGAATAAGGCCCCAGCTCACCGGACCAGGTATCCCACCATACCGGCTTCTCCAGCCGGTTGGAGAACAGGAGGCGGAAAGTATCCAGCTTCTTAAATTCCGCGTGAAGGTCAACTGTGCTTTCCAGCTGGAATTTGATACGCACCATTTTATTGGCCAGGTTAGTATCTGTGTTGTAGATGATCACCGGTACTTTAATGATCCCCTGCCCAGCAGGCAATTTATAAACATCCTCCAGTGGTTTGTAATGCAGCTTGGGCACCGCCGTGCTGACGCTATCCACTACCCTGATCCTGAACGTACGTTCAGCCTCCGCTCTGATACCCGAGACCCGCAGCGGCAACAGCACCGTATCGCTGGCCAGTTCTGGAAATAATGCAAAGGAGTAAACAATACTATCTACCCGCGCCCCGTTACGGTCCGTAAGGTCGAAGTAGATATTATCGTCTGAGGCGTATTGCAGCTCCGTAGCTTTTTTGCAGGAGCTGAGCACGGCCATATATAGTAAACCAAATGTGATTAGACGCTTCATCTGTCAATGTTTATCTGTTACCGTAAGCAATTTCATCATCCGGGAAAGGCAGCACAAAAATGGAACTGGTGGCCGGGATAGTACTGCCGAAAGAACCGGGGAACGAAATATTCAACCGTTTGTACATATAGAAGATCTGGCCTTCGCCAAAGAACTCTTTACGGGCCTCTTTCACCAGCTCCTGCAGGAAGATGGCTTTGGACGGATCATTCCGCTGTGTACCAATTCCGCGGTTAAGACGTACCTTATTAAAGTATTCCCAGGCTTTGGCAGGATCGCTGTCGAACGTGCACTCTGCCGCGATGTAATACATTTCGCTGAGGCGGACAGCAGGGCCCAGTTGCGGATGTATGTTACGGTCCGGATCACGCGTATACTTCTCCAGGCGCATATAGGTGCCGGATGGCACAGATTGTTCTGAAAACCACTGCTTATAGCGGAAATCCTCACCACCTACGCTTCCTGTTTCAAAAATATTCCGGCCTTCCTGCGGAGTAACATACAGCGACGACTCCCCGTTCCGCAGCAAACGGCGCAATGCGTCGGTAGTTTCTGCGTTGGAGATGTAAACAGCAAACAGCAGCTCTTTGTATAACATACGGTCCTTCTTCTCTTCGTCCGGGTTCAGAAAGTCTGACTGTTTTGTCCAGGGAAATTTATTGGCATTGATCACTTCCAGCGCATTAAGCAGTGCATTGGGATGATCTCCTTTATAGAGATAAATGCGGGCCAGCTCTCCGCAAACAGCATAGTAGTTAAGATGATGGCGGCGCTCCTGTGTAAACAGTGGTCCATCCTTTTCAGTGGAAGTATCCACCGTGCGATCATATCCCACTTTATATCCCGGCGTGAGGATCGGATCGGCAGTACGCAACAGTTCCTTTGCAGCATTCAGGTCCTGCAGCATTGCGTCTATGGCTTCGCCGGTCTTATACAACTTGGGAACATTCTTGCTGAAAGCAGAGACATAAGGAATGCCTTTACCATTGGGTTCCGCTACATATGAGGCGGCAAAGAGGCGCAGTACATCAAAGTGACAGTAAGCACGCATGGCCAGCGCCTCTCCTTTCACGATTGCATAGATGGGTTGCGTCAGTACGCCTTGCTGTTTGTCTACATGCTCCAGGATAATGTTACTGTTGGCGATCACATTGTACAATCCTTTCCAGGCAGCATCCTTGCGACTCATAAAATCCTGGTCTTTGTAGTTGTACAATAAGGTTTGCCGGTATTTATTAGGATCCTCCGGAGATACACTATAGTTCTGCGCCAGCACATCAGGAAAGCCAACGCTAAGCTCCTTGCCATACAGATCCTGCTGCGCACAGCGGGTATACAGGCCATTGACGGCTTCCATAAACCCTGCTTCAGTGCTGAACAGCACTTCCTGCTCTACCTCTGTCTGCGGCTTCACATCCAGCCATTTTTTGCAGGAGGATAGCGCAGCAGCTGTTATGATGAGTATGAGATACTTTTTCATGTCCAAACTTTTTAGAACCTGGTTGATAATGAGAAGGTGAAGCTCCTGGCAAAAGGATAGTCAATCCCTCTTTCAAGTTTGATAGAAGACCAGTAAGCGATGTCGTTCATGTTAAGCGCGCAGCGCAGGTTCTTCATGCGCAGGCGTTTGTAGATAGATGCGGGCGCTTCATAAGAGAGGTATACGGCTTTCAGCTCCAGCCTGTTCTCCCGCTGTACAAAACGGGAAGAGGTAAGCGTATTGCCGTTGAGCGCAGCGCTCAGGTCTGCAATGTCTTTAAAGAACATATGATCGCCGGGTTTCTTCCAGCGCCCGGTCAACGCACGGGCATCTACATTATACCAGGGATTGGCATTCTCCACGCGGTCTATCAGCGTCTGGTTGTAGATGTCGCCACCCAGGCGGGTATAGAAACTAACTTCCAGCATGAAGCTTTTGTAGATCACACTACCGCCGAAATAACCATCCAGCTTCGGCGTTTGATCGCCGATGGGTACCGTGTTCTTTACATTGTACTCATAAGTGCGGGTACCATCCAGGTTCAGGAAGATCTCACGCCCATTCTCCGGATCAATACCCAGTGAACGTACGGCGTAGATGGTGTTGAGTGATTGACCTTCACGGTAACGCAGCAGGGGTACTGACTTCAGCTCCGGGCTCTCCTGCTGTTGTTTGTCTACATCATCATTATAATTCTTAAGCGCATCAGATATCTTGGTGATCACATTGGTGTTGTGCACCATGTTCAGGTTCAGGTTAACAGACCAGTTACGGCTGCGGAACACGTTAGCGCGCATATACACCTCAAAGCCTTTATTCACCATTTCTCCGAGGTTCTCCTTGTACCGCTCAAAACCGGTGGAGGAAGGCACATTGATGTCTGCCAGCAGGTCTGTGGTCAGCTTATGATAATACCTGGGAGAAAAGTATACACGGTCCTGGAAAAGGCCCAGTTCCATGCTCAGCTCGTAGTTATGTGTACGCTGCCATTTCAGCCTTGAATTACCATAAGCAGTAAACACAGCGCCTACGCCTGTAGAATACCACTCACCATTATAGTATTGATAAGTAGTATTGGATAAATAGGCCGGAAAGGAAACATCGCCTGTTAAGCCGGTAGTAGCTTTCAGCCGCAGCTGGCTCACAGGCGTCTGCTGCAGGAATTTTTCCTTATGCAGGTTCCATCCAATACCATAAGACCAGAAAGGCGCCATACGGGAGTCTGAACCGAATTTGGAGGAGCCGTCTACCCGCAGGGTTCCATCCATCAAAAAGCGGTTCTGAAAGGAATAGTTAAAAGAGAATAAAGCGCCGGCCAGCCGTTGTTCTGTTACGCCGCCCTTGGGAGCGCCGTCCTTCTCATACATACGTGCAAAGGATATATCGGAAAAACGGTCGTTGGTAAAACCCTGCGCTTTAAAGGAACGTTGTGTGGAAGTAACCGCCTGTATATTGGTACCGAGCGAAAAGTTCAGGAAATGCTCCTGGCGGATCACCCGGCTGTGGTTGATGGTAAAGCTACCGTCTACCTGTGTAAAATCCTCTACCCCATATTCGTAAGTACCACGGTCTTTCAGCTGGTCGCCGGTGTAGGTATAGAACGCATTACTGAGCGGGGATACAAATTTATCACTCGACTGCTTGCGCTTAATAAGGCTGATATTACCGCTGAAACGCCATTGCGCAGTGGGATTGTACTCAACGTTAAAACCATCCATGAACTCCAGGTACTCCTGCTTGTTAAAACTGCCGATGGTAGCTTCATACATAGGGTTCAGCACATCCGCCGTTTTAACGGAGCCGTGGTCAGCAGCGCTGCGGTAATTCCATTTATCCATTTCCCGGAGCAGCCTGCCGCTGGAATCATAGATCGGGTAATAGGGATTCATCTTCACATAGTCTGAAAAAGAACCGTAAGGAGATTCTGTGCCTTTTACCTGTGATATCGTAAACTGGTTACGGAACAGCAGTTTATTACTGCGTGGCATGTAGGACAATGTATTACTCAAACTGTAACGGTCGCGGCCAGAGCCTTTCATTACGCCGTTGTTGGTCTGATAACGCACATCCACTCCGTACCGCATAGAAGAAGAACCGCCCTGCAGGGATACGGAATGCTTATGTCCGAAATCGTTGCTAACGGGTTGCGACAGCCAGTAAGTATTGATACCACTGAGCACATTCTTCTTTTTGGAATAGTAGAGGCGTTCAAGCTCCTCAGGGCCATCTACCTCGTTGTCTTTATAAAGGCCCGCCAGGCGTTCATATTCCAGCTTCTGAGCAGCATCCAGCACGTTGTATGCGCTAAGGTCTGGCGTAGTAACATTCAGCTCATAATTGTAATACAGTTCCAGCGCGCCTTCTTTGGGCGCCTTTGTAGTGAACACGCAAACACCATTGGAGGCGCGGGAACCATAGATAGCGGTAGCCGCTGCATCTTTCAGCAGGGTCACCGTTTCTATCCGGTTAAAATCCAGGTCAAAAATATTCTGTATGCTTACCTGGTAACCGTCTAGTATGAACAGTGGTAGGTTGGTAATGCTGGCCAGCTGGTTACGGCTCAACTGGCTGGGCGCACCGGAAGGTAAGGCGGTAGTGCCCCGCACGTTGATATTGGGCAACTGGTTAGGATTAGATCCTGCGATGTTGTTCTCCACTAAGCGAAAAGAAGGATCGCGGGCCTGTATGCTCTGGAGAATATTCTGCGGATTGAAGTGTTTGAGCTCCTCTCCTGTTATAACAATGGCGGAACCGGTGTAATTATCCTTCTGCAGTTTCTGATAACCGTTCACTACAAAGTCTTTCATTGACTGCACTTCTGTCAGCAGCTTTGCATCGATGGAGCTATGGTTCTCCACTTTTACCTCCATTGATTTATAACCAATATAGCTGAACACCAGTGTGCCGTTGGGCGGTACATTGGCCAACCTGTATTTACCGCTCTCATTGGTTTTAGTGCCATTGAAAGTGCCTTTTACCACAATGGTAACACCCGGCAGCGGAAGGCCTGATTCTTCTGTCACCAGGCCGGTAACGACAGATTGTTGCAGCAGTGCTGCTGCCTGCTGCGTGCCGGCTACGCTCGTGTTAAGCGGGTCCATCTCAAGACCAGTGGCTTGCTTATCCGGCTGAGAAGCTGGTTTTGCTTTTCCCTTTTTGAAGATGATGTACTGGTCTTTTCCTGCCTGCTCTGCCTCCAGTCCCAGGGAGCGCAGGAAGTCGTTGAGATAATCGATCATGGGCACACCGGGATCTTTGGCCGGAAGGGCATCTGTATAAAGTCCGTTGACGGTGTTCCCCACATAATTGATGCGGATCTTGTAGCGCTGTTCCACCCGGGCCAGCTGGTGTTTAAGTGGTTCCTGCTGATTGTCCGCCTGTGCATAAGCAGCTGATAACGCCACAGCAGGCTTTTGCATGTTGGCAGCTGCAACGGCGGCAAGACCACCCCACTGCACCGTTAGGGACATAGCAAGGACACCACCGATACACGCGGCGTAAAATTTCACCATAGCATTAGATTAAGGTTGGTTATGTACTATTTATCGTCCTGGTTCACTATCGTATATGTATTTGCGCCTGTCTTCCGGATATGGACATTAAATGATCTTTCGAGTGTTTTAAAGAACACGTCTATATTGTTTGTCGGTATACTTCCTGTATAAGTTTGCAGGCCCAGGCTGTCATCTTCCATCCGTATAACAACACCCAGATTATCCTGCAAAGATCTGATCACCTCTGCCACGGGCGTTTCATCATACGATAATACACCCGTACGCCAGGATGCATATGCAGCGGGATCCACCTTTTTGTTGCTCAGCTCCTCCGTAGCGGAAGAGTAGGTCACCATATCACCCGGCTTCATCGTAATCGGCGCCCGTTCCGGCGCAGTGCCGGATGCCCCTTTTTTGTTGAGCACCAGCTTTACTACACCGGTGCTTAACACCACCTGTGTTTTTACCCGGCGGGTATTGACGTTGAACTCCGTGCCCACTACCTGGATGTCTACATCTGCAGTATGCACAATGAAGCGGCGGTTATTGTGCTGATGCTGCACAGTAAAGAAAGCCTCTCCCTCCAGCCACACTTCACGCGGACCACCATTGTCCAGCTTATCTGAATAACGTAACGTGGAATTTACATTGAGGCGCACCAGGGAATGATCCGGCAACTCAAGCGTTCTCATTTCACCCATGGCAGTGGCATAGCGCAAGGTATCCTTCCTTACAAAGAAATAAATGGCATAGGTCATGATCAGGATACCGGTGATAACTGCGGCATAGGACCACCACCGACGCATTTGGCTACCAGGCATTCGCAGCACCTTAGTGCCGCCATTATCGATGCTTTGCAAAACCCTTTCCCAGGTCTCGGCTGCGTCATTTGCAGCAGGGGCATGGGAGGGCCCGCCTATCAACAGCAACATTTCCCTGGCTTTGGCCAGGTCTGCTGCCCTGTGCGGGTATTGCTGCAGCCATTCCTGCCAGTAGGCAGCGGCGTTAGCGTCCCGTTCAATCACCCACTGGCGGAAAACAGGATGTTGCAAAAGCTCTTCGATCGTAAAATCCCTGGATGTCATCGTTGGTTCTTAAGAGATAAAGCAGCAAGCGGATAAAATCTTAGCGTTTGTACCGTACTTTTTTTAAAAAAATCTTATCCTATTAATAATGAGCACGTTAAAAAAAGAATAGCTGATCCGGCTGCTCCCAGGAACAGACAGATCAGCTTATCACTATGTTGTTTAAGGTAGTTTAGTGCCTTAGACAGCAGCACGTAGGCAGAGCTTACACTGAGCGACATGAGAGCCGCCGTTTCCTGCGTATCGAGCCCTTCGTAGTACCGCAGGTACAGTATCTCCCGCTGACGGCGAGGCAGGCCATTGATCACTTTTTCCAGCTTCTCCTTACGTTCCTTGTCTGTTTGTTCTCCTATCAGTACCTCTTCATGAGAGCCGGAAAAAGGCATTGCTGCAGACGATTGGTCTGTCAAACGGTTCAGCAATCCCTGCTGCCTGCTGATCCTCCGCTTGAGCGAGGCCAGAAGGTAGAACCGGATAGAATCCGTAGCAGAGAGACGCTCGCGGCTCAGCCAGATACCGGTGAAGAGATCGTGAATACTGTCTTTCACCAGGTGAGCGTCCGGGCTCAGCTTCATCCCGTATCTGTAAAGAGAAGGGAAATAAGTATTGTAAATAAAAGCTAATGCGTCTTTATCGCCTTCCATTACTCTGGCCCATAGCGCTTTATCATCAAGGCTGCCGTACAAATTAATGTCCCTGTTTAGATTTGGTGAACGTTGAAGGGTATACTGGTGGTATTACGGCTAAAGATATAAACCGGAATGTTAGCATACAAGCATCCCTGTAACAACAGTACCTATCTGATCTTCGCCGGCTGCACGCTTTCCTTGGTGATCTTCACCGGTACAATCATGCCGTCTTTATCAAAATGCATTTCATCCACGCATACCACACGATGGTTAGCTGCGGTCTCGGTAAGCGGCCTGCGGTGATACACGATGTACCAGCGGTCAGTACCCGGCAGGTTGATCACAGAGTGGTGACCTGCACCGGTGGCCACGGTGGTATCCTGCTGAAGTATCTTGCCGATCCTTTTAAACGGGCCTGCCGGAGAATCGGCGATGGCGTAGGCTACGGAATAGTGAGGACCACCCCAGCCGCCTTCAGACCACATAAAATAATATTTGCCATTACGGATGAACATGAAAGGGCCTTCCACATATCCCTCAGGAGTGATCTCCTTAAAAAGGGTACCGTCTTCCATAGGTTCGAAACCGGTAAAGTCAGGTTTCATCTTGACGATGTTACAATGGCGCCAGCCCCCATAGATCATGTAGTACTGGCCGTCTTTGTCATGAAACACAAACTGGTCTATCGGTTGTGCACCGTTATGGAATTTATCGATGAGCGGTTTGCCCAGGTAATCTTTGTAAGGGCCGCCGGGTTTATCAGATACAGCAACGCCGATACCGCCATGCTCTGCATCGCTTTGTATATCATTGGCAGCGAAAAAGAAATAATACTTGCCCCCTTTTTCAACAATAGCAGGCGCCCACATAGCGCGATTGGCCCATTTTACGGCAGCAGTGTCCAGTATATGCGGATGTTTTTTCCACTTACGCAGATCGTCAGATGAGAATGCGTCAAAGAAAACCTGCTTTTCGTACTTGTCAGAGTAAGTTGGGAAGATCCAGTACTTTTTACCGAAGACGGCGGCTTCAGGATCTGCATACCATCCCGGTATGACCGGGTTACCGTTTTGTGCAACGGCTTGCTGTGTTTGAATGCATAAGCCGATGGAAACGGCTGCCAGGAACGTCAGTGTCTTTCTCATGGGTGCTACCAGTGCTTTAGTTCACGAAAAGCCCCAATATACAATATCAGTTGGCAGTTGACAAATGGCAGTGATCAGCGGTCTTTCCCATCTATCTGCATGCGCATCTTTTCCTCTTCCAGGTCCAGCAGGCCAATGTGTTTGCGGATCAGCTCTTCTTCCAGCTCTTCATTCTTGTTAAGCTCATGTAACAACTGGCGCTGTTCCTTGATAATGGCAGAATAGACGTTGCGGAAAGTCTGGTGTGCCGGATCAGAAAGCTGATCGCCTGCTTGCGGTGTCGGTACAGCTTCCAGTTTTGTTTTCAGGCTTTGCAGCAATTCATTGGCAGACAGTTCCTCCCGGTATTGTTCGTTCAGCAGGGCAAGTGCCCTGTGGCATAATTTCTTGCGTATAATGGCGTCCTGCTCTTCTTCAGAATACTGGTGATCCTTGTCTTCCATCTTTACTATACGCACCAGCCATGGCAAGGTCAACCCCTGGAACACCAGGGTGATCAATATTACCGTAAAGGTGATGAACAGAATAAGGTTACGTTGCGGAAACGGCTGGCCGTTATTAAGTGTTAAGGGAATAGACAAAGAGGCGGCCAGCGATACCACACCGCGCATCCCAGCCCAGCCTAAGAGCAGCGGTCCTTTCCATCCCGGGTGAGGGTCTGCCGTTGTAATATAGCGGCTGATGAACACGGTGAATACAGAGGCGCCAAAAGTGGAAAGTAACCTTATGATGATCAATGCCGCGCTGATAACTACCCCATACGAAATGGCTGTACCAAGGCTTACATCGCCCAGCTGCCTGACGATAAAAGGCAGCTCAAGGCCTATCAGCATAAATACAAGGCCATTCAGTACAAAGCCCACCGTAGACCACACCGTTTCCCCCCGGAAACGGCTGCTGAAACTCAGGATCACCTGGTTATTTGCGGAAAGGAAAAGTCCTCCGCTCACTACGGCCAGTACACCGGAAAAATGCAGTTTTTCTGCCACGATGTACATCATGTAAGGTGCAATGAAGGTAAGCAGGATATCTACATTGGCCGTAGTAGGCAACCAGCGGTGAATGGCATAAAATACCAGCGCTATGGCCAATCCCACAACAATGCCCATTACGATCACCAGCACAAAACTGGTAGCTGCTTCACTGAAAACAAATGCACCTGTTTCCACCGCCACCAGGGCAAACCTGAATACGATCAAGCTCGCTGCATCGTTGAGCAGGCTTTCGCCCTCAACAATAGCGACCAGGCGCTTGGGCACCCTGATATATTTGAGTACAGAAGTGGCTGAAACGGCATCTGGCGGAGAAATGATACCACCCAGCAGGAAACCCAGGGCCAGTGAAAAACCAGGGATACAGTAGTGCGCTACTACTGCAATAACGGTAGAGGTAAGCAACACGATTAGAAATGCAAAACTGCTGATAACACGCCGCCATTTCCAGAAATCCTTCCAGGAAGTGTACCAGGCCGCTTCATACAGTAAGGGCGGCAGAAAGATGACGAATATTAATTCGGGATCGATCCTGATCTCGGGCAGGCCGGGGATAAAACTGATCAGCAGGCCGCCAAGCACCAGCACGATGGGATAGGCGATCCTGAGACGTTGCGCTATCATGAACAGGAACAGGATCGCCAGGAGGATAATGAGGTAAAAGCCAAAGTGGTTATGCATGCTGCTAAAATATGCAATTCTGCCGACTACTTCCATTCAAGCACGCTGCCCTTCAGGTATTTCTTCCTGAGGAAGGAGCCCGTTTCCTTAAAGCCGGCATTCAGCCATAGCTCCCTGAACTGGGGATTGGCATACAGTACCTTGATGGGCCGCTCTCTGCGGTAGAGGCTCTCAAAAACCTTATCTATAAAAGATTCCATCACAAGATCGTCAAAGGGATTGAAGAGGAAAATAACGCCCACCGTATCAGGAATATCATAGTCGCGGGCATCGGCACAGGTAATGGTAACGGTAAGACCGGGGTACACTTCCTTTACGCCTTCCATTACTTCCCGGGCCTGTTCGCAAAGCTTTTCAGAAAAGTCTATACCAACCATATCACGGAAACCATACGCCGCACCAACTGCCAGCACCCTTCCGCGGCCGCAGCCAACATCTAGCAGGGTAGTTTTTAGGTCGGGCGCTTTGAGGTGGTCAAAAAGGGTGGTAAGCGAGTAATAGTTGACCGGCTCATAGAGGCTGAAATGTTTGCGTTCTATATCAGGCACGGTATCCGGCAGTTTGTCCAGTCCTATGGTACGGATACCATATTTCTTTTCGCCTTTTATTTCATGCCCTATGATAAAAATTGCCAGATCCAGTCCCCAATACCATGTGATATAAAAGAAATACAGCAAATACCTCATGCCTTTGTTTTTTCATCGGGACGAATGATCATGCGTAATGACTGATCCTTGCTGAAATAGGCTACTGTCCAGTTATATAAAGTTTTAAGCCTGTTGCGATAGTTGATCAGTGACATTAAGTGGATGAACAGCCAGATAAAAAAGGCGATAAATCCCTTAAAATGTTTGACGGGCCCAGGGAGATCTACCACCGCTTTGTTACGGCCGATGATGGCCATGGAACCTTTATCGTGATAGGCAAAAGGTGTTGGCTGCCGGTGCTGCTCAATAGCCTTAAAATTCTTTGCCAGGTGCTTACCCTGCTGAATAGCGGTTTGCGCTACCTGCGGATGCCCATTGGGGAAACGGGCCTCATGCGTTTGCAGGCTGGTATCACCGATGGCGTAGATATTCTCTGTTCCCTTCACTTTATGGAACTCATCTGCCAGCATCCTTTTACCTCGGCCGTAGCTTTCTGCCGGAATACCATCAAATACTTTGGCGGTAACGCCAGCTGCCCATATCAGGTTCTTGGTAGGGATCTCTTCGCCGTTATCAAGTATAGCAGTATCGTTCACATAATCAGTTACGTGTGTATTGAGACGGGTTTTAACGCCCATTCTGCGGATGGCTTCCATGGTATTACGCTGTGACCGGGTGCTCATCGGCGATAACAGCGCTTCACTGCCGTCTACCAGGTAGATCTCGCCCCGCTTGCCCTTCAATTCGGGGTAATCTTTTCCAAGTATAGTCTTCCCCATTTCTGCCAGCATACCGGATATTTCTACACCGGTAGGTCCGCCGCCGGTGATCACGAAGGTGAGGAGCTTCTTACGCTCTGCCTCGTCTGTTGTAATAATGGCTTGCTCCATCTGCTGCAGCATACGGTTACGCATGGCAATGGCATCATGGAGGGTTTTCATTGGCATGGCATGCTTCATTACATTCTGCATACCGAAGTAATTGGTTTCGGCGCCGGTGGCAAATACCAGGTAATCGTACTGCAGCTCACCATTGGAGAGAATGATCTTATTTTCTGCCGGCACTACTTTCTGCAGCTCACCCAAACGGAAGAACAGGTTCTTTTTTCCACGAAACAGTTTACGGAAGGGATAGCTGATGCTGGAAGGCTCCAGGAAGGCGGTGGCCACCTGGTAGATCAGCGGAGGAAAAAAATTGTAATTGTTTTTGTCCACCAGGGTTACCCTGAAATCCTTACTGTCAGCCAACGACCTTGCAAAGTTGATGCCTGCAAAGCCCCCACCAATAACAACAATATGCTTCATCCCAATTAGTTTTCTTTATGCCTCAAAATTGTTAAATTTAGTTGATACTCTCGTGATATAAAAAGGTCTTCTTACAGAAATTTAATATATGGACCAACGCATCATCAATCTCTTCGACGAATACACGCACAAACCACTGAGGCGTGACGAATTCATCGGCCGGCTGGTAAAGCTAACCGGCAGCATGGCCGCTGCTATGGCGGTACTGCCTTTACTGGAAGTGAACTATGCGCATGCGGCCACTGTCCCAGAAAACGTGGCGGGTATCGAGGGTACAGATATCACTTATGAAGGAGACGGCGTTACCATGAAAGCATACCTGGTTAAACCTGAGGGAGTTACAAAAACAGGCGCCGTACTGGTGATCCATGAGAACCGCGGATTGAACCCACATATTAGAGACGTAACACGGCGCGTAGCACAGGCAGGCTTTATTGCCCTGGCCCCGGACGCCCTCTCTCCTTTTGGCGGTACGCCGCAGAATGAAGACGAAGCCCGCGACCAGATAGGCAAACTGGACGCCACTAAAAACCTGAATAACTTCCTCAAAGGACTGGACCACCTCTCCACGCTCCCTGAGAGCAACGGCAAAACAGGTTGTGTGGGCTTCTGCTGGGGCGGGGCCATGGCCAACCAGCTGGCGGTACATGCACCTGCACTGAAAGCCGCAGCCCCCTACTACGGACGCCAACCCGACGCTGCCGATGTGCCGAAGATCAAGGCAGCCGTGCAACTACATTACGGCGGACTTGATGAACGCATCAATGCAGGTATTCCCGCTTACGAGGCAGCGCTGAAAGCAGCAGGTGTTAAATACGAACTGTATGTGTACGAAGGCGCACAACATGCCTTCAATAACGATACCGCCCCTACGCGATATAATGAAGCAGCAGCAAAATTAGCCTGGGAAAGAACCTTACGCTTGTTCAAAGAAACCTTACTTTAGGCGTACGATAACACCTGTACTGTATGAAATCAATTACTTACCTGCTGCTATGCCTGTTAGCAGCCATACCGGCCTTCAGCCAGGACAAAGATCCTTATGTGGACAGCGCCGCTGTTTATTTCAATGAAATAAAGGAAGCGGCTCCGCGCCTGCAGGCCATATGGGATCATTCACTGGAAGGCCCCCTGTTATTTGTTAATCCCAAGACCCGGCACTTATATGCAAACTTACCCGACACCGCGCTGGGCCTACAAGGAACCGGACCTGTATACACCGGTATCTTGCCCAAAGCCAATAACATTGCCAACACCGCTATGCAGCTGGGCAGCCACCGCTGGGCCATGGTATTGCTACCTCTGCCTGCCGGTAAACAAGACCGGCTTAACCTGCTGGCGCATGAGCTCTTTCACAGGATACAACCTGAACTGGGTTTCCAGGGCCGTAATCCCGATAATAATCACCTGGATGAAAAGGACGGCCGCATCTACCTGCGGCTGGAACTGGCGGCATTAAAAGCGGCCTTACGATCTGTAACATGGCAGGAGGTACAAACCCACCTCGTCGATGCTATCAGCTTCAGAAAATACCGGTACCAGCTCTACCCAGGCGCCGACACCGTAGAGAATTCCCTTGAGCTGAATGAAGGCCTTGCCGAATACACCGGCATGATCGGTAGCGGAAGAACCAAAGCACAACAGCTGCAGCATTTTGAAAGCGACATGGAACGCTTCCTGGCCAACCCCACCTTTGTACGATCTTTTGCTTACCAAACGATCCCTCTTTATGGCTACCTCCTCCAGGGCAAATCTCCCCGGTGGAACCGGAAGGTCACTATACAAACCAAGCTGACAGACTATTTTATCAAAACATTTCCCATTACCGTACCAGTGGACCTGAAAGGATATGTTTCCGCGGCATTAAAACACTACAACGGAGATACGATCATTGCAGCGGAGACCACGCGGGCAGAACAAAAGAAGGCCCTGATCGCCCGGTATAAACAAATATTCATTGTGCTGCCCCATCTGGAAATAGCATTCGTAAAAATGAATGTATCCTTCAATCCCAGCAACATACAACCCTTAGAAGACAAAGGCACGGTATACCCTACCATACGGGTAACAGATGAGTGGGGCATACTGGAAGCGCAGCAAGGCGCATTAATGAGCCCTAACTGGAATAAGATCACCGTGAGTGCACCGGTAAATACTGCCGGACAGCATATAAGCGGCGAAGGATGGACGCTAACCCTGAATGAGGGATGGACGATCGCAAAAGACAGCCTGAATCCCGCTAATTATCAAGTAAAAAAAGCCAATAAATGATTTGGGCTGTAACATTGGATTTAGTAAATTGGAAGACTTAACCCGGCCTATATTAATACTTAATCTAAACCCGATTTCTGACCAAAAAATCCTTTTTATGAAAAAGAAAACCAAGAAAAAGTTAGACGTAAAGAAAGTGAAAATTGCCCGTCTTAGCGAAAGCAATCAAGCCAAGCTGAAAGCTGCCACCATTCCACCTAACACTTTCTGGTGCGAAGGTATCGGTCTGTAATAAGGACCCTTGAAACTTATATTTTGTATTAAAAGAATTATGAGGCTGTCCGAAATATTTTCGGGCAGCCTCAATTGTTTATACCAATGAAGAGCGGAAGGGTGATAAAGCAGACGACAGCTCCCTTGCCGGGTCTTCCGGAGCAGCGGCACATCGCCAGGCTACGAAGCCATCGGGCCTTACCAGTATCGCACCGGAAGCAGTGATGCCTAATACTTCGTTCAACGGCTTTTCCTTATAAGCAAGTGCAGCATTATCACCGATACTATATACGGGAATATCCATTTCAGCCGCAGCTTGTAACCATGCATAGTTATCTGTACCGGTAAACAGCACAAATTCACTCCCCAGCAGATCGAGCGTAGATATTTGCTCCTGTGCTTTCTGTACCCAGAGATGAGGCATTCTTGTTCCTGGTATGGCAGTGAGAGAGGGCGTTTTTATATAGCGGGCATCGGGAACAGGGTTAGCAGGAACAGCTGCCGAAGCATACTGATAATCAGGCAGCCCCATCAAACCAGCCACCATACGCATGCTCAGGCGATGGCTGATCTTATGCCACCCCAGGGCTGCGGCAAGCTTCCCTCCCATCACCGTATAGATGATACCAAATATATTCAGGAAGTTCTTCTTCAGCAAGCCATCGTTGTCAGACCAGCGGCCTGATTGCAGCGCATTGAACAAGCCTACCGGGCGGCGTTCGTCATTATACGTTTGCAATAGAGCCGGAGCAGCCTTTCCTTTCAATACAGCTGCCAGCTTCCAGGCAAGGTTGTGCACATCCTGCACACCGGTATTCGCGCCTTTGCCGCCATAAGGAGTCATTACATGCGCCGCATCCCCGGCCAGGAAGATGCGCCCCTGCTGCATGTTATCGACCACTTTTACGGTTGGCTGCCAGGGCAGCATACTGATCACACGAATAGCGATACCGGGCAGACCAATAACCTCCTGAAGGATAGCCTTGATCTTTTCCGCGCTGAAGTCTGCGGCTTTTTCGCCGCCTGCTGGATCATAACACAGGTGAAATACCCAGCGGTCCCCATTATTGATGGAAGCCAGCAGCCCTTTTGCAGTTGCCGTCCTGATATTGATCAGGCTGAACTCGCGGCCTCGTACATGGCTGCCCAGGTCTGCCTCGAAATAGATATTCAGCAGATCGGCGATAGCCCCTCTGCCGGTAACGCTCATCTGCAAAGATTCGCGGATACTGCTTTTGGCGCCGTCTGCCGCGATCATATAGGAAGCGCGAACAGTTTGTTCCTCTCCTGTTTCACGGTTACGGATAGTGGCCGTTACACCTTTATCATCCTGGCTGAAAGCAGTCAGCTCGGTGTGAAACAGCAGCTGAGCACCCCGTTGTTTTGCAGCAGCCAGCAATACCGGTTCTGACAGATCCTGGGTACAACGGGCCGCCCATTCGGGGCTTAAAATCTTTATGTTTTCGATGCCCAGTAATTTTTCCGGTGTTTTTCTTTTATTGGGCTTTATTTTCCTGAGCGCTTCCGCAAGAGAGCTGCTGCTGTAAATACCCCAGGCGGCTTCATTAGCCTTTCCCGCTTCGCGGATGGCGTCACTCAACTGCAGGCTACGGTATAATTCCATGGTACGGGCGTCAAATCCCCTGGCACGGGGATGAATGGAAGTGCTGCGGTGCTTTTCCACCAATAGGGGCGTAATGCCCTGCTGTAATAGAAAAAGAGCGGCTGATAATCCTGCAATGCCCCCACCCGCTATCAGTACAGGCGTATGTATAACTGTTCTTTGCTGATCCATTGTTGTAGTTTATTATCCCGCAAAATTGCACCGGCTGCCGGCCAGCCCGTGGCACCAAAAGGATTTTTTTGTACCTTAAACGGATCATTCAACAAAGCTTACTATGCAAGGGGAACAAGCTGTGGCCCATCGTGATTTCCCGGGTTTTGAGGAATTAAAAAACCTTCCCGGCAGCGACACGCCGTACATTTTCTCGGTCACAATGCCCCAGGTCCGGGGACATTTCCGTTTGCTGAAAATGGGCAGCATTGCCATCTCCGAGGGAGAAATGGAACTATCGGAAGATGTGCCGGAGTATGTGAGCATGAAACACCTGAACGATCTTCCCCTTGTAGAGATGAATTTCTCACTGGAAGGACACATCCGGCAAAAGCTGGGCTTTCTGAAAGACGAACTGATTTTTACAAAAGGCTATCACAATATCATGTACAACCACGGAGAGTGGGAGCACAATCATTTCTTACGCGGAGGCCGTCATAATACTTTTACCATCAACGTTCACGCAGACCGTTTTATCCAATTGTTTTCCGCACACTCCTCCCCTATGGACGACATGGCAACTAAGGTAATGCGGGAGACGCCTTTCCTGCTGGAACAACCGAAGCTGTCTTTTACTCCTTACATGCATGCTATCATTCAATCGTTCTGGCATTGCTCCTTAACAGGCGGTTTAAAGAGCCTGTATGTTGAAACCAAGATGATGGAGCTGCTATTGCTGCAATGGTCACTCCTGACACAGGCAGTCAGTCCCGGCAGCGTATTAAAAAGCAAAACGGATGTTGAGAAGATACATTGGGCCAGGGAAATATTACTGAAAGATCTGCAGCACCCTCCTTCGCTGGCGCAGCTGGCCAGGCAATGCGGATTGAATGAGTTTAAACTTAAAAAGGGATTCAAGGAGATTTTCAGCGATACCGTATTCGGTTACTTCGCTTCCGTACGGCTGGAGCAAGCCAGGCAACTATTACTGCATACCGGGAAAACCGTATCAGAGATCGCCTACGAAAGCGGCTTTACACATCCCCAACATTTTCAGCGCGCGTTTAAAAAGCAGTTTGGAATAGCTCCCGGACAACTGAGAAAATAGCTTATCCCCATCTGCCAAGACGGGCAGATAATTTTGCCAGGGCCTGGTTATGCGCCAGGTATAACAGCATCAAGGGGAAGATCTTCAGTAAACCTCTCTTGGTTGAATGCTGGAGATCTACCAGCGGAAGCAGGTATCCCAGGAAGGGCAGTCCAATGTATACTACCAGCACAGCATATAACCACACCCTGGCAGTAAAGGAAAACCGCAGTTTATACATCACCGCTTCCACCAGCAATAACACTACAAACAATACCATAAAATAGCCATACAGGGATACCCCGCGGCTGCCGAAAAGCAAACGGGTATGCATGTCTGTAAAACGGTCAAAGAATGGCCGCAACTGCAGCGGGTGCGGGTTGATCAGGTTACTTACTTCGTATTGAGCAGGCAGGTAATAACTATTATAGCATACTACAGAAACTGCATACAGCAGCACCGCCGGTGTTACGAATGTAGCGGCATCCTGCACCAGCTGTCCGATAGTTTGGCTACGCCACTGACGATATACCAGCAAAGGGATGAAGAAAAAAGCCAGCACCAGGGTTTCCGGACGTATGTAGGTCGCGATGCCCATCAGCCATGCTGCAAAATATAAATAGCTCCTGGACTGTTCCCCGAAGTAACGTGTTAAACAATACACCGACAGGAAAAAGAAAACAGCGTTGCTGTAATCGAACAATGCCATGAAGGTGTAAGCATACATTTCCGGTATGGCCAGGAAACATAATAGCAACACGCCTGCCAGCAGGCGGTGAAGGTTTTCGCACAGCAGCTGGTACAACAGCAACATGAAGCTCACAAATATCACACAAAGCCAAAGCTGTCCAAAAGGGAAGCCCGCATATTTGTAAATAATCTGCAGGCTGGTAATAAATGCAGGCTTATAAGGATTGTTGGTGCTGTCAAGATCTACGTTAAAAACCGAATTGATCATGGTATGCTCACGCACTGCATACTCTGCCAGTACTTCAGGGCCTGAGGTCAGGTCTCTTGGCGTAGGCGGCAAATAATAACAGCGCCACACGCTGATAAAAACAATGGCGGTAATGAGCAGGATAAACGGAAGCTCATACAGTTTTACCGTAAAACGGATGTTACGGAACATCGCACCCCACAGCTCCGCGGTACGGGCCATATTCAGGTTCAGTAACAATGCCGTCATTACCAGCGCACTGAAAACAGAAAACGCTGTAAGCGGAACATACAATAACTGTAAGAGGAAGGGAACAAAGGAAGATACAGCCACTCCCAGTAATAATGCCAATGGAATTTTAAGGCCGTTCCGTAATGATATATTGAACAGGGCCAGCACACCGATACCTAAGATGAACTGCAATAATGTCAACAGCAGCAAGGCAAGTATATTCATAGGCTGATCGTGTATTTTCTGTATTCTGCCAATATGCTGCTCAGCTGTTGCTTATCCCGTACTTTCCTGATAGCGATGTCTTTGTTTTCGACACTTACCACATAATTAATACCAGCAGTGTCCCTTGTATCCGGACGCACTGTTTTCAACGAAGTATAGTAGTAGAATACAGCTGGTTCCGGTACGTGATAATCCAGCCCTTTTGCCTTGAAATAGCTGGTAGGTGGCAGCAGTACCAGGGCGGTTTCTTTTTTACCGGCCTTTTCCAGGGAAAGAGAAATAGACCGGGAGAGAATATATGCATTACCATAGCGGGATACTTTCCTGGCTTCAGGGTCTGATTGGGCGGCCTGCAAAGGGAATGCTCTCCAATATTCCGCAATCCTGTTGAACCAGGATCTGTTCACCGCTATAATAAGAGAAATAGCCAGAAGGCCTGTTAACAACAGTAACAGGCCTCCCCGTCTGTTAGGTACAGTTGCTTGCATAAACGGCAAAATACTATTATTTATAGTTACCGGGGGCCAAAGTTACGGG
>Ga0102590_1002406_pt1 | contig 22247 bp, 21 predicted proteins | sample AraplaMF_Col_mMF_FD_76859 | JGI IMG/M metagenome (GOLD analysis project Ga0102590, IMG submission 76859) | Arabidopsis root microbial communities from the University of North Carolina, USA - plate scrape MF_Col_mMF | ecosystem: Host-associated > Plants > Roots > Endosphere | place: USA... | reverse complement strand
AACCCCGATATCCAATGGGAACAGACCTTTACCTGGGATGCAGGCCTGGAGCTTCGGATCCTGCAGGAACGTGTAGCGATTACAGCTGATATCTACAGCAGGAAAACCAGCAACCTGATCGCGGAAAATATTCCGCTTCCCGCAGCCACGGGGTTTGCAACCATTACCGATAATATCGGGGATATTAAGAACTCCGGTATTGAGCTAGCTGTGGCTGCGCTGATCATCAGCAACAAGGATTTTCGCTGGAACATAAATGCCAACTGGAGCAGGAACAGGAACAGGTTTATAAAAGCCTTTTTCCCACATACAGCTGTAGGGGGATACCTGGCTAATGAAGTGGGAAGAGAGTATAATTCGTTTTATCTACCTGTATGGGCTGGTGTAAATCCGGCAAATGGCAGGCCTCAATGGGTGGATTCTACCGGAAAGATCACAGAAGATTACTATGCCGCTAAAAGCGAGTTTGTAGGAAAGGCCCAGCCGAACGGATTCGGTGCTGTTACTAATACTTTTTCATGGAAAGGTCTGGAATTGTCTGCCATGCTGTATTACCAATACGGTTCACAGGTTTTTTACAATGGGGCCTTTCTGCAGAATGACGGACTGGACCCATATGCCAATCAAAGCAAAGCCGCCCTTAACCGTTGGCAGAAACCGGGTGATATAGCCGCTAACCCCAGGAGATTATTGTACGGCAGAACAAATACGGAAACAGACTTTGGAACGTATCCTTCTACACGTTACCTGTATGATGGTGACTTTATACGGCTGTCAAATGTGTCATTGACATATAATCTTCCGGCATCCATTTTAAACCGGGTACATCTCAGCGGCTTAAGAGTGTTTATTCAGGGGCATAACCTGGCAACCTGGACCAGGTATTCAGGACAGGATCCGGAAAACATAAATTCATACGGGAGCGGAAACTTCCTCTACCCGCAGCAACGTTCATTTACCATTGGCCTAAACGCAAGTTTTTAAGTTGTCTTCTTTATTGAGGGATGTCAAATTGATCAATATTATGAAATATTATAAAATTTTCCTGGTTGCGCTGATGCTGGCTGCCGGTACTCCTGCATGTAAGAATGATTTTCTGGATGTGGTTGATAACGGCGAATTGAGCCGTCAGTCCTACGTGAAGGACCTAAATAGTATGGAATCCTTTATGAATGGGATATACGTATCGTTGAACCGGTACTTTGTACATGGCATCGGCGCTGCTTATCCTGAATTAGTGGCGGATAATTTAAAGCCGCTCACACTACCACCTCAGAGCTTATGGCAACATTATAACTGGTCGCAGCAAAAAGATGAAGTAGGAGGGTATAGCCCTATTGAAACAGCCTTGAATATGAACGCGAGCTGGCAGGGGGGCTACTATATTATCAGGGCCTGCAATTTTGTGATAGAAGAGGTAGATAAATACCATAACGAAAATCAGGTAAAAGCAGATAATATAAAGGGGCAAGCGTATGCCATCAGGGCGCTTGTACACTTTAACCTGGTGAATATTTTTGCACAGGCTTATGCATTTTCTGCCGGGGCATCACATCCTGGCATTCCTTATATCACGACATCTGACATATCCGAACCTTATAGCCGGCAGACGGTGGCGGAAGTATATAATGGCATGATTGCTGACCTTGGGAATGCGGTTAAGCTATTGCCTGCTAACGCATCAGATGTCAGGTTTATGAGTCGTAATGCAGCAAATGCCTTGCTGGCAAGAACCCATTTGTTTAAAGCAGACTATCCTGCAGCTAAAACCCTTGCACAGGAGATCTGTAACCAGGTTCCTTTGTTAGCCATCGCAGACGGATATCCCAATGCGCTCTTCAACAATAAAGCGCCGGCCGAAACAGAAGTCTTATTCCAGGCAACGCCTGGAGATAATTATTCCAGCCGGTTTTTAGGTACCTATTTAAGGGGGGGGCTGCTGCGTTTTAATGCCACGAACGATGTCGCCATGATATTGCAGGAGAATTTAAATGACATCCGCAGCAATTGGGTCACTAATGAGTCAGGAGAATGGAACGTGACTAAATTTCCAGTGAGCGCTACGGGTGAGCCTCCGCTTCGTAGTATACCCGAAGCAGATTATTACCAGCCAATCATTCGTTCTTCTGAAATATTCCTGACAGCAGCAGAGGCCTGCGCCCAGACCGGAGATGAAAATAATGCCCGCACCTACCTGGATGCTGTCAGGAGAAGGGCGGATCCATCCATTGGATCTTCAACAGCAACAGGCGCAGCCTTACTGGAAGCTATTTATAAAGAGCGAAGGAAAGAGCTATCCTTTGAAGGATTACGTATGTACGATCTGCAACGCTGGAAAAAAGAGGTACGCAGGATGGATGCACTTAGCGGCGCTCCGGCGGTATTAGCCTATCCCAGCAATAAGGCTATTGCGCCAATTCCCTTACAGGATATAAAGCTGGCTGGTATATCGCAGAATATTGACTATTAAATGAATGATACTAAACAGCAGTATAATGAGGACTAATATAACAATGGTATTGGTGGTATTAATCTCGGGGAGCCAATATGTAAACGCGCAAAAGAAATCAAAAAAGGATTCCAGGAGGATAATTGTTGAAGGGGAGGTGCCTCCGGGCTATAATAAAGATTCTATTGAACTTACCACTTTTCCGATTGAAAGAATTACTTATACTTCCGAGGGCTCACAGACATCCTGGAAAAAGTTAGCAAATGGTACTGTAAAATGGGATCTTACTACTTCAGACGCGGTGTACCTTACTGGGCCATTTGTTGGCCGTCCCTCCGTTATCGGATACCAGCTGGAACCGGGAGAGCGTATATCGGTCCGTTATAAACGAAATGAGCCACTTTTCTCGGGAAGTGCTGCAGAGAAATTCCGCTTAATATACAGGCTTGGCAGAATGGCAGACAGCCTTGAAAATACTTCTCTGTTTAAGGGACTGTCTGAAGAGTATAAGCCCCTTAACTCCCTTGAGGACTATTTCGCCTGGAATGCTTACCTGAATAAAAAGCTAAGCTTAACGCTGGCTTTAATAGATGCATACAAACCGAAGGTTTCAGCTTTCGCTTTTAATACCATAAAAGAAAAGGCATTATATGTAATAGAAGAGCAAAGGATGGGTAGATTTTTCTGGCTGACAGGAGCTGCACAAGCTAATGACGGCAGATCAAATGTGGGGACGCCCATCAACCAGTTTGGATTGACTAACCAGGATCTATGTGCTATTTATGACTCCACCATGAATGGGGCAGGAGCGAAGTGGCTGCAATATGAAGCCCCCCTGGTAGGTGATCCTTACTACTTGTGGGAGATACTGAAATTAGATGCTTACCGGCAAAAAGAACACTTTTTTAAAGATCGTTCCTCCGATACTTCTATCCTGGGTAAAAGTAAAGCAGATGCTTATTTGGTGAGATATGAGCTGGCAAAGAAGAAATATAAAGGCCTGATACGTGAGGAAGTGCTTGCTTTTTTCTTTCATTATATCCGGGGCGTTTTGTACAATGTGGGTTTTGATCCTAAAGTAGAAGCTATGTTGGCAGATTATTATTCGCAACCAGGATACCCTGCATATAAAAGTGCCGTTAAGAAATATGAGCTTGTGCAAAGGGACAAACAAGCAGGAAAACGCGACCTTGATTTTGTATTAACTGATTCAAAAGACCGGCCTTTTACAAAAGCAGCAATAAAAGGGAAAATAGCTGTTTTTGATTTTTGGTTCACGGGCTGTAAGGGATGTGTACAAATGGCTCCCGTACTGCGCTCAGTGGAGGATACATTCAAAATTGATACCAATGTCGTATTTCTAAACGTCTCTGTGGATAAGGACAAGGCGAGATGGATCAAAAGCATTGCCCAGCAAAAATATACAACGGGAGGCGGAATCAACCTCTATACAGGAGGAGAGGGAAGCAGGCATCAGATGATCAGGAATTTTGCGATTGAAGCATATCCTGAACTGCTCCTATTGGATGCTTATGGGAAAATTATATACGATCACTCCCGGACAGATCCCAGGATAGACAGTGGGAAAAGCTTGATAGCCTTGATCCGGAAACAGCTGGTACTGATGAAGGATGGGCCCTATGTGCTGCATAAAGATGATTCGATCATTGCCTACTCTATTAATGGGCAGGCATTGATCAATGAAGAGTTGAATAAAGATGTCGCCCCTTCATTTCAAGTGCAAACAGATCAACTGGGTAAATCGTTTAGGGTTGTTTTGAAAAGATCTTTGAGTATTGAGCCCTCTGAATTTCAAAAGCCTGATAAGATATTTGCCTTGTCAGATATTGAAGGCAACTTTGATGCCTTCCGGAAACTGTTGCAGGCAAATAAAGTCGTTGACAAAAATTACAACTGGATATTTGGGAACGGCCACCTGGTGTTTGCCGGAGATATGTTTGACCGTGGTAATCAGGTGACAGAATGCCTGTGGCTGGTGTATGCTTTGGAAGAAAAAGCCAGGGCCGCCGGAGGATATGTGCATTTTATACTGGGCAATCATGAACTAATGAACCTGCAGGGAGACCACCGATATACCCGGCAGAAATATATGGATAATGCCGGTTTAATGGGGCAAACACTTGCTCAGTTGTATAACGAAAACGGTGAACTGGGCAGATGGTTGAGGACCAAAAATGTAATAGAGAAGATAGGCGATATATTATTTATGCATGCGGGTATTTCTTCCGGATTAAATAGACTACCTGTTACCATTAATGAGATCAATCAGCTAGCAAGGCCTTATTATGATGAGAAAAAAGCGGATTATAATGACGAAAGACTAAATGTTATTTTGAGCCAATCGCTTTCCCCATTTTGGTACCGGGGGTACTACTATAACAACACTTCATTAAAATACCAGATAGATAGTACGCTCCGGAAGTTTGATGTTAATAAGATAATAACCGGACATACCATTGTATCTGATACCATCAGTGTTCACCAGGATGGCAGGCTGATTAATATCGATACAAAGCATGCTGAAGGCAGATCAGAAGCATTATTAATAGAAGAAGGGCACTACTACCGCGTGAACAATGAGGGCCGGCGGAGATTGTTGTTCTTGAGATCTGAAAGAGAGGATACTGATGTTGTTGTAGATTAGTATTCAGTCTGCTGTTTATCATAAATATTTCCCTGAAGAGACGAAGTGCAGGAAAAGTGCATCATGTATTAATAATTTTAAGGTAGTTATTCGATGGCCATTCGATTACTACATTTTATTACTAATACTTAAACTATTTTTTATGAAAAGAGTGTCAATAAAGAATATGTCTCTTTTGGGATTGGTCTTAATGGCTGCTTCCGCTGTAACAGCTGCTGTGTTACCCGACAAGGCTGACGGCAAAAGGACAAATAATGGAACGCTGAGGGCTAATAGTAATACTGTTAACGGCCCTGCTGGTGTTGTATCTTGTTTTGACGACGAGGATACCGTTGATTCATGCACTGCTACCGCATCCATTACTACCGGTTCAGGACAGGATGATAGCACTGTAAATGGTTTGCAAACCCAGGGGAATACGTCTCAAACCGCCGCCCAGGCCGGCGATCAGAATAGTGTGCTGATTCAGGGATAATCTTCCCGGGATTTTAAATTACGTTAATCCTAAACACTGACTCGTAACTTTCTCATTTACTTTAAATGAGAAAGTTACTTGCCATTTAATACCAGATATTTATGGGAAAAGTATCACTTAAGACCATGTCTCTATTGGGACTGGTATTAATGGCTGCTTCCGCCGTAACGGCGGCCGTAATGCCCAGGAATTTTGATCGCAAAAGAATGAATAATGGAACACTGAGGTTTAGTAGCTTTTCGGGTGGAGGTGCATTGGCAACCTGTTTCGACGATGTTGATACAGTTGACTCATGTACTGCAACTGTCGGCACTGCTACTACTCTGGCAGGACAAGACGATAGTACAGTAAACGGCTTGCAAACCCAGGGCAATACGTCTCAGACAGCAAGTCAGGCGGGTGACCAGAATAGTGTGCTGGTTGAAGTATAATGCCTGGCACAGTGCAGGAAAGTTGCGCTCCGCCTTTTTAATTTTATGCGGCCCCGCCAGGTACATATATATGCAACAAAATTATTGAAAGCAATGATAGATCGAATAAATATGAAAAGATTGCAACGGGTAGTTTCAGGAAGATGGATGGCTTTTATTTTATGTTGCGTGGCAAATCTATGTTGCCAGCAAAAACCACCTGCTGTTAAAATTATTAAAGCTACATATAGTTTCCTTGAGCCTGCCTACGATAACATCCGCTTAGTATCGTCCGGGGATACCCTGAACTTTGCATTAGACGAGCATACCTACAATACCGTCGGTTCCTTTAGTCACTTTATCCACAACGGAACTGCATATATCGCCTTTTATGACAAAGGATCAAAGTCCTTTAGTGTTTATGACTTCGCCTCTCAACAACTTGTCAGGAGAATACCTTTAAAGAAATGGGTGAATAGTACAAAGTTGGATAAGGCCTCCATGTATATCAAGGATTTTGACAGCATATTTGTTACTACACAAACAAAACTCTATTTATTGGATAGTACCGGAACTGAGAAGAAGCGCTTCGAATTTCCCGAGGAATCCGATAAAAGAGGATTTTTTAGCAACGTAGCACCACCGGTGATGGTGGGTAATATGCTGTACATGAGCATCAGGCCGCTTATTGATGAAAAATCTGTTGAAGCCCAGCAAAAATGGAGAGTATTATACGGAATTAACGTGCAGAGTGGGGAGAAGGAGCGTTATTACCAGCTTCCCGAAACGTATCAGAAAAATCTGTATGGATATTCTTTCCTTGACTATAGCTACTGCTTCAATGATCGGGGTAATTTCGTGTTTAGCTTTGCAGCGGATACCAATATTTATGAAACTAATCTAAAGGACTACCACAGGGCTTATTATGCCAGGAGCCGGTTTCAGAGTGGTCCTATAAAGCCTGTTACAAAAGATGACCTGAGGCATGATGATAGCTATAAGCTATACACCCTCAGGGATTCATATGGCCCTATTTTTTATGATCGCTATAAGAAAAGATACCTACGCCAGGCAAAACAGAAGATCTCCGAAGCGGACTTTCTGGCAAAGAACACCAGTAAGAAAAGAACGATTATTATTTTTAATGAGCAGTTTAAGATAATTGGTGAGTCTGAAACAAATGGACAGTTTTCTTTTAGCTCCCTTTTCTTTACAAAAGATGGTGGTATTTATGCCAGGATAAACCCCGCTGATGAGCATGCACTGCATTTTGTGCGCCTGGTCTATGAAGAAAAAACAGATGATCCGGTAAAGCTTGCGCAGCATCCTATACCTACATCCAAGTAAAACAAACTGACATGAGAATTATATGCTTCACACTGGCTATACTGATCTTAGCGGCCTGTGGTAAAACCCGTCATAAACAAAAGAGCATTCAATTGATCACTGCTGCCGCACAGCAAGATTCTATATTCAGGAATTTGACAGCAGTCACGGATAAGGTATTGCCGGTGACTTCCCGCCAGGATTCCCTGGCTTTCCTGATACTGCCCGTACAGGCTAGTTGTCCCAGTTGCCGTAAGAAAACGATTGATAGTATAGTAGATCATCAGAGAGATCTGCGGGAGAATCACTTTATTATTATTTCCGCCACTGGCGGCCGTAAAACTATCAATGGCTATTTCCGGGACCAGGACAAAGAGCTGCCTGTGATGGGTAATAAGCTGTTGCTGGACAGCGCTAACCGGTCATATAAACTGGATCTGTGCCATGACAGGCCCACCATATACTATGCATATGGCGGAAAAGTGTATAAGAAAGTGTCGGCCATCCCTGCGACCGTAAGAGAAGATCTGCGTGAATTTTTTTCCGGGTACCGGAATGACCAATAATCAATACCAGCGATGCAAAGTACTGACATGCTTACGAAGGTTAAAATAGCTTTACAGGCGCCTTATACAGAAAAAACAAGCAGATATTTTTTACTTCGTTTAAAACGGCAGCTGGACAATGAGCCGGCTAAGTACCCCAAGCCAGGCAGGCTACTGGTAGTATCTGACATTGAAGGTGATTTTAAAACCTTCTGTAATGTACTTTTCAGGGGCGGAGCAATCAATGAGCACTTGCAGTGGACTTTTGGCGATGGGCACCTGGTCATTTTAGGAAACTGTTTTAATAGTGACAGGCGGGCTATAGAGTATCTTTGGTTTATTTATTCCCTGGAGGAAAAGGCCCGCAGAAAAGGCGGTTATGTGCACTTTATACTTGGTAACAATGAGATCATAAACCTGAACGGCAACTGGCGCTATGAACATCCCAACTACGCAAAAGCTGCGCCTTCGTCCGCCAATCCTTCAACAGCCCTCTATGACGCTAACAGCGAGCTTTGGCGTTGGCTGCGGACCAAGAATATTATGGAGAAAGTAGGTAGTATTCTGTTTGCGCACGGTGGTGTTGGAACAGATGTGATTCAAACCGGCTTGTCGCTTACAGCACTAAATAACCTGGCGCGCCCCTACTATATGGCAGCGGGATCAGCATTTGAAAATCCTGTATTGCAGATGCTCCTGAGCAGTGAGCAGGCGCCTTTTCAATACCGCGGTTATTACCAGCAGGAGATCCCGGAGAAGGAAATAGACAGGGTGCTGCGGTATTTTAAAGTGCAGACCATCGTTACAGGTCATACAATGGTAGGGCAGGTGAGTAGCTTTTACAATGGTAAGGTGGTCAATGTAAGTACAGACCATGCAAATGGGAGGTCAGAAGCGCTCCTGATCAGGAAACGCCACTTTTACAGGATAGATGAGCAAGGCAAAAGGGAGCAGATAAAATGATCAGCCGTCTATGCTAAATATGTCGGCATTACACCAATCCACCAATACGAGGCCATAGCTGGATAATATGCTCATAAATTCGTCATCGGCACAGTCGAATGTTTGCAGGGCCAGTTGCTTTATAATATTGTTTTCAACGACCCCATAGTAGGTGAAGCTGTCAGTGCGTAATGCAAACCCGTTTTCAATAAAGCCACCGTTTAAAGAAAGATTCCCTTTTTCAGCCGGGTTCAAGAAAGCACAGCATTCATCAAAAGGAATGTCAAGCTGATATTTTTCATTATGCTCCCGTATGTGCAATTCATCATAACCCAGTAGCGCATCCGGGGGAGACAAAATAGATGCAATACTGTTGATATCCTCCTGTATAGCCGGTGCATGATCATTTGAGAAAAATTGCAGTTGACCCCAATCATCTGCCGATACGGATATGGTAAAGTCATTGAATAAACAATCATTTACAACAGCTGGTAAAGAAGATACCCGGGTAGGCACCATATATTTATCGCCCTGGATAAATTCGTTTCGTTCCTGTACGTGTAGTACCAGCTTTTTTCCACGCAAATAACTGTTTTCCTTGGCAACGAAGGCTTTAACAATACGCCAGGAAGTTCCGTTCATTTCCAGTACCGTGGGTTTATTAAAGTTTTCGGGTAGTGCTGCACTATCCATTTTGTGAGCGCCAATTGTTTCACCATTAACAGCATGGACAAGCATTACTGTTACTTTTTTGGGGAACAGGTTACTGACCCCGTCTGCTACGCCTATAATATTCATATCATTGTAATTAAGATGTTTGCAATGCTGTTTGGTGTAATACCACAGCGCTTTGTTGCTGCTTATTACCAGGTAGCAGCGGAAAGTGCAGGCTATCGGGGTAACAATACCGGGCCAGAAAATGAAGAACGCCACTATTGCCGGTCATAAAACCAGGTACCGGTTGCCGTTCATTTTGCACCAGCCAATAGGGGCCATATTTCGGATGTTGTTTCTTCAATTGCATCAGCACCTGTGCTATCCATCCTGCCCGTTTAAGCCAGGTATCATCCTTTAATACCCGGTAAGCTTCCAGGTAGATCTCTCCCAGTCCGCTTAGCCCATTGGCCTGGCTGAGGTTGTTATCAAGCACATTGTCCGGATGGTTATTTAAAGCTCCGATAGCGTAATGCCGGTAGCGTGATGATCCTTGCAGTTCCCAGGCTTTAAGGAAGGATAATGCAATACCGGCCGCACCTTCACTCCACCAGGATTGCACTTCTTTACCCCTGGCGGATCGCCATTGTATACCGCCATCTTTGCGGGATGCTTTTTTTATCAGCCATTGTAATCCTCTTTCGGCGGCTGCTATTGCATGTTTGTCGTCATAGTGCTGACCATATCCTAAAAGAAAATAGATAATGCCGGCCATCCCTTGTGAAAAGCCGCGTGTAACCCGCTTCTTTTTGTCTTTAAGAGAACGTAACCAGGCGCCGTTATTTTCCTGCTGATCCAATAAATACCGGACATAATGCAGCAAGCGTTGGTGGGAACCCTGTACCTGGGGTGAGGTCGCGCATGTCAGATCGGCAATGCCTTGCCCGGCTACACCATACATGAGGCCCAATGCACTATTCTCCTTTTGTAGTAATTGATTGATCCAATCCCAGTATTGGGCTTGTTCGTCTATTAGTCCACTTTGCATAGCAGTAATCAGGGAAGCTGCAATCCCTGCCGCCCCAAAATAAAGACTGGGAGAAGTGCTCACGTTACGGTCAATGTATTTTGATGCAATACGATCCAGTCCCTTTTCTACGAAGGGACGGCTTGCATCTACATCCAATCCTGCTATTCTTAATTTACTCAGCAGGTAAATGACGCCAGCAGCGCCTGTTTGATAACTGGCATACCAGGCTTTATCGATCTTGTATTTATCACCGCTGTCCGGTTTTTTTATGTCTTCTGCAAACCATCCCCTTTGCGGATCAGCCAGCAGGGGAGAGCAAAGTGTACCTATGGCCTGCTGTACGGTCTCCAGTATTTCGTCTTTATTATATGCTATGGACCGGTATGAAGTACGATTTACCTTGTTGGACAGATCTTTTTTATATTGATGTACAACCTGCCGCACGGCAGACAAGGCCGGACGTTTACCAGGTTCCGGTTGAAGGCATTGTATCACAACGTCGGCAAACTGCTGATCCGGGATAAAGAAATGTATTTTCTTCGTCAGTTCATCGATGGGGGCATCTGTGAGCTTATTAGGTGAAATATTTGCCCACACCTGCAGCAAGACAGCACCTGCAGAAAAAACGTCTTCCTGTATAGTAGGTGTTTGAGCGGCAATTTGCTCCGGTGACATATAACCATGGGTGCCCAACTGGAATACCGGGGAGGGGAATTGTAATTCCAGGGAGTAGCTAAGCTCCATATCAATCACGGCTACTTTTCCGCCGGGAGTGATCATGAAATTGTTTGAAGTGGCGTCCCGGTGTACGATATGTTGCTGATGGAGTCCCTCCAGCAGGCCGATGATCTGCAGCAGGTAATCCAGGAATTGTCTGCCCAACTTGCTCCCTGTAAGCAACCCCTCACGAAGCTTTTTACTGTGTTTTTTACATAGGCTGCCCAGGGCTTTCCCTTTAATGCGCTCAATTACCAGGTAATAATTCCCATTTTCTTCAAAACTGCCCAGTAAACGGGGAACACGCACCTTGTTCTGTAGTAATTCGTGCAATTGTTTTTGCCAGATCAGGCGGTCTTTAATATCCCGGCCTTCTTTGTCCTTGGAGTCGCCAAAGGTGCCTTCCTTAATGACACAGAACCCAAAGTTGGTAAGGCTTTTTATATAAAGACATTTTACTACGTCGTTCTTCTGGCTTTGTTTCAGGCTTTTAACAATAATATAGTTATAACCTATCCGCTTACCACTTTTTTTAATCACTTTCCCTTTTACTATATCATTTTCAACGGCATCTTGTGTGGTATGAGTGGTGATTTCAGCTTTCATATCTGGCTCATTTTTTTAAAGGAGAAGGTGATGGAAAAGACGCCATCTTCATCGTAATAATAGCTTTTACGAGAGGGGCAGAATTTAATGGGGGCGCCAAATTCTTTCATCAGGTTTAAATAATCAAAAACACTCCTCTTCGATAGGCCGAGCCGGTCCGCCAATTGCGTAGGAGTACCGGTGCCTTTTATGCGGATGAGGTAATCGATCCGCTGCATGCGGTTAAGCGCGTCGCGTGTCATAACATATAGGTTTACACAATCAATAGAATGGTAGCTCGTTCAGCATGTTGCTGTCAAAACTGGTTTAGCTCCGTCATGGAAGAAATTTTTTTATTGGCATAATTCGGCCTCTCCATCCAACATTCAAGGGATGTCCAAGGTTTTCAGAATAGAATAGGTTTTCCATTCGGTTCACACCGTTGTAGATGGGTTAATCTGCTATGTTAACATTAAAGTCAAACACAATAATTCATGGAGGAAGCTCTTTTCCCGGCATAGCTTTAATGGTTTGAGGTAAAAAATTAAGACAGCTGTCTGTATTAATGGGGTATACAGCGCTGTTGATACACTGGTTTCATGTCATACTGAAATTACCATAAAAATTTAGTAATTATTTATTCTATCGGACAAATATTTTTAAACTGCAACACAATTTTTAGTGTTGTCATTTGGGAAGAGCCAGTTATCACTTTGGAACAGGAAGTGATCATCTACTCCCACTTCTGTATTCCATCGGCGATACACCAACGTAGCTTTTGAATGTCTTGGAAAAGCCTGTAAGAGAATATCCTGTCTCCGCTGCCACCTGCTGTACACGCATGCCTGTTGCCAATAGCTGCTTGGCCTTTTCCATGCGCTGTTCTAAAATATATCCATAAACGGTTCGATTGAAATACTTCCTGAACCCCTGTTTAAGTCTTGTAGTACCGATGTGAAATTCTTTAGCCAATAGGGTAATGGTCAATTTCAGCTCCAGGTTGTTATCAATATAGGTTTTGGCACTACGAAGTTTATCCACTTCCTGGCGCGTGAATACTAACTTCTCATCCATATTCCCGGGATTGCCGGCATGAGGCTCCATGAGACAAAGTTTACGGTGTCTTAATCTTTGTTGCGATTTAGCTTCCCTTCATGAATGATACGCCTGGGGTACATGCTCAAATAGGAATCAGGCAAGGGAGAGGGGTAAGCTTGTTCGCATACGATCTGCTAGGTTATTTGAAGCTGTTCGGAATTATTACAATATAGCTGCTCCGCACAGAAAAAATGCAGGAAGGAGAGAGGGTTAACAATTTCTTAATAATAGCAATGATAAGCAGGGTTCAACAAAAAAAGTACCTCATCCTTATCAAAGGATGAGGTATGTTAACGACAGTTGAAACGATGAAAGATAAAATCAGTTACTACCGGGCAACTTTAATTGTTAGGTGGCTGGGGGGAACCTTTTTTTTAATTATAAAAAGGGGTCCCCCCTCCATTATGGAAGCTTATGAGTGTCAACCACATTGAAATTTGTTAATTCCCGGCCGTCAAGACTGTTTTGGTTAGTTTAAATGTAAAACTCCCTGCTCATCATAATAATACCCGTTCACAGATTTTGTTGTCTTTAGTATTGCCAGAAAGCTTTCCAATGGCTCATTTCTATTTAAGGTACCGGAGAACCTGTTGCCTGCCAGCATCTCATTATCCATTGTGATATGTACACCGTACCACCGGGGAAATACATTGCATATTTCCCTGATGCTGGTGTTGTGAAAGTAGTGCATTCCTTCGCGCCAGCTGAGCACTTCATCTTCATCAAATTGGTGAATGCTGATACTTTGCTGATCGCTGGGTGCAATACTTTCTGCAAAGGTCCATGCGTCTCCATATCAGGCTATTTAAGGGGATAACACGCGAAAAGAATGGCGCCAGCAACAATTGGCTATCCATCCCGGGAAAGCAGCGCGCTGTTGTACCTGGTATGGAATCGCTGCCAGCGCAGCAAACTGAATAGCTTGTCAGCCACGATCGGATCGTCCGGCGGCTTTTACTTGTGGAAGCAGGTAATAGTTGCCGATTGCTCATTTCAGATGTATCTTTTTCTCCTCATCCCAATACCACTTCACCCTCAGCGTCTTCGCCACATTCTCCAAAAACACCTCTACTTTCTCTTTCTTATACACCGCCCCGCTATACCTTTGCTGCGCAATCTCCGGCTTGTCAAACACAATTTCCACATCATACAATCGTTCGATCGTCCCGCACACTTCCTTCAGTGTTTTCTTACTGAACACATACCTGCCATTTACCCAACCAGGTAAACTGTCTTTGATAAACGTATCCACTACCAGTTCCCCGCTCTGCAGATCTTTAAATGCCAATTGGCCGGGTGATAACTGGATCATCCTGTTCTTTTCCATCACCACTACAGCGCCTGTCAGCAAGGTAGTCCTGAACTGGTTATCATAAGTACTTACGTCAAAAGAAGTGCCCAGCGCAATTACATCCGCATGTTTCGTATGCACCACAAAAGGCCGGCTCGGATCCGGCGCCACATCAAAATAGGCTTCTCCTTCTACCTCTACCTCCCTGCGGCTGGCATTAAAGGCAAAAGGAAACTTAATGTCTGTAGCAGCATTAATATAAACAGTAGTACTGTCCGGCAGTTTAAAAGCGTAGCTAAGCCCACGCGGCACGATCAGTGTATTAGGCTGCCTGGCATATTTTCCCTCCACATGAATGGCCGGCATCTTCGCCAGGTGAGGGAAAGAGTCAGAAGGTTTATTACCCAGCTGGATGATACGCCCATCTGCCAGTTGCAGGATGATCGACTTCTCATAATGGGCACTGCGAAAGGTAGGTTGTTGTCTATGTAATACGTGATAAAGCGTATCTCCTGCAATCAGCAGCAGGAGAATAGCTGCCGCGGCCAGCCAATGGGGCAGCGGGCGTTTCGGTCTTTTCACAGGGGCATGCCCGTTTTTTTCATCTTCCGCCGCGAATGTGAACAATACATCCTCCCATAAGCTCCGGGCCCGCTCATTCTCTTTTAGTTGTTGTTCAACATAACGTGCTTCCTGTTTGCTTGCTTCGCCATCATGGTACTTTACCAGTAACTCGATGAATTCGTCAGGATCGAAGTGAACCATATCTGCATGTTTTTTTGGGTACAATGTCTTACCCATGAATTTATAAAGGCTTTTAGCAGGTGTTATCGCCTGGAAATTATTCAGCGAGTAAAATAGGTATTACATTACCATGGTTACTTTGATCTTTACAGGCGGAACAGGTATCGTGAAATCGTTCATAATAATGTTAGTTTTTATAAGATTGTCTTTAAGGCATCCCGGAACGTGGTAATTTCAGAATATGGTTGCACTATAACGTCCACGCCCCCGGCGTTTTTTAATTTTGGTTGAACACTGTTATTAAAAATAACTTGGCTTATGACTCTCAAAGAATGCTCAAAATTAGGGGTAATTTATCATTCTAACATGCTCATTATCAGAAAACATTCGTTGCTACAAAAGATGATAAAAAAATGATAATCTATAGTAGTACCTTTCATATGCAATATCGTTTTTAATATAAAAACGGATTTGTCCATTTTAGCTATTTCTCAACTTTCCCTCCTTTTTATCAAAATTATAAGACCTGCACCAAAAATACACTTTTTTTGCTAAAAAGATTAGCATTTATTGCTATAAATTTTGGTACTTTATGGAGACGATAGGAAAGCTGGCTGATACCAGCATGGCAATGCCATACTTCAATAACAACGAGGCGCCCATTGATCTCGCCCGTATCCTTCAACCCCATCCCAATTCTTGCTTTGTGATCCTTGTTAAAGGCGACAGTATGCAGGAAGCCAGCATGCCCGATGGCTGCCTGGCTATTGTGGACAGCGCTATCAAACCCGCTTCCGGTGCTATCGTAGCAGCCATGCTCGATCATGAATGCACCGTAAAACGCCTGGTAAAAGCCGGCCGTAATTGGGTGCTGCACCCTGAAAATGCTTTTCATAAGCCGGTGATGATCACAGATGACATGGACTTCCAGGTACTGGGGGTAGTTACCCACGTCATTGTAGACCTGCGTAAATAGTATTTTGTAACTTTCCCCCCTGATGTCAGCAACACCTTACATAAAGCTGTCCGACCTCACCGCCAGGATCCAGCAGGCCATTGCTAACGCATTTGCCAATCAAAGCTATTGGATCGTGGCCGATGTGACCAACTACTCTTTCTATCAGCAAAGAGGCTATCACTACTTTGACCTGGTGGAAAAACAGGATCATGCAGGCGATATTATCGCCAAAGTGGCTGCAGTGGCCTGGGGGGCCGGGGCCAATAAAATAAAGGACTTCGAACGCATCACCGGACAGCTGTTTAAGAACGACATCAACGTGCTGGTAAAAGTATCCGTTAATTACCACCACGTATACGGCCTGCAGATCACGCTTCTGGATATCGACGCCAATTTTACCATCGGTCTGCTGGAACAACAGAAGCAGGAAACGCTGAACAGACTGCTGGCAGAGAACCCGGACTTTATTACGAAACTGGGCGATCGTTACCTTACCAGGAACAACCAACTGCCTTTAAACCCGGTACTGCAACGGATTGCAGTGGTGACTTCCAGTAACTCCGCCGGCTACCAGGACTTCAAGCATACGCTGGACAATAACCGTTTCGGCTATCGTTTTATAGTAGACAACTACTTCACCGTAGTACAGGGTGAAGCCAACGCTGAACAGGTGCAGCAACGTTTCATCGACATCTTCAATTCTGGTAAAACATATGATGCCGTGATCCTGATCAGGGGAGGAGGGGCTCAGACAGATTTCCTGATCTTTGATACCTACCGCCTGGGCAGAACCATCGCCCGTTTCCCCGTACCCGTTATCACAGGTATCGGCCATCAGAAGAACGAAACCATCGTTGATATGATGGCGCATACGCCCACTAAAACGCCTACAAAGGCAGCCGAGTTTATCATCGCCCATAACAAGGCCTTTGAAGACGAAATGGCCGCTATGCAAAAGCTGATCCTGATCAGGTCCCAGCAATTGTTCTCTACCCATTTCCAGGCCCTGGCAGCTATCAATACCAGTATCATCAACACATCCAGGGATCTGCTGTCCGGCCACAAAGATTTCCTGGCCTACTATAATCAGCGGGTGATCAACACTGCCCGGGATATCCTGATCAGCAAACAACGTGCACTGATTGGTATATCCGGGCACATGCTCTCCAAACCGCAAATACTGGTGGCGAATAAAAGGAATGACTTGTCTAACCTTATCACGAATATCCGGTCTTTCAGCAAGCTCTATTTTCAGCATAAACAGACCGGCATCACCCATCATGAAACCATCTTTAAACTTGTCAGCCCTGCAAATATTTTAAAACGCGGCTTTGCCCTGGTATACCATAACGGCCATATCACTACGAAGCCCGAAAACATCGGCCCAGGCAGTGATATCAAGGTATTGCTGTCTGATACCGAATTGAATGCAACCGTAACAGCAAAAAACAAAAGCAATGGAACAAAAGGACTTGACATATGAAGCCGCCTACGAAGAGCTGAAAACAATCGCAGAAGAGATCGAAAATGAATCTGTTCCGGTAGACATCCTGGCCGAGAAAGTTAAAAGAGCCTCCATGCTGATAGAATTCTGTCAGCAAAAGCTTCGATCTACAGAAGCAGAGGTGAACAAGATCATTAAACAGATGGAGAAGAACGCTTCATCCGGAAAGTAAGGGATCGCTTAGCCTACCGCCAGTATACAGGCAGAACCGGCATACTTCACTTCTTCTATTACCCCATAAGGACTGGGCACACCCATTTCTATACCAACGGCAACCAGGAGGGTATGGGAATCCTTAATGGCCTCCTGCATATCCAGTTTCAGCTCCACGGTTTGCGTTTGAAAAGGTTCCGCTGCCACATGCCAGGCAGTGTCCAGGCAGCTGTGCGCTTGTCCGCCCACATCGCCCTTATAATACCCCTTCTCAAAAATAATGTCCTCTACCACCCCCAGCGACAGCGTAAAACGGTACATCGGCTGCTTCCAGGGCAGGTGCAGGTTGATACCCTGTAACAGCCTTGGTAACTCAATGATGGCAGTTTTCGTTTTCCGTTTAATGGTACAGTTTACCGGGCCGGTAACGATGCCCTGGAAAGGATGCTTTTTATGCAGCCTGAAACCCGCGAGCATATAAGGGTGCTGTGACAGCAAAATATTGCGCTCACCCCTGCTCCCCAAAGGATCCAGCAGCTGGATCTTCTTACAGATGCTGGTCAGCGATGAGGTGAAATTGTAATCGGACAGATGTCCAACATCCGCCAGTGCGTACCTGATAGCGCTGACAGCCTTCCCTACGCCGAGAAATTCTGCCATGTTTTCCCGGGTACGCTCAAAGTTTCTGGCCGTCAATATCTGCTTCTTACTTGGCCCCGCTTTTTTACGGAGAATAATCTTGTTCGAGCCTTTCATTCTGTAGGCAGACAGTTTACCAATACTGCCGGTAAACTCGATGCCTTCTTCCAGGGTTGCCATATAATAGATTTTAGATTTTGTTGCATGAATTAACAGGCGAAACCCTATAAAGGTTCTGTAAAAACCATCTTTTTTTTGGTATAACTAAGGTAGTTTAGGGGTAGATGTTAGGTATCTTTAAAGATACCTAACATCTACCCCTAAACTACCCGACATATACCTGACATATACCAGACATCCTATAGGTATACACGCATGGTAGCGCCTTTCGGGCTGGTACGATGATATACCATCCGGCGCTTATATGTACAATAAAAAAAGGCTTACTTCGTCGGCATTGGCAGGAAAAGGGTTACAAATACGCTCTTATTAAAACTCATTCCGCCACATCATGCTCTCTACCGGCTTCACCGTACGGTTATTATATTTCGCATTCCCTTTCTTGTTGTAGAAAGTAGCTACTTCTCCTTCTACCACAAAATAGATCAGCTGACCGATGGGCATGCCTGCATAGATCCTTACCGGTTGTGCGCAGGAGATCTCCAGTGTCCAGGTATTGCAGAATCCTACATCGCCTTTACCGGCGGTGGCGTGAATATCTATTCCGAGGCGGCCGGTGCTGCTCTTGCCTTCCAGGAAAGGCACATGCGCATGCGTTTCTGTATATTCCTGCGTTACGCCCAGGTATAAGGTACCGGGTTGCAGTACAAATCCTTCCTCGGGAATTTCGAAATGTTCGATCTCGTTATGTTTACGCGCATCCAGTACCCGGTCTTTGTACGTCGCCAGGTGTTTGCCCAGGTGCACGTCGTATGAATTGGTGCCAAGGTATTTCCGGTCGTAGGGGGAGATGACGATGGTCCCTTTCTCAATTTCTTCCAGGATGCGTGTATCAGATAAGATCATAGCTGATTTTGTATTAATTTGGCAAGATATGCCTTTAATACGTACGATACAAATGGATCAGGGCACCCGCCTGGGAGTGTGGAAAATTGGTGAACAAGAGAACGAAAGCTTTTTCCGGTCACGGGTTAATATCTCGCCCGAGATACACCACCCGCATAAACGCTTACAACATTTTGCCGGGCGCTACCTCCTGCTGGAGCTCTTCCCGGAATTCCCGATACAGGACATCCGCGTGATGAGCAGCCGCAAACCCGTGCTGGAATATGGCAGCTTCCATTTCTCCATCTCCCATTGCCGGGATTATGTAGCGGCTATCGTCAGCAAAAAGAGCGCGGTTGGCATCGATATTGAAGCCATGCAACCTAAAATAGCGAAAGTGGCCCATAAATTTCTCGGAGTGGATGAGCAGGCTTTTATAGACCCCGGTCATTCGCTGGCGCATCAAACCGTGTGCTGGAGCGCCAAGGAGGCCGTCTATAAGTGGTACGGTCTTGGAAGCATTGATTTTAAAGAACATATACAGCTGGAACCATTCCTTTTTCAACCGGCCGGTTTTATATCCTGTAATTTTAACAGGTTGGATACAATTGCACGGTTATATTTGCAATATTATATAATGGAAGGTGAGGAAGGAATGTGCCTGGCATGGACCACTACTATCAACTGAACAAAAATAACTGAGATCTTGAAAATCTTTTTAATCGGCTTTATGGGAGCCGGCAAAACATACTGGGGAAAGCAGCTGGCCGAGCATTGGAATTTGCCCTATTACGACCTGGACGAGGTGATCGTGGCCGAGGAAGAAATGGCAGTGAGCGATATCTTCGCTACCAAAGGAGAGGATTACTTCCGTGAAAGAGAAAGCGCCATCCTGCGCGGACTGGTCAAACAAGACAGTTTCCTGATCTCCTGCGGTGGTGGTACCCCCTGCTTCCAGGATAATATGGACTTTATGAACGAGAACGGTATTACTATCTGGCTGAACCCTTCCGTGGCCATTATGGTAGAACGCCTCCAGCGCAAAAAATACAAGCGCCCGCTCATACAAGACCTCGCCGATGAAGACCTTACCGCCTTTATCGAAAAGAAACTGGCGGAACGCCTGCCCTTTTACCAGCAATCACAGCATATTATCGAATCGGATCATATTTCCTTGGATACATTTGAAATTGTAAAGAATGCATAAGGGTTTTTTAGTATGGGCTGCCGCACTGGGCGCGCTGGCTGTTATCTTAGGGGCATTTGGCGCGCATAAGCTGAAAGAGCTGGTGCCCCCTGAAACCGTTAGTACTTTCCAGACCGGCGTTACTTACCAGTTCTATCACGTATTCGCCCTCCTCGCAGCAGGAATTTTATACGCTTATATACCGGGATCTCAACTATTATGGGCCGGCAGGTGTTTCATAGGTGGCATCCTGCTTTTCTCGGGCTCGCTCTACCTGTTAACGGTGCTCAAAATGACCAATAATGTAGGGCTTCGCGGAATCGGCATCATTACCCCCATTGGCGGGCTCGTTTTTATAGTGGGATGGATCAACCTCTTATTGGGAGTACTAAAGATTAAGTAAATGATCAAAGTAAAATATCTGCTGGCTATGCTCCTGGGCATATGCCAGACGGGAGCGCTTTGCGCACAGGAAACGCACGATATTTCCGGTACCTGGTACGGCATCTTCAGTAACTATATGGGCGAAAAACAACGCCTGCTCATTGTGCTGGAAAAAAATAAGCATGGGTATAAAGGCCGGCTGGAAAGCCCGGACAAGACCAATATCGCCCTGCCCATGGATAGTGTAGACTATACCGCCGGTGTGCTCCGCTTTCGGGTGAATGAGATCGGCGTTACTTATAAAGGCGGCTGGGATTTCGCCAACCACCGCTTTAACGGCTTTCTGCAGCAAAGCGGCGACCAGTTCCCCCTTAATATCTCCCAGAACGAGATCCGGAAAGAAGAGCTGTACCGCCGTCCACAGGACCCGCAGCCGCCATACGGCTACCGCCAGGAAGAGGTGATCTTCAGCGGCCAGAACGCGGATATTGCATTGGCAGGCGCTTTTTCCCGTCCGGCAGACAGCGCCAAACGCTACCCGGCCGTGATCCTGGTCAGCGATGTTGGTCCGCAGGACAGGAACGAAGAAATGGTAGGCCACAAACCCTTCGCCGTGATAGCAGACCATCTTAGCAAGAACGGCCTGGCCGTATTAAGATATGACGATCGCGGCGCCGGCCGCAGCACCGGCGACTATAACAGCGCTACCCTGGAAGACCAGGCAGCCGACCTCCGCGCGGCAATAGCGTACCTCCGTACCCGTAAGGACGTTGATACGCAGCATATTGGCCTCATTGGTCATGGTGAAGGCGCCGCCCTCGCCATGATGGCCGCCGCCGGTAATAAGGAAGTAGCCTTTGTGGTGTCTATGGCAGGCCCCGGTCTCTCCGGCCGCCAGCAGCAGGAAGCCCAGCTGGCGCAGGTGCTGCTGCAGCTGAGATCCCTCAAAGGCCCCAACCCGGATTCTGTTTCCCGGGAGATCATGCAGCATGCGGAGCCCTGGTTCAATCTCCTGGCTACGGAAACGGACAGCGCCCTTATACGGACAAAAGGAACGGGCTACCTGAAAGATATTTACCGCCGTATTCCCAATATGTATGTTTTTGCCAGCGAACAGCGCTTTGTAGAGGCTTCCCTGGCCCGTAATACGCCGCATACCCTTTCTGCCGTGCGTTTTACCCCGGCGGATTACCTGGCAAAGATCAGCTGCCCGGTGCTGGCAGTGAACGGGAGCATGGACCTCCAGGTGGAGGCGGGGAGTAACCTGCAGCGTATCCAGGACGGATTGCTGAAAGGCGGCAACCAGCAAGTGACTACACGTAATTTCGAGGGCCTGAACCACCTTTTTCAGCGTTGCAACACCTGCCGGGTGGAAGAATATAGTTCGCTCGACCAGACAATAGATCCGGTGGCTTTGGAGTTTATTACAAAATGGATATTGGGCGTGAGTACATTGTAGCACATCCCCACATTAAAAATATCTTTGC
>Ga0102590_1002403_pt1 | contig 22279 bp, 17 predicted proteins | sample AraplaMF_Col_mMF_FD_76859 | JGI IMG/M metagenome (GOLD analysis project Ga0102590, IMG submission 76859) | Arabidopsis root microbial communities from the University of North Carolina, USA - plate scrape MF_Col_mMF | ecosystem: Host-associated > Plants > Roots > Endosphere | place: USA... | reverse complement strand
TGACTGCCGAGACCTTGGCCGCCAGCGAGCCTTGCTGGACGTCCGGGCTGGTGGCAAGGGCGGTGGCCAGCGTGAAGGACTGGTCGGTGAGCGACGCGCCAAGGCGCTCGATGCTCGAACTCAGGATACCGTTCAGCGCGTCCGAACCGCCGGTCATCGTGTCGTTGATGCGGTTGAGGCTCTCCATCAGCTTCGTGTCGAGCGAGCCGGCGCGCTTGTCGAAGGCATTGGCGAATTCCGCGACACGCTCATCGAACGAGGTCGAGAGCTGCGCGACAGTTGCCTGGAGCCTTTCGTCAAAGAAGCCGGAGCGAAGATCGAGGTCCATAATAGTGTCGTCGACGCTCGATTGTAGGCTCTGACGGAAGCTCGAACCCTTCTCGTCCAGTGCGCTGTTGAGCTTGGAAAGGACGTCATCAAGCGTGGTGCTGATCGTGCGCTCGCCACCGGTCAGGCTCTCGTTGATCTCACGGGTGCGGGCAATCAGGATCTCGTTCAGCTGACGGGCGCGGTCGTTCAGCGCGGCATTGAGCTTCTCGGCGTTGCTGTCCATCGTGGACGCACGCGTCTCGAACTGCCGGAGGATCTGCTCTCCGTGTTCGCTGAGGCTCGACGTGAGGGAGTCCAGTCGGGTGTCGAATTCGTTTGTTAGCGCAAATCCAGACGAGGTCAGCGTTTGGAGCAGCGAATCCGTCTTTGCCGCCAGCAGCGTGCCGAGCGACTGGATCGCCGACTCGGATTTTTCAGTGATCGCCGCGGCGCGCGTGTCGATCATCGATGCGAAGGCTTCACCTGAAGTCGCTAGGCGTACGGCGATCTCTTCCGTGGCAAGCGACAGATCTTCCTTAAGCTGGTCGTGCACGCCGGCGATCGACGTGCGGATGCGCTCGGCGTGATTAACGATCGCTTCGCGCTCCGAGCCGAGCTCGTGCACGAGGCCGCGTACGCGCAATTCATTGTCGGCGTAGCTCCGCTCAAGCGCATTGACCTCGGAATGGACGAGGGTTTCAAGCTCCGAGGCGCGCGCAATAGTACGCTCGATGCCTTCATTCATGGCGGAGACTTCGCGGCGAACGGCCTGGCCGACGGTCATGATGCGTTCGGAAGCGACGGTTTCCGGTTCGGAGAGGCGAAGCGCGACTTCGGCCATGGAACGTGCTGCGTTGCGCATGTCCTGGGCGCGGGCCATCATGACCGCGAAGGCATAGAACAATAGTACCGGCACAATGATGCCGATGAAACCGGCGATGACACCCGGGAGCGCCAAAAGATCGGCGAGGGAGCGGATCTGCCAGATCTGGGGCGAGTAGAGCAGGGCCATCAGGCCAAGTCCCGCGACAATCCAGAGAAGCGACACGAGCGTTGCGTTGCGCACTGCCGAGCGGCTGGTGCCGTTCTCCAGGGACTTCAGGAGCGAAGCCGGCGAGATGCGGTTGGCATCGTTGGCCGCGAAGGAGGGCGCGCGCGACGGCTGTTCGGGCTGGCGAGGCGTGTTAGCGGCACGGGCACGCTTGGCGTCTGTTTGGCTCTGCTGATTGCGGGCACTTGGTGTTTCGGACAATTTGGCCTCCGGGGCGTCGGTCTTGCCGTTGCGAGACAGCGTATCGTCTTCTCCGAAGTCGATCTGGAGCGCTTCGTCCAATGCCTTGAACGCCTTGTCCTCGATCGACTCGTTGTACTTGTTGTTCGCCATTTACGTTACGCCTCGTTACATCCCAGCCGGTTCAACAACGCATCCGGGCTTCCCGCCGAGCCCGAACAAAACCTTAGCCTCTGAGCCCGCCCGCCCACATTGCCGAGGACGGATAAGCATATCATTTCAGAGTGGATAGCTGCTTTTTCATACAGACGGTATCAAAACATTACCATTATCCACTTGGCGAGCAAAGGCAGGTGCCGGCAAGCTCGCCCAGTAGTATCGTAGTGACACATCCGCGACTGCTAGACAATTAACGCAATCGGTCAAATCCCCCGGCATTAAGGTCTTGTTAACATCATTTAAGAAATGTGCGTCTTTAAAAACCAAAGAGTTAACGCCGTTTATCGGGCGTTAACCATATCCCGAGAAATCCGCCCTGAATGTGCCGGAATTTAACGCGATTCCCATCCAGTTCCCCGCACGATGATGAAACGGCGGGATAGACGACGGGAGAATTGGCACATGGCAGCAGTCAGTATTGCGTTCGCGGCGCCCGACAATTGCAAGGGGCCTCGCCCTTCGCACGAACGTCCGGTCGATCTGGTGCATCTGGCAAATCAGACAATGGGCGACAAGAGCCTGGAAATCGAAGTTCTGCAGATGTTTGCGCGGCAGGCGCGGGCTTGCCTGCAGGAGATGTCGTCCGGCGATGCCAAGATTATAGAAGCCGCGGCACACCGCCTCAAGGGCGCGGCTGGAGCCATTGGCGCGTTTCGTGTTCATGCGGCAGCCGAAGCGCTCGAGGGTAATTGCGGCGACGCTGCCAGCATGGCGGCGGTCGGCATTGCGGTAATCGAAGCCGAGAATTTTATTCTCAAGCTCTGCCGCTAATCGATGCAAAGTCAACATGGGTACAAGACCCGCTGGCCCATTTCAGGGCAGCGGGTCTTTTTGTGACCTTCGGCATGGCGCATTTTGACAAGCGCGTCGCTTCTCAATTTGTGATGAAGAGCATCGAGCGGTCGATGTTGACTGCCTCGGCGATTTGTTGGAAGAAAAATCCAGACCCTCCCATTGACGACCACCGGAAATCATCATGCCCAAATTGACCATTGTCGCCTTCGACGGCACGCGCTTCGATCTTGATGTCGATCAGGGATCGACTGTTATGGAAAATGCCGTGCGCAATTCGGTGCCGGGCATCGAGGCGGAGTGCGGCGGCGCCTGCGCCTGCGCAACCTGTCATGTCTACGTCGACGACGAGTGGACGGAGCGCGTTGGTCCGCCCGAGGCCATGGAAGAAGATATGCTCGATTTCGCGTTTGACGTGCGCCCGACGTCGCGCCTTTCCTGTCAGATCAGGATGAAGGCAGCCCTGGATGGCCTCACCGTCCACGTGCCCGAGCGGCAGGCCTAATTTCACTGCACTCCCCAAAAAAAGCCTCGCTGGCCGTTAGACGAGCGAGGCGAGGTAGGCGCATTACCTACGGACGAGGGAGGATCATCCGCGGCTTCGCAACGCGCCAGGAGAACCCAGGAGCGAAAGTTCGAGCTTACCGACCTGAACTTTCGAATGTTTGAATATTACCGCGTTGTGGTTGATTTAGCTAGACCGAGAAATAACCACTAAAACACTGGGGCGACAGCGGTTTCACACAAGTTTTGTTGCGCGGCTAAACTTCTGTGATCGTTTTTGACCCAAGAATCGGCTATCTTACGCCGCCGGATTTTTTTAGCCGGTGGTCGAGCAACCTCATCATCCGATTCTCGAAATTGGCAGCTTCGACTCGGTCGAATCGGGCCTGCAGCCGATCGTGTTCCTCGATGCCGCGCGTCGATACGTCGGTGACGAGTTCCTGCATCCGCTCGCAATTGGGTTGTGGCGGTAGAGCGAGAATCTGTCTTTCCATGACGCGCGCCTGGTTTCGGGCAATTTCGGCATGGCGTTCTTCGTGGCGCTTAATGTCGCTCGAGAGTGCATCCCAGACCATAGAGAGCTGTTTGCTGGCGCCTTTGCGGTTTGTCCAGCGCGGCAGGATAATCTGCGTATGGACCGTTACCTTGGCGTTGCCAACCTTGCACTTGCCGCCCGTCTGGACATAGGTGGCGTCGCCGCCAAAACGGATTTTGGTCGCGCCGGGATGGCGGGCTGACGACCCGCTTGCCGTCGGTCCGTTGGAGCTCAGCTGTTGATCGAGCTGATCCGCGGTTTTGCCCCCGATCGCGAAGTAGGAGTAGCTCTTGGTCGCAATGACGGCGGCAGAGGCCGGAGGACACGCTGGTACGACCATGGAAAACCCCAGCACGAAGGGCATATAACGCGGTACGGAAAGCATTCTGCAGATACTCATGTTGAAGTTTGGCGGAGCTTGGGGCATAGGCACGGCCAGCGCAATATGGTTGGCGCCTTTTTCGATCGATAGGATGAATTGCCGTTGGCACAGCTTGGGAGCAGTTTCTGGCGCGTCGGGCATGGCCGTGAGATAGAACTGGGCACACGCGCCGTTATTATGGCGATCGTCAACGCGACGCCGGATTCCTTCTCTGATGGCGGACGTTACGATACTGTCGATGCCGCTGTTGCGCACGCGCTTCAGGCCGCCGAGGAGGGGGCTCAGATCATCGATATCGGCGGCGAGTCGACACGTCCCGGCGCGGATATCGTCACTCCCCTGCAAGAGCAGGCACGAGTCCTGCCGGTGATCGAGGCGTTGCGCAGCAAGACCGATGCGTTGATCTCGATCGACACCTATCGGGCCGAGACCGCCCGGCTTGCGGTCAGCGCGGGAGCGCATGTTATCAATGACGTATTCGGATTGCAGAAGGAGCCGGAGATCGGAAAGATCGCTGCTGATACCGGCGCAGGACTGTGCCTGATGCACACGGGCCGCGAACGGGAGAAGCTTGCCGACGTGATCGCCGACCAGTTTCTCTTCCTGCAACGCTCGCTCGAAATCGCATCGGTCGCGGGGGTCGCAAGGGATCGCATCGTGTTGGATCCGGGCTTCGGCTTTGCGAAGGATACCGAAGAGAATATTGAGCTGATGGTGCGTTTCGGCGAACTTCACCGCCTTGGATTACCGCTGCTTGCCGGGACATCGCGCAAGCGTTTTGTCGGCGCCATCACGGGCAGGGAAGCCGCCGACCGGGACGCAGGAACGGCAGCGACGAGCGTGTTGCTGCGTCTTTCCGGAGCGGTCATTTTTCGTGTGCACGATGTCGCAATCAACAGGGATGCTTTGGCCATCGCTGATGCTATGCTCGCGGCGCGCTATAGTTTGGAGCAAGGACACTCGGCATGAGCACCACTTACACAATCACGCTTCAGAACTGTGCGTTCTTTGCCCGCCACGGCGTTCACGACGAGGAGGAGTTCCTCGGCCAGCGCTTCTTTGTGGATGCCGAGCTCGAAGTCATTGCCGGCGATGCTCTAGAGAGCGATTCCATCAACGATACGGTCAACTACGGTATCGCCTTCACGGTGATCGAGGAGATTGTCACAGGCAAGCGTCGCTACCTTATCGAGGCGCTTGCCCTTGATATAGCAAAAGGACTTTGCGCAAAGTTTCCGCAGGTCAAGCGTGCAAAGATTACTGTCCGCAAGCCGAACGCGCCGGTGCCGGGTGTTCTGGATTTCGTCCAGGTGAGCATCGAACACTTTGCCTGAGTCCGTTTTCAAGACCGCAACACTTGGCCTCGGCGGCAATCTCGGCGAGCCCGTCCATGCGATGTCGGTCGCACTAAGAGCGCTTGACCGACGGTCCGATTGCCGGGTGGTAGCGGTGTCGCGGCTCTATCGTACGCCGCCCTGGGGCAAAACCGACCAGTCCTATTTCTTCAACGCTTGCGCTGAAGTCCAGACAACGCTTGCTCCAGAGGCGCTTCTCGACGTCTGCCTCGATATCGAACGAGGGATGAAACGAGAGCGCATCGAGCGGTGGGGACCGCGAACACTCGATATCGATATCCTGACCTATGCCGATGTGGTGCAATCGGCGCCGCGTCTCGAACTCCCGCACCCGCGCATGACGGACCGTGGCTTCGTGTTGATGCCGCTTGCCGACTTTGCTCCGAAACTGCTCGTCAATGGGGCACCGGTTCGCGAATGGCTGATGAAGGCTGATGTGCAGGGGATCGAGGTTGCCGATGACCGCAGCACTTGGTGGCATACCGTCTGAAACAAAAAAGCGGCGGGAAATCCGCCGCTTTCAGGTACGCGTTGGAATTATTCGACGGAGCCGACGGCGATTTCGTCGAGTTGGCGCGTAAGCGTCAGGCCGATGACCGGGATCATCTGGCTTTCGACCTTAACGGAAACGGTAACGTTCATGGTCTTGTCGTCTTTGACGCGAGCAATCATAGCGCCGTTCAGCTTGGAGCGGTTGAGGCCGACGACCACCGTATCCTGCGTTACCGCACCCGAAACGACGTCGAGACCCTTGCCATCGGCACCATCAAGGAACTTGCCCTTATAGGAACTGCCGGACTGCGTGATGAGCGCCGTCATCGGCTGCTTGAAGACACCAACCCTGCAACTTCCGTCAAGCTTGATACCCGTGCCGCCCGCGCTGACCGGTTCCCCTACGAGATTGCAGGTGAATTTCGTGCCTTTGTACTTGCCGGCAACGATCTCGCCGGGACCTCGCCAGGTGCCGGCGACGGACTCGAAGAAGGCTTTGTCACGTGTTGCAGCTGTCGCGGACGGGGCCATGTCGGCGACTGGTGACAGCGCCACCGCAGCGAGCCCGAAAAGAAGAAGAAACTTGCGCGAATACATGGATTTTCCCTGGCGACACCATCGCTTAACTGGTGCCAAGTTTTGCCGAATAATGGTTAACAGTTGGTTTCCCGTCATCCGAAAACACTGACGAGCGGGGCGTTTTCGCAGTTGGCGGAATGTGAGAGTGTGGCGGTAGAGTATTGAATTCACGACAAGTATTTCCACGCCGTGTTTGAGACGCGGCGGGGCGCAACAAAACCGTCAATTCTCAGGAATTCTTGTCGCGCGACGTCATCGAGGGAGTCAAATCGCCGATGAAGTCGCCGATTCCCGGACGTTTCAGGGCATGGAAGGAAAGGGGACGGCAGAGATCCATGGCAGCGATTCCGATGCGGGCGGTCATCAGGCCGTTGATGACGCCCTCGCCAAGGCGCGCCGACAGTTTCGAGGCCAGTCCATGGCCGAGCACCTGCTGCACAAGGCTGTCGCCGACAGCGATTGAGCCGGTAACGGCGAGATGCGCCAGAACATCTCGCATGAGTCGGATCATGCCGAGTGTGCCAGGCCGACCGCCGTAGAGCTCCGCCATCGCGCGAACGAGTCGGGCAGCTTCATAAAGTACGTAGAGCAGATCGACGATGGCGCGTGGGCTGACAGCGGTGACGATGGAGACCCTTTTCGATGCATTGACGATCAGAGCTCGGGCTTGCCTGTCGAGCGGGGCCAGGAGTTCGCGTTCCGCGAGGGCAATGAGGTGTGGCGCGTCGATGATATCAGCTTCCGCCGCCTTGAGAGTGGCTCGGCCTTTTGCCGTCTCGGGCTTGTCGGACAGCAAGGTTTCCAGGCGCTTGACCAGTGCGCGTGCCTTCGCCGGTTTAGTCTCGACCATGGCGGTCCCCGCTTCCGCCTTGATCCCCTGCACAGCCGTCAACCGCATCATCCCGGCTGTTTCGCGAACAACGATGGCAATCACCGCCAGAACGCCGACCGTCAGGGCCGCGAGCGCCGCATAGCCCAGCCAATCCGCGCGGCTGAAAAGATTGTGGATAAGGCTGTCGGTCCAAAGGCCGAAGGCAAGCGAGAAGAGAATGCCGAATGCGGCCGCTGCGATTTTCGCAAACGACGTGCCGCGCTTGCGGGGAACGGCGCCCGGCACGGGAGGGACATCCTTTTCAGGATTGAGGAATGGATCGTCCTCGTCGGCGGTCAGCACGACCTCGTCGGTGAAGCTGCCTGGCTTTCGCTGGCGGTGTTTGGTCTCGATTGTCGGTCGGACCGCTGGGTCCTCTTCATAAGAAAACGCGGCCGGCGCGCGGTGGACCGGCTGTTCGGATGGTGGCTTGATCATGCGAGGCGATCTCCGAACAGAAACTGCATGGCGCGGTCGAGGCGAATATGTGGGACCGAAAGCTTTATGCCGCCGCCCGTTTCTTCGAGGTGCGGTGGACGAAAGCGCACGACATTTATATCGGGCAGCGAGGTGTCGGGCTCTCCAGATTCGATTCGCTCGAACAGGTTCTCCGGGTCCGCAGGAAGGTCTCCCGGAAATATCGCCCTCTTCCTATGGCCATCGAAACGTTCACCACCAATGGTTTCTCCCTCCATCGGTGTCCCGACGATGACCGGGAGGTCATGACCGTTGCGTTTCACTGTCGCTTCGCGGGTGGCGCGGACAGAGGCAAGTGCCATGACGTCGATTCCTGCCCCCGCCATTCCAATGCGCTCAGCTGCGCGCTCAACCAGGCGGCGGGTGAGGGCGTCGAGCCGGTCGTGGCTTTCATGATGCAGGTGGTCGGCCTTGGTCGCGGCAACCAGGACGCGGTCGATGCGGCGGCCAAGCAATGAAGACAGCCAGGAATTCGTGCCCGGTCGGAAGCACGCCAGAACGTCCGTCAGGGCGCGTTCGAGGTCCTGTACGGCCTCGGGGCCACGATTGATGGCTTGCAGCGCATCGACAAGCACGATCTGCCTGTCTAGACGGGCAAAGTGCTCGCGAAAGAAAGGCTTCACGACGACCGATTTATAGGCCTCGTAGCGTCGTTCCATCATCGCCCACAGCGATCCCTTTTGTGCTTTGCCCTCGGGCGGAAGCGCGAGCGGCGCAAAGGTCAGGGCGGGAGAGCCATCGAGGTCGCCAGGCAATAGAAAGCGGCCGGGTGGGAGCGTGGAAAGCGAGCGTTCGTCTGCTTTGCAGGCTTTGAGGTAATCGGCAAAGGAAGTTGCAAGGTCGCGGGCCCGCATTTCGTCGGCGGGAGCACTGATGTCCGCGGTGTGGGCGAGTGTCAGCCAAGCGTGCGAAAGGTCTGCGCGAACGCCCGTTTTGCCCAAGGCAATCGTTTCCTCGCAGAACGCGCGATAGTCCTTTCCGAGCAGCGGCAGGTCGAGCAGCCATTCGCCAGGATAGTCGACGATATCGATCGACAACCGACCGGGCGAGAAGAGGCGATTCCAGCCGCTGGCACTTTGATATTCGAGTGTGATGCGCAATTCCGAGATGGCGCGTGTGGAATCCGGCCAGACGCGGTCCTTCACGAGGGAGCGGATGTGATCTTCATACTGGAAGCGCGGCACTGCATCATCCGGCTGCTGCTCAAGCCGGACCGCCGAGACACGACCGGACTGCACTGGCTCGAAGAGCGGCAGCCGGCCGCCGTGCAGCAGGTTGTGGACGAGGGAGGAAATGAAGACGGTCTTGCCAGAGCGCGATAGGCCGGTGACGCCAAGGCGCACAGTTGGATTGATCAGGCCAGATGCCCGGTCCGCGAAATTGTCGAGGGCGATGCGCGCGTCATCGGTGAAGGAGGTCAGGCTGGGCGGCAAGGCGGAATCCCGGTTGTATCGTGACAAGCCATATAGGAACCCCGGATCGACGCGAAAAGACGTTCCGCGAAAAGAGCTTAGTCGATCACGAAATCGACGAGACGCCAGCCTGCCGACACACCGTCATAGTCCAGAACCACAAGACCGGCCGTCGGAAAGCCGGTCGGCAATGCCTGACAGAGTGCCTCGTGGCCGATCAACGCTTCCAGCGTTTGCTCCATCGTCGGGTTGTGGCCCACCAGCATGACTGAGTCGATCGCCTGCTGGGCATCGATGATCTCGAGATAGATGTCCTGTGAGGCATTATAAAGCTCGTCGACGAAACGAAGGTCGAGTGTGGAACCCATGGCCCGATGTACGGCATCGGCCGTGTCCCGGCAACGCGCCGCTGTCGAACTCAGTACGAGATCCGGCCGATACCCCTTGTCCGCGGCCCTGTCGGCGACGAGTTCGGCCTCGGCATAGCCTTTGTCGCTGAGCGGGCGGTCGAAATCACGTTGTCCAGGTGCGGCCCAAGCGGCTTCGGCGTGCCGCAGCAGATAAATCCGGGAAGGCGGAGGCGTGATTGCGGCCATAGGAAAATCCACGTCGAAGGGACTTTTTCAGTAGCGGGTGAGCGGCCCGTGCGTCAACCGCGGCCGCAGGTGTCGCGCCTAAATCCGGCTTGGGAAAGTATGGGGTTACCGGGAGAGGAATATGCATCCGGCGGAATAAGGGTGAGAAAATAGCCTGTTAGCTTAAAAATATGACAGATTTAAAAAACTGTTTACCTAGCGTATTTGGCTTGAATCAACCGTAGTGCTCGCGATATACACCCGCCAGATGAGATGTTCTTCAGGAGAATCGCGTTGAGTGAGAAGATCGATCTTAGCAACTACGTACCCTCGGAAGAGGAAGAGTTCATGAATGGCAATCAGCGGGCTTACTTTAGAGCCAAGCTCGTCGCCTGGAAGAACGACATTCTCAGAGAGGCGCGCGAAACCCTCGACCACTTGGCCGAGGAAAGCGCAAACCACCCGGACCTTGCCGATAGGGCATCGTCCGAAACCGACCGGGCTATCGAACTGCGTGCCCGCGACCGCCAGAGAAAGCTGATTTCCAAGATCGACGCAGCACTGCAACGTATCGAAGACGGCACCTACGGCTATTGCGAGGAGACCGGCGAACCAATCGGTCTCAAGCGGCTTGACGCTCGACCGATCGCGACGCTCTCCATCGAGGCTCAAGAGCGGCACGAGCGCCGGGAAAAGGTTTACCGGGACGAATAGTCCCGACATAAAAGATAAAAGGGCACCGCGGAAACACGGTGCCCTCAGACTGCTGACAAACCCGTCGATATTTTCGGCGGGTTTTGTTTTTTGGATGTTGGTTATTTTAAGTTGGGTTTTGAGGCTGGGCGAAGTTGGCGGCCTTTGGCCTCATGTCATGGCTGGTCTGGGTGGCTTGGTGAGCGCCATGGCGATCTTCTTGATGTTTTGGGCGGCTGCAGCCAACAGGCACTGGCATGCGACGCGGGTGAGACTTCGAAAGCGGGCATAGCGGTGGCCGTGAAGCTGCTTGGCATCGGCAAAGGAGCGCTCGACCGTCTCCTTGCGGCGCTTATAGATTGCCTTGCCCCAAGGCGTCAGTCGATGGGCATCGGTGCGCTCGCGGGCGTCGGCCCAGACATGGCGGGTGATGGTGCGCACTGCCTTGGTGTTTGATGTGCAGGAGGCGAGCAGCGGACAGGTTTGGCAGATCGCCGGGTCGGATGTGTAGTGCCGATAGCCATGGCGGTCGGTGGTGGTATAGGCGAGCAACTGCCCCTCGGGGCAGCGATAACCGTCCGTCTCAGGCTCGTAGACGAACTTCGACTTGCGCATCATGCCATCTTTGGGTGGGGTTGGATTGCGATAGCCGGTGACGCCAAGGATATGGCGGTCCTCCAGCCCCTTGGCGATGCCGGATGTGGCATAGCCGGCATCCAGGCCAACCGCGCCGACCTCGAAGCCAAACCGCTCACGCTGGCGGTCGAGCCGGTCGAGATAGACGATACTGTCATGCACATTGGCGGGCGTCACATGGGTGTCGGTGATGATCGCAAGCTTGCCATCCACCGTGCGGTGATCGAGGTAGAAGAAGCCCTTCGGCTTGCCGTCGCGCACCATATAGCCGCTGTCGGGATCGGTGCGCGACACCTTGGTTTCCTTCACCTGCGGCTCACGCTCTTTGTCCTTCAGCGGCTTTTGCCCGTGCAGCGTCCGCTCCGCCTCGATCGCCCGGTCGAGATCGGCCCAATAATCGGCCCGCGACTTTTCAATCATCGCAAGATCGTATTTGCCCTTGTTGGCATTCGCCTTCAGATGCGTCGAGTCGGTATAAAGCACCGTGCCATCGACCAGCTTGTGGGCGATCGCCTGGCTGACGATATGATCGAAGATATCCTGCGCCACACGCGTGTCGTTGAAGCGCCGCCGGCGGTTCTGCGACAGCGTCGAGGCGTCAAACACCCCATCCGTCAGCTTCAGCCGCAGAAACCAGCGGTAAGCGACGTTGACCTCGATCTCGCGCACCAACTGACGTTCCGAGCGCACTCCGAACAGGTAACCGATGAACAGCGCCTTGAACATCAGCGTCGGGTCCAGCGGCGGGCGACCGTTGTCGGCGCAGTAAAGCCCGGCAACACGATCATGGATGAAGGAAAAGTCGATCACCGCATCGATCTTGCGAAGCAGGTGATCCTTCGGAACAAGCTGATCGAGCGTCACCATCTCGAGAGCCGTCTGTTCGGGAGCAGGTTTCTTCAACATGCCCAAATGAATCATAAACCCCTGGATGAAGCCAGGGGTTTGTCAGCAGTCTGAGGCCGCCTAACGGCGGCCCCTCGCTTTTCCCGGATAACGGCTCTTTAGGCCACGTGCCGCGCGAGCGCGCAGCGCGACCAGAGCGAATGCAGGGCGTCGACGAGATGCTCGATGTCGGCATCGCTGTGCAGCGGCGTCGGGGTGATGCGCAGGCGCTCGGTCTTCTTCGGCACGGTCGGGTAGTTGATCGGCTGCACGTAGACACCGCAATTGTCGATGAGCAGATCGGAGATCCACTTGCACTTGGCGGCATCGCCGACCATCACAGGCACGATGTGGCTCGGGTTCGGCATGTGCGGGATGCCGCGCTGATCGAGCAGCGCCCTCAGCTTGCGCACGCGATCCTGGTGGCGTGCGCGCTCGAACGGGCTGACCTTCAGATGCTGGATCGAGGCAACCGCACCGGCAGCCAGCGCCGGCGGCAGCGCCGTCGTGAAGATGAAACCGGACGCAAAGGAGCGGATGAAGTCGCAAAGCGCCGTCGAGGCGGCGATATAGCCGCCCATGACGCCGAACGCCTTGCCGAGCGTGCCCTCGATGACCGTCAGGCGGTCCATCAGCCCCTCGCGCTCGGCAATGCCGCCACCACGCGGTCCGTACATGCCGACGGCATGCACTTCGTCGAGATAGGTCATCGCGCCGTACTTGTCGGCGAGGTCGCAGATCTCCTTGATCGGGGCGATATCGCCATCCATCGAATAGACCGATTCGAACGCGATCAGCTTTGGCGCCTTCGGATCGGCAGCCGCCAGCTTGGCTTCCAGATCATGGATGTCGTTGTGCTTCCAGATCACCTTGTCGCACTTGGCATAGCGGATGCCTTCGATCATCGAGGCATGGTTCAGCGCGTCGGAGAAGATGATGAGGCCGGGGATCCTGGCGCCGAGGGTGCCAAGGGCTGCCCAGTTGGAGACATAACCCGAGGTGAAGATCAGCGCCGCTTCCTTGCCGTGCAGATCGGCAAGCTCGCGCTCGAGCAGAACGTGGTAGTGGGTGGTGCCAGAGATATTCCGGGTGCCTCCCGCACCCGCGCCACAGTGGTCGATGGCATTCTTCATCGCCTCGATCACCTTCGGGTGCTGGCCCATGCCGAGATAGTCGTTGGAGCACCAGACCGTGACGTCCTTCGGGCCGTCCGGCGTGTGCCGCGTGGCGCGCGGAAAGCTGCCGCGGTGACGCTCAAGATCAGCAAAAACGCGATAGCGGCCTTCAGCGTGAAGCCCGTCCAACTCGCTTTTGAAAAATGCTTCGAAATCCATCATCTGCTCCAGTATCGTGCGACCGTTTTTTGCCAACGGTCGCACGTACGTCAACCCTTTGCCCCCGCTTTACCATCAACTGCGGCAAAAGGCCCATAGTCTTGAATTATATTAATTCGAAAAAACTCGTTTTGGCCAGACACAGCGAAGATCGCGAGGCAGCAACGCCACCTCGCGATCAGGCTGGTTTCATTAGCCTGCCTCGGCGACGGCGCGTTTGGCCATCACTTTGATCAGGTTGGCGCGATATTCCGCACTGGCATGCAGGTCCGACATCAAACCGGCAGGATTGACATCGACACCAGCGACGGAGCCGGAAGACCAGTTCGCGTTGAGCGCGGCCTCCATGGCCGTCTCACGAAAGACGCCGTTGGATCCTGCCCCGGTAACGGCAACCCGCACGCCATCGGCACCTTTGGCAACGAAGACCCCCGTCATTGCATAGCGCGATGCCGGATTTGGAAACTTCGAGTAGCCTGCTTTTTCAGGCACCCCGAAGCTTATCGCCGTGACCAGCTCGCCATCCTCCAATGCCGTCTCGAACAGACCGGTGAAAAAATCGTCAGCTCGGATCTCACGCTTGTTGGTGATGATGCGGGCATTCAACGCCAGCATCGCCGAGGGATAGTCCGCCGCAGGGTCGTTGTTGGCGATCGAGCCGCCGATCGTGCCCATGTGGCGGACATGCGGATCGCCGATCATGCCGGCGAGGTCGCAGATCGCGGGGCAGACCGCCCGCAATGCCGCAGACGCGGCGACTTCGGCGTGCGGCGTCGCCGCCCCGATCGTTACCTTGCGGCCGTCGATCTTGATGCCCTGCATCGCCGGGATGTGCCTGAGATCGACAAGGTCGCTCGGCGCGGCGAGGCGTTGCTTCATCGTCGGGATCAATGTCATGCCGCCGGAGACATATTTGCCTTCCGACGTTCCCGAAATCATCCTGACAGCTTCATCGACCGAGGACGCGCGGTGATAGTTGGTATGATACATCGTCGTTTCTCCTCAATGAACCGCGCGCGCTGCCATCCACACCTTCTGCGGGGTGGCGGGCATCGTCAGCATGTTGTTGCCGATGGCATCGGTGATGGCATTGATGAGTGCCGGGGGAGACCCGATCGCACCGGCCTCGCCGCACCCCTTGATGCCGAGCGGATTGCTCGGGGACGGCGTTACCTGATGCGAGACCTTGAACGACGGCAGGTCGTCGGCGCGGGGCATGGCATAGTCCATGAAACTTGCCGTCAACAGCTGACCGTTCTCGTCATAATGCACGGCCTCGAGCAGGGCCTGACCGATACCCTGTGCGATACCGCCATGTACCTGACCTTCAACGATCATCGGGTTGATGATGTTGCCGAAATCGTCCGCCGCGACGAACTGGATGATCTCCGTCTTGCCGGTTTCCGGATCGACCTCGACCTCGCAGATGTAGCAGCCGGCCGGGAAGGTGAAATTGGAGGGGTCGTAGAAGGCGGTCTCCTTCAGCCCCGGCTCCATACCGCCCGGCAGATTGTGCGCGGTGTAGGCGGCGAGCGCCACCTGGAACCACGGAAGGCTCTTGTCGGTCCCGGCGACCTTCACCTCGCCGTTCTCGATGACGATATCGCCCTCGTCGGCCTCCATCAAATGGGCGGCAATCTTTTTGGCCTTGGCTTCGACCTTGTCGAGCGCCTTGACCACGGCAGACATCCCGACGGCGCCCGAGCGTGAGCCGTAGGTACCCATCCCCATCTGCACCTTGTCGGTGTCGCCATGAACGATCGACACGCTTTCCAGCGGAACGCCGAGGCGATCCGAAACCAGCTGGGCGAAGGTCGTCTCGTGGCCCTGCCCGTGGCTGTGGGATCCAGTGAGCACTTCTATCGTGCCTACCGCATTGACGCGTACCTCCGCCGATTCCCACAAGCCGACGCCGGCGCCAAGCGAGCCGACCGCCTGCGAGGGAGCAATTCCACAAGCCTCGATGTAGCAACTCATGCCGAGACCGCGCTTCAGGCCGCGGCTCGCCGCCTCGGCCTTGCGCGCCGCGAACCCGCTCCAGTCGGCGGCCTGCATGGCAGCATTGAGGGATGCTTCGTAATCACCCGCGTCATAGTTCATGATAACAGGTGTCTGATGCGGGAAGGAGCGGATGAAATTCTTCCGCCGCAGCTCGGCCGGCGAGATGCCGAGCTCGCGGGCTGCCGTTTCCATCGTCCGCTCGAGCAGGAAGGTTGCCTCCGGCCGGCCGGCGCCTCGATAGGCATCGACGGGTGCAGTATTGGTATAGACCGTGCGCACATTGGCATGGATGGCCGGAATGTCGTATTGGCCGGATAGGAGAGTTGCATAGAGGTAGGTCGGGACCGCCGACGAGAACAGCGACATATAGGCGCCGAGATTGCAGATGGTGTCGACCTTCAGCCCGATGATGCGGTGCTCGCTGTCAAAGGCCATCTTCACCTTGGAGACGTGGTCGCGGCCATGCGCATCGGTCAGGAAGGCTTCGGTGCGGTCGGAATTCCATTTCACCGGCACGCCTGTCTTCTTGGAGGCCCAGAGGCAGACGATTTCTTCGGGGTAGATGTAGATCTTCGATCCAAAGCCGCCGCCGACGTCCGGAGCAATCACCCGCAGCTTGTTCTCCGGCGCGACGTTGTAGAAGGCGCTCATCACCAGACGGGCGACGTGCGGGTTCTGGCTCGTCGTATAGCAGGTGTAGTGATCCTCGGCAGCATCGTAGATCCCGAGCGCAGCCCGCGGCTCCATCGCATTCGGAGAGAGGCGATTGTTGTGAATCTCGATTTCCGTGACGTGTGCCGCTTCGGAAATAGCCTTGTCGGTCGCAGCGCCGTCGCCAAGTTCCCAGTCGAAGATCAGGTTGTTCTGAGCTTCGGGATGGAGCTGCGGCGCCCCTGATTTCAGCGCCTCGACCGCCTCGACGACAACCGGCAATTCCTCATAATCGACGACGACGGCTTCTGCAGCGTCCCGTGCCTCCGCAAGCGAATCAGCGACGATCACCGCGACGGCATCGCCGACGTAGCGGACGGTCTCCACCGCAAGCGGGCGCCAGGCGCCCATCTTCATCGGCGAACCATCCTTCGAATGGATCATCCAGCCGCAGATGAGGTTGCCGATCCCGTCAGCGAGCAACTGCTTGCCGTCGAGCACGTCGATGACGCCGGGCATGGCCTTTGCCGATGCCGCATCAATCCCTTTGATCTTGGCGTGCGCATGCGGACTGCGGATGAAATAGGCGAATTTCATTCCCGGCACGACCATGTCGTCCGTATAACGGCCCTTGCCGGTCAAGAACCGTTTGTCTTCCTTTCGCGCGACGCGTGCACCAATTCCTTCAACACCCATAATGTCCTCCCAATGGGGTTTCGGGCCCGGCATTCCGCCAAAGTGAATCCTGTTCGGCAGTCAGCCAGACAATTCCTGAGAGCTATTCGGCCGCCTGCTTGGCAGTGCCGCGCATCTGCTCGTTGGCAGACAGAACGGCTTTGACGATGTTGTGGTAGCCGGTGCATCGACAGATATTGCCGTCGAGTTCATGACGGACCGTCTTTTCGTCCAGATCGCCGCCGTGGCGCGAAATCATGTCGACAGCCGTCATCACCATGCCCGGCGTGCAGAAACCGCATTGCAGACCGTGATGCTCCTTGAAAGCGGCTTGAACAGGATGCAATTCACCGTTGTTGGCAAGGCCCTCGATAGTCGTGATCGTCGAACCCGACGCCTGGACGGCAAGGATCGAGCAGCTCTTCACGGATTTGCCATCCATGTGAACGACGCAGGCACCGCATTGGTTGGTATCGCAGCCGACGTGCGTTCCCGTCAGACCGAGTTTTTCGCGAATAAAATGGACAAGAAGCGTACGCTCTTCACAGTCACCACTGACTGCCCGGCCGTTCACCGTCAGTTTCACTTTCGCCATGATTTCCTCCTCGCGCCTCCTCCAGGCGCGGACGATATCATTTGACGTTTTCGCTTTGGGATCAACCACTACTTTAGGGAGGCTAATTAAATTCGCCGTGTTCGGTTGCACCGAATTGAGGCCGAAATTGCAACAGCAATTATGCGAAAAAATGAGCGCCGAACGCAGCTTGCTCTTTTTGCGCCACAGTTTGACGACTAGCATGACAAAAACAAGAATCAGGGACGGCCACCGCTCTTTGAGGGCGACCATCAGGAGAAGAAATTGATTAAGAAGATTGTTGCATTCGCTTTGATTGGACTTTCGATCGCAAGCTGTACACCAACCCAGCAGGGCGCTGGCATCGGTGCTGCGTCTGGCGCGATCATCGGGGGCGCAGTGACGGGAAATGTACGCGGAGCCGCCGTCGGCGCGGCGATCGGCGGCGTTTCCGGTGCCCTTATCGGCCGCGTCGCTGAGCAGCCGGGACAGTGCTATTATCGCGACCAATATGGTCGACGTTACATCGACGATTGCCGCGGCGGCTATTGAGCCAACGCAAAATCATGTCGACATCCCGGGTTTACAGCCCGGGATTTTTCATTTTTTCCACCATTTCAGCGGCTAAGCGATTCAAAACGGTACACGTCGAGGAATTTTGCCGCTAAGGTTGCCGCCGGCCGGGGGGCGCGAAGCTTAATTCTTGTGTAACCAAAAGCGGCGGATGCAAATCAGAGGGACGGCACCGAAACCGGGTATAGCGTATCGGCGCGTAGGCACCATGTTGGTCGTCGCGGCTGCGTTCGCATTTTCGCCGGCTGTCGTCTCGGACGCTTTCGCCTTCAAACTTTTCGGTATCACTTTATGGGGCAAGGATGACGACTCCGCCAGCGATCAAGTGCCTGATCCGGTTCGCTACGACGTAACGCTGACAACCGACGCGAACGATCCCGATCTCAAGGAAGCGCTGGAAAACAGTTCCCGTCTGGTAGGCGACAAGGACCGGCCCGTCTCAGGCGACCTCGGCGTCGTGATCAAGGCCAGGGACGACCGTGAACGGCTGCTCGCCACCCTCTTCGAGAAGGCTCGCTACGGCGGCGTGGTGACGATCAGGGTCGACGGCCGCGATATAGACGCCCTTCCGCCCAATCCGACCTTCAATCGCTCGCGCCCAGTTCCGGTGACAATCAACGTCGCTGCAGGTCCGGTCTTCAAGGTTCGCGAAGTGCAGTTCGGCGGCGACGCTGCCGGCCGCAACCCGGCAGACTACGATCTTGTTCCCGGCGACACAGCCGGTTCATTGACGATCATCAAGGCCGGGGACAGGATCGTCGAACAGCTGAAAAGCGAAGGCCGACCGCTGGCGAAGCTGACGACCCGCAAAGTCATAGCCGACCACAGGACGGATACCGTCGATGTCGTTCTCGCCGCCGAGGGCGGCCCGGTCGCGCCAATTGGCGATGTCGGCGTCACCGGCGAGAAGGCCGTTCGCCCTGGCTTCATCCAGCGCTATTCGCGGCTGAACAGGGGCGAACAGTACTCACCCGAGGCGTTGAAAAAGGCCGGTGACCGACTGCGCGCGCTGGGGGTGTTCTCCAGCGTCACCATTCATGAGGCAGACGCTTTGGCACCGGACGGGACATTGCCGATGACCATCGAGGTGTCGGAAGGCAAGCAGCGCTACCTCGGCGTCGGCGCTCAATATTCGACAACGGACGGCTTCGGCATCAACGGCTACTGGGGCCATCGCAATCTTTTCGGAGAAGCCGAATCGCTACGCATCGAAGGATCCGTAGGCCGACTGGGCGAAACGACCAACATTGGCGATCTCGACTACTCAGCCGGCGTTGGCTTCACCAAACCTGGCGCGTTTTCTCCGGCCGCGACCCTACGGGCCAGTATCCTGGCCAAGACCGAGAATCCCGACGCCTACACGGCAAGGCTCGTTACCGCCTCTCTCGGGCTCTCCTATGAGCTATCCGATCTGGATACGATCACTGGTTCCGGCGAGGTGAGCTGGGAACGCGACGACGATGCCTTCGGCAACAACAGCTACCTGACCTTCTCACTGCCCTTCCTGTACGAGCGCGATGCCCGCGACAACAAGTTCGACCCGACCGAAGGCTATCGGGCGACACTGAAGGCAACGCCAAGCTACGAGGCTTATAACGGGACTTTCTTCTCCGGATTCGAGGGCTCGATCTCAGGTTATCATGGCCTGGGGGCGGAAGACCGTATCGTTCTCGCCGGCAAGCTCTCCGCGGGCTTTCTTCTGGGGGCAGATGACCTCCAGAACATTCCCGCCACACGTCGATTCTTTGCCGGCGGCGGTGGCTCGGTGCGCGGCTACGGCTACCAGGAAATCTCGCCGCGAAACGCTGACAACGAAGAGACCGGTGGCGCCTCCTATGTCACTGCCTCGTTCGAGACGCGGGTGAAGATCACCGATACGATCGGCATCGTGCCCTTCATCGACGTTGGGACGGTTTCGGCCGACATTGCGCCCGACTTTTCCGACGTTCGGGCCGGTGCGGGCATCGGCATTCGCTACGCGACACCGTTTGGTCCGCTGCGGCTTGATTTCGCGGTACCGCTCAACAAGTACGAGGGTGGCACGGATTACGGCATCTATGCCGGCATCGGCCAGTCGTTCTAAACGCACTCGCGGCTCGTGGCACTTCGTTCGCCTTGAGCCGTCATAGAAACGGAGTAATGTCCGCGACCATGCAGACACTGGCGAAAATCTTGAACTGGATCGTGCGGCTGCTCGGCTACTCCGCTGGTGCCGCCCTGGTCCTGCTTGCCATCGCCATCGGTGTCTTGGGCTTCACATCCTTTGGGGCGCGCATCGTCACCGACAGGGTCGCCTCAAGCCTCTCGAACCGGGATATGACCATCAAGGTTCAAGAACCGGAGGGGCTGCTGACCGGCGGACTGCGCGCGAGCCAGATCGTGCTCTCCGACACGAAGGGCGTCTTCGCGCAGATCGACGGGCTTGCCATAGACTGGAACCCCCTGGCGCTGCTGACCGGCAGATTCCACGCCAGAAGTGTCGACGCTTCCGCCATCCATATCCTGCGGCAACCCGTCCGGACGCTCCCGTCGCGTCCAGCCGCGGCAGGCGAAGGCGACAGCGGCTTTTCGCTGCCGATCAAGATCGACATCGACAAAATTGCCTTGCCCGAAATCAGCCTTGCCCAGTCTCTGATCGGGCGAGCCTTCTCGCTGGCAGCGGACGGCAGCGTGCGCGCCGACAACGAAGGTGCGAACGCATCGATCAACGTTCATCGTCACGACGTTCCGGATGCAAAGCTGATCGCCGATGCCGCCTTCATGCCGGATCGCAATCAGTTGCGACTGAAGGCAAAGCTGACCGAACCGAAGGGTGGACTGCTCGCAGGCCTGCTGGCACTCCCTGACAACCCTGCCCTGGAAATCGGGCTTACCGGAGACGGACCGATTTCGGATTGGCGAGGCCAACTCCAGGCCGCGCTGGACGGACAGCAGCGCGCCTCGATCGAAGCGCACCATACGCTGACGCATGAGAACCTGCACCACCTTGACCTCAAGGGTGGCGGCGATCTCAGCTCTCTGCTCCCGGCCGCCTTCCGGCCGCTGTTTGCCGGGCAGACGAACATCGATGTCGCCGCGAACTTCGACAACAGGGGCAAGATCGACATCCAAACCGGCAATCTCGCCACCGGAGCCGTTGTCATCGCCGCATCCGGCACTCTGGATCCAAAGCACAACAACAGCCTGAACGCCAATCTCCTGGGAACGTCGGGACCGGTCGATTTCCGTTGGCCGCTCGCAGACGGCGAAGCGCGTTTCCTCATCTCCGGTATCAATCTTTCATTGACCGGCGACGCCAAGGCCTCGCGCTTGAATGCGAGCGCTTCCCTCGATTCCGCGGCCTTGCCGCAGGCAACGATCGGCAATGTGAAGCTCACGGCAAAGAGCGACAACTTCAATCTCGCCGGTCGCTCGGGAAGTGTTCAGATTACCCTCGCCGCCGGTGACGCCTCATTCGTCAATCCCGACATCAACCGGGCAATTCAAGCCCCAGTCACGATAACGTTGCCGCTGCAAATCTCGGCCGATGCGCTTGGCTTCAATGGCGCGACGATCGAAAGCGCGGCTGCGAACGCAAGCGTCAACGGTTCCTACAAATTAAGCGCCAGCTCGATGACCGGTAACGTCAAGCTGACCGTCCAGCCGGCGGCTCTGCCGCCTGCCGTCGCCACGCGTTTCAACGCACCGATCGTGATTGAGGGCCAGGTCGCGGGAACGGTTCCCTCGAAGTTCAACATCTCGAACCTTTCCATCAAGTCGAACGCTCTCGAGGCCACCGGCGGGGTCGTGCTCGACGAAGACATGCTCGATGCCAATCTCTCAGGCCGCGTTCCAGATATTCAGACCCTGCTGCAAGGCGCAGCGGGCGAATTGAATTATCAGCTGAGCGCAAAAGGCAATATCTCCGCACTCGCAGTGGCAGCCAATATCAAAGGGCCGTCACTGATGATGGCGGGCCGGCAGGTCAAGCAGCTTGACATCAACGTTTCCGGAAGCGCGGACCCGAAGGCGCCACAGGCTGACATCACCGCCAAGGGCACGATCGACGAGCAGCCAATCAATATCGCCACGGCTGTTCAAGTGGTGGACGGGAAAGTGCAACTTCCGTCGATCGCCGCCGACGTCGGCAACAATCGCCTGACGGGCCATATCGAACTATCTCCTGCTTTCGCGCCGACCGGACAGGCGACGTTTGACTTTCCTGATATCGGTCTTCTCGCGGCACTGGGCGGACAGAAGGCGGAGGGTGACCTGAAGGGATCGGTCGATATCTCCAACGACAACGGTAAGATCGCCCTCAACGTTGTCGCGTCCGGCAGCGGCCTGAAGCGCGATACGTTTGCCGTCGTCGGACCTGATATCAACGTCGCGGTTACCGACCTCAAGGCCTTTGCCGCGACGGGCACAATCACGGCGCAAGAGCTTTCCTCCGGGCCCAACAAGGCGGAAAGCCTGGCGCTCAATTTCACGCAGCAGCAAAACCGGACAAACTTCGATCTCGGCGCCACTTATGACGCCAATCCG
>Ga0102590_1002398_pt1 | contig 22321 bp, 21 predicted proteins | sample AraplaMF_Col_mMF_FD_76859 | JGI IMG/M metagenome (GOLD analysis project Ga0102590, IMG submission 76859) | Arabidopsis root microbial communities from the University of North Carolina, USA - plate scrape MF_Col_mMF | ecosystem: Host-associated > Plants > Roots > Endosphere | place: USA... | reverse complement strand
CTCCTAGTAGCCGTACAAACTGTGCTTGCCCCGTACGCCCTGTCGTCCAATCTCAACCCGACGTGAACGCCCGGGACGGCCCGCGCTTGCCGACCGTCCGGACGCCGGAGCCCTTACGCTGGCGGCACCATCACGACCACTTCTTTTGCAGCAACCGGAGACAACGGTGCAATTCCACGACTCGATGATCAGCCTGGTCGGCAACACCCCGCTGGTGAGGCTCAACCGCGTGACCGCCGGCATCACGGCGACCGTGCTGGCGAAGGTCGAGTACTTCAACCCCGGCGGTTCGGTGAAGGACCGCATCGCCCTGCGGATGATCGAGGCGGCCGAGCAGAGCGGTGAGCTCAAGCCCGGCGGCACGATCGTCGAGCCCACCAGCGGGAACACCGGCGTGGGCCTTGCGATCGTGGCCCAGCAGAAGGGCTACAAGTGCATCTTCGTGTGCCCCGACAAGGTGTCCACGGACAAGATCAACGTGCTGCGCGCGTACGGCGCCGAAGTGGTGGTGTGCCCGACGGCGGTGGCCCCGGAGCACCCGGACTCCTACTACAACGTCTCCGACCGGCTGGTCCGTGAGACGCCCGGAGCCTGGAAGCCGGACCAGTACTCCAACCCGAACAACCCTCTTTCGCACTACCACTCGACCGGCCCCGAGCTGTGGGAGCAGACGGAGGGGAAGATCACCCACTTCGTCGCGGGTGTCGGCACGGGCGGGACGATCTCCGGCACCGGCCGCTACCTGAAGGAGATCAGCGACGGCAAGGTCAAGGTCATCGGCGCCGACCCCGAGGGGTCGGTGTACTCCGGCGGGTCCGGGCGGCCGTACCTCGTCGAGGGCGTCGGGGAGGACTTCTGGCCCACCGCGTACGACGCGGAGGTCCCCGACGAGATCGTCGCGGTGTCCGACAAGGACTCCTTCCAGATGACCCGGCGGCTGGCGAAGGAGGAGGGGCTGCTCGTCGGCGGTTCCTGCGGCATGGCGGTCGTGGGCGCGCTGCGGGTCGCCGAGCGGCTCGGCCCCGACGACGTGGTCGTCGTCCTCCTCCCCGACAGCGGGCGCGGCTACCTCAGCAAGATCTTCAACGACGAGTGGATGGCCGACTACGGCTTCCTGGAGGACACCGGCCCGAACGCCCGTGTGGGCGACGTGCTCAGCGACAAGGCGGGCGGCTCCATCCCGTCCCTGGTCCATATGCACCCCGACGAGACGGTCGGCCAGGCCATCGAGGTGCTGCGCGAGTACGGCGTCTCGCAGATGCCGATCGTCAAGCCGGGCGCTGGGCACCCGGACGTGATGGCCGCCGAGGTCGTGGGATCCGTCGTCGAGCGTGAGCTGCTGGACGCCCTGTTCACCAAGCGCGCCTCGCTCGACGACCCGCTGGAGAAGCACATGTGCGCCCCGCTGCCCCAGGTCGGTTCCGGCGAGCCGGTCGGGGACCTGATGTCGGTGCTCGGCACCGCCGACGCGGCGATCGTCCTCGTCGAGGGCAAGCCGACCGGTGTGGTCAGCCGGCAGGACCTGCTGTCGTTCCTGGCCAAGGGCGGAAGGCACTAGGGTCCGTCGCTCGGACCGTTCCGGCGTCACGCTCCGTGAACCGGCCGTGACGCCGGGGAGGCGCCCGGTGACGCGGGGAGGCACGGGCTTCTCGGAAGTGGTACGAGCGTGTCACGTCCGCGCAGCACCCGCTTAACACGCGTCCGGCACATTGGTGGGTGTCGGCAGGGCGGGAGCGGCTCCCCGCCCCGGCCGACGGCCGAAACGGCGCCAGGAACCTCCGGAGCGGCTCCCGGACCTCCATGGACGCCACGGACGCGCAAGCCCGGCCCTGACCCGGCCCGCGTCCCTCGCGGGGACCGCCGTCGTCCCGCCCCCCGGCAACGGGGGTGCGGCGGTCCCCGCGCATGCTTCATGCGGCCGGCTCACCGCCATGACGGCGGAGGGCCGGCCGCCGTCTTTTCCGGCCGTCGGCGGCGGTGACCGATCTTCGCCGCGCTGGTCGGGCGGGAGCGCGCGGCCGGCCTTCGGGTCGACGTGGGACGCCGTGAGGTCCGTGGTGGGTCGCGGCCCGGGGGTCAGTCCTCCCAGCCGTCCCCCGAGGACGTGCGGCGTCGGGTGAAGAGGCCGGGGTTGGTGCGGACGGCCTGTACCGCGTTGACGCCGACGATGCCCACCCAGGTGATCAGCAGGCCGGGCAGGTGCGCGACGCCGCCGCCGATCGCCGAGAGCGGGATCGCGAGCACCAGCGAAACGATGCCGAAGCCGAAGCGCTCACCCCAGGAGTCCGTCGCCCGCGAGGAGCGTGCGCCGCGGGCCATCACCATCTGCTGCTCGGCGAGCTGCCGGCGTACCCGGCGGTCGATCGCGCCGTCGATGCGCTGGTCGACCTTCTCCAGGAAGGAGTCGACCAGCGCCGACTCGTACTCCTCGCCCAGCTCCCTGCGGGCCTGCAGCGTGGCGTTGAGTTCCTTCTTCAGGTCGGCGTCCTGTGCGTCCATACCGGTCATACAGAGCACGTTAAGGATCGGGGGACCCGGCCGCACTGGGGATACCCCCCCTCTTGCCCCGGGGGCGTGCTCGAGGGGGCGCTGCAGGCCCCGGCCGTTCGGCTACTTCGCCAGTCCGTGCTGCTCCGCGTAGGCGTCGGCCACGTCCTCCGGGTCCTTCTTGTCCTTGTCCACCTGGCGGTTGAGCGCGGTGAGATCGGCGGTGGTCAGGACGTTGCCGAGCCGGGCGAGAGCCTTGCGGACCGTGTCGTCGGCCTTGCGGTCGGCGATGAGGGGGACGATGTGCTGGCTCGGGATCAGATGCTCGGGGTCGGCGAGCACCACCCAGTCCTCGGCCTCGATGTCGGTGTCCGTGGTGAACAGGTTCGCCACGTCCACATCACCCTTCTTCAGAGCGCCCTTGACCAGCGGGCCGTCGGAGTCGAGCGATTTGAACTCCTTGAACTCGGCGCCGTACACGTCCTTCAGGCCGACCGCGCCGACCCGGCGCTTCTTCACCTCGGGGGCCGCCCCGATGACCAGCCTGCCGTTCTGCTTCTTCAGGTCGGCGAGGGAGGCCAGGCCGTACTTCCGCGCGGTCTCCCGGGTGACGACGAAGGCGTCCGAGTCCTCGGCCGTGCCGTACGGCAGCACCTGAAGACCGGCCGGCAGGGCCAGGGTGAGGGCGTTCTGCATGGCGCCCTCCTCGGTGGGCGTGGCCTTCGGGTCGAGGTAGTTGAGCAGAGCACCCTGGTACTCGGGCAGCAGGTCGATGTCGCCGCCCTTGAGCGCGGGGATGACGATCTCCCGGGTGCCGAGGTTGGGGCGGACCGTGACCTTGACCCCGGCCGCCTTCAGGACGGCGGCGTAGAGAAAGCCGAGCACCTGGTTCTCGGTGAAGTTGGCGGTGCCGATGGTGACTCCGCCCTTGCTGGAGCCCCCGCCGCCCGCGGCGTCGCCCTGGCCGTCGAGTGAGGTGATGCCGCTCGCGCACGCGGAGAGCGCCGGGACGGAGGCGGCGGCGAACAGGCCGCCGAGGAGAGCACGACGATTCATTCTTCGATCCCTAGGCAGTGCGGTGGCGGAAGAGGAAGCGCTGAAGGCCGGACAGGGCCAGGTCGAGGACTACGGCGACCGCGGCGACCAGCACCGCGCCGCCGAGCACCTGGACGAGGTCACGCTGGGCGAGCCCGTCGAAGACGTAGCGGCCCAGGCCGCCGAAGGAGACATAGGCGGCGATGGTGGCCGTCGCGACCACCTGGATCAGTGCCAGGCGCAGGCCCGTCAGGACCAGGGGGAGGGCGAGCGGCAACTCCACCCGGAGCAGCACCTGACGGCCGCGCATGCCCTGCCCGCGCGCCGCGTCCTTCACGTCCGGGTCGACGGCCGTCATGCCCGCGTAGGTGTTGGTGACGATCGCTGGGACCGCGAGGGCGACCAGGGCGACGTACACCGGCAGCATGGACAGGCCGCCGGCCAGGAAGACCAGGACCACCAGGCCCACGGTCGGCAGGGCGCGGCCGAAGGACGCGAGGTTGATCGCGAGGAACGTGCCCTTGCCGGTGTGGCCGATCAGCAGGCCCAGCGGAAGGCCGATGGCGGCCGCGATGAGCGTGGCCAGCAGGGAGTACTGGAGGTGCTCGGCGAGGCGGTGGGCGATGCCGTCCGGGCCGGACCACTGGGAGCCGCTGACCAGCCATGTACCGAGGTTCTTGAACAGTTCGTACATCTCAGGCTCGCCGCCTCTTCCACGGGGTGAGGACGTACTGGAGGGCGACCAGCAGCGCGTCCGCGACCACGGCGAGCAGGAGGGTGAGGACCACTCCGACGATCACCGGGGTCGGGAAGTTGCGCTGGAAGCCGTCGGTGAAGAGCTGACCGAGGCCGCCGTCGCCGATGTAGGTCGCGACCGAGACCAGCGAGATCGACATGACGGTCGCGATCCGGACGCCCGCCATGATCACGGGCAGGGCGAGGGGGAGCTCCACGGTCAGCAGGGTGCGCAGCGGGCGTGTGCCCATCGCCTTCGCCGCCTCCTTCACCCGGACCGGGACCGAGTCGAGGCCCTCGACCGTGTTCCGGAGCAGGACCACCAGGCTGTAGACCGTCAGACCGATCACGGTCGTGGTGCGCGTGAGGCCGCTGACCGGCAGCAGGAGAACGAAGATCGCGATCGACGGGATGGTGAACAGGACGTTCGAGGCGCCGAGCAGGAAGCCGCGCAGGGGGCGGACACGGTGGGCGATCACCGCGAGGGGGAGCGAGATCAGCAGTCCGAGCAGGACGGCGGTGAGGGCGGCCTCGAGGTGGGAGAGGGTCAGGGAGGTGAGGTCGTCGGTGTGGTCCGCTATCCAGGACCAGTCGATGGTCATGCCGCCACGCCCAGTTCCGCGTGGGCGCGGTTCGCGTGCTCGAGGATGTCGTCGCGGGACGTTACGCCGGTGAGCTCGCCGTCCGCGTCGACCCGGGCGATCAGACCGGTGGGGGAGGCGACGGACTCGTTCAGCGCCGACAGCAGGGAGTCGGAGTCCCCGAGCGGTCGTACGGGACGTTCGGCGTCGTCCGCGGAACGCCAGTGGAGGGGCCTGCGCGCCTCGTCCAGGACGAGGGTCCAGGTGCCGGAGTCGGGGGCCGGGCCCTGCGGGACCGCCGCCAGGGTCCTCAGGGAGAGCAGTTTCAGCCCTCGCTCGGCGCCGAGGAACTCGGCAACGAAGTCGTCGGCGGGGCGTGCCAGCAGCTCTTCGGGTGCGGCGCACTGCACCAGATGCCCGCCGGTGCGGAAGACGGCGATGCGGTCGCCGAGGCGGACGGCCTCGTCGATGTCGTGGGTGACGAAGACGATGGTCTTGTTCAGCTCCTTCTGCAGACGCAGCAGTTCGTCCTGGAGCTGGGTGCGCACCACCGGGTCGACGGCGCCGAACGGCTCGTCCATCAGCAGGACGGGCGGATCGGCGGCGAGCGCGCGGGCGACTCCGACGCGCTGCTGCTGGCCGCCGGAGAGCTGGTGCGGATACCGCTTGCCGGCGTCGGCGGCGAGGCCGACGGTCTCCAGCAGCTCGGCCGCCCGGGCGCGTGCCTTCCTTCGGTTCCAGCCGAGCAGCAGGGGCACGGTGGCGATGTTGTCGAGCACCGTGCGATGCGGGAAGAGGCCGCCCTGCTGGATGACGTAGCCGATGGAGCGGCGCAGCTCGGCGGCGTCCTGCCGGGTGACGTCCCGGCCGCCCACGCGGATGGTGCCGGAGGTGGGCTCGACCATGCGGTTGACCATCCGCAGGGTGGTCGTCTTGCCGCAGCCGGAGGATCCGACCAGGACGGTCACACCGCCCTCCGGCATCTCCAGGGAGAGGTCGTGGACCGCCGTCGTGCCGTTGGGGAAGCGCTTGTGGACCGCATCGAACTGGATCATGAGATGTCCCTTGCCCGGCTGTATAACGTCATGCAGAGTTCTTGGTGTGTGAATAGGTTGTCAACGCTTCGGCGCCAATCCGAGGTAACAGATGACCGCAGAGCAAGATGGGATGTCCGGGTTGAGGGGAGTTTGAGGTTTGATGTCGTCTCGGATCGTGGACAAGCCGAGCCCCGGGTATTCCGACCTCGTGATCCTCGACGGCGTGGGACTCGGCGTGGAGGACGTGGTACGCCTCGCCGAGGGCGTCGCACGGCCGGTCCCCGGCACGGAGGCCATGAAGCGGGTGGAGGAGTCCTGGGACGCCGCCCGGCAGATCGCGGCGACCGGGCGCGTGTACGGCCGCTCCACCGGCGTGGGCGCGAACCGCACCGAGGACGTGCCGACGGAGGCCGCCGCCGGGCACGGTCTGCGCCTGCTGCGCAGCCATGCCGGGGCGATCGGCGAGGAGCTGCCGGCGCGTCAGGTCCGCGCGATGCTGGCGGTCCGGGCCAATCAGCTGCTCGCGGGAGGCGCGGGCCTGCGCCCCAGCGTGGTCACGGCGCTGTGCGATGCGCTGGAGAGCGGGGCGTATCCGGTCGTCAACGAGTTCGGGTCGGTGGGGACCGGCGACATCGCGGCGCTGGCGCAGGCGGGACTCGCGCTCGCCGGCGAACACCCCTGGAAGGGCGCCGGGGCGCCGCAGCCCCAGCCCCTCGACAACAACGACGCCCTCGCCTTCATCAGCAGCAACGCCCTCACCCTCGGTCAGGCCGCCCTGGCACTGCACGAGCTGCGGGGCCTGGTCGCTGCCACCCAGGTGGTGGCCGCGCTCTCGCTGCTCGCGGTGGACGGCTCGCACGAGGCGTACGCCGCCCCCGTGCACGCCGCCCGGCCGCATCGCGGATCCGCCGAGGTCGCCCGCCGGATGCGGCGGCTGATCGGCGCGGCCGACCGCCCGACACCGCCGCTCGGCCGCATCCAGGACCCGTACGGCTTCCGCTGCCTGCCGCAGATCCACGGTCCCGCACACGACGCGGCGGACGCGCTGGAGGAGGTTCTCGCGATCGAGATCAACGCGGCCGCCGAGAACCCGCTGATCTCGCCCGAGGACATGGCCGCGTATCACCACGGCGGCTTCTACCAGGCCCAGCTCGCCCTCGCCCTGGACCACTTCCGGCTGGCCGTGACGCAGGTGGCGCGGCTGTCCACCTCCCGCCTGTCGACACTGAACGAACCGGCCTACACCCGGCTGCGCCCCTTCCTCGCCGACAACGAGCCAGCCTCCTCCGGCGTGATGATCCTGGAGTACGCCGCGGGGGCCGCCCTCGGCGATCTGCGCGCGTTCTCCGCACCCGCGTCCCTCGGACACGCTGTACTCTCCCGAGGCGTCGAGGAGCAGGCCAGTTTCGCCTCACTCGCCGCGCGTCAAACGCTGCGCGCGTGCTCCGCGTACCGTCTGGTGGTCGGCTGTGAACTGGTGGCCGCCGTACGGGCGTTGCATCTGCGCGGTCTCAGGCCCGAGCCGGAGCTTCCGGTGGGCCGGGCGCTGGAGCTCGCCGAGTCGGTGCTGGAGGCCGACCTGGCCGACCGGCCGCTCACGGACGACGTGACGGCGGCGGCCCGACTGCTCGACCGGTTCACCGACATCTGGAGGGGGAGCACGTCATGAGCGTGACCGACAGTCCTGCCGCACGGCTGCAGGCGCTCTTCGAGGGGCACCGGCTCACACCGACCCAGCGACGCATCGCCCACAGCATGGTGCGACGCGCCGCCGACGTGCCGTTCCTGTCGAGCGTGGAGCTGGCCGAACTCGCCGGAGTCAGCCAGCCGTCCGTCACCCGCTTCGCGGTGGCCCTGGGATTCGACGGCTATCCGGCGCTGCGCAAGCACCTGCGCGAGGTCGCCCCCGCGGAGCCCGCACCGGACGCGGGGGCCTACAACGAGTACCAGCAGGCGGTCGAGGCGGAGATCGAGAACCTCAGGCACCTGGCGGAGATACTGGCCGACCCGCGGCCCGTGGAGCGGGCCGGGCGGATCCTGGCCGCCTCGCGCCCACTGCCGGTCCTCGGCCTGCGGGCCGCCGCCTCCCAGGCGTTCGGCTTCGCGTACTTCGCGGCGAAGGTCCACCCGGACGTCCGGCTGCTGCGCGAGGGCGGCACGATGCTCGACGACCGCATCGACGCGGCCGTTCGGGCGGGCGCGAGCGCGCTGCTGTGCTTCGCGCTGCCGCGCCACCCGCGCGAGGTCGTCGACGCCCTCGCGTACGCCAAGGAGGCGGGACTGACCGTCGTCACGGTCGCCGACTCGGCTTTCGCGCCGGTGGCGAAGGTCTCGGACCTGCTGCTGCCGGCCGCCGTCGGTACGGGGCTCGCCTTCGACACGGCCTGCGCGCCGATGCTGCTCGGCCGAGTCCTGCTCGAGGCGATGTGCGACGACCTGCCCGACGCCCAGGCGCGGCTGGAGGAGTTCGACGCACAGGCGGCGGCCCGGGGGCTGTTCGTGGAGTAGTCCGGACGGCCGGCGGTCCACGCCGATGGGTGCCGGGTTTTTCAGACTCGTCTCACTTTTGCTCGCTAGCCTGCGCGAACCGGAACACGGCACCGCAACGGACGGGAGGCTGGGCGTGGCGCGCGGAGGACAGGGATTGGCGAGGGTGGCGGTCGTCGCACGGGCCGGAGCCGCACCGCTGTGGTGGCTGGGGGTGTTCGCGGCCGGTATCGGAGTGCTGGTACCGGGACTGACCGGACGCCGGATCGGGGTGATGGCCGGGGCCGCGCTGTTCGTCGTCGCGACCGCAGTCGTCGCACTGGCGCGCCGAAGGCGCTACGCCGCGCTCTCCCGCGCAGCCGCCCGCGCCGGCAAGTACGACGTGCTGCAGGACCGCTCGGTCACCACCCGGACCTGGCGGCGCGGGCACCGCTGGTGGCTGCTTCTCGCCGTCGCCGTCGCGCTCGGCAGCTCCTTCGCGGTGCCCGCCGCGGGCGGCATGCTGCTCGCCGGCACCGGCGTCGGCCTGCGGCTGAAGGCGGCCTGGCTGGGCCGCCGCGAACGCGCCGACGACGTACTGCTGTGGGTGCGCGTCGACTGGCTCGGCCGCCGTGGCGGAGCGCCCGCGGGCAAGCCCGTGAAGGGCTACCGCAGCACCGGCATCGCGGCCGGCGACGCGGCCCCTGGCGGGGCGCGCCGCCGGACGGCCGAACTCGTGTAGTACGCGGGGAGCGGGCAGGCCGGGGCTCAGACCTCCAGATCCTCCTCGATCTTCTTCAACTGGTGGCGGGCCATCGCCAGGTTGGCGCGCTTGGCGTCGAGGACCAGATAGAGGAACAGGCCGTTGCCGCCCCGGCCGGTCAGCAGGCGGATCAGGTGGAACTGATCGCTCAGGGTGATCAGGATGTCCTCGATCTGCCCCTTGAGCCCGAGGTGTTCCATGGTGCGCAGTTTGGCCCGTACGACATCGGTGTTGCCGGCGGCGGCGACGGTGAGGTCGAAACTCTTGCTGCCGCCGATCGTGCCGAGCGCCATGCCGCTGGTGTAGTCGACCAGGGCGGCCCCGGTGGCGCCTTCGATGGAGGCGAGGGCTTCCTTCAGCGTGGTTTCGGTGTTCGCCATGAGGTGTGGTGTCCTTTCAACTTTCCGTGGTGGTACGCGCGTCCGCGGCCGATCGAGGGCTCGCGGGGGTGCGCGCGGTGCGGGTCCGCGTGGGTGCGGACCTGGTGGTGGTCCTGGTGGGGGCCCTTGCGGCGCGGGACTGCGCCGCTCCGGCCCGGAGGGCGGCCTCGTCGACCAGTTCGCCGATGCGTGTGCTCGCGCGCCTGCCCTCCAGATGCAGCCGGCCGACGTTGACCCGGTCCTGGGCCAGCAGCGTGAGCACGGCACTGCGGCCCGCCGCGTACGTGGCCACATAGCCGTGGATGCCGCGGACGAGCAGTTCGCGGAAGTCGCCCTGGCCCGTCGCGTCGGCGAGCCGCATGGCGACGCCCAGCGCGGCGGCGGTCAGCGCGGCGACGCCCTCGGGTTCGACGCCGGGCGCGTCCTGGGCGAGGACCAGTCCGTCGACACTGGCGACGAGGGCGCCCGTCAGCTGAGGGATGCGGGATCTGAGCCGGCGGAGTTCGTCGAGGACCTCGGGCTCCGCGTCCATCAGGGGTCTCCTCTCGGCGGGGGTGTCCCGTTCGATCCGGTCAAAGGGCCTCCAGCGCATCCCTCAGCCTCTTCAGCAACGTGATGTGGGGGTCGGCGAAGGTCGCCGGCTGCGCGGTGGGCACAAGGGTTTCGGCGCGGGGCGCGGGCGCGGCCGGTCGGGCCGCGACGACACCCGCGGCGGCCAGCCGCCGTACGTCGACCAGCGTGTGGAAGGCGGGACGGCCCAGCTCTCGTGAGATGTCGGTGGCCGTCCGTACGCCGTCGATCCGGTCGAGCACCGCTCCCTGGCGGGACGTGACGGCCGGGGCCGCCCGGCGGGCGGCGCGGACGAGCGGAGCCCGGTCCGTCTCCGGATCGGGCCATATGCGGTGCAGCAACTCCCGGCGGCGAAGCGTCTCGCGTTCCACCGCGGCCACCGGAACCGGGCGGACAGGGCCGAGCCAATGGCCGTCCCCGTACCGGAAGCGGGCGGGCGCGCTGCTCGGACCGAGGACGAAGTACGCCGCGTCGTACAGTGCGCCCAGATGGCACAGTTCCAGTGCCCCCTGTCCGATCCGGCCGCTGTCGACCAGGAACCGGCCGACCAGCCGGTGCGCCCCCGCCTCGGCGACCGCCTCCCGCCAGCCCTCCTCGTCCAGCGCGCCGCGCGCGACGAGCAGGACGTCGAGTCCGGGGGTCGCATGGCTCTCGGCGTACACCACCTGACCCTCGAGCAGATGGAGCATGCCTCCTTCGCGCATCAGCACCCCCGTGGCCCGTTCGGCCGCGAGCCTGCTGAGCATGGGGGAGACGCCGACGCTGGGGATCTCGGTCCGCCGGCGGACGGGCAGCGGGGGCGGCATGGGCATCCTGACCGTCGTCATCCCAGCACCAGCCGTCCGGCCATCTCGCCGAGCCGGATGCGGGCGAGGGCGAGGTTGCCCTCCGCGCGGGCCAGCCAGAGGTGCAGGAAGACGCTGCTGTCGAAGGTGGTCGGGACGAACCGCAGCAGGTGGTAGCTGTCCCGGTTGGCGATGATCAGGTCCTCGACCGGGCACGCCTCGCCGGACCAGCCGGCGTCGTCCTCCGGCGCGAACGCGCGGTGTTCGGCGGCGAGCCGGGCCAGTTCCGCCGCCTCCGCCGCGGTGGTCTCGTGGTCACCGCCGGGCGAGTCCCCGACCGTGCCCAGGGCGAGCCCGCTGGTCCAGTCGACCACCGAGGCACCCCTGGCACCGGGCAGTCGCATGGCTTCCAGTAGGCACTCGTCGATTCCGGGCACCGTGGCTCCCCTCCCGCCTCGGGTTCGGCTGAGTGACCACGAGGCTACGCAACGTATGCGCGAGGGGTGAGGGATCTGGCATTTTCCGGTGGAACATGCAGCCGCCCCGCTAGGGTGGGTCAGCTATGCACACCTATGGGGATGTCGGGGCCGCTGTGACGTGCGTCCACCGGCGTGTGCTCATGCGGCCGATGGGAACGCTCGACCCGGGGGGTGCGCCTCCTCAGAGCGCCGTGAGCGCGCCCGTGTGGCCTCCACCCGACTCCGCCACGACCTCCTCGAGGGTCTGCGGTTCCCGTGCGACGGCGAACCGGATGCCGCCGTCCGCGCCCGGCGCGTAGCCGTACACGCCGGGCCGGGTGAGGGAGTTGTACGCGTAGTGATGGGCGAAGTAGTACGCCCCGGTGTCCGGCGCCGCAGCGTGGTCGCCCTGTTCCAGCAGCGGCAGCGCCTGCCCCGTGGCCAGCAGGTCGCCCGCGAAGCACGCGGGTCCGGCCACGTCCTGGACCACCTCGGGTCCTTCCTTGGGGCGCCCCTTCGCGTCGTACGCCAAGATCCGCAGCGGCCACGACGCCGGTGCGTAGACCGTGCGGGTGGCCACCTGGACACCGGCGTGCGTGACCGCGACCGCCCGGCCGCCCGCGCGCTTGGTGTACTCCACCCGGGCCACCACGGTGCCGTGCTTGGCGAGCAGCGATCGCCCGAACTCGGTGACCAGCCCGTACCGCCCGTCGAACAGCCCGGGCACTGCCTCCGCCAGCAGCCGTGCGTACTGGGCGTACGTCGGCGTCGTCACGTCGGAGGAGAAGTTGACCGGAAGTCCGCCGCCGATGTCGATCGTGTCGATCTGGCGCCGCCCGATCCGCCGGTTGATCTCCTCGGCGAGTGCGTAGGTCTCCGCGACTCCCTGCGCCATCAGCGAGAGCGGGATGCCCTGTGAGCCGGAGTGCGCGTGCAGCCGGGTCAGCCAGGGCCGCTCGGTGCAGGCGCGCACCAGCCATTCGCGCGCTCCCTCGTCCCGCAGCGCCACCCCGAACTTGGAGGTGGCGGTCGCCGTGGACAGCGCCTCGATCGCACCCGCCCCGAGCTGCGGATTCACCCGGATCCCGAGAGGGGAGGACGTCTTCGCCGCGCGGACCAGGCCGTCGATCCGCGCCAGCTCCTGCGGGTTGTCCGCGTTCACGGCGATGCCCAGCTCCAGGGCCTCCCGCAGCTCCGCGGGGGTCTTGGCGGGCGCGTCCAGCACGATGTGCTCAGGTGCGACGCCGGCCGCCCTGGCCAGGGCCAGCTCCCCGGCGCTCGCCACCTCCGCGCCGATACCGGCGGCCCGCAGCAGGGACAGCACCGGTACCAGCGGTGTCGCCTTCACGGCGAAGGCGTGCAGTACCGGGGTCCCCGGCGCGATGACCGCGTCGAAGGCCGCCCGCAGCGCCGCCGCCGAGTCGCGGATGCCGGCGACGTCCAGGAGGCCGACGATGGGAGCGTCCGGCCCGAGCAGCCCCTGCTCGACCGCGGCGCGCACGGCCTCGTCCCGGCGTGCCACCCGCTCGGCGTCCTCGGGGTGTCCCTCTGCGCCGGTGTGTCCCGTCCCGAAGTCCTTCATGTCCACCACCGTGTCCCCCGTCCCCGTGCCACTGTCTGTGGTCGTATCTCCAGCCAAACATCCCTGCCGCCACCACGCTGGCGCAAGAATGTATTGACTAGTTCTATTCAGGTGGCCAGGATGTGAATAACCACTGCAACAGTCCCCGCGCGCCCCCGGCCGCGTGCGGCCGTACCCCAGGAGGCAGACCATGTCAGGACCCCGCCCCGTCCGAGCGCCGCGCGGCACGGAACTGAGCGCCCTGGGATGGCAGCAGGAGGCCGCCCTGCGGATGCTGCAGAACAACCTCGACCCAGAGGTCGCCGAGCACCCCGACAAGCTCGTCGTCTACGGCGGCACCGGCAAGGCCGCACGCGACTGGCGCTCCTTCGACGCGATGGTCCGCACGCTGAAGGGCCTCAAGCAGGACGAGACGATGCTCGTCCAGTCCGGCCGTCCCGTCGGCGTCATGCAGACCCACGAGTGGGCGCCGCGCGTGCTCCTCGCCAACTCCAACCTCGTCGGCGACTGGGCCAACTGGGAGGAGTTCCGCCGGCTGGAGGCCCTCGGCCTGACCATGTACGGGCAGATGACCGCCGGTTCGTGGATCTACATCGGCACCCAGGGCATCCTCCAGGGCACCTACGAGACGTTCGCCGCCGTGGCCGCGAAGAAGTTCGGCGGGACGCTCGCCGGCACCATCACCCTGACGGCCGGACTCGGCGGCATGGGCGGCGCCCAGCCGCTCGCCGTCACGATGAACGACGGCGTCGCGATCTGCATCGACTGCGACCCGCGTGCCATCGACCGCCGTATCGAGCACCGGTACCTGGACGTGAAGGCGGACTCGCTGGAGCACGCGCTCCAGTTGGCCGTCGAGGCGCGCGACGCCCGCCGTCCGCTGTCCATCGGTCTCCTCGGCAACGCCGCCGACCTCCTGCCGCAGCTGCTCGCCATGAGCGCCCCCATCGACATCGTCACCGACCAGACCTCGGCCCACGACCCGCTGGCGTACCTGCCGACCGGCGTCGCCTTCGAGGACATGGCCGACGCCGCCGCCAAGGACCCGGCCGGCTTCACCACCCGCGCCCGTGAGTCGATGGCCACGCACGTCGAGGCGATGGTCGGCTTCATGGACGCCGGAGCCGAGGTCTTCGACTACGGCAACTCGATCCGCGGCGAGGCGCAACTGGCCGGGTACGACCGTGCGTTCGCCTTCCCCGGCTTCGTCCCCGCCTACATCCGGCCCCTGTTCTGCGAGGGCAAGGGCCCCTTCCGCTGGGCGGCGCTGTCCGGCGACCCGGCCGACATCGCGAAGACCGACCGGGCGATCCTCGAGCTGTTCCCCGAGAACGAGTCCCTCGCCCGCTGGATCAAGATGGCGGGCGAGCGCGTCCACTTCCAGGGCCTGCCCGCACGCATCTGCTGGCTCGGCTACGGCGAGCGGGACAAGGCCGGTGAGCGGTTCAACGACATGGTGGCGAGCGGTGAGCTCAGCGCGCCGATCGTCATCGGCCGCGACCACCTCGACTGCGGTTCCGTCGCCTCCCCGTACCGCGAGACCGAGGCGATGCTGGACGGCTCGGACGCGATCGCGGACTGGCCGCTGCTCAACGCCATGGTGAACGTGGCGTCCGGTGCGTCGTGGGTGTCCATCCACCACGGTGGCGGGGTCGGCATGGGCCGGTCCATCCACGCCGGACAGGTCACCGTGGCCGACGGCACCGCGCTGAGCGGCGAGAAGATCCGCCGGGTCCTCACCAACGACCCGGGCATGGGTGTCATCCGGCACGTGGACGCCGGATACGACATCGCGGAGTCCGTGGCCGGGGAGCGGGGCGTGCGGGTTCCGATGCGCGAAGGTGACGACGCGTGACCTTCCACACCATGTGGGCGGAGTTGCTGCCGATCGGCCGCAGCTCCGCCTCCGGCGGTTATCGCCGCTTCGCCTGGACGGCCGCCGACAGCGAGTGCCGGGCCTGGTTCGAGGAGCAGGCCCGGAGCCGCGGGCTCGCCCACGAGGTGGACCGGAACGGCAACCAGTGGGCCTGGCTGGGGGATCCCGCAGCGGGCGACGCCGTCGTCACGGGGTCGCACCTCGACTCCGTGCCCGACGGCGGTGCCTTCGACGGTCCCCTCGGGGTCGTGTCGTCCTTCGCGGCGCTCGACGAGCTGCGCGCGCGGGGCGTGGAGTTCCGCAGACCGCTCGCCGTCGTCAACTTCGGGGACGAGGAGGGCGCGCGGTTCGGGCTCGCCTGCGTCGGGTCGCGGCTGGCCGCCGGACAGCTCACCCGTGAGCAGGCGCACCGGCTCACGGACGGCGACGGCGTCACGCTGGCGCAGGCCATGGAGGCCGCCGGCCACGACCCCGACGCGATCGGGCCCGACCCGGAGCGTCTGCGGCGTATCGGGGCGTTCGTCGAACTGCACATCGAGCAGGGCCGTGCCCTCGACCTCAGCGGGGACCCGGTTGGCGTGGCCAGCGCCATCTGGCCGCACGGGCGGTGGCGGTTCGACTTCCGGGGCGAGGCCAACCACGCCGGGACCACGCGCCTGGTCGACCGGCGCGACCCCATGCTGCCGTACGCCGAGACCGTGCTCGCCGCCCGCCGCGAGGCCGCACTCGCCGGTGCCGTCGCCACCTTCGGCAAGATCGCCGTCGAACCCAACGGCGTCAACGCCATCCCCTCGCTCGTGCGCGGCTGGCTCGACTCCCGCGCCGCCGACCAGGAGAGCCTCGACACCGTGCTGAGCGGGATCGAGAAGGCGGCCCGCGAGCACGCGGAGGCACACGGCGTCGACCTCGACGTCGTCCGTGAGTCCTTCACCCCCGTCGTGGAGTTCGACCACGTCCTGCGCGACGAACTCGCCCGCATCCTGGGCCGGGAGCAGGAGCGCGGACTCACCGTGCCCGTTCTGGGCACCGGTGCCGGGCACGACGCCGGGATCCTGTCCGGGACCGTCCCGACCGCCATGCTGTTCGTGCGCAACCCCACGGGCGTCTCGCACTCCCCGGCCGAGGACGCCGCCGAGGAGGATTGCGTCGCCGGTGTGAGCGCACTCGCCGACGTACTGGAAGGGCTGGTGTGCAGGTGACCCGGACGTACTGGCTGGAGCACGCCTGGCTCGACCCGGGCGTGGAGACGGGCGTCGCCCTCGAAGTGTCCGACGGCCGCGTCACCGCCGTCCGTACCGGCGTCGAAGCCCCGCCACCGGGCGCCGAGATCCTTCGCGGACTCACCCTCCCCGGGCTCGCCAACGCGCACTCGCACGCCTTCCACCGCGCCCTGCGCGGAGTGGTCCAGGTGGGCTCCGGCACCTTCTGGACCTGGCGGGAGGTCATGTACTCGGTCGCCGACCGGCTGACCCCCGAGACGTACCACGCACTCGCACGCGCCGTGTACGCGGAGATGGCGCTCGCCGGTGTCACCGCGGTCGGTGAGTTCCACTACCTGCACCACGCCCCGGGCGGCACCCCCTACGCCGACCCCAACGCCATGGGCGAGGCCCTCATCGACGCCGCCGCCGAGGCCGGCATCCGCATCACCCTGCTCGACACCGCCTACCTCTCCTCCGGATTCGGGCAGCCGCCGGACCACCACCAGCTCCGCTTCTCCGACGGCACCGCGGAGCGCTGGGCCGAACGCTCCTCGGATCTGAAAGAGCGGGCGCACGCGCGGATCGGGGCCGCCGTGCACTCCGTGCGGGCGGTTCCCGCGGGGCAGTTGGCGACGGTGGCACGCTGGGCCGAGGAACGGCGGGCCCCGCTGCATGTGCACCTGTCCGAGCAGACGGCGGAGAACGACGCCTGCCACCGGGCCCACGGCTGCACCCCCACGCGACTGCTCGCCGACCACGGAGTCCTGGGCCCGCGGACCACCGGTGTGCACAACACCCATCTCACCGACGAGGACATCCGGTTGATCGGGGCCGGCTCGACGGGCACCTGTATGTGCCCGACGACGGAGCGGGACCTCGCCGACGGCATCGGCCCGGCCAAGGCCCTGCAGGCGGCCGGCTCCCCCCTCTCGCTCGGCTCCGACAGCCACGCCGTCATCGACCTCCTCGAGGAGGCGCGCGCGATGGAGCTCGACGAGCGGCTGCGCACCCGCACCCGGGGTCACTGGACCGCGGCGAGCCTGCTGCGGGCGGCCTCCGCCGACGGACACGCGGCGCTCGGCTGGCAGGACGCGGGCGTCCTGGAGCCCGGGGCGCTCGCCGACTTCACGACGATCGCGCTCGATTCGGTCAGGACCGCGGGACCGCCGCCGGGGCTGGGCGCCGAGACGGCGGTGTTCGCCGCGACCGCTGCGGACGTGCGCCATACGGTCGTAGGCGGTCGGCATGTCGTGCGCGACGGGGCGCACACACGTCTGCCGGATGTACCACGGGCGCTGGCGGACGCCGTCCAGGCGCTGCGCTCCTGACACCCGAAACCGGCCCGGTCACCCACGAGGAACCCATGAGCAGCACGGTCATCACCAACATCGCCAGCCTGGTCACCAACGACCCCTCCCGCGAAAGCGCGGACTCCCCCCTCGGGCTGATCCAGGACGCGGCCGTCGTCATCGACGGCGACCGCATCGCCTGGACCGGTGAGTCGGGCAACGCACCCGCCGCCGACAACCGGGTCGACGTCGGCGGCCGGGCGGTGATCCCGGGCTTCGTCGACTCCCACTCGCACCTGGTCTTCGCGGGCGACCGCACGCAGGAGTTCAACGCCCGCATGTCGGGCCGCAGCTACTCGGCGGGCGGCATCCGCACCACCGTGGCCGCGACGCGGGCGGCGACGGACGAGGAGCTCGAGGCCAACCTCGTCCGCTACCTCTCCGAGGCGCTCCGCCAGGGCACCACCACCTTCGAGACCAAGTCCGGCTACGGACTGACGGTCGAGGACGAGGCACGTGCGCTGCGCATCGCGTCCGCGCACACGGACGAGGTCACCTACCTCGGTGCCCACATCGTCTCCCCGGACTACGCCGACGACCCCGCCGGATACGTGGCCCTGGTCACCGGCGAGATGCTCGAGGCGTGTGCGCCGCACGCGCGGTGGATCGACGTCTTCTGCGAGAAGGGCGCCTTCGACGGGGACCAGGCCCGTGCGGTCCTGACCGCGGGGAAGCGCAGGGGACTGCATCCCCGGGTCCACGCCAACCAGTTGTCGTACGGCCCGGGCGTCCAGCTGGCAGTGGAACTCGACGCCGCCAGCGCCGACCACTGCACGCATCTGACGGACGCCGACGTGGACGCGCTCGCGCAGGGCGGCACGGTCGCCACGCTCCTGCCCGGTGCCGAGTTCTCGACCCGCGCCGAGTGGCCGAACGCCCGCCGCCTCCTCGACGCGGGCGCGACGGTGGCGCTGTCGACGGACTGCAACCCGGGCTCGTCCTTCACGTCCTCGGTGCCGTTCTGCATCGCCCTGGCCGTCCGGGACATGGGCATGACCCCGGACGAGGCGGTCTGGTCGGCCACGGCGGGCGGCGCCCGCGCCCTGCGCCGCACGGACGTCGGCCGGCTGGTCCCGGGCGCGTACGCGGACCTCGCGGTCCTCGACGCCCCGAGCCATGTCCATCTGGCCTACCGGCCGGGCGTGCCCCTCGTCACCGAGGTGTGGCGGCACGGCAGCCGCGTGGCCTGACCGGGCGCGCGGGCCGGCGGCCTCAGCCGGTCAGGAGGCCCCGGCCCGCCACCGCTGATCCGTGCCGCCGGTCAGCGGACGCAGCGACAGACTGCCGTCCTCGTCCTGGGTGAGCGCGGTCCCGACGTCGATCTCCGGGCGGACGACTCCGTCGTCGTCGACGGTGAAGCGGAGGTTCTGGCCGTTGCGGCCGTGGACGGAGTCGCAGTGCCAGATGCCCACGCCGTTGTCCACCGAGCCACGGCTGTCCAGGCAGAAGTCGGGATCGGCCGACGACTGCAGCACGCTGCGTCCGGAGTCGAAGCGCCACCGCTGGCTCGATGAGGACGTGCAGGGGACGACGGCCACGTCCGTGCCGTTGTCGAAGTCGCCGGCGACCTCCAGGCACAGACCCGAGGCGGCGTTCACGACCTGTGCGAAGGAGCCGTCGGGCGCGTGTGCCGTGGGAGTGGGTTTCGGCGTCGGCTTCGGCGGCCTGGAACTCCGCGTCGGCGACGGGTGCTCGGAGGCGGCCGAGGACGAGGGCGACGGCGTCGGTAAGGCCGGGGGGTGCACCGAGACCGTCGCGGTGACGGTCACCGCGGGCGGCTGCGGCGGGGTGCCGACGGAGGCGTCCGCCGCGTGCCGGCCGGGCGAGCCCTGCGAGGACAGCAGGAAGACCAGCAGTGGTGCCAGGGCCAGGCCGAGGGCCGCCGAGGCCAGGGCCAGCCGGCGGCCCGGGGGCCAGGTCGCCTGCGCCGCTCGTGGACGGTCGGGCGGCTCACTCGTGCCGAGCTCGACGTAGGCCGTGCCGCCCCACGGCAGCAGTCCCTCGGCCAGCGCGGTGCGCGGGGCGTCCCGCAGCGCGGTGAGTTCCTCGTAGGCGGCCGTGCAGTGCGCGCACCGGACCATATGGGCGTGCAGGTCGCCGCTGAACCGGGGGTTGTCGGGCCGTACCGACTCCTCGATCAGCCGCCGGAAGTCCCCGCAACGCGGATCGTCCGAGGCGGCGAGACGGGACCTCAGACAGGCCTGGCCCATGGCGTTGAGCGCCTGTTCGGTGCCGTACTCCACGTCCTCCTGTCCGAGTCCGAGGAATCCCGCCGTCCTGTCCGCGCTCTCCCCCTCCACGACGCCGTACCAGATCAGGCCCTGGGTGCGGGAGGCCAGGGACTGGAACGCGGGGAGCAGGGGCGGGACCGGACCGCCGGGGCCGGCCGTGTTCATCACCAGGAGCAGACCGGCGTCGAGGCCGGCGGCCCGCTCGTCCGTGGCCCACGACAGGGCGGACCGGACGGTGAGCAGCAGGAGTCGGTGCCGCCAGGGCAGGCCCGGGTCGATACCGCGCGCCGACTCGCGGGCCGCGAGGGTGAAGGCCTGTCCGGCCAGTTGCCGCGCGGCCGGTTCGCTCGTCGTGCACAGTCGCGCGTAGGCGAGGACCGAGTGCCGGTGACGGGTGCGCAGTTCCTGCAGTGACTGGTACGAGGTCGCGGTGTCGGCGCGGAGCAACTCGGTGAGCCGTGCGTCGGACGGGCCGAAGGCCCCGGCGCCCGCGGTGTCCGCTTCGGACGTCCCGGCCCCGGCGCCGCTGTCCGTCCCGTCGGCCCGAGTCATCCGCCCGCCTCCTCGCACCCAGGCGACGCCGCTCGCCGCGCTCCTGACCTACCGACCAGTTTGGGGGTGACCATAGTGGTGGACCGAGGCCCGTGGGGAAAGAGGTTTCCCCGGGTAACAGGGGGCGTGCCGACGGGATGCGGCGCGGGACGTCCGGGCGCGGACAGCAGTCCGTCCGGTGCCCTTGCGGACACCGGACGGAGGCGGTCACGTGGAGGCCGTCACTCCTCGACGGTGAGTCCCTTGCGCAGACGCACCAGTGTCCGGGACAGCAATCGCGACACGTGCATCTGGGAGATGCCCAGTTCGTCGCCGATCTCCGACTGCGTCATGTTGGCGTAGAAGCGCAGCGAGAGGATCTTGCGGTCGCGCGGCGCCAGTTCGGCGATCAGCGGCTTCAACGACTCGACGTACTCGATGCCTTCGAGCCCGTGGTCCTCGTAACCGATGCGGTCCGCGAGCGTGCCCTCGGAGTCGTTCTCCTCGGGCTGCGCGTCGAGGGAGCTCGCCGTGTAGGCGTTCGACGCCGCCATGCCCTCGACGACCTCGTCGTTCGAGATGCCGAGGCGTTCGGCCAGCTCGGCGACCGTCGGTGCGCGGTCCAGCTTCTGGGCGAGATCGTCGCCGGCCTTCGCGAGGTCGAGGCGGAGTTCCTGCAGCCGGCGCGGCACCCGCACGGACCACGACGTGTCGCGGAAGAAGCGCTTGATCTCGCCGATGATCGTCGGCATCGCGAAGGTCGGGAACTCCACACCGCGGCTGAGCTCGAAGCGGTCGATGGCCTTGATCAGGCCGATCGTGCCGACCTGGATGATGTCCTCCATCGGCTCGCTGCGCGAGCGGAAGCGCGACGCGGCGAATTTCACCAGGGCGAGGTTCAGCTCGACGAGCGTGTTGCGCACGTACGAGTACTCGTGCGTGCCTTCCTCGAGCGACTCCAGCCGCTGGAAGAGCGTCTTGGACAGGGCTCGCGCGTCCACCGCTCCCACCTCGTCGTACGGGGGGATCTCCGGAAGGCCCTCGAGGCCTTCGGGCTCGGTGAGACCGTTCTGCTGGGCGAGGTCGTCGGTGTGGTCGTGCGGTTGTGCCAGGGGGAGTGCCGACGTCGCCCTCTGGGTCTGCGATGCGTCGAGCCGGGGTGACATGATGTCCTCCATCGTTCTCGGCATATGGCTGCCGATGCCAATACGTGCACTACGGTGTGCGGCGCCTCCGAAGCCGGCCGTGTCGAATGGCTGTACCTCTAGCCCTACCCGCTTTTGTCACCCCACCGCAAGTGCATTCTGTTGGTAAATGTCCGAATTAGTGGGGTTGTTCGGGTGTCAAGGGGCGTGAGGAAGGCGTAATGTTCGAGGGCGTCCATCAACAGTCACGACGGTCGGGAGAGAGACGGCATGGACCGCGGGACGGTCGGCAGCGCACAGTCGGGCCGGCTTCTGGTCGAGGTGCGGCAGGAGGGCACGAGTGCTGTCGTGACCCCGGCGGGTGAGTTGGATCACCACACCGCCGACCTGTTGCGTGAACCACTCGAGGACTGCCTGGGCAAGGGGTTCTCGCGCCTGGTCGTGGACTGCTCACGTTTGGAGTTCTGCGACTCCACCGGGCTGAACGTGCTGCTCGGCGCCCGGCTGAAGGCCGAGGCCGCGGGTGGAGGGGTCCATCTGGTGGGGATGCAGCCCGTGGTGGCGCGAGTCTTCGCGATCACCGGCGCGGATGCCGTCTTCACCGTCCACGACACGCTGGACACGGCCTTGGCCGACTGATGTGGCCGGGGGGTCATCGGATGTCACTGTGTGACCAGCGCGTTACGCGCGTCACAGGTTCCGGGCTGAATCCATGGGTGTTCCGGCCGCGCGGTCGGGCAGGAGACATGCTGAATATGTCGGCAGCCGGGACGAAAGCCGCAGGAAGCGTCCCTCTACGTGAACGGCACAAGGAACAACTGACGGTAATGCCGTCCATCCACGTACTGAGTCTTGAATCGTGAACTGGCGAATCGGTGAGGTGAAGCGCTGATGAGCACCACCCGGCCCTACTCGCCGGGCGACCGCGGCCCCGAGCCCAGCGGCGCTTCCGGAACGCCCGTGGAGGGTCCGTCCGGCGGGGGTGCGTCCTCGGCTGCGCGCGAGCAGGGCGTCCCGCCGCCCGGCCGGCGGGTGCGCAGGCTGAGCCTCGCGGGCGAGAGCGGTGTCGTCCCGCTCGCGCGCGACTTCACCCGCCAGGCGCTGTACG
>Ga0102590_1002396_pt1 | contig 22333 bp, 23 predicted proteins | sample AraplaMF_Col_mMF_FD_76859 | JGI IMG/M metagenome (GOLD analysis project Ga0102590, IMG submission 76859) | Arabidopsis root microbial communities from the University of North Carolina, USA - plate scrape MF_Col_mMF | ecosystem: Host-associated > Plants > Roots > Endosphere | place: USA... | reverse complement strand
AACGTTCAGAAGTACATGTCCGGCCTCGGTTCCTGGGCTTTTGGCGGCACTGCCAGCAACACCAGTCCCAGCGTGCCGATGAAGCAGCACCTGGACCGCTGGACGCCCGACAATCCCAATGCATCTTACCCCCGCCTGTTCAAGGATAACCTGAATAATCAGGCTATTTCTTCCTACTGGGTGAGGAATGCATCTTACCTGCGCCTCAAGAACCTGGAAATAGGATACAGCCTGCCCGCCAGCTTGCTCTCCGGGCTAAGGATCAGCAGCGCCCGCATTTATGTAAGCGGCTCTAACCTGCTCACCTTTACAAAGATGAAAGATGTAGATCCCGAATCAGCGGTTACATCATACGGCGCTACCAGCTACCTGATACAGCGGCTGTACAATATTGGTTTTAACGTTAAATTTTAATCCGGCCTAAGATGAAGCGATATATAAAACTCCTGTTGATACCGGTATTCCTGCTCCTGCTGACAGTCAGCTGCAAGAAGGATTTCCTGGACAGTAAACCCATGGACCGTTACAGTGATGCAGATGTATGGGAAGACTCTACACTGGCTAGCCTGTTCCTCAATAACATCTATGCAGGTATCCCTACTGAATTCGGTGGAACGATGACAGATGCCCTGAGCGATGAGCTGTACTCCAGCGGCAATGTCTCTGTTTACCAGGGCACCTTCCTGCCTGCCAGCGCGCCGTATGCGCTGATCAATATGTGGGATAATTCCTGGTCTAAGATCAGGCGCTGTAACATGTACCTGGAAAATGTAGGCCGTCTGCCAGCCAGCACAGCCTTTAAGAACAGAACAAGCGATGAGGTGCGTTTTCTGCGTGCCCTGTACTATTCCTATCTCATTAATTATTTCGGCGCGGTGCCGATGATCACTTCCTCGCAGGATCTGAACGGTGACCTGAATGTGTCCCGTACGCCTTATGCAGGTGTGGTAGCTTTCATTACAAAGCAGCTGGATAGTATTTACCAGGCGGGCAATCTGCCTTTTAAATATCCAAAGGCAGATGTAGGCCGTGTTACCCGTGGCGCTGCACTGGCGCTTAAATCCAGGGTGCTCTTATATGCAGCCGGTTATGACAACAACTGGCAAAGCGCCTATGACGCCGCCAAAGCACTGATCGACCTGGAAGGACAAACAGGCTATGGTCTCTTCACACAATATGAATCGCTCTTCCAGGAAGCCAATGACAATAACCTGGAAGTGATCTTTGATCACCAGTACCTGTCTAATTTCAAAGGCTATCATGTACATCATTATAACCTGCCCTGGGGATTGGTGCCGCCGGGCCCCAGCGCATTGAACCAGCCCACGCAGAATATTGTAGACGAGTATGAAATGGCCAACGGGAAGATGATCTCCGAAACAGGCTCGGGCTATGATCCTGCACAACCTTATACCAATCGTGATCCGCGTTTTTATGCCAGCATCTTTTACGATGGCTCATCCTGGCGCGGCACTACCCTGGATTTCAAATTGGGCTCCAATAATAATCCCAGTGGTTCGCCGCTTACAACCGGCTATGCGCTGAGGAAAATGCAGGAGCCTACCTTCAATCCCTTTGATCTGTCAAAAAGCTATGGCGGCGGACAAAACTACATCCTGCTGCGCTATGCCGAGATATTACTCAACGGCGCTGAAGCTGCCTTTGAATTAGGCAGGGTAGAAGAAGCCCGCGGCTATATCAACCGGGTACGTACCCGCGCGGGTATGCCCGAAGTACCTGCTGGTCAGCTTACCCGTGAAAAGATCCGCCACGAACGCACCATAGAGCTGGCCTTTGAAGGCTCCCGCCTTTGGGACATCCGCCGCTGGAAACTGGGCCCGCAGAAGCTCGGCGCCGACATGAAAGGGGTGAGCATTGCCCAAACAGGCAGTAATCCAAGGGAATATAACATCGTAACGGTACAGGCCAGGTCATTCAGCGATAAGATGTACCTGTTCCCCATCTACCAGACAGAAATGGACAAGAACCCCAACCTGAAACCCAATAACCCTGGTTGGTAACCATTTATAAAAGACAAAAAGACTGACATCATGAAAAAAAGTATTGTTTCCATCAGCATGATAACAGTGGCGCTCATAGGCCTGCTGCCGGCTGTAGCCCAGGTAAAGCCATCCGGTAAATATATCCTGAAAGGTAAGATTGCCGGCCTTGATACCGGTAAAGTATACCTTTCCAGGATCAGCGATCAGGAACTAACTCCCGATTCTGCTGAAGTTAAGAACGGCGCCTTTACCTTTACCGGTTCCATCGCCGAACCGCTGTTATATAGCCTGAAACCTGCCGGCGGCAAAACGGCAAAGGTATTCTTCCTGGAAAGCGGCGCCATTACCCTGGAAGGCAATAAAGACTCCCTGTACAGGGCCATTGTAAAAGGTTCTCCCGTACAGGACGTATATGCCGGTTTTTCTGAAGCCTGGAAACCCGTATCTGTAAGGGCAGGGGATATCTATACGCGCCTGGATAAAGCCAATCAGGGTGGTAAGGTAAAGCTGGATAGTGCAACCCGTAAAGCTTTCGACGCAGAATTTGACGCCCTGCAGGGCTTTCATGATAGTATCGTTAACGCCTATATCAGGAAGCATACCGGCTCGCCTGCCGCCGCCACCATTATACTGGACCGTTTTGTTACCTACCAGCAGGTGGAGAAGGCAGGAGAGCTGTATAAGGTGCTGGATAAAAAGGTACAGCAGTCATTTTATGGCAGAGAGATCGTAAAAGCCCTTGAATCCGACGCGCGTACGGCGCCCGGCAAAATAGCCCCTGACTTTACCCAGAAAGATACTACCGGTAAAGACCTTCAGCTGTCTGCCATGAGGGGTAGCTATGTTTTGGTAGATTTCTGGGCCAGCTGGTGCGGCCCCTGCCGTAAAGAGAACCCTAATGTAGTGGCGGCCTATAACAAGTACCACGAAAAGGGCTTTGATATTATCGGTGTTTCCCTGGATAATAAAAAGGAAGCCTGGACAAAGGCCATCAGGGCCGACGGTTTGACCTGGTACCATGTATCAGACCTTAAAGGCTGGGCTAACGAAGCAGCAGCTGCCTACAATGTTAAAAGCGTACCAGCTAACTTCCTGCTCGATAAAACAGGTAAGATCGTAGCCCGTAATCTGCGGGGCGAAGACCTGGAAAAGAAACTGTCCGAACTACTCCAATAATTGTTGTTAATTGCTTAGTTATCTGAGGGATGCCGGCCGGCATCCCTTTTTTGTATGCGTAAAACATTTCTTTCGAACTATTTGTTTAAATTCAGACAACCCCGGGCGTCAAAAATTCGTATTCATAAACTGACAGCGATATATTCTATGACACAACTTTGCGAGAGCGTTCTCAAGGTAATTGCATATTTCGATATGTTCCATTACCCCATAACTATGGAGGAGATTCATCAATTTCTTGATCAGCCGCTTAGTGATGGTGAGCTGGAGATGGCAGTCAGGCAGCTATTGAATAAGCAGGCCATTTGGCAGCTGGATCGTTTCTATAGCCTCAGAAATGATCAGCACCTCGCGGAAAGAAGGGTAAAAGGCAACAAGCTTGCCGTCAGGGAATTAAAATATGCAACGAAAGTAGCCCGGATAATTTTCCGGTATCCTTTTGTAAGAGGTATAGCGATTTCAGGTTCGCTGTCAAAAAATTTTGCTTATGAGGACTCCGACTTTGATTTCTTTATTATTACAGCTCCTAACCGGCTATGGATCGCGAGGGTCTTTCTGTTGATGACTGCCAGGATACTTTTCACAATAGGGCTTAGGCGTATATGCTGCCTGAATTACTACATTGATGAGAAAGCACTGGAGATAGAGGAGAGGAACATCTTTACGGCAGTAGAAATTGTAACCTTGCTACCGGTGCAGGGCAACGAATGCTTCAGGCGTTTCTTTGCCGCCAATCAATGGACCGGTAAGTACCTGCCTAACAGTGGCTATAGAAGGATGCAGGGGCGTGAACCGGTTTTTCTCCCGTTGAAAAGATGTATTGAGTGGCTGATGGATAACAGGTTTGGCAGCAGTGTGGACAATTACCTGATGAAGCTTTTCCGCCGGCACTGGGATAAGCTGTTACTTCGTAACAAACTGGCCAAAGATGGTGTTCCCATGGGAGCAGTGATGTCCGGTAAGCATATGTGTAAGCCGGATAGCCGCTATTTTCAGCAAAAAATGCTTAATAACTACCGGGAGAAACTGGCCGATGTGAAGGCCAGGTACCCCAAAACAGTCTGATGAATTGTTACCGTTTTCTCAGCGAAATAATATAATAGTCACCGATATACTTCCAGGGACTTTTTGCCTTTAGTTTGTTTTCCAGGCCTGTTAAAAAGCCATATATCTTCGGATATTTGACAGGGAATCGTTCCAGATAGGAAGGAGGCACTAAGCTGCATAGCCCTTCCATCCCCAGCAGCTCATAGTCCTGGTGCAGCACATCAGCAACAAAAGACGGCTTATAATACCAGCAGGTAAAGGGTACGCCTTCTACGTATGCAGTTCTTCCTTTTTTGCTGTTAAACCGGCGGAAAGCGAGCCTGAAGCGGCCCCGTAAAGCCAGCAGGGTTTCCCACAGGCAGAAGGGAGGCAGCAAGACCAATGTTACCTGGCCTTTGGGCTTAAGCAGTGGCCAGAGGGAAACCAGCACCTGTCTTAGTTGTCCGGTACAGTTCAGTCCTGCAAAGTTTGAAAAGACAAGGTCATAAGGCCCCTTTTGCTGCAAAGTATGGAGGGCAGTAAAGGAGCATTTTTCAATACTAACCTGTTTTTCCAGTTGATGGGCATTTACTTTGGCTGTAAGCGCATGCAGCATCCCATCTGCAACATCAGTGGCATGAACCCGGTGTCCTGCCTGTGCAAAATAAACACTGTCTTCCCCGGTGCCCGCATTCAATTCAAGTATATGACTGCCGGGGGCCAGAAAACGGTTCACGTGCTCCCGTACACGGGCCCTTTTGTATTGAATGATCGGATTGCCGGTATAGATATCATCAAACACATAGGATTGTTTGCTGAATGCCGAAGCGGCGCTTTGCTCATTAACAGTATGCTGATCAGCTGTGGCCAATGATATCCAGTTTTAATTTTGAGATAAATGCGGCAGGAACATAGTAGACAGCCGAAGCCGCTTTTCTGATGGCGAACCTGCTGATGCTGCGCGGATGTTTTAACATCCGCCTGATATGGTGCAATGCGATAGTTTTAGCGTAGTTCTTATGTACATAGTAGTACAATTGTTTGTAAAACGCGGGTTTATAAGTATTCCTGAACATGAGGGCCATCTCATCCGAGTCTGACCAGTTGGTTTTCTCCCGCAGGTCTGATTTTACTTTTTCATAAAAAATAGTACCAGGCAGGGGATAGGATACCGAAATACCGATACTGTGCGGTAAGAGCTCGTTGATCATACGGATCGTTTTCTTAATATCCTCCTTAGTTTCTCCCAGGTAACCAAACTGTATGAAGAATGAAGGCTTGATGTGGTGCTTTTTCTGGAGCCTTGTGGCGGCATAGATCTGTTCGATAGTGGTCCCTTTGTCCATAGCGTCCAGGATCTTCTGGGAACCACTTTCAGCGCCCATCCATATATTATCGCAACCCGCCCTGGCAAGGGCGGCTATATAATTGTCCTGCAGCAGCAGGTCAGCCCTTGCCTGTATCTTGAATCTGAAAGACAAGCCTTCCTTTTCTACCAGGTCTGCAAATTCATACACCCATCCCGGCTTAAGCCCGAAGATGTCGTCGCAAAACCAGATATGATCAAAGTTGAATTTTTCTTTCAACAGCTTCAGCTCTTTTACTACATGCTGCGGCGAGCGTACATTATAGCGGTTGCCATAGATGGGTTTGGCGCACCAGTTGCACTTAAAAGGACAGCCCCTGGTAGTGCTCATGTTCAGCGAAAAGTACCCCATATGTCTCATCCAGGATTGCCGGTAAGGAGTAATGTCTATCAGGTCCCAGGCAGGCAAGGGCAGGCTGTCAAGATCTTTCATGACAGGGCGGGCCGGGGTTCTCACCAGGTTACTGTTTTGTTTGAACGCCAGTCCGGCGATCCCGGAAAAGTCCTGTCCCTTTTGCAGAGCATTTACCAGTTCCAGCAAGGTTTGTTCGGCTTCGCCCATAATAATGAAATCAGCACCCTCCTCCAGGTACTGTTCATAATGGTCTGTTGAATCGGAGGAGGAAACGATCACCGTGCAGCCCCGTTCCTTAGCCAGCTTGCTCATACTGAACGCCGCCTCCCGCATGTTGGTCAGGCACATTTTGGTCAGGTAATTGAACCCGTCGTCATAGATCACGAAAAAGTCTGGTTGCCTGCCATCCAGGCTGGGTATTACTTCTTCAGGGCCCCTGGCGAACATGGTATCAAACAGCGCCACTTCATAGCCATGCTCCCGCAGGAAAGCCGCTGCATACAGGGTGCCCAGCGGTGGATAAGGTTGCCCCGCATCCCATTGCTTGGGATCAAAACGTAAGAAATAAGAATGCGAAAAAAGTATGCTGCTCATCATGAACAGGATTTGTTTGGGATAATACGGTTAGCTATTCAAAATCGTTGCCTGTCTTTCAGATTTGTCTTATTATTGTGGATATCTTGCTCACGATGTCCTTCTCCCGGAAAATACTTTCAGCTATATACCGCAAATATAATCATTGCCGGGTGGATATGATGGCATTATCTGGCCTTAGCAGCCATTTTTACCGGAATGCAAGGGGAGGGCGGATCCTTGTTTACCATGGGATCTGCCTGCATGAGCACACCAGGTTCAACACTATTTTTCACCTGAAGAAAACATTCGAGGCCCATCTTCAGTACTTTCAACGGTACTTTAACCTGGTATCCCTCGAGGATTATTACCTGCAAAGATTCCGGCCCGACCGTTTCAATATCTGTATCACATTCGACGATGGCTACGCCAACAACTTTAATTATGTATTGCCGCTGCTTGAAAGATACAAGGCGCCTGCCGCTTTTTTTGTTACTGCCGTAAGGGAGGCCGGGTATGATATTTTGTGGAATGATTTTATGGGCATCCTGCATAAATATGGACCTGCAACGATAGAGCATAATGGCAGGCAATTCAGGAAGAATCGCCATAGAAGATACATCGCAACAACAGATGGCCATAGCCTTACAATGCAGCTGCAGACCGGCGGCTTTGAAGAAAAGGCTGCGCTGATGCGCAAATTATATTCGTTGGTGCCTTTCCGTGAAATGGATATTGCCCCGGATTACTGGTTGCAGATGAGCCCTGAGCAGATCGCGGCATTGGCTGCGTCCCCTTTTGCGACGATCGGTTGCCATGGATATTATCATAACGACCTGGCAAAGATCCCCGCTGCAGATGCGGCCACAGAATTGCTGCAGTCTAAAAGATACCTGGAGCAGATCACCGGCCAGCCCGTAAGGGCCTTATCTTTTCCTTACGGGAATTATTCCGCCGCTGTAGTGGCGGCAGCAAAAGAAGCGGGGTTTGACCGCCTGCTGGCAGTAGACTTCCTTTCTGCTGCTGATCATGCAGATCCGCTCATGAAGGAGCGTCTCACCGTCAATCCCTTCATTTCAGTACATAACCAGTTATATGCAATCATCAATGGAAAGTATACCTAATCCGGATATAGCACGGGAATATTCCATTGTAAGGTTAGATAATGACAACCTGACTGACCTTGATCAGCTATATAAAGCGGTGTATGGGGTTGCAATACGCACTGGTTTCTATAAGGAAAAATATGCTACCGCTTACACAGGCCTTACCTTTGTCGGCTATATTGCCTACAGCCCGGAGCATGAGCCGGTGGCTTATTACGGGGTCATTCCCTGCTTCATAGAGCATGCCGGCCGCCGGATACTGGCCGCACAATCTGCAGATACCATGACACATCCCGGCTACCGGTATAAAGGCATGTTCTCAGAATTGTCCCGTCTTACCTTCTCTCTCTGTCAGTCAGTAGGTATCCGGCTTATTTTCGGTTTTCCCAACCAGCAATCATACCCTGGAGCTATCCGGATGGGTTGGAAAGAAACAGCAGCGATGGACCGTTTTGAGGTACGGATATCCGCTTTGCCGCTGGCGTCGCTTGCTGCCAGATGGCCTTTTATGAAACCGTGGTACCGGCGCTATCAACATATCGTCACAGCCCGGTATGCATCATCGCTGGCAGGAGTGCCAGGCTCTATGATCACCGGCGATGACGCCGGAGTACAGCGTAGCGCTCCATACCTGGAATACAGAAAATATAATGATACGCAGGTGCTCGGGATCGGCCCGGTAAAAGTCTGGGTAAAGATCACGCCGGTTTTGTTCATAGGAGATATGGAGGGAGTGGATGAAAATAATTTTGACAGTGTGATGCGTACCTTGACGAAATTATGCCGTCGCCTTGGCATCCGGCGACTTTCTTTCCATACGAGCCCGCATACCACCTTGCACCGCTTATGGAGCGCCAGGTATGCAGCGGTACCTTCATTTCCTGTTTTGTTCCAGGATTTTGGTGCGGAAGTGCCCCTGGAAAAGATCAAATTCACTTTTGCAGACATCGATATTTTTTAGCGCATGAAGATCCTTTTCGGTACTTATGTCACCATCCCCGAATTTCATCAGCCGGATGCATGGCTGCATCGCATAGAAGGCTTTAAAGAGATACTGGAAAAGCTGAGCGCAGATAATGAAGTGCTCAGCATAGAGCAGATCAGCTATGAAGGCATCTATCATTTCAATGGTGTGGAGTACCATTTCAAGCGTTTCCGGTATAAACATAAGCTGGCCCGTTTTTTCCCTTTTCAGCAACATCGCTATATGCGGCAGCTACGGCCGGATGCTGTGATCGTGCATGGCCTGCATTTCGCCATTCATACTATTCAGCTCCGCCTGAAACTGGGATGGAAGGTGAAGATCATTGCACAACATCATGCTGAAAAGCCCGGAAAGGGTATCCGTAAATGGATCCAGTGGATCGCCAGCCATTGCATCGACGCCTATATGTTTACCGCGCATGAAATGGGGATGGAATGGGTGAGGGCCGGCAATATAAGATACCCGCAGAAGATACGGGAAGTAATGGAGGCCTCTTCTATTTTTTACCCGGAAAGCAGAACGCAGGCAAGGGCGAAGACGCAAGTGTCCGGCGAAACAGTATTCCTTTGGGTGGGCCGGCTGAGCAAAGGGAAAGACCCCTTAGCTGCGGTAAAGGCCTTTTTACAATTCCTTCCCCATAACCCGGGCGCCCGCCTGTATATGATCTACCAGGTGGATGAACTTTTACCAGCTATCGAAGACCTGCTGGATGCAGATCCCGCATACCGGCAGGCAGTTATACTCGTGGGCCGTGTACCGCACCGGGAGCTGCAGCCCTGGTTCAACAGCGCGGATTTTGTCATTGCAGCGTCCCACTATGAAGGTAGCGGGGTAGCGGTGGCGGAGGCTATGTCCTGTGGTTGTATCCCCTTGCTGACAGACATCCTTTCCTTCCGGATGATGACTGGTTACGGTTATTGCGGGCGCCTGTTCCCGGTAGGGGATGTGGAAGCATTGCTGGCAGTTTTGTTACAAACACTTAGTATGGACCTGGAGGAAGAACGAAGGAAAACACTGGAACAATTCAATAGCAAGCTGTCATTTGAAGCTATTGCAAAGCATATTCAGGAAGTCATTGCTTCGGTATAGCCATATAGCTGCATCATACGGCTGGCGCAGTCCTCGATTGTATAGGGTAATACCGGTGTACGGTCTGCAGGCGGTTGCTGCAATAGCTCCAGCGCTTTGGCAGCCATGTCTTCCTTGTTTTGTGCATGGTGCCAGCGTGGTATGTTGGCTGCCATCGGTTTTACAAAGCTGATCACCTGTGCGCCTGCATAAAGCGCTTCCGCCATTACGCCGCCAAAACCCTCGTATGAAGAGGTGTGTAGCAGTATACGGCTGCGCTGCATTAATTGCAGCACCTTACTGTGGGCCTGCTCACCATATAATTGAACATTATCCTGTAACCCAAGCTTTTCCACTAACGCTTGTAAGCGGTCATATTCAATCCCTTTTCCGCAGATAATAGCCCGTATGCCAGGTAGCTGCTGCTTCAGCATGCCGATCACCTCAATGAATACGTCATACTGTTTTAAGGGGATCAGGTTACCCACTCCAATCACATCTATATCAACCATTGCGTCGTCCTTTGGAAATGCGCTGGTATCGATGCCCCAGGGTATTATATGCTGCGGTCTTACATGGTGATTCCTGTTAAATTCCTCTACCAGGAAATCAGATAAAGCAATAAGCATATCCGGTGCAGGCCTGATAAGCTTTACCAGTTTCCGGTTCTGCATCCGGGCATCCTGGCCCAATATCCAGGTGTAATGCTTTACACGGTAAAGTGTACTGAAATATTTTCCGAGCAGGGAGCAATCCGAACACCAGCAGCTCAGGATGCCGATGATACGGTGATCTTTCCGGAGTTGCTTTAACTGTTGCCAGCCTTTCCATAGTATCGGCAACGATTTGCGAAACGGGGGGTTCCTGCCTCCCAGGCTGATCACTGTATTGCCATGCCATTTATATGTACCGGCGGTATACGGATAATGTAATGCCAATACAATTACCTGGAGGTTTGGATAACAGCGGTTAAGTGCCTTCACCATGTTTTGATGTGAAGGGATACAGGTAGTATCAGCTTCATTCTCTGCAAAACCAGGTGTAAGCAGGATCAATGTTTTCGTAGTATCAGGCATAACAGTCCAAGTTAATTAAAATCTGTAAGTAATCGATCCCTTGATGTTAAAAGGTATGCCTGGTGTAAAATGTATCTCCGTTACCGGTTCAGCTTCATTCTTCAGTCTTGATTCCGTTGCAAACTGTGTTTCATTCCACCGGGTATTGAAAATATTCTCCGTGATGATGCCCAGGCCGAACTGCTTCCATTGGTAGCTGAGATTCATGTCCGTAACAAAATATCCTTTTGCCACAATAGAATTATCCTCATTGGCGGGCCGCTTACCCATATACCTGCTTTTGATGCTGCCGGCCCAGCCAGAGGGGTGCTGTACACTGAAACCACCGGTAAAGGTGAAATCAGGGGCCAGCGGTATACGGTTGGCGCCTTTTGGTTCGTCCATACTCCTGGCATAGGTATAGGTAAGGTCGCTGTTAAAGAACAACCAGTTTAGCAGCTGGTAACGGATGCCCAGGTCAACACCTTTTCTTTCGCTGCGCCCGCTGGGTTCTACTACGCCTTCATCACCAACGTACACAAATTCCTGTTGCAGGTACAGGTACCACAGAGCCGTATTGACAATGAGCCGCGGTGCAGGTTTCCAGCTAAGGCCCGCATCTGCGCCCCAGGCGGCAGGCAGGATCTCTTTGCCGTTTTCTGCAACTACCACCCTGGTATCATTGCTGTGAAAGCCTTTGCCCAGCTTTATAAAATATTGCAGCGAGCTGTTGGCCGTATACAGGAAATTCAGCTTAGGGCTGAGAACGGCCTTGCCTTCTGACTGGGTTTTGTAGGCGCTGTCCAGCTTGTCCGCATATTCAAATTTCAGGTAATCTGCCCGCAGACCGGGATTGATCAGCCATTTACCCAATTTGAACTCCGCATTCATATAGCCGAACAGGTTAGTTTCATTGATATCCCCCAGTTGTATCTGCTGCAGCGTAGTCTTTCTGTTCTGCGTATGTGACAGCTCAATATCCTTCACGGCATCATTTCTGAAGCCTACGGCCGCCTGCAGGTTAATACTGGTGCGGCCGGCATAAAATGTTTTATTCAGTTCCGAGGTCAACCCGGTAATGTCCCTTTTCTCTTTCTGCCTGATCTGATCCCCATTTACTGGGTCGTTCAGGAAGAAGGTAAAATTGGAATACAGCTCAAAATCATAATGGCTGAAATAAGCCGTGTTCCTAATGAAAGTGGAAGCATCCACCTGTTTGATGAATTGCAGGTTCACATTGGTGCGTTGGGTATTACCGCCTTCCGTATCATCAATTGCGCCGAAACGGGAGATCAGGCCTTCATCCACGGCACGCTGTGGTACTTGTCCGGAAGCATCCCATTTGCTGTTAAAATGAGATACTGAAACAGACAGCTTATCATGATCATTCAGGTAAGCGGTATACTTTCCCATCAGGTTAAGCCGGTTAAAGTTTTGCGGAGATACAAAGGGCCCGTCCGTCATCAGGTATTCAGTGGCCAGGTAGGCAGCCTGCTTATCGGTATTAACAAGATTAAAAAGTCCCAGTGTCTTGAAGGTATTGAACCGGCCGCCCTGCAGGGTAATGGAGCTGTTTTCCAGCCTTTCTTTTGTCTGGAAGGCTACATAGCCAGCCGTAGCCAGGTTGCCCTGGTTGGCGTGATAAGGGCCTTTATCAAAGTCGATCTTCTCCACGGTTTCCGGGATCAGAAAATGAAGATCTGCATAGCCCTGTCCATGCGCATGAGATACCATATTGACCGGCATACCGTCAACCGAAATATTAATATCCGTTCCATGGTCCAGGTCAAATCCCCTCAGGAATAACTGTTCAGCCTTTCCACCGCCTGCGTGCTGGCCAATGAACAAACCCGGCACGGTACGCAGCAGCTCCTGCGATGAGTTGACAGGATTGGTGCGCAGATCTATACTGGAAATAATATTCAGGTGATTGACAGAGGAGGTAACCGGTACTTCATTCAGCTGAAGTGGCGCCGGCGACAGTGTTATTCGCAGGGCGTCTTTATCTGCTATCACAGTTTGCGTGGCATAGCCTATATGGGTGATCTTTAAAGTATCGCCTGTATGGGTATCTGTTATCCGGAACGCGCCCAGCTCATTGCTGTGAACATGATGATTGGTACGGGAATTAGCGATAGTAGCGCCCTCCAGCGGCTGTTTGCCGCCACCGGTGATATAACCCGTAATGGTTTGGCAATGCACAGTAAGGCCTGATAACAGTAGAATAGCGATAAAAGTCAGTTTCATAAGAATTGCAAAGATAGAAGCTAAGATTTTGTATCCTATAGAAAATGAGGACTGATCTGTGCTTTCAGGCAGGAAAGTGCTGTGAATATCCCGGGTGTTGTGGTATATGCTATAAGAATAGCACTAACAGCAAGGCTATAATCGCCGGGAGTGCCTGCTTAACGAATATCGATCTTGAAGCGGTAGCTGCTCCGTAAATGCCTGCTATAATAACACAGCTGAGAAAGAATATGGCCACATTCCGGGACCACTCAGCATCAGCAATGAACAGGGACCATATCAGCCCGGCTGCAAGGAAGCCGTTATACAAACCCTGGTTGGCTGCCAGTGCTTTGGTAGGCTCAAACAGGTGCTCCGGGAAAGAACGGAACGTCTTCCTGCCTACGGTGGTCCAGGCAAACATTTCGATCCATAAAATATACAGGTGCTCAATAGCCACAAGCAATACAAAGATCTTGGCGATAAGGGACATGGATAAAGGTGGTTTATAGTGACCACTAAAATTAATGCTTTTGCGCTAATCAGGTAAAGTTTTTGATATATATCAGGCGGAGCAAACCTGAATTGTATGAAAAGTACCGCGCAAATAAAGGGGCATCCCATACACCCCATTCTTGTTACTTTTCCTATTGCCTTCTTTATCGGAACACTCATCTTTGACATACTGGCCCTTGCAAATAACCGTACTGATTTTGCCTTTGCAGCTTACTGTCTGCAGATAACCGGCGTTGTAACCGCATTGCTGGCTGCCGTGCCTGGTATTATTGATTATTTCTATACCGTGCCGCCCAACAGCTCAGGTAAGAAACGCGCTACACAGCACGGTATACTGAACGTGCTCAATGTAGTGATATTCTTTCTTGCCTGGCTGTTGAAAGAAGACCGGAGTCTGCCGTCCGTCCCCGTATTGTTAATGGAAGCAGCCGGGATCGTGATATTAGGTTTCGCAGGATGGATGGGCGGCACCCTGGTATACCGTAACCAGATAGGAGTAGATATCCGCTATGCAGGCGCCGGTAAATGGAAAGAGATGCATATAGATGGCCATCAGCAACGTGTGCAGGTAGCCACTGCTGATGAGCTGAAAATAAACCAGATGAAGCTTGTGCATGTAGATGATAAACGTATTGTCATTGGCCGGACAGAAAAAGGATATGTAGCCTTTGACGACCGCTGTACCCACCGGGGCGGATCACTGGCAGGCGGCGCCCTGATATGCGGCACTGTTCAATGTCCCTGGCATGGGTCGCAGTTTGATACATCCGGCGGACAGGTAAAAGCCGGTCCCGCAAAAGCAGGGATCACCATTTATCCGGTCACACAGGATAACGGGAAGGTCTATCTTAATTTATAGCTCACTGATATTGTGTAGGCAGGGCCACAGTATGCAGAAAAGATTCCCCCTGCAGGCGCTATTTATACAGTGCCTGATCTTTCAGGTAATCAATGCCCTGCTCTTTCAGATAATGGATGCCCCATTCACTGAGAAATTCATATAAGGGAGAGAACGATTTACCTAAACCGGTTAACGCATACTCCACCCGGTAGGGCTTTAATGACAACACTGTCTTTACGATCAAACCATCCTGCTCCAGTTGCCTGATCTGCTGTGTCAGCATTTTTTCAGATACGCCCGGCAGGTTATCCCTTATTTCACTGAAGCTCTTCTTTTCAAAACGATGCAGATGCGACAGGATCAGGATCTTCCATTTTCCATTAACAAAATGCAGGCTTACATCAATAGGGCAGGTGAATGTTCTGTTGTTGAATGTTATCATGCTGCTGCGGTTATCGGGCTTACTTTCCGGTAAGTTATTGCCCGGGTAAATATATTGAAATAGTTTTGGCGCCAATCAATACGATATGAAAACGATCCGCTATTTTATCCTGTGCTGTACAATGTTGTGCACGCATCACCTCATGGCGCAAACTCCCGGCAAAAATATGAAAGCAGCCAACAATTATTCCGTAGAAATTATCCGGTACACCATCGCTCCAGATCAACAAGACAATTTTGAAAAGGCTTACAGTGAAGCCGGTAAGTTCCTGCAGGCCTCTCCTTATTGCCTTGGTTATGAAGTGATACACGGCGAGGAAGAGCCTTCTCACTAATCGTTACCATCTGCTGGACCTCTAAAGAGGATCATCTGAACGGCTTCAGAAAAAGCAGTGACTTCGGTGGTTTCTTTCAGTTAGTACGGCCCTTTTTTGCTAATATTGAAGAAATGAAACACTATAATCACACAGCCATCACATGGAAAAAGGAAAAGTAATACCCAGCCTGTATGAATGGGCCGGCGGCCAGGAAGCGCTTGAACAACTGACATCCGTATTCTATGCCAAAGTACTGAAAGATGATCTGTTGTTCCCCGTTTTTCAGCATATGTCTGCAGACCACAGCAAACATGTAGCACATTTCATTGCAGAAGTTTTTGGCGGCCCTAAGCTGTATTCTGAAGGTGATAAAGGCAGTCATGCTACCATGGTGGCCCATCACCTGGGTAAGATGCTGGACGAGCCTAAACGCAAGCGATGGATGGCTTTATTACTGGAAACCGCTGATGAAGTGGGCCTTGCAGATGATCCTGAATTCCGCTCTGCCTTAGTTGGCTACCTGGAATGGGGCAGCCGCATAGCGGTGATCAATTCAACTGCGGAGGTGAATCCCGTGAATGAGCAGGAGCCGATGCCTAAGTGGGGATGGGGAGAGCCGGGTGGGCCATACCAGGGCTGAAAGAGCGTTTGATAATCATTTGTTAACGACGGCAGTTATTTTTTAACTGCCGTTAACACCACTCCCAATCCATCCTCCTCCGGGCTCTGATACTTTACCCCTGTAATCTCCCCGTCCTTCATCGTCACAATCATCGGGTAAATATCCTTCTCCTTTTGCGGGTACCTGATCACATTCCCGCTATCCACCAGCACTTTACTACTACTCATCACATCAGCCCCCAATTTTATCCTTAACAGCTTCAGTGACTGTGCCCTGGTGAAAATATACTTTACATCCCGGGCGGAAGTATAATGTCTTTTCACAAAATCTTCCGCTGTACTGATACATCCCTCACAGCCCTGGTTAGGGATGATCACGTAATGTCCTGTTGGCAACAGGTGCCCATCTACTGTCCGTAAAGCCTGTAACAGTTCTCCATTTGGTTGTTTACAGGCAAACAGTGATGATAACAGTAATACACTACAATACCATTTTAATCTGTACATATTGTGCAATATTCTGGTCATGATTAGCAACATTCAGAAAATATAATCCATCACTGGTGAGGAAGAAATTATCCAGCACCAGTCCTTTGGGGAGCGCAGCTTCCCCCAGGTACTGATAGTCTTTATCAAAAGCGATGATCTTAGCGTGTTTCTCACCTATCTGCTCCGCATCCAGTTCTTCCGGTGCAGGCGGCAATTGCAGCAGGCGGTAATACCGGTGGTGGTATTGATCGTATATAATATTCCTGTAAGAAGGCGTAGCGGTAAAATAGCGTAGCGCTTCATCCGGATCTTCCATTTTTTTATGCCCTTTGGGAAGCGCGGTAGCAGTAATACATTGCTGCTCCCGGGTACCGGCATATACAGAATGGATCTGCCAGCTACTGTCTATTACCTGCAGGTAGTGATCTGCCGGAAGGCTGAGCAGCAGCTTGCCTTCTGCTTCATTATAAGCTGCATAAGGAGTACGCATATGTACGCCTCCCCAGTTGCCGCTGTGATATACCTTTGGATAGGGCACTTTATAATCAACCTTACCATCAGACAGGTGCACAATGGAACAGATGGTCCTGCCCGCCGGTACATCACTTTCATGCTCGCCGATCAGGTACCCGGTGCCGATAATATCATTTCCCCTGAAGATGATGGGTGCGGCATTGCCGGCATTGGGAAAGGCCGGGTTAAAAGCGTGGCTGGGCTGCAGGCCTTTCCTGATAAAAGACCATTCGCTGTACACACTGTCCCGGTTCATACTATAGCAGTAAAGCTTAAAGGCGCCATAGGCATATAACAACACGCTGTCCCTGTTCAGGTACCGCATAAATGTGATCTTCTGATCAACAGGCACTGCCTGCGTATTCCTGGGTAATAAGGGCTGCGCGGTGTCTGCCAGCGGGTATTCCAGCAGGCGTTTGTTATAGCTGTCAAATACCATGAGTGAATGGCTGCGCTCAACATAATCAACCGGCGTTTGTACGCCGATTACCAGTGAGCTGTCCAGGTAAAGCCGGAGTGTATGACCGATGGAGATCTTTAGCGGGATGACCGCTCCATGGTCTTCCGTACAGGAACTAATAGGTGTTACTTTCTTTCCGCTACAGCCAATAATACAGGTAAATACTACAGAGAACAGGAGAGGGGCTGCCATAAGGCCAGCCCCCCTGGTAATACGCTTATTGTACATAGATCGTACAGTTAGCCACTTCTCCTTCCAGTACGGAGCCGCAGTAATAGTAACGCTGCCCGTTGTAAACTTCTGATTTACATTTTCCGTTCTTGATAGGATGAGGGCCGGCGCAGGCGATAGAATGTGCGGGTGGAACCCAGCTAAGTACGGCTACGCTGACAAATGCCAACAGAATAAAGGCTTTTTTCATTTGAATGGATTTTGGGTGTGGAACTAAAGGGTTTATCAATTTCAAGATACTCTTTTTTCCGGATTTGAGAGGGAGAATGCATTATGTCACCCTAAAACTGCAGGTGGTCAATACAAAAGCCTCCAAGGTAAAGGCAAGAGCTAGGTTTGCTGAAAAATAAGGATATGCAAAACACTACAAGACAAACCTACCTTGACTGGCTGCGGATCATCGCCATTGTAGGCGTGCTCTTATTCCATGCCACTTCTCCTTTCGCCGAAGATTACGACTGGCATGTGAACAATGCTACCAGCAGTCCGCTGCTGTCCGAGTTCGCCTTCTGGCTCAGCGGCTTCAGAATGCACCTCTTATTCTTCATTTCAGGCACGGTATCCTGGTTCATGGCCAGCAAGCGTACTGCCGGCGGGTTCATAGGGCTCCGTTTCCGCCGCCTGTTCATCCCGCTGCTGGCAGGCATGCTGCTGGTAATACCGCCGCAGATCTATATGGAACGCTTAAACCAGGGGTATAAAGGCAGCTTCCTGGATTTTTATCCCAGCGTCTTCAATTTCCGCCCCTATCCGGCAGGCAATTTCAGCTGGCACCACCTGTGGTTCATTGCCTACCTGTTTATTTATGATGTGGTGCTGGCGCCCTTCTTTGCCTGGGCGGTATCTCCGCGGGCAAAGAACTTTGTGAACCGGCTGGCTTTCTTTGCAGCGGGCAAACGTGTCTACCTCCTGATGCTGCCTTCCGTTATCTGGTTCTCGCTGACCGTGCTCCGCTTTCCGCAGGATCAGCGGGTAGTGGGTGATTACTGCTTCCTGCTCTACTGGGCGCTGTTCCTCCTGGCCGGCTTTATCTGCATCCTGCAGCCTGCGCTGATGGACAGCCTTGAACGTAACCGCCGTTTCTCCCTCTCCATGGCATTCTTATGTACCCTGGTGATAACCGCCCTGCGCTGGAGCAAGTTTGATCTCGAAGTATACCTGCCCGATTGGGAGACCAGCTGGATAACGCCCTTCTATATTGCACGCCGTGCGCTGAATGCCTGGTTTTGGGTGTTTGCCCTCGTGGGATACGGTAAGAAGTATCTGCACAAAAGGCCCGCTTATATGGATTATCTGAATCAGTCTATATACCCCTTCTATATTCTGCATCAGACAGTAATGGTAGTTATAGCTTACTATGTGGTGAAGACACAGGAAACCATCGGCATGAAATATCTTTTCATTGTGCTCACCACCCTCACCGTCTCTATGGGTATTTATCATCTCTTTATCCGTCCTTTTGCCATCACCCGTTTTCTTTTCGGGATGAAAAGCAGTCCTAAAAAGTCTCCTGCCAAAGCACCTGCCGCTATACCTGCTATCAGTCCGAAACAAGGCATAGAACTGGCCGGAGCATAAAAGATTTACGATCTTTGTTTAACTTGATCATTATGTTTAAAAACCGGTTAAAATACTTTTTCCCTGCAGTGTATGGTCTCTGCGTTTACATCAGCATTCGCCTGGTAACGGATGTGATCATTGGCAGCCGCTTCTGGATGCGCCCATGGAAACTAAATGCTATCGAGATCGGAGCATCAGTTATTGTAGGCTATATTACGGTAGCAGCCATGCACTGGATGCTGAAACGGAACCTGCAACGTTATCATCCGCCCATGCGCACAGCAGCAGTCATGAAAGAGTTTGCGGACGTAACACTTTGTACAGAGCTTATTTGTACAGTTACTGTGATCCCCTTAGCAGCTTCTACAGACGATGGGCTGCAGTGGTTCGATGCGGTGAATATTTATATGATTCCCGCATTGTATAGCCTGCTCTACTATGCGCTCATCCGTGGCAATGCCTTTCTAAAGAAAAGCTATGAACAGCAGCTGCAGATAGAGAAGATCAGCAATGATCAGTTGCAGACAGAACTGCGCTTCCTGAAAGCCCAATACCATCCGCATTTCCTGTTCAACGCGCTTAATACGGTATACTTCCAGATGGATGAAGATGTGAACCAGGCCAAGCACACCATAGAAGAGCTGTCAGAATTGTTACGCTACCAGCTGTATGATCAGCAGCAAACCGTAAGCGTGGGGCAGGAGCTGCAATACCTGCAGTCCTTCATCAACCTGCAGCGCATCCGCATGAACGAGCACCTTTCGCTCAGCGTTCATTTTGATGAAGCGCTGAACGGCCAGCAGCTATACCCGCTGCTCTTACTGCCCCTGGTGGAGAACGCCTTTAAGTATGCCGGTGGCGAATACTGGATCCGCATAGCAGCCACATTAAACGACGGCAGCCTGCAGTTCCATGTAAGCAATGCCAAGCCGGTCATGATTCCCCAAAGAAAGGCAGGGGGCATTGGCCTGGAAAACCTGAAAAGAAGATTAGCTTTGCTGTATCCCGGCAAGCATACCCTGAACATCGCGGATGAGGAGGATAGCTTTGCCGCCGACCTGTCCATCCAGATCTGACCAAATAATAAGCTATGAAGATTAAGTGTGTAATAACCGACGACGAACCGGTAGCCCGTAAAGGGATCAAAGGCTATGTGGAGAAAGTGGATTTCCTGGAGCTGGTAGGCGTTTGTGAAGATGCCGTTACATTAAATAACCTGCTTCGTGAAAAGGAAGTGCAGCTCCTGTTCCTGGACATTGAAATGCCTTATATCAATGGACTGGAACTGCTGCAAAGCCTGCCACACCCGCCCAAGGTGATCTTCACCACCGCATATGAGCAATATGCGCTGAAAGGATTTGAGCTCGAAGCGGTTGACTACCTGCTGAAACCAATCTCTTTCGAGCGCTTCCTCAAAGCTGTGAACAGGGCCTATGAACTGTTTAAAACAGTACAGCAGCCTGTGGCAGACTACCTTTTTGTCAAAACGAACGACAAGCTGGTAAAAGTAAACTGGAAGGATATTATCTATATAGAATCGCTGGAGAACTATGTAAGTATCTATACCGCTCAAACCCGCTATATCACCCATATTACCCTTAAGTCTGTGATCGAAGGCATCACCGACCCTGCTTTTATCCAAACGCATAAATCCTTTGTGGTAAACGCAGCTAAAATAACTGGTATCGAAGGGAATGTGATAGAACTGGGCAAATTCCAGGTACCCATTTCCAGGAGTATGAAAGAGACGGTAATGGAAAAGATCGTGAATAACAGGTTGCTGAAACGGTAGTCAGATTTTTTCTGCGACGATAATGATCCGTTCCTTTTCCAGCACCATGCCCATAATGCTCATGCTTTCTTCTTTTTCTTGTGCTGTTTCACAAACACGGAATCCGGCCTTTTCCAGTTGGGCAATAACGGCAGGGGCATCATACAACCTGAACCCGTATTGTGTAAAAGGAAGCTGCTCCATAAAAGCCCGGCTGCGGATGCCTATGCTTAGGCGGCCGCCCGTTTGAAGCACCCGGTATATTTCCTGTAATTGCTGCTGCGGGTCTTCCCAGAAATAGAGGGTATTTACAGTATACACTTTATTAAAGAACTGGCCCGCATAAGGCAGCTCAATCCCGTTAACCAGGGTAAAATGAGCAATGCCTTCCGCTACCAGCGCGCTGTTCATTTCCTGTGCAGCCTGTACCATGGTTTCTGAAATATCCACGCCATAGTACCGGAGTCCCGCTGCCCGGGAAAGTAAGTAGGGTACATAGCCACCGTTACCGGGGCCTATTTCCAGTATAGTATCCTTATCCCGGCAAGCCAGCAGATCAATGGCCCGCTGTATCATGCCGCCATTATTCACATGCATGTTACCGGCTACTTTCATGCCTTCTTCCCCCTGTGGGCGGCTTAACTGGCTGGCAATGCCGCGGGCATCCAGATGACTCATTTCATTGTTGCTCATAGTACAATATACGCTTTAAAAGAAAGGGCCAGGCGCTATTGCCTGGCCCTGCTACAGGATAGTTATTTCGTTGCCAGTTTTTGCGGTATGGTATAGATCATCTCTGCTACACCGGCGGTCTTTGCTCCTACCCGCACATAAGCATAACCTTTGGATATGAGCGACTGCGGAACGGTTACACTCAGCGTGATGGGCGCTGTAATATCCGTTATCTCTGATGCCGGTTTGGCTTTGGAAGCTACACTGTTCACTTGGTCTACGATAGTCGTCGCGCCCACATAAAGCGTTACGGCATCCAGCGGCAGGCTGTTGTTCACCTGCTGGAGGCTGAAGGTAGCGCTGATCGTGGTGCCGTTCTGTGTCACGGAAGCCCCGTTGATCATAAAATAAGGCGTTACCGGCACATCTATTTCCGTAGCACCGTTTACGTTAACGTCCATGGTATCGCTGTTGTTCACCCAGGGACCGTTACCCCTCAACAACACCAGCTTGTATTTACCATCAAAAACAGAGGCTGAGAAGGTGCCGTCCTGTGCCAGGTATATGGGTATTTTGGTGCTCAGTTCAAAGCCCGGCTGCCACAATTCCAGCTGTACACCATTGGAACGCAGGCCTATAGGTTGCTTCTGGTAGCTTACCTGGCCTTTTAGTGTAGCGGCAGGCGCCTGATAGTTATCCTTTTTGCATCCTGCAAGGCTAACTGCAGCTATTGCCAGGAATAATATAAAGTGTCGCATAGTCATGGATTAATGGAATGGATTTTTCACAATTTTAGGATTATTATTGATAACTCCCTGGTCAATGGTGGAATAATAATTTCCCAGCTGGAAAAAGCGGGGCGCCCTGAACCTGGGTGCCACCGTTTCATGTCCCACAGCATCGCCTGTTTGCCCCAGTGGAACGGTGGGGGCCCGAGCTGCCGGTCAGCTGCCTTCCATCCG
>Ga0102590_1002395_pt1 | contig 22341 bp, 20 predicted proteins | sample AraplaMF_Col_mMF_FD_76859 | JGI IMG/M metagenome (GOLD analysis project Ga0102590, IMG submission 76859) | Arabidopsis root microbial communities from the University of North Carolina, USA - plate scrape MF_Col_mMF | ecosystem: Host-associated > Plants > Roots > Endosphere | place: USA... | reverse complement strand
CTCGGCGAGAAGCAGTGCACGCGTGGCATGGCCGGAGGAGTTGGGGCCCTGCTGCCTCAGTTTCGCCAGGCCCTGCGCGATCGCGCTCCTGACCTTGCCCTGTGCGAGAACCTCGTTCACATCGGCCGTCTCGGGCAAACCGGCGTGGATGCGGCAGGCCGCGATGTTCGGGATGACGAGGAAGCGCACCTCGTGGCCACCATGACCCGCGACGACGATGTCCTGCGCTAGCGGTGCCAGCGCTGCGATGCCGGCAACGCGCAGCGTGCCGACATTGACCCAGGTGCCGGAATTGAGCTTGAAATCCTCGGCGACGCGGCCGTCAAAGAACAAGCCGAGTTCGGGCCGCGCCGGATCGGCAAAGGTCACGGCGTCGCCGATCAGATAGAAACCCTCGGCGTCGAATGCCTGCGAGGTCAGCTCCGGTGCCTGCCAGTACCCCGGCGTGACGTTGGGCCCGCGCACGCGCACCTCCAGCTTGTCGCCCGACGGCACCAGCTTCAGCTCCGTCCCCGGAATCGGCACGCCGATATTGCCGGAGCGTTTCGCCTGGAAATGGCAGTCGGTCGCGAGCGGCGAGGTTTCGGTCGAGCCCCAGGCCGACACCATCGGCAACGCGCGACCGACGGTCTTGATCGAGAGTTCTTCCAGCGCATCCCAGAGATTCTGTGGCAGCGCCGCGCCGGCATAGAAGGCGAATTTGACTTCGCTGAAGAACTTGTGCCGCAGTTCATCTTCGCTGCGCAGCGCCGCGATCAGCATGTCGAAGCCGCGCGGCACGTTGAAATAGACCGTCGGCATCACGCTGCGCAGATTGGCCAGCGACATCGCGAACAGCCCCGGCGCCGGCCTGCCGCCATCGACATAGAGCGTGCCGCCGTTGCGCAGCACGAGATTGAAATTGTGGTTGGCGCCAAAGGTGTGGCTCCACGGCAGCCAGTCGAGGATCACGAGATCCTCGCCGATGCCGTCGAGGAACGTCCAGGTCTGTGCCTTGGCCTGCTGGCTCGAGGTCAGCATGCGCTGGGTGTTGATCACGGCCTTCGGCGTGCCAGTCGAGCCCGAGGTGAACAGGAATTTTGCGATCGTGTCCGGCGTGATCGCGGCAAAGGCCTTTTGGACATCGGGCGTCTCCGGGGTGGCCGCGATGCTGCGGAACGAGACGGCCTCGGCATCGCCGCTGACGATCACCGCCGAATGCAACGGCCGGATCGCGGCCAGCGCCGCCGCGAACGGCTTTGTCGCCGAAACATAGATTGCGCCCGGCTGCAGCAGTTCGACCATGCTCTTCAGCTTGTCGAAATCCTTGGACATCAGCGAATAGGCCGGCGAGATCGCAGCCGACGGCACGCCGACATGCTGGGCCGCGAGCGTGAACAGCGCGTGCTCGACGCTGTTGTCGGAGAGGATCATCAGCGGACGCTCCACGCGCAGGCCTTGCGCGAGAATCCACGCCGCGGCCGAGCGCACCTGCTTCAGCGCATCCTTGTAGGTCACCGTCGACCACGGTGCATCGGCGCTGGCGCGATCGGCGAGGAAGATGCGGTCCGGCGCCTGCCGCGCCCAATGCTCCAGCCAGTCGCCGATGCAGCGCGTGCTTTCGCGCAACGGCGTCGTCGATCTCAGGATGATGCTGCCGTCGGCCCGACGGTCGGCGGCGATCGCGGGCGTCGCGAACAGCATGTCGGATTGGTCGCGGCCCGGGGCTGCGGCTGGCGTCATCGGTTTCCTCCGCTGCCTCTTGTCATGTTTCTCGGGCAGGCAGTCTGCTCTACGCGAGATCGGCTCGGCACGGCAATGCGCCAGACTGACCTGCCCAATTATTATGCAATTGCGACATCGAGGGATCAATCGAATGGGCGGGCACTTTTGTTGTAGATGTCCTAAGCCTATGAAATCGCGCCAAGACTTGGCCAGCGCCATTTGCGCCGCTGATGTACACAATGGCACATCGCTTGCTACGTCCCCGGTACCATTTTGCTCGCTGGAGTTTTGCTCGCCATGGGGTCTGACGCACCCGAGACCGTTGCCGCCATCGTCGCCGCGCACCGCGCCGGCACCATGAACCCGGCGCAAACCGTCGCCCGCACCTATCAGCGCATTCGCGACCACAACGACCCTGCCGTGTTCATCAGCCTGCGCGACGAGAAGGCGGCGCTGGCGGAGGCCGAGGCGCTGGCCGCGAAGGATGCGGCGGCGCTGCCTTTGTATGGCGTGCCGGTGGCGGCGAAGGACAATATCGATGCGCTGGGCTTAGCGACCACGGCGGCCTGCCCGGCGTTCTCCTATTCGCCGGCGCAAGATTCGACGGCGGTAGCAAGACTGCGCGCCGCCGGGGCCATCATCATCGGCAAGACCAACCTCGACCAGTTCGCCACCGGCCTGGTCGGCGTCCGCTCGCCCTACGGCATCCCCGTCAATCCGGTCCGCGCCGATCTCGTGCCGGGCGGATCGAGTTCAGGATCGGCGGTCGCGGTTTCCGCCGGCCTCGTGCCGCTCGCGCTCGGCACCGATACGGCGGGCAGCGGCCGCGTGCCGGCGATGCTCAACAACATCGTCGGCCTGAAGCCGAGCCTCGGGCTGATCTCCAACGCAGGCCTGGTGCCGGCATGCCGGACGCTGGACTGCATTTCGGTGTTCTCGCTCACCGTCGATGATGCGATGACCGCGCTGACGGCAATGGCAGGCCCCGATGGCGCCGATCCGTTTTCGCGCGACCGGCCGTTGGGCCCGATGTCGGCGCTGCCCGAAAAACTTCGGCTCGGCGTGCCGCGCAACGGCCAGTTGATCTTCTTCGGCGATCGCGCCGCGGAGAAAGAATATGACAACGCACTGAAGCGCTGGACCTCGCTCGGCGCTACGCTGGTCGAATTCGACCTCGAGCCGTTTTACGAGACCGCGCGCCTGCTCTACGAGGGACCGTGGGTCGCCGAACGCTATCTCGTCATCCGCGACCTGCTCGCTTCCTCACCGGATTCGATCCATCCGGTGACCCGCGAGATCACCACGCCCGGTTCGCGGCTGACCGCAGCCGACACCTTTGCCGCGCTCTATCGCCTACAGGCGCTCCGCCGTGTCGCCGAGCGCGCGTTCACCCAATTCGATGCGATGGTGCTGCCGACCGCGCCGACTGCCTATTCGACCGCGCAGGTGCTGGCCAACCCGATCGAGCTCAACTCCAGGCTCGGCACCTACACCAATTTCGTCAACCTGCTCGATCTCTGCGGCCTGGCGCTGCCCGCCGCGATGCGCGCCGACGGCATTCCGTTCGGCATCACGCTGCTGGCGCCCGCGGGCCACGACGCGCAACTGGCCAGCGTCGGCCGCGCCTTCCATGCCGACACCGGGCTCACCATGGGCAGCAAGGGCCTGCCGCAGCCGCCGCTGGCGCCGCTGCGGGATGAGGCCAAGGACGAGATCCCGATCGCCGTGGTCGGCGCGCATCTGTCGGGCATGGCGCTCAATGGCGAATTGCAGGCGCTCGGCGCCCGGCTGGTGAAAGCCGCATCGACCGCGCCGGACTACAAGCTGTTTGCGCTCAAGGGCACGGTGCCGCCGAAGCCGGGCATGCTGCGGGTCGAGGCCGGCGCGGGGACGTCTATCGCGATCGAGGTCTGGATGCTGTCGCCGGCGGGGTTCGGCCGCTTCGTCGCCGGGATTCCGTCGCCGCTGTCGATCGGCACCATCCGGCTCAGCGACGGCTCCGGCGTGCAGGGCTTTCTGGTCGAGGCCGCCGCGGTCGATGGTGCGCGCGACATTTCCAGGTTCGGCGGCTGGCGGGCGTTCATGAAGGAAGCCGCGACGGCGTGAGCCGGCGCGGACGGTTGCGCAATCGATTTCACTCAAAGCGGCTTGATTAGGAAACGATCATTCCCTAATATCGGCTGATGCAGACCCGCTCGAAGCTGAGACAGCCGGACCGCGGCCCGGGCCGTCCCCGCGAATTCGACATGGACTCGGCGCTGGACGCCGCGATCCTGGTGTTTCGCGAGCGCGGCTACCATGCCGCCTCGCTGGGCGAACTCGGCGCGGCGATGGAACTGACGACGGGGAGCATCTACAAGGCGTTCGCCGACAAGCAGGCGATATTCCTCGCCGCGTTCGACCGCTACGTCTTGCTGCGCGACGCGCAATTGCGGCCGTTGCTGGCGGAAGCAACCACCGGCTTCGACAAGCTGCGGCGCCTGATGCACTTCTATGCCGACGCGTCCTACGGTGCCGAGGGCCGGCGCGGCTGTCTCGTGGTCGGCAGCGCCACGGACCTCGCCACGTTCGACCCCGAGATCGCCGGCCGGGTGATTGCGGCCGTGAAGCGGATCGAGACCCTGCTGCGCGACCTGATCCGATTGGGCCAGACCGACGGCTCGGTTGCCTCGTCAATCGACGCCGAGGCGACCGCGCGGGCGCTGCTGTGCCTGCTGGAGGGACTGCGGGTGGTCGGCAAGCTCGGCCGCAGCCGCGCCGAGATGACATCCGCGGCGGACCAGGCGCTGCGGATGCTGGCATGACCATTTACCATATTAGGAAACGATCATTCCCATAAGGAGCGAGCCATGACCGCCCATCAACATCGCCGGATCGACGCCTGCGGCATCTCGCTGCACGCGGTGGAGGCCGGCGACGGCCCGCTGATGGTGCTGGTCTCGGGCTGGCCGCAGACCTGGTATTCCTGGCATAAGATCATGCCGCAACTGGCGAAGCATTTTCATGCGGTCGCGATCGACCTGCCGGGGCTCGGCGACAGCGACTTTCCGAAACAAGGCTACGACACCGGATCGATCGCGCTGCATCTCGACGCCGTGCTCGACGCCTTCGGCGCGCGCGACTGCCTGCTGGTGACGCACGATATCGGCGCCTGGATCGGCTACGCCTATGCGGCGCGGCGGCCGGAGCGGGTCAAGCGGCTGGTGCTGATCGACGCCGCCATCCCCGGACTGGCGCCGCCGGAGGTGTTCCGGCTCGCCCCGGAGACCGCGCCCCGCGTCTGGCACTTCTACTTCAATGCCGTTCCGGAGCTGGCCGAAACGCTGATCGTCGGCCGCGAACGTGAATTCCTGAGCTGGCTGTTCCGCACCAAGTCGGTGGACTGGACGCGCGCTTTCGATCCGGAAGCGGTCGACGTCTACGTCAAGGCCTATGCGGGCCCCGGCCGCTGGAGCGGCGGGATGGGCTACTACCGCGCGATCTTCGAGTCGGTCGCGCAGAACAAGGCGAGCGCGGCGACGCCGCTGAGCATGCCGGTGCTGGCGATCGGCGGATCGGCCGGCCTCGGCGCGGCGATGGAGGTCTCGGCGAAACAGGTCGCGGCCAACGTGCAGAGCGCGGTGATCGATCGCTGCGGGCATTACGTGCCGGAGGAACAGCCGGACGAACTGCTCGCGGTCATGCTACCGTTCTGCCTCGCGCAGGAGACGCTCTCATGACGGCCGATGCGAACTTCATCACGGGCAGCGACGGTTTGATCGCCGTCGACAAGATGGGCAACAAGATCCTGTTCCTCGATCCGGTGACCTACGAAACGCTGCTCACCCTCGACGGCTTTGCGCCGCGCGTCCATGAGCTGGCGATCTCGCCCGACCACCGCCGCGCCTTCGTTCCGATCTATGGCGACGGCATCCACGGCAACAATCCGAATCCCGGTCATCTGCTCGCGGTGTTCGACCTGAAGGCGCGGCGGCATGAAGGCGACTTCAGCACCGCGCCCTACGTCGCGCCCCACGGGCTGCGCTGGGGTCCCCGGGGCCAGCTCTATTGCGCCTGCGAGAACAGCGCGGTGGTGCTGGAGATCGATGCCGGCACCGGCCAGATCCTGCATGTCATCGACACCGGCTCCGACAAGGCGCACCGCATCGAGGTGCTGCCCGACGGCAGCAAGCTGTACAGCGAGAACGAGGAAGATGGTTTTGCCTCGGTGATCGACCTGCGGGCGCGACGGCTCGTCAGGAAGATCACGACGCCGAACGGGCTCGCCGGCATCGGCCTGTCACCGGACGGGAGCACGGTCATCCTGGTCGACGCGGTGGTGCCGCAGATCCTGGTGGTCGACACCGCCACCGACGAGGTGACGCGCAGCATCGCACTGGGTGGCCATGCCAAGGCGGCGCAGATCGCACGCTACAGCCCAGACGGCAGATATCTGGTGATCACCAGCCACGACGAGCCGCTGGCAACGATCTTCTCCGCCGATCTCGGTTCGCAGCGGACGGTCCGGATCGGCGAAGGGCCGATGAACATGGCGTTTCATCCGGACGGCCGGACCGTGCTGATCGGCAACCAGGACGACGGCACGATTTCCGTGGTCGATCTGGAAGGCGCGAAGGCGGTGCGGACGGTGATGGCCGGCAAGGGTGTCGAGGCGCTGTCGTTCTTCTGAGGCGAACGACCGGCGTCGCCTACATCGGCGAAGCCGCCGGCTGTGCCAAGGAACGAAACTGTCGGTCATGATACAGCAGCGGCAGGTCATCCCTTTCACCCGCGGCAATGACCCGCGCCAGGAAGATCGAGTGGGTCCCGAACGCCATTTGTTCGGCGACCACACATTCGAGATAAGACGCGCAGCCATCGATGATTGGACATCCGTTGATGCCGTCGCGATGGGGAACGGCGGCGAACGGAGCCTCGGCGCCGGAGGCAAAATGCGCGGCCAGCGATTGCTGATCGGCGGACAGGACGTTCACGGTGTAGACGCCCGACTGCCGGATCAGGGCGTGCGAGCGGTTCTGCTGATTGACGACAATGAGCAGGGACGGCGGTTCGGCCGAAATGCTGCATACCGCCGTGGCCGTCATGCCGTTGATGATGGCGCCGTGCCGACTGGTGATGACGCTGACGGTCGACGCCATGCGTCGCATCGCCGCCTTGAAGTTTTCAGGGCTGATGCTGGCCGGCACAATGCCGCCATCGATGCCGTGGGTCATCGGTCAGCCCAAGCCGGCGCCGGCCATGCCGAGATGGTGGCGCAGGGTGGCGCCCTCATACTCGCGGCGGAGCATGCCCTTGTCCTGCAGCAGCGGCACGACGCCATCGACGAAATCCTCGAAGGTGTCGGGCAGGAACGCCGGGGAGACCACAAAGCCATCCGCCGCGCCTGAACTGACGATCTCCGCCATTTCGTCCGCGACATCCTTCGCGGTGCCGACCAGCCGCGGACACATCACGCCGCGTCCGTAGATCCGCCCGGCGTCGGCGATGCTGATCGAGGCGCCGGCCGCGATGCTTTTCAGCGCGGCGATGTTGCCCTGGCTGCCCGACGAGGTCACCGCCTCGACGCTGGCGTCGAGCGCCAGATGGGAGAAGTCGGCATTGGCGTGGGCGCCGAGCGTCGACAGCCCGACCAGCGGATCGACCAGCGAATCATGCAGGTCGCGCTTGTCCTCGGCTTCGGCGCGGCTTTCGCCGATGAACGGCATGATCGCCATCATGATCCGGCTGGCGTCCTCGGCACGGCCCTGCTGCGCCAGCGCGGCACGGACCTCGGCGGTGAAGACCCGCATGCGCTCCATGTTCGGCTGCAGCGCGAAGATCACCTCCGACCAGCGCGCCGCGAACGCCTTGCCGCGGCCGGAGGAGCCGGCCTGAATCACCACCGGGCGGCCCTGCGGACCCTGCGGGATGTTGAGCGGGCCGCGCGACTGGAACCATTTTCCGACATGGTTGAGGTAATGCACCTTGTCCGGATCGGCATAGATGCCGCGTTCGCGGTCGAGCACCAGCGCATCGGGCTCCCAACTGTCCCACAGCTTGAAGGCCACCTCCATGAACTCGTCGGCGCGGTCGTAGCGTTCGTCATGGCCGAGGTGCGGCACGCTGCCGAAATTCAGCGCCTCGCCGTCGTTCATCGACGTCACCACGTTCCACGCCGCGCGGCCCGCCGAGATATGGTCCAGCGTGGCGAATTCGCGGGCGATGTTGTAGGGCGCGTCGTAGGTGGTGGACCGCGTCGCGCCGAGACCGATGCGGCTGGTGACGGCGGCGAGCGCGCCGAGGATCGGCATCGGATCCATCCGGGTGGCGTCCTGATCGCCATGCCGGATGCCGGTGACGTGGCTGGCGCCATAGCGATCCGCAATGGCCAGACGGTCGGCGAAGAACAGGAAGTCGAACCGGCCGCGCTCGAGCACTCTTGCGATGTGCGCATAATGCTCGAGGCTGAGGAAGTCGGTCTTGTGTTTCGGATTGCGCCAGATCGCATGGCTGTGAACCACCGGACCGGCAATCAGAAAGCCGCACAGATGCATCATCCTGGATTTCGTCACGTCGCTCTCCCGCAATGGTTTTCCTGTGCCCGGACGGCGCCGCCGCCGGGTCCGTTGTTGTCCGGCCGCTCAGCCGCGCGTCAGCTGACGACGCCGATGATCCGGTTCTTGCCGCCTTCGATGACCTGATGCAGAAACGAACGGCCGAGCTGGTCGCCGCGCTCGTCGAAATCGACGGTGGCGCCGGCGCCGACGAAGTTGATCTTCTTGCCGGCGCGGACCATCTCCAGCGCGCGCAGGATGTCGTCGACCTCCTCGCCAGGCGGATTGCAGACCTCGCGGATCGACCTGGCCCAGACCGAACCGTCCTGGCTCTTGGCGTGCTCCATCGCCAGCGCGGTGACGCAGACCTGGTCGTGGGTGTTGCCGGCGAACAGGAAGGCGGTGCCTTCCGGCGCGCCCATCAGCTTGACGAACTTCTTGTAGGCCGCCGAATCCATCGGCGGCGCCGGCTGCAGGTGATGAATGCCTTCCGCCACCTCGGGCGAGACGCCCTTGAGGTAGGCGCCATCGGCGTCGGCACCGGTGCCGAGGCCGAGGATCTTCGACTTGAAGCCGCCGCGATAGACTTCCTTGGTGATGGCGACGAAATCGGTGAGCAGCGACAGGCAGAACACACCGTCGGGCTCCGGCCCGAAGGCCTTTTCCACTTCGGCGCGGTACGACGCCTGATCCGGATTGTACTGGATCACGTCAAGCACCGTGCCGCCCAGCCTGGCCATCTCGGCCTTGAAGGGTTCGATCATCGAGATCACGAACGGATTCTGCTGCGCCAGGATCGTCACCTTCTTCAGCTTCATCTCCGCCATCACCTTGGCACCGGCCGGTCCCCACTGGCTGCTCTTGGCCTGGAAGCGGTAGACCAGCCCCTTGGTGTCGCCTTCGGTGATGCCGTTGGCCGCGGCCGACACCATCTGCACCTTGCCCGCGGCGAGGATCAGCGGCTTCGCCGCCAGCGCGATCGGGCTGCCCCAGAACCCGCCGACCAGTTCGACCTTGTTGACCTCGAGCAGTTTTCGCGTCGCGGTGACGCCGACCGTCGGGTTGGTCTCGGAATCCTCGATGTACAGATGCAGCTTGCGGCCGCCCAGAATGCCGCCGCCGTCATTGATGATCTTGACGACGATGTCGGCAGCCTTCTTCATGTCGGCGCCGTAAGGCCCGGTGGCGCCGGAGAACGGCAGCACCATGCCGATCGGCACCTCGGCGGCCTGCGCCAGGCCGGGGCCGCTCGCGAGGCCGATCAGGGAGGAAGCGCCGAGCCCTGCGATCACATGTCGCCGGTTCAGCAGGCCGTTGCCATCAGTCATTGCCAGTCTCCGTTGTCGCGGGGTGAGAGTCGAGGGCGTGGAACGCGGCGGCGGCAGCGCCGTCGTCGATCTGGAGCGCTTCGTTGAAGCGGTTGAAAAAGCCGGCCAGCGCGATGCGCAGGGTCAGTTCGACGATCTGCGCCTCGCTGAAATGCCGGCGCAGCCGCGCAAAGACGTTGTCGCGGATCCGCCCGGCGCTCTCGGTGACGAGCGTGGCGTATTCGATCACCAGCCGGTCGACCTCGTCGAGATCGGGATGGCCGGCGTTCGGAAGCCCTGCTACGGCCGCGGCGGACAGGCCCTCGACCTCGAGCACCGGCGAATGGCTGGCCACGCAATAGGCGCAGGCGTTGAGTTTGGAGACGACCACGATGGCGAGTTCGATGTAGCGCCAGGGCACCGCGCGCGTGCTCTTCAGCTCCATCAACATCGGGCAGAGATGGACCAGTGCCGAAGGCACATGCGCCAGCACCGCGGCCTGGTCGGCGAACGGACCATAGGCCGCGAAGCGCCGATAGATGTCGGCGGCCTCAGGCGACAACGCCGCGGCTGGCAGAGCGGTGACGCGCGGCATCAGGACGCCTCCTCATGGTCGGGAAAGAAATCGCGGCTGCGGCGTTGCGGCTCGGGCAGCAGTCCCTGCGGCCGCAGGATCAGCAGCAGGATGATTCCGACGCCGATCAGGCCGAGGCGCAGCGCGGCGAGCTGGGTGCCGTCGATCATCGCCACCGCATCCTTGAGGAAGCGGGTGGCTTCGAGCAGCGCCATGATGCTGCCGGCGCCGAGCAGCAGGCCGAGATTGGAGCCGCGGCCACCGGCAATCACCGCCATGAAGGCATAGGCGGTGATGATCGAGGTGAACTGGCTGGGATCGATGTAGGTCAGGTAGAACGCATGCAGCGCGCCGGCGACACCCATCACCGCGCCGCCGACCGCGAAGGCCTTGATGCGGAGCATCAGCACCGGCTTGCCGAGTGCTGCGGCAACCGTCGCATCGTCGCGGACCGCGCGCAGCACCCGCCCGAACGGCGAGCGCACCAGCACTTCGAGCAGGACGAAGACGATCGCCACCAGCGCGACCGAAAAGGCCAGCAGCACGACATCATAACGTGCGGGCGCCACCAGGGAGACGAACGGCCGCGGGATGTCGGCGATCCCCACCGCGCCGCCGGTCAGCCAGGCTTCGTTGAGCAGCAGGATGCGGACCACCTCGCCGAAGCCGATGGTCACGATGGCCAGGTAGTTCTCCTCGAGGCGGATCGACAGGAATGCCAGCACGGTGCTGACGACGGCGCAGAGCAGCGCCGCGGCGATCATGCCGCCGAACCAGCCCAGCGCCGGCGCCGTCAGCGCGGTGGCGTAGGCGCCGAGCGCGACGAAGCCGACGACGCCGAAATTGACCAGCCCGGCGACGCCCCATTGCAGATTGAGGGCGAGGCCGACCAGGGCGGACACCGCGACCAGCACGAACAGCGTGGTGAGATAGGCGATCATTTGCGCACCGCCCGGCGGCCGAACAGGCCTTGCGTGCGCACCAGCAGCAGCACCAGGATGACGGCGAAAGAGACGATCTGGCGATAATTGATCGGCACCACCAGCGACGACAGCTCCTCGGCGAGACCGATCACGATGGCGCCGACCACGGCGCCGGTCGGGCTGCCGAGTCCGCCGAGGATCGCCGCGGCGAAGATCGGGATCTGGTAGTTCCAGCCGAGCAGCGGATCGACGGCGCGGTCGAGCCCGGCGAGCACGCCGGCCAATGCGGTCAGGCATCCGGCGATGCACCAGGTGATCCGCACGATGGTCTGGCGCTCGATGCCACGCACGGCAGCCAGCGACGGATTGTCGGCAACGGCGCGCATCGCCCGGCCGAGCGGCGAGGCATGCAGCAACAGCTGGAGCAGGATCACGCAAACGATCACGGCGACCGCCGTGATCAGCTGTTCCTGATTGATCCGCACGCCGTGCCAGCGGGTCGGCCGCGCCACCTCGAACACGAAGTTGCGCGTCGCATTGCCGAAGCTGAATCTGCAGATGTTTTCGAGAACCAGGGCGACACCCATCGACGCCACCAGGAGCGTGATCGAACCGCGGTCGCGCAGCCGCGCAAACACCAGCACATCGGCCAGCATCGCCACCGCCGCCATCGCCGCCGCGGCAACCACCGCGGCGACCGCGAGCGGCATGCCGAACAGGCTGTTGGCGACGAAGGCCGCGTAGGCGCCGAAGGTCAACATCGCACCGACCGCGAAATTGGGAAATTTCAGGATGCCGAACATCAGCGTCAACGCCACCGCCGGAAGCGCCAACAGCAGGCCGGTGACAAAACCGTTCAGGACGAGCTGTGCAATCATCAGCCGGCCTTCGCGAAGAAAAGACCGGCGAGATCGGCGACCGCAATCTCCCTGGCCGGCGCGCGCAAGCTGTTGCGCCCGGCCACCAGCACCATCACGTCGTCGGCGACACGCAACGCCGCAGCGACATTCTGCTCGACCAGCACGATGGTGACGCCGGATTCGCGCACCCGCGCCACCGCTTCCATGGTCTCGCCGACGAATTTCGGCGACAGCCCGGCGGAGGGTTCATCCAGCAGCAGCACTTCCGGATTGGAGAGCAGGGCGCAGGCAAAGGCCAGCATCTGGCGCTGGCCGCCGGACAGATTGCCGGCGAGCAGCTTGGGCCGCGCGGCGATCTCCGGAAACAGCGCCATGACCTGGGCCTGCTGCGCGGGGCCGATACCGGCGCGGCCACGGAGGAATTCGGTCGCGAGCTTGAGATTCTCGCGGATCGTCAGATTGGCGAAGACATTGGCTTCCTGCGGAACATAGGCGAGGCCACTGGCGACGCGCCTCGCCGGCGAAAGTTGGGTCACGTCCCGTCCCGTCACCGCGATCGCACCGTCGCGCGGCCGCAGCAACCCCGCAAGCGTCTTGACGAACGTCGACTTTCCCGAGCCGTTGGGACCGATCACGGCCAGGATGGATTCCGGCGCCACATCGGCGTCGATGCCGCAGACGATGTCGCCGCCGCTGCCATAGCCGGCGCGCAGGCCGCGCACCGAGAGCGCGGGAATGACGGCAGCGCTCATACCGCAAGCCCGAGATAGGCGTCGATGACGCGGGCATCGGCCGTGACGTCGGTAAAACTACCGGACACCAGCGTACGGCCCTCGGCCAGCACATGGACGTGATCGCAGATCTCGCCGATCAGATGCATGTCGTGCTCGACGATGCCGAAGGAAATTCCTTCAGCCTGCAGCTCGCGGATCAGGAGAATGATGTCCTTCAGCAAGGGCGGCGCCACGCCGGCGGCCGGTTCGTCGAGCAGCACCAGCGTCGGCTCGAGCAAAAGCACGCGGGCGAGTTCGAGCAGCTTCTTCTGGCCGCCGGACAAGGCGGAGGCCGGCCGATCCGCCAGCTTCCACAAGCCGACGCGCTGCAAGGCCGCGCGCGCCTTGACGGCGTTGCGCTGTTCCTGATCGCGGACCGCGGTGCGTCCGAACAACGTTCCGGTGATGGTTTCGCCGTGCTGCCGCGGCGGCGCCAGCAGCAGGTTTTCCAGCACGGTCAACCCGCTCAGTTCACGCACGATCTGAAACGTCCGCACCAGACCGAGCGCCGCGATGCGATGCATCGGCAGCGCGCCGATGTCCACACCGTCGAAGATCACCGATCCGGTGTCCGGCCGGATCAGCCCGGTGATGAGATTGAGCAACGTGGTCTTGCCGGCGCCGTTCGGGCCGATCAGCCCGGTGACGGAGCCCTGCCGAATCGCCAGCGAGCAGCCATCGAGAGCCGCGACTCCGCCGAAGCGTTTGCTGAGATGGGCAACCTCGAGCAGCGGTGTCATTCGCTCCGCCGGGCGGGTTGATGCAGGTCAAAGCGGAGAGCGGCGAACTGTACAATAAATGAGCGCATCTGCCTGCTTGGTGTGCATAAGCCATTTAGATCATTGAACAATCCTAGGTCGGCGCCGAATGCGAAGCAAATTCATTGTGCTTCGCAATAAGCAAAGTTCTGCTTATGCTTGGCCGTGCGCCGCCCGTTGGAAATCAGCCTGCTCCGGACCTTCGTGATGCTCGTCGAAGAGCAGAGCGTGACCCGCGTGGCCCGGCGGCTGAGCCGGACTCAGCCCGCGATCAGCCTGCAGGTGAACCGGCTCGAGGAAGCGGCCGGACAGCCGATTTTCGATCGCAATCTGCGTCACCTGAAGCTGACCCGCCACGGCGAGATGCTGCTGCCCTATGCGCGGCTGATGCTGAAGCTGCACGACGACGCGCGGGCGCGGCTGTCGGCGGAGGACATCGCCGGCCGCGTCACGCTGGGCTGCCCGGATCTCTATGCCGCTTTCCTGCTGCCGCAGACGCTGGCGCGATTCCGCGCCTCGTATCCCGGCGTCGAGGTGACGGTGCGCTGCGCGCTGAGCGCGCAGCTGGCCGATGAAATATCCCACGGCCGGATCGACATCGCGCTGGCGACGCGCATGCCCAACATTCATCCCAGCGTCGACAGCGTCACGCTGCTGCGCACCGAGCCGCTGGTCTGGCTCGGCGCCGCGACCGGCAGTGCCTTCAAGGATCACACCCTGCCACTGGCGATGCTGCCCGAAGGCAATCTTTATCGCGACTACGCGCTGGACGCGCTCAACCAGGCCGGCCGGGCGTGGCGCATCGCCTGCATCTCGGAGAGCATCGCCGGAATGGAGGCCATGGCGCTGGCCGATGCAGCCGTGATCGTGCTCGCGGAGTCGGTGAAAGTCGCGGGATTGCGCCGTCTCGACGCGCAGGACGGCATGCCGCCTTTGCCGGACGTCGATCTGATGCTGTGGCAGCGCAATCCCGGCGCGGTGCCGGCGGCCGACCATCTAGCTGCATACATCCTCAACGATGTTGGAATGCCGGTGAGTGGTGCGGTCTGATCGCGCCAGCGGCTGGAGTGAGGATTTTTTCCCCTCTCCCCTCGTGGGAGAGGGGAAGAATCAGCACGCGTCGCCTACACCGACACCGCGTAGAGCTCATACTCCCCGCGCACCAATTCAATATGCGCGCGCATCGCGTTTGCGGCGCCATTGCGGTCGCCGCGCATGATGGCCTCGACCACGCGGTCGTGTTCGGCGTGGGACTTCGCCAGCCGGCCGAGGTTGCGGAACTGGGCGCGGCGGAACGGCTGCACCCGGACCCGGGTCGCCAGCGTCATCTCGGCGATGTAGCCGTTCTGCGATCCGGCATAGATCGCGTTGTGAAAGCGCTCGTTGACCTCGTGAAAGCGGTCGGGATTGCCGGCATGGCTGAGCACGCGCAACTCCTCGTGCACCGCTTCGAGGGCGTGGCGCTCGGCCGGCGCCATGCGCTCGGCGGCAAGCCCGGCGCACAGCGCCTCCAGCTCCGCCATCGCCTCGAACATCTCGGTCAGCCGTTCGAGCGAGGGCCGCGCCACCACCGCGCCGCGATGGGCGCGGGAGTCGACGAGGCCAGAGGCGACCAGCTGGCGCAGCGCCTCGCGCACCGGGGTGCGCGACACGGAAAAGCGCCGCGCGATCTCGCTCTCGTCAAGCGCGGCGCCGGGCGGCAGCGCACCGCGGACGATGTCGTCGGCGAGCTGCAGCCGCAGCTCCTCGGCCAGCGTGACCTTGCCGACGCCGGTCGGCCGGTCGATGCGCGTGAGGTTGTCCACGCCGCGCTGGACCGGCGTGTCGTCGATGCTCATGCCGACGCCTTGAGTTCACCAGATTTGGGTTCGTCGATGATGCTGACATGCGCCGCGACGATCCGCCAGCCTTCGGCGAAGCGCACCCAGGTCTGCATCTGCCGGCCGACCCGGCCGGGCGTGGCCTCGCGATAGAACAGCGTCGAGGCCACCGCGGTGTCGCGGCCGTAAGCGGTGATCACGGTCTGCGCGGTCTTGCGCATCAGCCCGACCGGCGAGCGTGCCGCGCGGAAAGCCTGGATGGCCTCGTAACCGTAGAGGTTCTCGCCGATGCCGTAGCGCAGCGTCCGCGGGTCGTTGCGGAACAGCGCGCCCAGCGTGTCAACGTCGTTGCTGACGAGCGCGGCCTCATAAGCCGCGAACGCTGCCGTGACCTCGGCCATCACGTCGGGAAGATCGATATCCATGTCAAAAATCCTTTGGGCGGGGCGCCGTGGCAACACCGGCGCGCTCGAGTGCATAGGCGACCCGCAGCGCGATATCCTCGCGCCAGGGGGCCGTGATGATCTGGACGCCGATCGGCATCGGATCCAGCGGGATCGGCACCGCGACGACGGGCAATCCGATGAACGAAATCGGCTGGGTGTGGATGCCGATATTGGCGCGCACCGGCAGTTCGACGCCGTCGAGCACGAAATTCACCTGGCCGCTCTTCGGCGCCACACAGGGCGTTGCCGGCGCGATGATGACGTCGACGGTTTCGAACAGCTCCATCACCCTGGCACGATACCAGCGGCGGAATTTCTGCGCCCGGTCGACCAGCGACGCCGGCACCATGGCGCCGGCCAACAGCCGGTCGCGCACCGCCGGATCGAAATCATGCGGCCGCTGCCGCAGCCGGTCGAGGTGCAGCGAGGCGCCCTCGGCGGTGGAGATGACGTAGGCCGCGGCGCGGGCGCGCGCGGCTTCGGGGATCTCGACCACGCGCGTGGTGCCGAGTGCTTTGGCGATACGGCTCACCGCTTCCTTCGCCTCGGCGAACAGGTTGGCCTGGAAATAGCCGCCGGCGATGGCGACCTTGAGTCCGCCGATGTCCTGCGCCAGCAGCGCGCTGACCGGCTCGGCCGGACGCGTCGAACAGGCGGCATCACCGGCATCGGGGCCCTGCATGGCGTCATAGGCCAGCGCGAGGTCGCCGACGCTGCGGGCGAACGGGCCGAGATGATCGAAGCTCGCGACGAACGGAAACGAGCGCGTCCGCGGCAGCCGGCCATAGGTCGGCTTCAAACCGAAAATGCCGCAGAACGACGACGGCACCCGGATCGAGCCGTTGGTGTCGGACCCCAGTGCCAGCGGCACCAGGCCGCCGCCGACCGCGCTGCCGGAGCCGCCGGACGAGCCGCCGGTCATCCGTGTGGTGTCGTGCGGATTGCGCGAATTGCCGTCATGAACGTTTTCGCCGGTGAAGTCGTAGGCGTATTCGCCCATGTTGAGCGCGCCGATCAGCACCGCGCCGGCGGCTTCCAGCCGCTCGACCAGGGTGGCATCGCGCGACGACGGGGCGAGGTCGCGATTGATCTTCGATCCGGCGCGGGTCGGCAGTCCCTTGACGTCGAACAGGTTCTTGACCGCGAACGGCACGCCGGCAAGCGGGCCGACGGTCTTGCCGGCCGCGATCGCGGCATCGACGGCGCGCGCGGTGCTGCGCGCCCGTTCGGCGACCACATCGGTGAAGGCATTGAGCGCGCCGTCATGGCGCGCGATGCGCGCCAGCGCGGCTTCGGTGACAGCGAGCGCGGTGAGTTTTCGCGCGGCGACCGCGCGGGCGATGTCGGCGGCCGGCAACCAATCGCCGGCGGCGTTAATGACGGGCTCAAGCTGCGAAGACACTGGCCGGCTCGGTTTCATCGGGCAAAGGGAACTCGTCGACCAGCCGCGCCAGCTTCAGCGATACCGCCAGATTGGCGCGCACCGCCGGCTTCCAGGCCTCGTCGATCGGCAGCGCCAGCGCCGCTCCGACCGCATCGATGTAGTCATCCAGTTTTTCGTTCACGCGGCATTCTCTCGTCGGTTGCAGAACCCATTCATTGCCGGTTTCATCGCCGATTCAGTGAACCGGCAGCGGCGGATGGGGTATAGCCGATAACAGTTCGCGCGTGTAGGCATCCTGTGGCGCGCCCAGCACCCGTTCCGATGGTCCCTCCTCGACGATGCGGCCGCTGCGCATCACGATCACCCGGTCGCACAACAGCCGCACCACGTTGAGATCGTGCGACACGAACAGGTAGCTCATGCCCATCTGCGCCTTGAGGTCCTGCAGCAGGTTGAGCACCACCGCCTGCACCGAGACGTCGAGCGCGGCGGTCGGCTCGTCCAGGATCACCAGCTTCGGTCCCAGCGCGATGGCGCGGGCGATGCCGACGCGGGCCTTCTGGCCGCCACTCAATTGATGCGGGAATCGATCCAGCAGATTGAGCGGCAGGCCGACCTGCCGCGCCAGTTCCTCGCAGCGCGCCCGCAACGCATCGCGGCCCTTGATGTCGCCCATCTGCATGATCGGATCGGCGATGGCGCGCGCCGCGGTGAAGCGCGGGTTGAGGCTGTCGGTCGGATCCTGGAACACCATCTGGATGCGCTTGCGCAGCGGCAGCAGCGCGAACTTCTTGGCCGGGATCGCACCGATGTCCTCGCCGTCGAACAGGATGGTGCCGTCGGTCTTGTCGATGAGCCGCATCACCATGGTCGAAGTGGTCGACTTGCCGCAGCCGGACTCCCCGACCAGGCCGACGCTCTCGCCGCGGTGGACCGTGAAGCTGATGCCGTCGACCGCGCGGAACACCTCGGGCTCCGGCGCAGGCTTCTGCTGCGTGAGCTTCTTGAGCGTGCCCGCGAAACCCTGCGTGCCCTTGCGCGGATATTCCTTGATGAGCTTTTCGACGACGAGCAGTGGCGCTTTCTCGGCCGAAGGGAGCTTGGCGATGGTCGCGCCTGTGGGCGCCTCGCCCTCGGGCAAAAGATCGCGCAGCGACACGCCGGGCCGCGGCGTCGCGCGCATCAGCTTCTTCGTGTAGGCATGCTCCGGCGCGGTGAACACCGCTCGCGACGGCGCGGTCTCGACCACGCGGCCTTTTTCCATCACTACGATCTTGTCGCAGTACAGCGCGGCGAGGCCGAGATCGTGCGTGATCAGAATGGTGGACATGCCGCGCGCCCGCGTCAGCTCCACGATCAATTCCATCACGGTCTTCTGGGTGGTGACGTCGAGGCCGGTGGTGGGCTCGTCGGCGATGAGCAACTGTGGCTGGCAGGCCAGCGCCAGCGCGATCACGACGCGCTGGCACATGCCGCCGGACAATTCGAACGGATAGGCGTGATAGCGCTCGCGCGGCCGCGCGATGCGCACCTGTTCCAGAATCTCGACCGCCTTCTCGGTGACCTCGCTGGGTGCGGCCTTGACGTGCTGAAGCAGCACGTCCTCGATCTGGCGGCCGACCTTGCGGATCGGGTTGAGCGCGGCGCGCGGGTTCTGGAAGATCATCGAAATCTCCCGGCCGCGCAGGTCGCGCATCGCGTCCTCGGAGGCGTTGCGCAAATCGAGGTTGGTGAACATCACCGAGCCGTCGGCGATGCGGCCGGCGCGGTCGAGGATGCGCATCACCGCATAGGAGGTGACGGACTTGCCGGAGCCGGACTCGCCCACGATGCCGACGGTCTCGCCCTTGGCGATGGTGAGATCGACGTGCTGCACGGCCCGGACGATGCCGCGGCGGGTCTGGAATTCCACCGTGAGGTCACGGACGTCGAGCAGCGGGATGCCGGTCATGGTCTGTGCCTCACGTCCGCCGTTGCGGGTCGACGAGGTCGCGCAACCCGTCGCCGAGAAGATTGAAGCAGAACACCGCGAGCATCAGGGCTGCGCCCGGAAACAGCGCGATCCACCATTCGCCGGAGATGATGTTGGTGGCGCCTTCCGCCACCATGATCCCCCATTCCGGCGTCGGCGGCTTCACGCCCAGGCCGATGAAGGAGAGCCCGGCGGCATTGAGGATGGCGTAGCCCATGGTGAGCGAGATCTGCACCATCATGATCGGCATGATGTTGGGCAGGATGTGACCGAGCAGAATCCGGAAGTCGCCGTTACCGGAGAGCCGCGCCGCCATGACGAAGCCTGACTCGCGGCGAACGTTGGCTTCGGCGCGGGCGACGCGCACATAGAGCGGGAAGTTGATGATCGCGGTGGCGATTACGATGTTGGTCACGGTGTTGCCGAGCGCCGCTACGATGCCCATCGCGAGGACGAACAGCGGGAACGCCATGATGGTGTCGGCGAGGCGGCTCACCAGGCGATCGGTCCAGCCGCCGAAATAGCCCGCCGCAATGCCGGCGAAGCCGCCCATGACGAAGACGAGCGCCACGGAGGAGAGCGCGATGATGAAATCGAGCCGCGTCGCGACGACGACCCGACTGAAGATGTCGCGGCCGAGCTGGTCGGTGCCGAACCAATGCTTCAGCGACGGCGCCTGCAGGGACGCGCTGGTGTCGCTCGCCAGCGGATCGTAAGGCACCACATAGGGGCCGATCAGCGCGCAGAGCGCGATCAAGGCGAACAGAGCAAAGGCGAAGCCGGTCACCGCGTTCTCGGACACCACATAGCGGGCGTGGCTGAGGATCGAGTTGGTGGGCGGTTTGGGAGCCGCGCTGGCTGTGGTGTCGGTCATCCTTCGAGCCTCACGCGCGGGTCGATCACCGAGTAGAGGATGTCGATCGTGAAGTTCAGCGCCACGTAGAGCACCGCCATGGTCAGCACGAAGCCCTGCACCGGCGCGAAGTCCGACTGCAGCAGCGCCTCGACCGCGTAGGAGCCGATGCCCGGCCAGGCGAACACCTTCTCGACCAGCACGTTGGCGCCGAGCAGGAACGAGAACACCATGCCGAGCGTGGTGACCACCGGCAGCATGGCGTTGCGGAACGCGTAGGTGATGATCACGGTGCGGTCGTTCAGGCCGCTCGCCCGCGCGGTGCGCACGAACTCAGAGGCCAGCACGGCGAGCATCGAGGCGCGTGTCATGCGCGCGATCGGGGCGAGCGAGAAGATCGCCAGCGTGAAGGCCGGCAGGATGAGCTGGGCGAGCGCCGAGCGGAAGGTTTCCAGGTCACCGGCGAACAGGGTGTCGATCAGGTAGAAGCCGGTGATCTGAGGGGGCGCGGTGGCAAAGGCATCAAGCCGGCCGACCGGCGCTGGCGCCCAGCCGAGCAGGTAGTAGAAGGCGTAGACCAGCAGCAGCCCGGTGAAGAACACCGGCAGCGACACCCCTGCAGTGGCTACGACGCGGCAGGTGTGGTCGATCCACGAGCCCTGCTTGACGGCGGCCAGGATGCCGAGCGGCACCGCGATGGCGAGCGAGAGAAGAAGTCCGAGCAGCGTCAGCTCGGCGGATGCGGGGAGGCGGCTGGTGATCTCGACCGACACCGGCCGGCCGGTGGAGAGCGAGTTGCCGAAGTTGCCGTGGGCCAAGTCCGAGACGTAGTGCACGAACTGCTCGGGCAGCGGCCGGTCGAGGCCGAGCGTCTTCCTGATCTCGGCGATGGAATCTGCCGTCGCGGCAGGACCCGCGAAATACGCCGCCGGGTCGCCGGGCAGCACGCGGGTCAGAAGGAACGTCACGATGACGACGCCGATCAGCGTCGGGATCACGGTCACGAGGCGCTTGGCTATCGTCATCAGCATGGCCTTACTCCCCCAGAGCCTGCTGCGCCAGCGCGCGCCATGCGCGCTGGCGTAATTGTCGCGTCAGGCTTTGGTGATGGCCCGGTAGTCGACCTCGCGGTGGAACCAGTAGGTGTAGCCGGAGATGTTCTTCTGCGTGGCCACGTTCAGGTACGGCTGGAACAGCGGAATGCGCGGCACCTCGGCGAACGCCTTGGAGACGAAGCCCTTCACGTCCGCGTCGTACTTGGCCTGGTTGCCGACCGCGATCGCCTCGCGCGAACCGTCGATGAAGGCGTCCATCTCCTTGTTGACGTAGCTCGAGGTGTTGAACACCGCGTTCTGGCCTGAATAGCACCAGAAGAAGAAGTATTCCGGATAGTCCAGCCAGCCGGAGAAGAAGTTCACCATCAGTGGCATCGACTTCTTGGCCATCTCGCTGCGCCAGTTGGCGCCGGGGATCTTGTTGATGGCGGTCTTGATGCCGATCTGGGCGAGGCTTTCCTGAAGAAGGATTGCGATCGGCTCGGAGTTCACGCCGTCGCCCAAGTCGAACGAGATCGTGGTGTCGATTGCGCCTACGCCCGAGGCCTGCATCAGCGCCTTGGCCTTCTCGATGTCGGTCGAATATCCGGTCGGCTGCGGCCACACCGAGCCGCCCGGGCCGTCGTTGCTGGCCGCGCCGAACATGGGCTTCGCCACGCCGAACATCGCCGCATCGATGATCTTCTGGTACGGGATCGCGTAGGCGACCGCCTGCCGGACTTTCTCGTTGTCGAACGGCGGATTCTTGACGTTCAGCTCGACGCTGTAGAGCCCGTTGGTGATCGGGTTGGAGATCATCTTGAGCTTGCCCTCCTTCTTCATCTCCGCGTAGTCCTTCGCGGGGAGATCGAACGAGAGGTCGGCGTCGCCGCGCTCCATCAGCGCACGACGGTTGCCGCCGGACGGGATGGTGCGCCAGATCACGCGCTTGATTTCGGGCAGCTTGCCGCCGACCCAGGCGTCGTTGCGCTCATAGATCGTCTCGACGCCCGGCTTCCAGCTCGTCACCTTGTAGGCGCCGGAGCCTGCGGTGTTGCTCTTGGTGTAGTCGAGCGCCCAGGGGTCCTTCTCGGTGGCCTGCTTCTTCAGAAGCTCGGAGTTGTAGATGCCGGGCACCACCACGGCGATGTCCGGGACGGTGAGGCGGTCCTTCTTGGCGAGGTCGATGCGGAACGTGTTGTCGTCGACCGCGACGAACTGCTCCTTGGTGTTGAGCTGGCCGGCCTTCATCTGCACGGTCGGGAAGCCGCCGACCGAGACGGCGCGGTCGTAGGACCATTTCACGTCCTGGGCGGTGACCGGCGCGCCGTCGTGAAACTTGGCGCCCTTCTTCAGCTTGAACGTGATCGACATGTCGCCGACGTTCATGTCCTCGGCGA
>Ga0102590_1002394_pt1 | contig 22342 bp, 18 predicted proteins | sample AraplaMF_Col_mMF_FD_76859 | JGI IMG/M metagenome (GOLD analysis project Ga0102590, IMG submission 76859) | Arabidopsis root microbial communities from the University of North Carolina, USA - plate scrape MF_Col_mMF | ecosystem: Host-associated > Plants > Roots > Endosphere | place: USA... | reverse complement strand
ATACGGACGCAAGACGTTGAGATCATAATAACGTGGTTTGTTGGCTTGAAGGAACATATTCTTACCGGCCAGGCTGCGTAAAAAAATATCGTAAGGAGTATCCTGGTGCAAAGTTACAGGCGCCTGCTGCAGCGTCGTATCAGCCGCCGCCTTTGAAGTGTCGGCAGCGGGCAATTGACTTTTAGTAGTCTCCGCCTTCGCGGCAGTAATTATGGTACCCGCTGGTTTCGGCTTTGCCCCCAACTGACCACTGTCGACAGCCAGCTTTTTCTTCACTGGTGGCTTACGTTTCACGGTATCCTTCACGGTGCTATTCACCTGACTGGCGCTGTTACCTGCACTGTCCGTCTGCCCATATAATTGTAATCCGCTGAATATTAATATGAAGAGTAATAATAGCCCGTTTCGCACCAGATTATTTTTATGTTTGCAAATATAATATAAATGTCTGTGGGTCATAGCCCATGGCCCACAGGCGCTACTCAATTATGGCTGGCATCTATTTACACATACCGTTCTGCAAACAGGCTTGTTACTATTGCAACTTTCATTTTTCTACCTCCCTGGCGCAGAAAGATGCGTTGATAGACAGCCTGTTAGAAGAGATGCGGCTCCGGCAGCCTTATCTCCAGGGCCAGCCCGTTAACACCATATACTTTGGCGGCGGTACACCCAGTCTTTTATCTGATACCGACCTGCAGCGTCTGATGGAACGGCTGCACCAGCTCTTCAGCATCTCGCCCGATGCAGAAATAACCCTGGAAGCTAACCCCGATGACCTCCATCCGGAAAAGCTTCGCTCCCTGAAAGCCGCAGGCGTCAACCGCCTGAGCATCGGCGTACAGTCCTTTCATGAAGCTGACCTCCGCTGGATGAACCGGGCCCATAACAGCCAGCAAGCCCTTAACTGCATATTGTACGCCCGGGACGCCGGTTTCAATAACCTGAGCATAGACCTTATATACGGAGGCCCCACCCTCAGCGATGAAGGTTGGGAACAAAATGTACAACAGGCCATTGCATTACAGATACCTCATCTGTCCTGCTACGCCCTGACGGTAGAACCAGGGACGGCACTGGACAGCTTTATCAAAAAACACAAAGTGCCGCCAGTTGACCCCGACAAAGCCGCCCGCCACTTTGAGCAGTTGATGCAGTGGTTGACTGCCGCCGGGTACGAACATTATGAGATCTCCAATTTCGCATTGCCGGGCTGGCACTCCCGCCATAACAGCAGCTACTGGAAAGGCGAGCACTACCTTGGACTGGGGCCATCTGCCCATTCTTTCAATGGCAGTTCCCGGCAGTGGAACCTGTCAAATAACAGCGTTTATATAAACGGTATAAGGGAAGGAAAAGTGCCTTTTGAAGAGGAAATACTCACTCCGGACATGCAGCTGAATGAATATATTATGACCTCCCTGCGCACTTCAGCGGGCTGCGATCTGCAGCTGGTAGCCGATCAATACGGAGAAGAGAAACGCCGCCGGCTCGAAACCGGCAGCCGGGAATTTATCCTCGCTGGAAAAATGGTAAAAACGGAAAATGCCCTGATGCTTACGCCCGAGGGGAGGTTATTTGCAGATGGAATTGCAGCAGAATTGTTTGTTTAGACAGCACCAGTTTTATTCTGCCCGCAAGCTTTTCACTGGATCCATCATCGCCGCTTTCACCGCCTGGAAACTGATCGTTACCAATGCAATAAAGACAGCGATCAACATGGCGGCAACAAACACCCATATGCTGATATGGATCCGGTAGGCATAATTGCTCAGCCACTGATCCATCACCCACCAGGCTAAAGGGAACGCCAGCACAGCGGCCAGCAATACCAACTGCATAAAATCTTTCGACAATAAACCGGTAATACCGCTCACACTGGCGCCCAGCACTTTACGGATACCGATCTCCTTTGTACGCCTTTCTGCAGTATAAGCAGCCAGCCCGAATAAGCCCAGGCAGGAAATTACAATAGCGAGTACCGCAAAAACATTGGACAACTTGCCGATCAATATTTCGCTCTTAAAGAAAGCGTTCACCTGGTCGTCTACAAACTGGTAATTAAAGGGGTAAACAGGATTATCTTTTTTCATTACCTGCGTGATCTTTTCCATCGCGGCTTCACGGTCTGTACCGGCTTTGAGGTGTATCACCATTTCATCTGTTTCCATTGGCGCTGAGAAAAAGATGACCGGGTCGCCATGCCGGTACATGTCTCCATATACATAGTCCTTCACCACTCCTATCACCTGCAGGCTGCGGTCTCCATTCTGTATGGTCTTGCCAACCGCACTGCCTTTTCCCATCATCCTGGCCAAAGATGCGGAGATGAGCACATTAGAACTATCTGCAGCAATATTGGTATGAAAACCTCTTCCATCTTCCAGCTGCATGCCCCAGGTGTCCAGGAATTCAGGCGATACAGGCCGGTAAGATATTAATATATCGCTCTGGGGATCTTTACCCTGCCAGGAGTAACTGGAACTATTATTACCCACATACAACATGGCGTCACTGGTCATGGCAACATGATCTACCACGCCGGTGTTCAGCAGGTCTTGTTTAACAACCGTGAAATCCTCCTTCAGCTTACCTTGCAGGGTGGTCGTTACCAGGTTGTCTTTACGGTAGCCCAGGTTCCGGTGTTTCACATGCTGTATCTGTTGATAGATCACAATGGTACTGATGATAAGCACAATAGAGGCAGCAAACTGGAACACCACCAGGCCCTTACGGATGAACGATGCGCTGCCCGCCTGTTGCTTCAGTCCTTTTAATACGGTTACCGGGTGGAAGGATGACATATACAGGGATGGATAGCTGCCGGCCACCAGCCCGCATATCAGCGCAATAGTCAATAATGCCGGGATATGCCAGGGATTAGACAGGCCCAGTGTAAGTTGCTTCTCTACCAATACGTTGAACACGGGCAATAGCAAGGCTACCATCACCACGGCAATCACTACTGCCAGTAATGCCAGAGAAATAGCCTCTCCGATGAACTGCAGGGTAAGCGTTCGCTTACCAGCGCCCATTACCTTGCGTACACCTATTTCCCTGGCGCGTTTTCCGCTGCGCGCAGTGGCCAGGTTCATAAAATTGATGCAGGCAATGAGCAGGATGATCCAGGCAATATAACCGAACATCCGTACGTAGGTGATACGCCCGCCGGTTTGTTTGCCATCTTCAAAATTGTCGCGCAAATGCCAGTCGTTCATGCTGAACAGGAAGGGCCGCGCGGTAGCGCCCGACTGCTTCTGTTCTATAAAACCATATAATTGCTTATTGATAGCCGCCACGTTTGCATTGGGCGTTAACTCAACATAGGTGTTGGTAGCGTAAGCGCCCCAGCGGGTAAGGTAGTCTCTTGTTTTTGCATAGATCGTGTAAGGTGCTATCCAGTCCAGTTGCAGTGTCGAATTCTCAGGCAGGTCTTTCATCACCCCGCTCACAACATAGCTCTGATCATTGTCCACCTTTAATATTTTGCCATAAGCATCGGCAGCAGATCCAAAGAAGCGGGCGGCCATTTTCTCCGAGATCACTACGGAATATAATTGCGCAAAAGCATCTTTGGCTTTACCCTGCACAAACTCAGTATCGAACAGGCGGAAAAAGGTAGAATCCGCGTAACAGCCTTTTTCAAAAATAGATCGCTCTCCGGCATTGAACAGGAAAGTACTCTGGTTGATGCGGCAGGCATTCGCTATCCCCGGTACCTCCGTTACAATGGCCGCCGCCAGCGGACCAGGGCTGGAATTAAACACCCGTGTCTTGCCCTCGTAAGTTTGAAAGGTCTTGATCCAATACAGCCGGTCTTTCTTGGAATACACCGCATCAAACTGCAGCTCGTCCTCCATCCAGAGAAAAATAAGCGACGCACAGGCAATCCCTGTTGCAAGACCAAAGATGTTAAGGAAGCTGTATGTCTTATTCTTCCATAAATTACGCAGAGTGGTGGTCAGATAGTTCTTGAACATCGGCGGGCAATTTATTGAATAAGGGTTCTGCCAAGATAATGCCGGTCATTGGCATATTGAAAGCCAATTGCTTATACACAATCCGCTGTCCGCTTTTGAGACGGGCAACGTTCATATCCGGACACCGGATATTCATTCGGATCTTAAACTCTCCACAGGATTGCTGAGCGCGGCCTTTATACCCTGGAAGCTCACTGTCAGCAAGGCTACCATCAACGTGCTTGCCCCTGCCAGTGCAAAGATCCACCAGGAAATACCTATACTATATTCAACTTTAGACAAGATCACTCTCATCAGCCACCCTGCTAACGGCGCCGCTAATACGAAAGCAAGGCATACCGGCTTTAAGAGGTCCTGCGAAAGCAGTAACCATAACTTCACCACACTGGCCCCGAATACTTTCCGGATACCGATCTCCTTCAAACGCCTTTCCGCTGAAAAAGCCGCCAGCCCGAAAAGTCCAAGGCAGGAAATGAATATCGCAACAATGCTTATCACGCCCAGGAAACGGCTGGTGGTCCGGATCCCGTTAAACTTTCTCTGGTAACTGTCTTTAACAAAACTGAACTCAAAAGGATATTCGGGATTATGTTTCTTTAATACCTGCTCTACCTGCGTCAGCGTTCTTCGCCACTGATCATTATTCATCACACGTACAAAAAAATGGTTCATACTGCCTTTGCTGAGGGTGACCATCAACGGACGGGACGCGTCGAAAACATCATTGAACACAAAATCCTTTACTACCCCGATCACAGTGCTGTTGCCCAATTTGGTGCCCACCACAGGGTTCTTCAGGCCCATTCTTTTCACCGCGGTCTCATTAATGATACAATCTCCTGGGTTGCCTCCCAGCTCCTCACTGAAATCATGACCTTCTGCCAGTGTAAGGCCCGCTGTCTTTACCCAGTCGTACTGTACCTGGCCAACATTGACCATGAAGTCCTGATCGGCTGTTTTTCCCGGCCATTGAATATCATTGGTGGCGGCGCCGTACATCACAAGATTATCTGTACCCGCTGATACGCTGGTGATGCCCGGTATCCGTACCAGTTCATCTTTCACCACCTCGTATCTTGTCCCCATTTCGCCCCTGGCAGGAATATCAATAAGGTTCTCCTGTTCATAGCCAATAGGACGGTTCTCCACATGGTCTTTTTGCCTGATAAAACCGATGGTCACAATGATGAGGAAAATAGAAAGTAGAAACTGGACGGTCACTAAGCCCCTCCGTAACAGTGAACCGCCTTTACCCACAACCACTCCTTTTAATACCTTCACCGGCTGAAAAGCACTCAGGAAAAACGCAGGGTAACTGCCTGCCAGCAGACCTGTCAGCAATGCCAGGCCCAGCACAAGCAGCCAGCTATACCAATCTGCAAAACCCAGTGAAAGATCTTTATCCATTAAGCGGTTCAATTGAGGCAACAGTAGCTCAACCAGCAGAGCGCTTAGTACAAGGGCGAGCCCTGTAAGCAACAGCGCCTCTGCCAGGAACTGGGCGATCACCTGTTTACGCGATGCGCCCAATGTCTTTCGTACGCCAACTTCACGTGAGCGCTGTAAGGAACGGGCGGTAGCCAGGTTCATGAAATTAACGCAGGCAATCAGCAGCACGAACAGGCTCATGGAACCTAACAGGATCAAAATTTCTATATGCCCTCCGGCGGGTTTACCATCTCTGAATCTGCCGTACAACCGCAATTGCTTATAGGGATAGGCAAACACGGTAGTACTCTTATTCTCAAAGAATGGCTGGGTCAGTTTTCTTACTTTCTCATTAAAGGCAGCCAGGTTGGTATTGGGCTTCAGCGACACATAACCGGCGATAGCAAAAGCATCCCAGTTATCAAGCATTCCTTTGTTCTGCTGTTCGAAAATGCTGAAGGGCAGCGCTACATTAAAGAAAAGAGAGCTCTTACGCGGCACATCCCGGATCACCGCCTCTACTTTAAGATCACGCTGGTTATTATGCCGGATGATCTTCCCCATGGGGTCCTCTTCTCCAAACAGTTTCCGGGCTGTTTGTTCAGAGATCACGATCGATCCGGCTTCCCGTAATGCCGTCACAGGGTTGCCTTTCACTGCCGGGAACCGCATGATATTAAAAAGGTCCGGCTCGGCATAAAGGCCGTGTTCGTAAATGCTCTTGCCCTTATAGGAAAGCAGGTGATCGTTTATATCTGCTACGTAAGACATGTATTGTACCTCAGGCACCTGGTTGCGCAATATCCCTCCCAGCTTACCAGGCACAGACTGTCCGGTAACGATCTGTCCTTCATGCTGGGCATTCACCATCAGCACATGTATATCAGAAAGGTTTTTGTGAAATTTGTCATAACTGGCTTCGTCTCTGATCAGGAGTATGCCCAGCATGCCGGTGGCCAAACCAATGGTAAGCCCGAAGATGTTGATGAGGGCCGACATCTTATTTTTCACCAGGCTCCTGCGAGCCATTTTGAGATAGTTACTGATCATGGGAGTTAAGTTGTGATGCAATCCCCGCTATCAGAATGCCAGATTCCCGCTTTATACTAATCACCTGATTACATGTGAGTTTATTGTCTAACCTGTCCGGTATCGGGCTGATGATTGTCCGCAAGTGGACAAGGTGCGTACACATCCGGACAACTCACTTATCAACTGGCCTAAAATGAGAAAAGGCGGTAAAAACCGCCCAATTTCTTATAACCATATCCTATGAAAAACCTGATACAAAGATATGAGCTGCATAGCTGCTTATTTACCTCATTTCGTAAAACCCTTATTTTTTCCGGTAAACGCCGTGATCCGGGCTGCCTTAACCAACGCTTAACAATAACAAGCTCTATATCAGGGCTATACGAACATCTTATATTACTGGAAGAAGTAAACAACGGTCTCCTATAAACGCGAAAAAGGCGGTAGGAATACCGCCTGATTCATTTAACCATATCCTATGAAAACCCGTAATGAAGTTACGTTATACGCAAGCCTATACTTTTGTGAATTGGTAAAACATCTATTTTCCTTGGTAAGCGTAAGGATTCAACCCTTCTTAACCCTTATTTAACAATAGCAGGAGTAACAGGCCCCTATAAACGCGAAAAAGGCGGTAAGAATACCGCCTGATTCATTTAACCATATCCTATGAAAACCCGTAATGAAGATACACCATACACAGGCCTGGTCCGCACGGGACTTGGTAAAACGGACATTTCCCTTGGTAACCGTTAGGAATCCTCCCTTCTTAACCATCATTTAACAAGGCATTTAACCAGCGCTTAACAAACAAAGCCCTGATCCTCAACCGGAAAATAGTACTAGCTTTATAAAAATCACCTTATGAAGCCGATCTCAACCCAAAAATGGCTGCTGCTTTCACTGTTCTTCGCTATGGGTGCGTGTAGCCCCATCCAGGTGCTAGACCAGGAACCGGCAGAGAACTTCTCTCTCAGCAATTACCGCACGTTTAATTTTTACGAGATCGATGCCAGTGGCGATAGCCTGAGCAGTAAAGCATACCGGAACGGCATTGCCTCTCTGAAAACAGAGATCAGGCAACAATTACAGAAACGCGGACTGCAGCTAGGCGAACATGATCCTGATCTGCTGGTCAACATCGGCATCGTGATCAAAGCAGATGCTCCCCGGTATATAGTACAAAAGCGCTACCAGGCTGAAAGCGAAGAAGGCGCTAAATACACGGAAGGCACAGTATCTGTGCACCTGGTAGACAGGATGAATAATAAACTGGTATGGCGCGGCGTGGTAGAAGGTGTTGTGCCCGATAGGCCGGCAAGCCTGCAACGCAATGTGGCCGATGCTATGGAAGTATTGTTCAAAGGTATTTAAAAAAGCAGGTCTGCCTTTAACGACAGACCTGTTAAACGAATAGTATATCAGTAATACATTAATTCACTTCCAGCGCATCTTTCGAAGGCAGCTTCGGGAAAGGGTTATGCGGCTCTGCCTGGTACCAGAACACCACAGAGCTGATGTCTGACTGTTGTTGCAGGTAACGTCCGCCACTGCGCCAGCCCAGGTCCTGGATGCTTACCCGCAGGTCTTTATCAAAACGGATGGGATCCATAATATGCCAGCGGTACAGGCCAAAGCGCTGTTGCGAGTCATACACGCCGTTGGGCCTTATCACCTGGTGCAGGCCGGTATAAGGTGTGCTGAACTCCTGGTACTGGCGGGTAACACGGTTCTCAAAATTATATGAGCCGCAGAAATAATCCTCTGTACCGGTGCCGCAGATAGTAGGGAACTGGCTGTCGCCATCCATAAAGAACTTGATCTCGCCTTCGCCCCACCAGCCGTTATTATTCACACCCCAGGCCATATAGGTGCCTACGTACTGGCCTTTGCCTTTAATTCCATCTATCAGTGTATAGCTGCCGCCTTTGGTAGGATTATCGCGGCGGAACTGTGCATGAAAATAACCAGCATCATCCGGCACTTTGGTAAGCGTGTAGTCAATCTGGTAATACAGCGTCATACGCTCTGTATTGATGTTCTCCATGGTGATCCTGCACTTTCTGCGGAAGGGCATGGCCCAGTAGCAATTAAATGCGCTGCCCGGATTTACGCAAATGGCCAGGGAATTAAGCTGCGCATACTGTCCCCAGCCCATGCCGAAGAAATCACCTACAGGCGCTTCTACAGAAGGTTCTTTCTCGTCATCCCAATAGATACGGAGAATGGAAAAACGCCAGTTGCCGGTAGGCGTCATCCAGATGTGTTGTATAGCGCCGGGGCCTTCTATCTCTGCCAGCGTATATGTTTTTCCCGGCTCAATATGAATGTAGGGACTTACCTTCCATCCCTGCCCCAGCTCTTTAGCGGCCAGATTGGCGGGACCTTGTTCAAGGGTGGCCATACCGCCTTTACCCTTTTCGCCGCTAAAATTTTCGGGGCTGATGCTGCGCGTTTTTGCATCGGAAAGCTGGAACAGGTTGCCCATGTTCATGTTAAGCCCGTTGAAAGGTTGTTGCTGTGCGTGAAGAATGTTTGCTAACAGTACTGCACAACATAGTGTAAGGCATTTACGTACCATGAGTGATAGGTTTGAAACGTGGATTGATAAATAAATATGGAAAAATGAAAATGTCCTGGCGCGCACACGAACGGCCAGGACATTAAAATACGCTAAAAAATTATTTTATTTCACGCCGAATTTATACACGCAGGTATGCTCGTAGGTGGCTCCGGGCTTCAGTACTACTGAAGGGAAGGAGGCCTGGTTGGGTGAGTTCGGGAAATGTTGTGTTTCCAGGCACAGCGCGCCACGGAAAACGTAGGTCTTGCCCTGTTTGCCGGTATCGCCCGTCATAAAGTTGCCGCCATAGAACTGAACGCCCGGCTCTGTTGTCCACACTTCCATATAGCGGCCGCTTTGCGGTTCCAGCACGGTTGCTGCGAGAGACAGTTCATTGCCTTTCTTGTTCAGCACCCAGTTGTGATCGTATCCCTTTCCTAATTTCAGCTGCTCAAAATCTGCATTCACTCTTTCGCCGATAGGCGTAGGCGTGGTAAAATCCATCGGTGTGCCTTTTACTGGCTCCAGCTTGCCGGTGGGGATCAAACCGCCGTCCACAGGCGTGAATTTGTCTGCATTAATACTCAGCACATGATCATTGATATCGCCGTTACCAGCACCCTTCAGGTTAAAGAAGGAGTGGTGGGTAAGATTCACTACAGTAGCCTTATCGGTAGTAGCTTTATAGGAGATCTTGAATTCATTGCTGTCTGTCAGCTCGTAGGTCATGGTAACATCCAGGTTGCCTGGATAACCTTCTTCGCCGTCTTTTGACAGGTAATGGAATTCTACGGCGTGGTCATTAAGCTGCTTGGCATCCCAAACCACATCATTAAACCCGACCTTACCGCCGTGCAGGTGGTTTTCCCCGTTATTTACGGCCAGGGTATACTCCTTGCCATCCACCTTGAATTTGCCTTTGGCAATGCGGTTGCCATAGCGGCCAACAACGCCGCCATAATAACGGTCTTTGGTGCTGATATACTTATTCAGGTGATCGTAGCCCAGTTCCACATCTTCCAGCTTGCCGTTTTTATCAGGCGCCAGCAGGGCCACCACTTTTGCGCCATAGTTGGTAACAGCCATCTGCAGGCTGGCATTTTTCAGGTAATACAGTTTTACCGCCTTGCCTGCTACGGTGCTGTCAAAATTGGCCGCCGGGATGAGGGCCTCAACGGAAGTAGTAGCCTGGATACTGTCTTGATTTGTGCTCATACTATCAACAGAATTATTATTTGTGTTGGTACCGGATGACTGACAGGCGCTCATTCCGAGTGCGGTGGCCACCGTTAGCAGTGAAAGAAGATTTTTCATATCGTAGTAATTTACAAGGGTACAATATACGTTTAAAGTTTGAAAACACTCGCTTTCAACAGCAAACATAAATTGTCAAAGCAACAAACATAAAAAAGCCGGGAAATGAGTTTCCCGGCATAATATTTTGGCCTTTATCCATTAAAAGTGCATTACGCCATTGGAGTGGTAATGCATTGTGTAGTATAGCTCCACAAAATAAAGGCTACTGGCGGTAAATTTATCGCCGCAAACAAAATAACGTTTCCGGTAACGTTTGCATTAAACTTTCGCATAATGCATCAGTCTAAAATTTAATTGATCATCCTGGATGACCGTTTATGAAATATAGTACGTGTCCTTGCGGGATATTTATTTTATTTGTCAGGTAGTTAAGAAAAAGGGCCTTTTCACATAAGAGTAGCCGGATTATTGTCACAGCATCATCAATGGACGAATGAAGAATAAGCAGGTAACCATCAAAGACTTGGCCAGAAAGCTGCGCCTGTCCGTATCCACAGTATCCCGAGCCTTAAGAAACCTACCGGATATTAATGAAGATACAAGAAAGAAAGTACTGGAGCTAGCCACAGGGCTTAACTATGAACCCAATTACATAGCTCAGAGCCTTATTAACAAGCAGACACGTATCATCGGGGTGATAGTGCCCCTGGTGGCCACGCATTTCTTTTCAAATGCCCTCGCGGGGATGAATGAAGTGGCCAACCAGCGAGGCTACCACCTCATGTTCTGCCAGAGCAGCGAAAATGCCGAACAGGAAGCAGAGGGTATTCGCCAGCTGGCCTCCTGCCGTATAGATGGCTTGCTGATCTCCGTGTCTAAACAAACTAAAGACGCGGCGCCTTTCCTCAAGTTGCAGGAAAAGGGTATTCCCTTCATGTTTTTTGACCGGGATCTCCGGGACGTGCCCGCCTCCCGGGTAATAGTAGACCAGTATGCAAGCGCCTTCAAGGCAGTAGAACATATGATCAAACAGGGGCGTCGCAATATTGTGCACCTGGCCGGGCCCCAGGGGCTCTCCATTTCAGACGACCGCCTCCGCGGTTATGAGGATGCCATGCAGCAATATGGCGTTCCTTATACGCCCAAACATATCGAGCATTGCGAAAAGTTCCAGTACGACTCGCTGGAGCGCCTTAAAAAGCTCCTGAAACTGAAACCCGACGGTATTTTCTGTGTAAACGACCCCTCGGGGGTGATTGCCATCAATTATCTGAAAAGTAATACCTCTTACCGGGTGCCGCAAGACATTGCCATCGTAGGTTTTAACGGCGACCCCGTGGCAGAAGTGGTAGATCCGGCCCTCAGCACCGTTGTGCAGCCCGGCTATGAAGTAGGTGTGGAAGCCTTGAAAATGCTCATCCGGCATATAGAAGAAAAACCGTCCGAAACAGAGAGGATGGTGTTGGAGGGAAAACTGGTAATAAGGGGGTCTTCAAAGATGAAGGGCTGACCTAAAAGTGATGGTACTATTTTAACAGGCTTCTCCAAGCTTTCTATATGCTTTCAGTATGCTTCGGGGTATTTTTGTTAAAATAGTATCTCTTTTTAGGTCAGCCAGACTAAATATAGTATTACCAACCCAGCAGGTAGGCGAATATCAAAGGCGCTACTATCGTAGCATCAGATTCCACAATGAACTTAGGGGTATTGATATCCAGCTTGCCCCAGGTGATCTTTTCATTAGGCACGGCGCCTGAATAAGACCCGTAAGAAGTAGTAGAATCAGAGATCTGGCAGAAATAGCTCCAGAAGGGCACATCATGCCATTCCAGGTCCTGGTACATCATGGGCACCACGCAGATCGGGAAATCGCCCGCAATACCACCGCCTATCTGGAAAAAGCCCACTCCCTTGCCGGAAGAGTTCTTACGATACCAGTCAGACAGCCATACCATGTACTCAATACCGCTCTTCATGGTAGAAGCTTTCAGCTCACCTTTAATGCAGTAAGAAGCAAATATGTTACCCATGGTGCTGTCTTCCCATCCGGGCACCACAATAGGAATATTCTTTTCGGCCGCTGCGATCATCCAGCTATGCTTGGTGTCGATCTCGTAGTGCTCTTTCATTACGCCGCTCAGCAGCAGCTTGTACATATATTCGTGAGGAAAATAACGTTCTCCTTTATCCTCAGCATCCTTCCAGATCTTGTAGATATGCTTCTGGATACGGCGGAAAGCCTCTTCCTCCGGGATACAGGTATCTGTTACGCGGTTAAAGCCCTTTTCCAGCAGCTCCCACTCTTCCTGCGGACTGAGGTCACGATAATTAGGCACCCTTTTATAATGGGTATGCGCTACCAGGTTCATGATATCTTCCTCCAGGTTAGCGCCTGTACAGGAAATAATATCCACTTTCCCCTGCCGGATCATTTCAGCGAAGGATATACCAAGTTCGGCGGTGCTCATGGCGCCGGCCAGCGTTACCATCATTTTCCCGCCTTCCAGCAGGTGTGTCTCATATCCCTTGGCAGCGTCTACCAGGGCAGCCGCGTTAAAATGCCGGTAATGATGCTGGATAAACTGTGAAATGGGCCCTTTGTTCATTGTCAGTAATTTAAGGCGGCAAAGTTAACAAAAAAAAGGCCCATAGCAACACCACTATGGACCGGGGACAAATCAACAGCTTATAGAATGGCTGAGACGGAAATTAAGCTTTTTTCAGGCGCTGGTGCACGCTAAGCTGCCCATTGCTGTCTGACTTCAACACTATCCAGGTATCTTCACCTTCCAGTGTTACATAGTAAGTAGTAACGTTGGAAGCATCGAATTCCACTGTTGAGCGGATCTTATGATTCGGGTAGCGTTTCTGCACTTTAGTAGCTACAGCCAGCGGGAGCTGCTCTTCCGAAATGTAACGGCGTGTTGAGAGCAGGTTACCGTCTGCGTCAAAGTAGGCAGATACTACTGTTTCACCCATCATAAATTTAGCGGTGAAGAACTTGTTATCCTCTGTATACCACCTTACGTGGGTAGCAGTGGAAAAAGTCTGGCTTAAAGCAGCTTTCAGCTTGCTGGAAGCCTCTGTTTCTGTGGAGTGAGCCCACACGGTGGTCCCGCTTAATAAAGCGGCGACAACACATAGCATCAAGAACATTTTTTTCATGGCGGAAGTTTTTTTTAGGGTTGATTTGTTTGCTTGTTTTAATTTCTACACCAAAGGTAATGTGGTCCTTAACCCCCGCCAACCCATTATTTGCTAGTGGTATAGCTTGATCAGTTCAAATAGATACTTGTTGCAACACCTACAACCAATATGTTATTTTTTTGGCTAAAAGCCGGGCCGCAGTACAGTGTTTGCTGCCAATTCACGAATGTTGCACCGGCCGGAGTTAAGCTTTTGTTAAAGTGGAAGAACGAAGGATGAACGGATAAACGGATGCATGGATGTACCGGCACACTGATCCAATGATGCTTAAAACCCTTTACTATGGCGGATATCCATTGCTGCAAGATAATTCCGTATATCCCTGGTTTACTCCGTTTGTCCGTCGTTTTATCTATGCAATCGATTCAATCGTTAAAAAATAATTGCCGATATTCGTTTCAAACCATCAGCACATCAACATATCCGCACATCATGAATTTCCTCGCCCATGCATATCTATCTTTTAACGATCCTGCGATCACCATCGGTAACATGATCGCAGACTTCGTAAAGGGCAAACAGATCAACCTTTATGACGAAGATATACAACATGGTATACGGGTACACCGGGAGATAGATAACTTTACAGACCATCACCCGCTTACCCGTGAAGCCCGGCAGCTCTTCCGGCCCTCCTGCGGGCTTTACGGCGCCGTGTTCATAGATGTGGTGTATGATCACTTCCTCGCCAGGGACACGCAGCGCTTTACCAATGACAGCCTGGCCAGGTTCTCCCAATCTGTTTATGAGCTGCTGGAAGAACGGAAAAGCAGCCTGCCGCCTGTGTTCCTGCAGGTGTTCCATTTTATGCGCACACATGACTGGCTATATAATTACAGCTCCAGGGAAGGGATCTTCCAGTCCTTCTCAGGCATTACCCGCAGGGCGCAGCACCTCGAAGTTCCCGCCACCGTACCCTTTGCCGTATTCGAAAACCACTATGCTGAGCTGAAAAACTGTTATGAGGGCTTCTTTCCCGATCTGGAAGCACATGTAAAAAGTTTAAAGGTTTGAGTGTTTATGGTTTGAAGGCAGCCTGCAAGGTGGGATTCCCTTCAAACGTTTAAACCCTCAAACCTTTAAACCGTTAAACCCTCAAACCGTCAAACTCAAACATTTTTTCTAAGTTTGAATCCGGATTTAAAAACTAAAGCCACCAATGAAGAAAGTATTTCTCTCTATTGCAATGATCATGTTATTAGGCGCCATGCTGCCTGCAGCTGCACAGGACAAAAAGCTGCCGCCGATTGACGCCAGCCCTATGGATATGGCTTACTACCCGCCGGTATATCCCTACCTGGTAAAAGTAAAAGGCGAGCCCGGCAACCTGGTAGCCAGGGTGATCTACAGCCGCCCTCAGAAAAAAGGCAGAACCATCTTTGGAGAACTGGAAGAATATGGCAAGGTTTGGAGACTGGGCGCCAACGAGGCAACAGAGATCGAATTTTACATCCCCGTAAGCATTGGCGGGAAACATGTTCCGAAAGGCCGCTATACCCTGTACGCTATTCCGCAGGAAACAAAATGGACGATTATATTGAACCGTGAAACAGATATCTGGGGCGCATATAAATATGATCAGGCCAAAGATGTGGTAAGGACCACCATTCCTGTTATTAGCCAGAGCGCTCCCGTAGAAGCATTTACCATGTTGTTTGAGAAAGCCGATGGCGGCGCTAACCTGGTAATGGCCTGGGACACTGTGCTGGTTAGCCTGCCCGTGAAGTTCAGCGAAAGGACCACTGGTAAAAGAAAATAAAAAAAGGGTGGTAAGAATACCGCCCTTGTAAAAATTTTAACCATATCCTATGAAAAACCTGAACCAAAAGTAGTCGGAATGCGCACACGGGTTTCCCCGGTTTTGGTTAACGCTGCAAAAATGTTCGTGAGTGCATCGTTTTTTCAGGTAATGGCATCAAAAACGCCCTTTTTCGCAGGCAAGCGCCACAACCCTACCGTATTTCTACGTATAGTCACGTTGAGTAGAAACCCCCTTATAATTCATTATCAGGGGGTTTTAGTACCTTTGGTAGGTTTGAAGGATGGTACGTACTCCACCAAGGTGCTAACTTTCAATCCTTTAATGTTCTAACTTTCAAATTAAAGAATAGAGAAATGAAGCTCGGAACTAAGCTGATACACGCTGGTGTAGTGCCCGACCCGTCTACCGGGGCCATCATGACGCCTATTTACCAAACCTCTACTTATGTACAGGCTGCACCGGGGCAGCATAAGGGCTATGAATATGCCCGTACCCAAAACCCTACGCGCGATGCCCTCCAGGCTGCCCTGGCAGCCATAGAGAACGGTAAATACGGGATCTCCTTCGGCAGCGGGCTGGCTGCAACAGACGCGGTGATCAAACTGCTGAACCCTGGCGACGAAGTGATCGTTTCAAGCGACCTTTATGGCGGTACCTACCGCATCTTCACCAAAATATTTGAACGTTACGGCATAAAGTTCCATTTCATTGACATGCAGGATGCACAGCAGATCCGCAGCTACCTGAATGCCCAAACGAAAATGATATGGATAGAAACACCTACCAACCCGCTCATGAAAGTAATAGATATTGCTGCCTGCGCAGACATTGCAAAGGAGCATAACCTGTTACTGAGCGTAGATAATACCTTCGCGTCCCCCTACCTGCAAAATCCGCTGGACCTGGGCGCCCATATAGTGGTGCATTCCGCCACCAAATACCTGGGCGGCCACAGCGATGTAGTACACGGGGCCATTATTGTAAAAGATGAAGCGCTGGCGCAGCAACTGTATTTTATACAGAACAGCTGCGGTGCGGTGCCCGGTCCCCAGGACTGTTTCCTGGTGCTGCGCGGGCTTAAAACACTGCATGTGCGTATGCAACGTCATTGTGAAAACGGCGAAACCATCGCCCGCTTTTTGCGCCAGCATCCTAAAGTAGATAAAGTGTTCTGGTGCGGTTTTGAAGATCACCCCAATCACTCCATCGCTAAACAGCAAATGCGCGGTTTTGGCGGCATGATGTCCTTTACGCTGAAGAATGACAGTATGGAAGCCGCCATGAAAGTGCTCAGCGGCACCCACCTGTTCTCTCTGGCAGAATCACTGGGCGGCGTGGAATCCCTCATCGGGCATCCTGCCAGCATGACCCATGCCTCCATTCCCCGGGAAGAACGCCTGAAGAACGGGCTGGTAGACTCCCTCATTCGCTTGAGCGTTGGTATTGAAGATGCGGAAGATCTGATGGCTGACCTGGATAATGCCATAAAGTGAATCTCTATAACCGATTCTATGAAACTCCAGGAATTAAAACGCTACCTGGATCAAAAGGCAGCGCATTACGACCATCCTGATTTTATCGCCGGCGACCCGGTTTGCATTCCGCACCGGTTCACGCGATTGCAGGATATTGAGATTGCAGGGCTTTTCGCCGCTACGCTGGCGTGGGGCAACCGTACCACCATTATCAGCAAATGCAAAGAGCTGATGGGGATGATGGATAACGCGCCCTATGACTATATCCGGCACCACCAGCCCAAAGAGCGCCTGCAATTGCTGCAGTTCTGTCACCGCACCTTTAACGGCATAGACCTGCTCTATTTCGTCGAATTCCTGCAGCACTATTATATCAACGTTACCTCCCTGGAATTTGCCTTCAGCGGTCACCTCTCGCCCGAAGACGAGACCGTGGAAAAAGGCCTGATCGGTTTTCACCGCATCTTTTTTGCGATGGAGCATCCCGAACGTACCCGCAAACATGTGTCTACCCCCGAAAAAAACTCTGCTTGCAAACGCCTCAACATGTATTTACGGTGGATGGTCAGAAAAGATAAAAATGGCGTGGATTTTGGTCTATGGCATCACATCTCTCCGTCCCAACTGGTGTGCCCGGTAGATGTTCATGTTGCCAGGGTGGCCACCCGCCTTGGCCTGATCAGCGAGGATAAGTCCAACTGGAAAACGGCCCTGGAATTAACCGCCCGGCTGCGCAAAATGGATCCCGAAGACCCTGCGAAATACGATTTTGCATTGTTTGGATTAGGAGTGATAGAGAAGTATGTTTGAGGTTCTAAAATGTTTTAATAATGAAGTTTATTTCAAGTCTGATCATCGGTGTTTCGCTTTCTCTGACGGCTGCCGCACAGGAGTATGTTGAACTGGGCTACAATTTCAAGGCCGGCGAACAATTTGAACTGAAACAGGAAAGCCGCAGCGAAACCTATACCACCGTAGACGAAGTAGTGCAACGCGTTACCAGGGATTTTAACAATACCATCGCCATAGATGTTACTGAAGTGAACCCCGGTCGTACCCTGCTCACTTTCCGTTATAAAGAGCTGAAATTTAACTTCAACAGCAAGAACCAGAATATCTACGTTGACGCCAATACACCTAATGATAAAGAGCCCTTCCAGGCCGCCCTTAAAAATATCCTGGACCATCCCTTTACAGTAGACCTGCAGGGTACCGGCACCATTAACAAAATAAACGGACTGGATAACCTGCTGGACAGTGCAGCCACTGCTTTTACCTCACTCAAAAAGGATGAACAGGAAGCTTATAAAAAGCTGATGAAAGACCAGTTTGGTACAGAAGCCTTCCGCGCCTGGCTGGAGCAGCTGCTGGTGATCTACCCCGCCCATGGCGTAAAAACCGGCACCCAGTGGGAAGAAAGCGTACCCCTGCGTACCGGCCTGGTAGGACGAATGGACCTGTACTGGAACCTGCAGACCTGGGACAGCCAGACGGCCAAAATAGGCGCCACCGGCAAGGTAAAGACCGATAAGCTGCAGCTGCTTACCCTGGAAGAAGGTATTCAGGCCACCGCAGAAATAGAAGGCACCATGCAAAGCAACTACCTTATCCTGCGCAGCAGCGGCCTGCCCGGTATCTGTATACAGAACCTGGAAATGAACGGTAATTATACCTACAAGGCCAATAAGGAGAAACGCCTGAAACGCGATCTGAAAGTGCCGGTAAAGGTGATCACCAACGCCTCCTACAAGATCAAACAAATGAAATAAACCAATATGAGCGAGGTGCCGGAGAAATACCTGGAAGCAACCGCCCGCGAACTGGGTGAAACCATGGAGCTGCGTTTGCCGGATACCATCAGCTACGAACGCCTGGAAGAATTGCTGGCAGAACGGCTGGAAATATTGATCAGCCATCACTTCCAGCAATTCGTTTTTTTATTGTACCGTATTGATGTGCCGGAAAACCAGATAAGAGACATCCTGGAAAAAGATGCAGGAGCTGGCGCCTACCACAAAATAGCAGGGCTGCTCATAGAAAGACAGCTACAGAAAATAAAATCACGCGAAACGTATAAAACAAGTCCCCCCGAAAACGAAGAAGACAGATGGTGAGCCTAAGTACGCTCAAACATCAGCTCTTTTACTTTGGTCTTATCCTCCCGTTCCTGCTTCAGGTTAAACCCCGTTCCGAATACCGCATCCCATAAGGAAGAACTAACGCCAAACCCTTTCTCATCACTTTTGTAATGATGCAGATGGTGGTTACGCCACACAGGTTTCATGAACCTGAAGGGAGGGTTCCAGGCATGTATAGCATAATGCATACTGCCATAGATAAGATATCCCAGCATAAAGCCGGGGAAGAAAGAGAAAGTATACTCCCTCAGGAAAAGATACTGACCTGCAAAGATGATAGATGCCAGTATAAGACATGTTTATGGACGGCATAAACAGCGGTGCTTATCCCGCGGATATTCGTGATGGTTGCCGTGCATTACATATACCACCCGCCTTACTTTAGGGTTGTCGCTGGCAAAGTGGAACATAAAACGGTGCATCACATACTCAAAAAAAGACCAGAAAAAAATGGCGCCAAAGAAGATAAGCGCAATAGTACCGATACTAAAATCCAATACCTGGTAACTATGATACAGCATGAAGCCGATGATGGGCAGATATAAGCCCCAAATGATCAATGGATGCGTTTTGGTGAGCATCTCCAGGTATTTACTCTCAAACAATCTGGCCTGTCCTTTATTCTTAATCTTGTCAAACTTCATAGACCCCTGGTTTTAAGCAAAATTACGTCATTAATTAAATAAACGAACCAGGAACCAGGTACCCCTATAGTGTTTCAGGTACAGATTATCAACATGTTAAAGCACTAATGCTGCAGTAAAACAGGCACTGTTACCATCGTGTATTTTTTTTCATGGAGGAAGTTCAGCAATTTATCGAGATCATCCCAGCACTTGTCGGTACGCCTGGGATCTACACCTGCATGTATCAGCAACATAAAACCGTTTAGCCCTGCAGGATATTGTTGTTCATAATTGTAAATAGATTGCATGATAACATCACAGCTACGGTATTGGCGCAGCTGCGGCCAGGTGTAGTCTGCATTGCTCAGTGTGCCAGGCGTAAAGTTCACCAGCTGCAGACCCAGCCTGTTTGTCCAGGCTGCTATGGTATCGTTATACCATTCATATGGCGGCAGGAAATAAGATGCACGCGCTTTACCGATGCCCTGTTGTTCCATAGCGCGATAACATTGCTGCAGATCTGCAGTAAACTGCGCTTGCGTTACCAGCAGGCTGTCCCTCTTTACCCAGTCGTTATACAACAGGTGCTGGTCCGAATGCGGGCCCAGATAATGGCCCTTGCGCCGCAGTTGTTGTATCAACGCCTTGTTGGCAGGATTACGGTAAAACCTGCCGGTAAAGAAAAAGGAAGCGGGTACTTTGTGCTGGTCCAATATCCTGGCAATAGCTGCCCCGCCATCCCTGAACTCATCAGCTGTAAATACCAGAGCCAGCCTGCGCTGTGTACTGTCTCCCCGGATAATGGCGCCATGGCTATACGTTGAGGCAGCAACGCGCTTAGGCTGCGCTTCATACTCCTGCGCGGCCAGCAGGTATACCAGGCTGGCGGTGCCATCCATAGTAGGCTCGTTGGTGGAGTAATCACCGAAATCATCATGATAGACGGCCAGGTCAGACTGGAAAGCCGCGTATTCATCACCGTTATGCAGGGTAATACCAATAAGGTTTTTATAGATGCTGGTATACACCGGGCCATCTACCAATCCGCCGCTGACGGGATACTGGTACAGGTGACTGAAGGAACTATGCGGATCTTCCGGGAAATCCCCTCCTGCCGGTAGCCCCGCCACCATCGTAGTGCCCCAGGGATTGCAGCCGAACAGCCAGTCGATATTGGCCTGCTCCAGCACCTGGTAGCGGTTATCTTTCGTGATATGACGGTAACGGTTACACTGAATGGCGAAAGAAACGGTCAGGTTATTGGAACACCAGATAAAAGGAATGCCCCTGTAAAATGCATTCTGCCTGGCCTTCTCCCAAACTGCGTTGATGCCTTGACGGTAGTAGCGCATGGTGCTGTCTTTCATCTCAGCGCCGGCTTTGGCCAGCTCATAATGGCCGAAATTATGGAAAGGATACCACTGGTAGTGCCTGGCGGTATCTGCGCCCATCCAGGGAGTAAGCGGCTCTGTCCGGGCCCAGGTGAGGGCCCGCTGCAGCAGATCTTTTTTACCGGATAACTGCGCCAGCATAACAGCGCCCAGCTCCATATCATCCATCCAGTTGTCTTCTTCATAAAAATAGGGCGCACCACAGGGCGCCGTCTGGCATACGCCCGGATGCGCAAGGCCCAAGGCAAAGGCCGATGCTGCTTTGCCCGCCAACAAGGCGCTGTATGCACTATCTGTATGCTGATATAAGGTTGCACCCAGCGCAAAGGCGCTGGCAAATTTACCGGCAGTAGAGGCGAGGCCGGTACTGCGGTTCTTGTACTGTTTGAGCCCCTGCGGAAGGCCGGTACAGAAATATACCGGGCGCTCCAGCCCCTTGCCGTAACTGGCCGTATCGGCTGTGGGCAGGCGCATGCCCCGGTGATCGCGGTCGTCTGCTATCTGGTTGAATAACAGGTCGGCCGCCGGGTGCATCTTCAGGAGCCAGTCCAGTCCCCAGCGGGCCTCATCCAGTACATCAGCTACCTGGTTGCCGCCGTTCAGGCCATTGGCGGCGTGGGCATCAGTAAATACCAGCCCGAAATCCCGCCAGGCAGCCAGCAGGTGATAGGCCGCATTGGCGGAGGTAGTAACGTATTGCAGGTAGTCACTGGCGTCGTGCCAGCCGCCTGCCACGTCTATATGGGTACCATCGGGCATCGGGCCGTACACGGTAAAGCCGTCGTGTGTATGACAGGAATCCTTGAGATAAGGGTTAAACCCGCTACGCTGCTGCCGCATATATTGCAGGCAGAAGTCCGCAGCGCCTTTGTAAACATCCGCGCCTATGCGAAATACCGGAGAACGGCCATTACCGCAGGCAAGATAATAAGTGCCGGGCTGCCGGTACCCGCTAAAATCCAGGCGCCTGGTATGCGTAAAAGGTCCGTAAGTGCCAAAATCAGGACTGCTGTTGCCTTTCCATACCACGCGCCCGCTGGCTGCATCGTGCAGCGTAAAAGCGGCGGCGGGCGGGTTAGCCCTGGCGCACCACACCGCGGTCTTAACACCGGCTGGCGTATATCCTAACTGGTTAATTCTTATCCATGCAGTGACGCTGTCATTACCGGCAGCGGTAAATGGCAGCAGGAAGAGCAGTACAGACAGTAATCGCATGACATTAATGATGGGAAGAGCTACCTCACAGCCGCAAACTTTTCAAGGTCTGGCGCATACGCCCGTTTACGCTCCAGTTCGTACTGATAGATGATGTTCCCGATCTCCTTGAAGAAGGGATAACCTTCCGTTTCATATTCATACCGGTCATCATTCAATATTCCGTCCCGGTTCACATAAACAGTGCCTGTGAGCATGAACTCTACGTTGTTCTTAAAGTCCACAATATAAGCCGCATCGGTTAAAAACCCGAAAGCCCAGCCTGTTT
>Ga0102590_1002393_pt1 | contig 22351 bp, 18 predicted proteins | sample AraplaMF_Col_mMF_FD_76859 | JGI IMG/M metagenome (GOLD analysis project Ga0102590, IMG submission 76859) | Arabidopsis root microbial communities from the University of North Carolina, USA - plate scrape MF_Col_mMF | ecosystem: Host-associated > Plants > Roots > Endosphere | place: USA... | reverse complement strand
CACCGAGCCCGCGCCGATCACGACATCATCCACGATCGTGACTGGCATGATCGTGGCATTCGAGCCGATCGACACCCGACTGCCGATCTTGGTCTCGCGCCACAATTCCTTGCGACCGCGCGCCGGACCGCCGCTCGCAAAGGTGTCATTGATGAACATCACGCCGTGGCCGATGAAGCAGTCCTCGCCGATAGTCACGAGCTCGCAGACAAAACTGTGCGACTGCACCCGCGTACGGGCGCCGACGACGACATCCTTCTGAATCTCGGTGAAGGGACCGATGAAGCATCCATCGCCGATCGTGCAACCGTAGAGATTGCAGGGCTCGACGACCTTGACGCCGGAGCCGAAGCTGACGTCGCGTATCCCGACCTGATGGCGCTCGGGGCCGCTCACGAGACTGAGCCCAAGCGGCTGCGGCGGGGTACGAAATGAAGCGGTACCTCCTCCCCGGTCTCGATCGATTCGTAGAGTGCGGATATCAGCTCCAGGCTCTTGCGCCCCTGCAACCCGTCGACAAGCGCCGCGCCCCGATCGGCGAGGCAGTCAACGACATGCTGATAATAAGCCTGGTGACCAAAGCCATAGACGTTCGGCGGGTTGACCGAATACTTTTCGATCACCTCCTTGTCCGACGGCAGCTCGTTGACGAAGCGCCAGTGGCGGATCTGGTTCATGGCAAAGCCGCCAACCTCCACCGTCCCCTTCTCGCCCAGGACCGAGAGCGAGCCTTCCAGATCGGCAGGGCGCGCTGCGGTCGTAGCCTCGATGATCCCCAGCGCCCCGCTGCGGAACTTCAGCGTCGCAACCGCCGTGTCCTCGGTCTCGATCTTGACCAGCGCGGTGGTGCTGCGCGCATGAACGCTGACGACGTCGCCGAAAAACCACTCCAGCATATCGACATGATGACTGGCTTGATTGGTGAGCACGCCGCCGTCCTGGGCCCAGGTGCCGCGCCAGGCGTCCTGATCGTAGTAGGCCTGGTCCCGGCACCAGCGCACGCGGACCGTGCCGAGCACGAGCTTTCCGAACCGGCCGGCATCGAGCGCCTCACGCGCCTTGACGATCGGCACGTTGAAGCGGTTCTGCTTGACGACGAAGAGCTTTACGCCGGCTTCATCGCAGGCACGGATCATGTCGTCGGCGTCCTGCAGCCGCAGCGCCATCGGCTTTTCGACCACCACATGCTTGCCTGCGCGCGCGCAGGCAATCGCATGCTGCGGATGCATCCCGCTCGGCGTCAGGACCGCGACGGCTTCAATGTCGTCGCGTGCGAGCATCTCATTGAGATCGGCATACGCGGAAACCTTGAACTTCGCGGCGATCGCGTCCGCCCGCGCACGATCGGAATCGCACACCGCGACCAGGCGAGCGCCCTCGATAATACCGCCGCCCAGGAGTTCGGAGTGACGCTTGGCGATGCGCCCGCACCCGAGCAGACCAAACCTAACCACGGGAGTCCCTCAACGTCCGAGTCGCTTGCATATACATCCCCGACAATATCAAGATGGCGGGCATTTCTACACCATATGAAATCCCTGTAAATTAGGAGATTGCTGTCGATTCTCGCGCGAAACGAAGAAACTCCGTACCGGCCAAGAGATTGAACACAAGCATCAATTGCGTTAGCGAGTATGGGGAGCCGCAAGCCCGCGATGAAGTACGCCGCCCAATACGAGCCCGGAACTCGACTGCTCGCAGGTCTCGTATATGCCTGTAGCGCAGTCTGCTGCGCATCACTTTTTTACGTCGCTACCCACTATCCCGAATTCCAGATCGCTTTTTATTCCGGATGGCTGCTTTCGGCGGTTCTCACCACCCTGTCGTTTGCCAGCCTCTCCTGGCTGTTTGCCGTTGCACGCTTCAGCCCCGGATATTTGGTCGGCTTCTATCTTTATATCATGATACTGGGCTACCTTTGGCTCAATGCTTTCGCGCCGCTTCAATATGACCATGTCTTGAGCGGAATATCCGCTGCCGTGTCCGCTGTGGCATTCCTGCTGCCAGCCCTGCTCATCCGCTCTCGTCTATCCCAAGTTTACGTCCTATCGATCCGGTCAGTCGATCGGCTCCTCATTACAATCTTTATCACTGCGGTCGCAACGATTGCAGCCGGCGCAAAATACAATTTCAAGCTTGTCGGGCTGGGCGACATCTATCAGTTTCGGGGAGAATTGGATTTCCCGACCGGTCTCAACTACGCCATCGGAATCGTCTCGAGCGCCCTGCTGCCGCTCGCTTATGCCTGCTTCGCCCTGCGCAGCCAATTCTGGCGCGCAGGGGTCGTCATTTTGCTGATGCTGCTTTTTTATCCGATCACTCTCTCCAAAATGTCGTTGTTCGCGCCATTGTGGCTCGTCAGCCTCACAATCGCCTCCAGGATGTTCGGCGGGCGAGTGACGGTTGTCCTGTCGGTTCTGGTCCCCGTGGCCCTTGGCGTGGTGCTCTTATCCCTTCACGACAGAGGGCTGCTAGTCTCGGGCGTGTCCCCGGCCTATTTTGGCCTGGTCAACTTTCGCATGACTGCGATTCCATCTTTGGCGATGGAATACTACAGCCACTTCTTCGCGACACACCAACTCACCCACTTCTGCCAAGTTCGCCTGCTCGGCCCGCTTGTCGGCTGCCCTTACAATGAACCGCTGGCGGCGATCATGTCCAAGTATTACGATGCTGGTGGTCTTTTCAACGCATCCCTGTTCGCGACGGAAGGCATCGCCTCGGTGGGCCCGGTATACGCACCGTTGACGGCCTTCGCATGCGGCCTCGTTTTTGCGATCGTCAATCGCATGTCGACCGGATTACCCGAGCGTTTCATCCTGCTTTCGGGCGGGGTTCTCGCCCAGGCCTTCTTGAACATACCGTTCACGACGACGCTCCTTTCTCAAGGCGCCGCTTTCACTTTTCTACTTTGGTATGTGATGCCGCGAGACATGTTCAAACTTGATCCCAAGAATGATCCTCTCGAACGATGAACGCCGACACTCCGAAGTTAAACGTCGCTATCGACGTTGCGCCTGATATGGATCGTGCGCCCTCGGATCAGTGACTCGATATGTTCGACCGTTCGTATTGGGGTCGCTATTATCGCTGGTCGAGAAGAGGAGCATCTTCGTGCCGTGACGCCAGTAAGAAAAGCGTCCTCGGCCATCAACCTGCACATCCAAGTTTGTGCTATGCGCCGGCCCTAGCAGCGTCTCATCCTCGTACAGCGCCAAGGTCGATTGCCCGCGATGATTCTCCTCGTCCGCCAAAGCGCCAGGGAGCACGGGGAAACTCATGAAAGCGTTCGAGTTCGCGTACCGAATAAAGGGCCCGGACAGAATTGCAGCATCCGGAAGCGAACGCTTGCTCAGAATTATGGCAGCAGGAACATAAGCCAGTAGCAACGCACAAACCGCAAGCAAGGCGCGCATCAGTTCTCCCTTCGCGCAATCGCCTGCGCTGCAGCATACGCAGCAATCATCTTGTTCGACGCCTGAGGCGACAGCACCCCGATACGACGGCCAAAGAAGACATCCCACTCGGCATCAGTCAGCACCGGCATGCCCATCTCGGATGCAATGCGCCTGGTCGCCGGTTCAATGCGGGGATCAATCTGCTCGACCATTCCTACGCCATTGCCCAGCTTGACCGAGCAGCTTCCTTTTGGAGGGATTTCATATTAGACGCCCAAGATGCAATTTCAATGGGGCGGCTCTGCAGGCCCCTCGCCAGCCCGAAAACCAACTCTGCACGACGTTGTGCCTCTGACTTGAATAAGATATCTGTACCGCTCAATGGGGCTTCCCGTCTATACTGAAGAACATCAGGTCGCGAGCGTGACCCGCTGGCGTCGCAACGATCGCAGCGTGGCGCTGCTCATCCCGTGCCATCTGGCCTTGGGTAGCATCTCGCTTATCTGCGTCGCGCGAATCTATCCTGCATACCACGTTATCTTCAGCAAAGAGATGCTACCGGCGGCCGCCGCCACGGTTGCAGCGTTCGCTATCCTAGCCGTCTTGTTCGTCCGCGCTCGGTTCAACTTCGGCTATTTTGCCGGCTACTACCTCTTCGTCATAATTGCCGGCTATCTCTGGCTCAACAACTTCTCCGAGTTCGGCTACAACCACCGCCTCAGCGGCCTCTCGGCGGCCACCTCAGCGGTGGTGTTCCTGGTGGCCGCACTCTCTCGGCCGAACCTGCCGCGATTGCTGACATTGTCTCCGCAGGCTTTCGAACGGCTATTGGGCTGCATCGTGCTGATCGGGATCGCCGCCGCGGCGATCGGAGCATATTACAATTTCAGGCTGGTCTCGCTCGGAGATATCTACACATATCGCGAGACGCTGATCGGACCGACGTTGGTGAACTACCTGGTCGGGACCACGACGACGACACTCTTGCCCTTCGCATTCGCATGCTACGCAGTGCGTGGAAGCCTTTGGCGGGCCTGCCTCATTCTTATCTTGCTGATGCTGTTCTATCCGGTCACGTTAAGCAAGCAGGCCTTCTTTGCCCCTGCGTGGCTCGTCCTCATGGTCGTGATAACGCGGCTCGTGAATTTGCGGCTCACCGTAATCCTGTCCCTCCTGGTGCCGACCGCCGCGGGCGTGATTTTATTGGGCCTTTGCCAATACGGCCTATTGCCGGAACGGTTCGCAATGTCGGCCTTCCAACTGGTGAACTTCCGCATGGTAGCCATCCCCTCGCTTGCGATGGACTACTACAACGAGTTCTTTTTCACTCATGTTGTGACGCACTTCTGCCAGATCAGCTATTTGAAGCCAATCATGCCTTGCGCCTATCAGGAGCCGATAGCAGTTGTCATCTACAATTGGTTCGGCATCGGTGGCTACATGAACGCCTCGCTTTTTGCCACAGAAGGCGTTGCGTCGGTTGGCCCGCTGCTTGCTCCGATCTCTGCATTCGTGTGCGGCGTCATCATCGCCCTCGCCAACGGCATGTCCGCCGGCATATCCCAGCGCATCGTTCTGGTATCCGGGGCGCTGTTGCCGCAGACGCTGCTGAACGTGCCGTTCACGACGGTCATGCTGACTCATGGATCCGTGCTGCTGTTTCTGTTGTGGTATGTGATGCCGCGCGATTCAAGTGAACAACCAGACTAGCCAGATGCGCGTCCTCATTCTCAATGCCGACTATCCGCGCTTTCTGACCTGGCTGTATCGCCGCACGCCCGATCTCGCCTGGGCGCCGCACGCAGCGCAGATGGCGGCGCGCAATGCCAGCCTGTTCGGCGTCGCCGACTTCTACTCACGCAACTTCACTGCGGCGGGCCACCCCGCCGCCGACATACACGTCAACAATCCCTGGATGCAGGCGGCATGGGCGCGCGAACACGGGCTCGCCTATGAACAACCGCCTGAACCAGACGCGCAGCTGCAACGGCAAGCGATTCCCGGTGCGCTTCAGCGCGTGATCGCGCCATTCAAGCCGATCCTCAGGCCGCTGGCACGCAAGCTCGGTTTGAGCCCGCGGCTAGATGCGCAGGCGGAAAAGATTCTGCTGGCTCAGATCGAGGATTTCAAGCCGGATCTCGTCCTGAACCAGGACGTCTTTTACATCGACGCGCGCCTGGCGCGGCAAATCAAGGGTATCGGACGGCCGGCCCTCATCGGGCAGGTCGGCATCGTGCCCTCGCGCGGAGAGGATTGGTCGGCCTACGATCTGATGATCTCGCAGCTCTTCCAGGTCGTCCAGTCCTTCCGCAAGGCGGGAGTCAGAGCCGAAGTGCTTCATCTGGCGTTCGAGCCTGAGATACTAAACGCTCTGCCACCGGCACCTGAGCGCAAGATCGACGTTTCGTTCGTCGGCATCGTGTCCGCTGATCATCAGCAGCGGGTGGCGCAACTCGAGGCGGTCGCGCAAACATACGACTTGAAGCTATTTGGAAGCGGCCTGAGCACGCTTCCCGCTTCATCCCCTCTACACCGCTGCTATCAAGGCGAGGCGTGGGGTGTGGGGATGTATCAGGCGCTCCGTTCGTCCCGCATCACGCTCAACTCGCATATCGACATGGCCGGACGTGAGGCTGGCAATGCGCGCCTGTTTGAGGCAACCGGCGCCGGCACGTTTCTCCTGACCGATTTCAAAGACAACCTTCACACCCTGTTTGAAGAAGGCCACGAGGTTGCGGTCTGGCGCTCGGTCGACGACTGCCTCGCAACGATCGATCGCTACCTCAGGAACGAAGACGAGCGCCGCGCGATTGCTGCGGCAGGACAGGCGCGGACGCTTTCGACCCACACGTTCAGGCAGCGGATCGACGACATTCTCCGCTTCATGGGTTGAAACTCAGGAGGGGCCGCGCGGGGCCCGTTCCGCCCTTGACGATGCGGGTCAAAATAGCCAAAGTGCGGCTCAAATCGGCGCTATGTCGCTATAATTTCAGTGTTTTTCTTGAGGCCTCGGATGGAACACGTCGAACGTGTCAGCTTCGGCGAGCAGCTCTACGCGATCATCGTTCGCGCCTCGTTCCGCGAACCGGGCATCACCTTCTTCTCCTCGCCCGAGCTGTCGCAACAGCTCGCCTTCATGAGCCATCCGGAAGGCAAGAGTATTGCGCCCCATCGTCATAACAAGGTGACGCGAGAGGTACATTACACCCAGGAAGTTCTCCTCATCCAGAAGGGCAAGCTGCAGGTCGACTTCTACACCGAGGAAGAGGAGTATTTGGAGAGCCGCATGCTTGGCCCCGGCGATATCATCCTGCTCTGCAGCGGCGCGCACGGCTTCCACGTCATCGAACCGCTCGAGATGTTCGAGATCAAACAAGGCCCGTATGCTGGCGAGAACGATAAGACCCGCTTTCGCGAGGTGCCCGCATCCGAGATACGGGTCAAGGGCCCTGCGCTGTGACTTCCGCCTTCGTTCCCGTCAATACGCCGCTCCTCGATGGCAACGAGGCCGAGTACCTCGCCGAGTGCATCCGTACCGGATGGATCTCGTCGGAAGGTCCGTTCATCAAGCGCTTCGAGGAATCGATGGCGAGCGCCGCCGGACGACGGCACGGCATTTCGGTGACCAATGGCTCTGTCGCGCTCGACCTCGCCGTTCACGCGCTGGGTCTCGAGCCCGGCGACGAAGTCATCATCCCGACCTTCACCATCATCAGCTGCGCGGCCGCCGTTGTACGCGCGGGTCTCGTTCCGGTCGCGGTGGATTGCGATCCCGCGACCTGGAACATGACGATCGAGGGCGTCGAGGCTGCGGTCACATCGCGCACGCGCGCGATCATGCTGGTTCACATCTACGGCCTGCCTGTCGATCTTACCCCGATCATCGAGCTTGCCCGCAACCGCGGCTTCAAGATCATCGAAGACGCCGCCGAAATGCACGGCCAGACTTATCGAGGTGCGCCCTGCGGCAGCTTTGGTGACGTCTCCACCTTCAGCTTCTATCCCAACAAACACGTCACGACCGGTGAAGGCGGCATGATCCTCACCGACGACGACGCTATTGCCGATCGTCTCGCCAGCCTTCGCAACCTCTGCTTTCAGCCGCAGCAGCGCTTCATCCACGAAGAGCTTGGCTGGAACGCGCGCATGACCAATCTTCAGGCTGCTCTCGGCGTCGCCCAGGTCGAGCGCCTGCCGCGGACCGTCGAGATCAAGCGCCGCATCGGCCGGCTCTACGACAGCCATCTCGAGAACGTCGAGTGCATCCGCCGCCCCGTTCCCCGCACCAACTATGCCGATAACATCTACTGGGTCTACGGAATCGTGCTGAACGACGACGTTCCCTTCGATGCCAAGGAGGCCATGCGGCGCCTTGCGGAGAAAGGCATCGGCACGCGGCCGTTTTTCTGGTGCATGCACGAGCAGCCCGTGCTCCGGCGGATGGGATTCATGCTGAACGAGCGACACCCAATCGCGGAGCGCATCGCTCGCCGCGGTTTCTATCTGCCGAGCGGCCTCGCACTAACCGAGGATGAGATTGCGCGGTCCGCCCAGGCTCTGAAGGAGATTCTGGCGTGAGCGTGTTTGCCGACTACGCGCCGTGGTACGACCTTCTATACCGGGACAAGGATTACACCGGGGAGGTCGACTTTGTCGAAACCCGGCTGCGCGACCACGGTATCGCCACGGGCAAGCTGCTGGATCTCGGCTGCGGCACGGGCGTGCATGCGATCGAATTCGCGCGCCGCGGTTGGGACGTCGCCGGAGTCGATCTCAGCGCCGACATGATCGCCAGTGCGAACGCACGCGCGGCGCAGGCCGGGCTCGCGATTCCCTTCCGGCAGGGCGACGCCTGCGAGGTCGGCGCAGAAACTGGCTTTGACGCAGTTGTGTCACTGTTTCACGTTGCCAGCTATCAGAACGATCGCGACCGGCTCGAGGCGCTGTTCCAGACCGCGCACGCGGCGTTGAAGGCCGGCGGCGTGTTCTTCTTCGACTATTGGTATGGCGGCGCCGTGCTGGCTCAAGGCGTCGAAACACGCGTCAAGGTCATCGAGCAGCCCCCGCTGCGCCTGACGCGGATCGCGCAATCGGAGCACGACGAGCGGAACGCAACGGTACGCGTGAACTACACCCTGTTCTGCGAAGACACCGAGCGCTCGACGATCCGGCGCGTCGATGAGACCCACCGCATGCGCTACTGGTTTCCGTTCGAGGTCGAGGCCTCGCTCAGGAACAGCGGGTTCGACCCGGAAGGCAGTAATGCCTGGTTGTCTGGAGCCGAGCCGAACACAAAGGACTGGGCCGCCTATTCGATCGCGAGAAAGGCCGCGCAGCCATGAAACGCTATCACGTCGGCATTTTTCTCGAACTTCCGCTCGACGTCGGCGGCGGTTTCCAGCAGTCGCTCACCGACATCATTTGGATGCGCGACTGGGCCAAGACCGCTGGTCTGGAGGTTACAGTATTCACGACACTGCCGGACAACGTTGCGATCCTTGCCGATCTCGGCATCAGCAGCGAGTATCTGAAGCTCGGCTGGCTCGACCGCCTGTTCCTATTCCTCAGGTACCTGGGACCGTTCGACCTGCTGCAATTCGCCATGCGCGTGTGTGCGCCGTTCGAGAAGAAGCTGAGCCGCGCCGGCGTCGATATCGTCTACTTCACCACCACATCGAACTGGAACTTGGTGCTCTATAAGCTGCCGTTCATCATTACGATTTTCGACGGCTGCTTCCGCGACAGTCCTGAGTTCGACGAGGTTCGCGAGTTCGCCCAGTTCGAGCGCCGCGACATCGTGTGGCGCAGTGCCGCCACCAAAGCCGCCGTGATCATCACCAACGCCGATGAGCTGATCGACATGCTGTGCCGGCGCTACGCCATGGAGCGCGATCACGCCGTCTGCATTCCGTTCTCGCCGTCCGTCTACGTGTCGCGACCGGGCACGAGTGAAGAGGCCGCAGATGACGCGATCCTGAGCAAGCACGACCTCGAGCCCGGCTATCTGTTCTATCCGGCGCAATTCTGGTCGCACAAGAACCATGCGACCATCTTGCTTGCGATGCGCCTGCTCAGGGACCAGGGAGAGCGGCACAAGCTGGTGCTGTGCGGCTCAGACCCCGGCGCGCGCACCGCGTTCGAGGCGCTGGTCGCACAATACGAGCTCGGCGATTCCGTGCATATGCTCGGGTTCGTTCCCTCGACGGAACTCGGCGCACTCTATCGCGGCGCCAAGGCGCTTGTCATGGCCACCTATTTCGGCCCGACCAATCTACCGCCACTCGAGGCTTGGGCGGTCGGCACGCCCGTGATTTATCCCGAAGCCTTCAAGGCGCAGGCCGGCGACGCCGCCGTTCTGTTCGACTACGATGATCCTGCATCGCTCGCCGCGGCCATCGTCAAGGTCGGCGAGGCCGAGGAGCGCACCCGGCTCGCCACCGCCGGCAAGCAGCGGCTCGCCCATTTCGCCGAGCGGATCGACGAGGGGCATCGCCAACTCGCACGGCACCTGGTGCGCCTGCGATACCGTCGCTACCCCCAAATCTACTGACGCTAGTTCGGCACCGCCGCCAGCACTCGCCCACGCACCCGCTCCATCAGAAGCGGACTCGCTGCGATGGCAACGACCACAAGCCAGATCGTGCATTCCGCCAGAAAGCGCAGCAGCCCCGCTCCCGGCACAACGCCCCGGATCGCCAATCCAAGGCCCCATCCGCCGAGCATGATCGCGGTCATGATCGCGATCAGGAGCAGCATGTGGCGGATCGGATGGACTAGCGTCTGGCGCACGATCACGAGCGTCAGGATTCCGAACTGGGTCAGCAGGTCGCTTGCGACGACCGCGATCGCGGCACCGAGCGGACCGAGCCGGGGAATCAGCACGGCCGACAGGATCAGGAAAACGGCCAGCTGCACGCCCTTCGTTCGCACCAAGAGATCGCCTCGATTGCTGTGATTGGCAAAGCTGAGGGCCATCAAGGACGGCGCAACGACGGTCGAACCCATCAGCAGCGTCATGGTGAGCACGGCATCGTTCGGAATGCTGCCATGCGTCCACAACGCGAAGAAGTCCGACCAGAACGGCAACAGCCCGCCAACGATCAGGCTGGCCATGGCGGTGATGAACAGCGATCCGTAGGCATAGAGACCGCGCAGCCGTACCTTGTCTCCGATCGCAAAATCGTGGCCTAACTCGGCGCCGATCGGCAACGTCATCTGGATACAGATGCCTCGCACGAAGCTCGAGATAACCCGGATCAGGCCCCATTGCGCGACCGCCACGCGATCGGCAACCATCGCGCTGACCAGCAGCATCGGCGCGTTGGCGAGCGCGATCTCCGTCAAGTTGGCAACCGCGAACGGAAGCGCAAGGCGGAATTGTCCGGCATTCCATTGCCAGGACCGTGACGCGACCGCGCGGCCGCGTTTCAGGAACGGCAGTTGGCGCGGCGCGTCGTAGACGATCAGGAACAGCGCGAACAGGATCTGCGTCGCGACATAGGTGGTCGCAACCGCAAGCAGGCTGCCGAGCCATGCGACCGCAATGAACTGTCCGATCTGTCCAACCAGCAGCGCGACATTCTGCGACCACACGGCGCGGCTGTATTTGCCGCGCACGCGATAGAGCCCGGAGACGAGATTGGCCGGCAGAGCGAGCAACGTGCCGACAGTGATGACGATCATCGCGATGTCGAAACTCTCGGTGTTGTGAAACCCGAGCACCGTCGCCGGCGGAAACAGCTCGGTGCCCGCAACGAGCAATACGCCTAGTCCCACGACGATGCCCAGATAGAGCCGCATCATGCGTGCGTAGAAATTCGCCGTGCGTCCCTCGCAATCGACACAGGCTTTGAACGCGAGAAAGCGGTTGATGGCACGAAGCTGCAAGCCGGAATCGGCGACGACGACGAGGCTTCCGGCCGCATAGAGCGCAAGCCAGGCCGCAAGCGTGTCGCTGCTCCAGAAGTGAAGGAACGTCGGGATCAGGAGAAGCTGCTGCGTCAGAGCAAGCAGCATCTGTACAAGGTTCGCGGACCAGCCGTGAACAAGCCGGTACAAGCGCCCTCCCTCGCGTGCGGGGCTGTCTGTCTTGCCTGGCGGATCAACTTGCGTGGCGGTCAAAACGCACCCTTCGTGGCAGACGAGCGGGCCAAAAATCGTCTCGATCGCGGTCGGCAGTGGTGAAGCAGCGGGTACACCGGCCTGCACCAATCAACATCTCGCCCTGAACGGGTGACCCCAACGTGGACCAGTGACCCAAGAGTGGCTCTTACGGCGATGAGACCGCCTAAGCAAGAGCCCGAGGTCGTCCCGTTCAGGGGGCCAATCCGACGATTGAGCAGAAAGCGCACATGCAACACGAGTTCAGGGATTTGCGCGTGACCCACTAGGAACCCAACTCACAACGACACGAGATCCCAGCTGCCCGAGAAGCTTTCTATTCTCCACGACCGTGGCGGCGCGTGAACATATGTAAACTATCGGGATGAGGACAAGCGTCATTGTGGCCAGCGAAACCATCCATTTGAAATCATGAAGAAGCGGGTGCAAGAGACTAAAGGCCAGAAGAAGGAGAGGATAGTGGATCACGTACAGCGTGTAGGAAAAATTCGAAAGGCTGGCGAGCTGCCGCGCGAACTTACGGCGTGAAGATGATGCGTAGCGGACGACGACCGACAGGACGATCGTAGCGAGCATCGAGTTCACGACCATAATCTTCTGAGCCGACGACGTATCGAATGGCAGAAGTATATCGATCCAAATATGTCCACCCCCGATCAAGAGTAGAGCGAGCAGTAAGACGGATGCGAGAACGGCTACAATCGGGAAAAAATATTTTGAACGAAGCCAGTTGGCTACATAGGCCATGGCAAGGCTGAAGCCGCTTAACCATATGAGCAAGAACCAAAGAAAGAGAGTATTCCGCCCGTAAATCAGCATGCCAGCCAAAAGCGCAATCGGAACCAGGCGAGAAATGGACAAGCCGTTCAAAAGCCGCGCAATCAAGAAAGTCGAGACGTAGAACCACCACTCATAGCCCAACGTCCACAAAGGTCCATCCATATTAATCGGAGTGGGAGCGAACGGTACTGCTCCATACAGGAGAAGGAGCGTACTGGGGAGCGCGGTCCATTCCACCTTGACGCGTTCCCTCGCCAAGAAAAGCTCATCGCCTAGTCGAAAACTCTCTGATCCATGCAGACCAAGACCTGAGATAATAAAATAGACCAGCAACGTGACGGCAATCGCCAGAAGCAGAGGAGGATAAATTCGTAGGATCCGGGCTTGGGCGAATTCGGCAGATCGGAAAGAACCATCTGGATTGCGATGACGCAGCGTGCTGATGCAGATCATGAAACCGCTAACGACAAAGAATGTATTGACGGCGTAGGTGGCGATCAGACTCGTCAGGATATGACTCGGCGAGCCGACACCAAAATAGGGTAGGACAAATATCTGAAACCCGTGGACATACGCGACGATCAGAGCGCTCAGTCCGCGCAAGCAGTCCATCAGATGTGAGGTTGTAGAGTCGAGGCCGATATTATCTCTCTTGGCCATCCGTTAAATCTCAACTGAGCGGAAAAGGGGAAAAGGGGGAGCATTCACACGACTGATTGTAGTGTATAACAACTTGGCATTGTCACGAATACAATCGGCCATCCCGATCAGCGCTTCCGGTCTCGATCGCGGCCGAGTTCGAAACAGCCAAAGAATATCAATGAGATATCAAGTAACCTAAGTGGGAATCAATCGTCCAATGATGGGGTGCCTCTGACCCGGGTTGCGCTTGAGCAGTCGCGGAGGAGGTGGGCGCCCCTATCACGCCATCCCCGTTCAGATCCTGATGGAAGCTCGGCTCGAGCGCTTCCAGCACCAAGCTTGAACCCGACACGACCACGCCGCCCGTGCCGTTGGAAACAACCGTGCCGTTCGAGTCGGTATTCCAAACGGTGTACTGGTCACTGCCAGTCAAATGCAACGCAACCTCATAGCCGCTGGCCGTCTGTTCGGCTCCGATGAAGGTCCAGTTGCCGAATTCACCCACAGTGACTACCGAACCGCTATATTTCAGCGTTGGTCCCGTCCCGCCCGAAACAGGATTGAAGTAATAATTGTTGCCGAACTGCACGAGGCTCGTTGAGCCAAATGATTCGATCACGACCGGCGCTGCGGCAGCCGGAACTCCTATCACGCCATCCCCGTTCAGATCCTGATGGAAGCTCGGCTCGAGCGTTTCCAGCATCAAGCTTGAACCCGACACGATCACGCCGCCCGTGCCGTTGGAAACAACCGTGCCGTTCGAGTCGGTATTCCAAACGGTGTACTGGTCACTGCCAGTCAAATGCAACGCAACCTCATAGCCGCTGGCCGTCTGTTCGGCTCCGATGAAAGTCCAGTTGCCGAATTCACCCACAGTGACTACCGAGCCGCTATATTTCAGCGTTGGTCCCTCCCCTCCCGAAACAGGATTGAAGTAATAATTGTTGCCGAACTGCACGAGACTCGTCGAGCCAAACGACTCGATCATAACAGGCGGCGCAGTCAGAGCGTCACTCGCGACAGTGCCGTCGGCAAACTGGAAATACTCGACGTTCGTGACGGTATCGGTGCCATCAGGTGAACCTGATCGCAGATCGGCAATCGTGAACGCATGCGTGGTCGAATTGTACGAGATGTTGTAGTTGGCCTGGTTGCCCGAATACACTGCCGTATCCGTGCCGGCGCCGCCATCGATGGTATCGTTGCCGCCGCCCCCGGTGATGGTGTCGTTGCCGCCGCCGCCCTTCAGAACGTTGGCAATCGCGTTGCCGATGATGGTGTCGTTGCCCGAACCACCGGTCGCGTTGTCGATCAGCGAGCGCGTGTCGCCATTGTAGAGATAGGCATTGTAGACGTTTCCGGATGCGTAGTGGCCGTTGCCGAGATAAGCCAGCTGCGTCGTGGAGAACACCGACGAGGCGCCGGGATTGAGATTGATGGTCAGGTTGGTGGTGTAGTTCGACAGGTCGTAGGTATCGACGCCGCCGCCATCCCAGACGGTCTCGTAAATGCGGTTGGCGGAACCGCCGACGCCACCGCCATCCGCAAGTTGCCCGACGCCGTTGATGAACTCCTGCCCCGTGGTCGGGCTCCAAGTGTAGACCGTGTTGCTGCTCTGGGTCGTGAAGTTCGCCCCGTACAGCGTCTGGAGCGCGAGGATATCGTTGGCCATATAGGTCTCAGGATATCCATACTGCTCATTGGTGTAGCCCGACGTCGTCGACGCGCCGACATAGCTGCGATAGCTCATGACGGTGTATTCGCTGTCGTCATGCGCGGTCGGCACCGCGACATTGGCGACGCCGCCGGTCTCCTGGCTGTGCTTGAGGCCGAAGGCATGACCGAGCTCGTGCAGCGCAGTCGTGAAATAGTAATTGCCGAGCTGCGCCTGCGTGTAGTCGTATTGCGTGCCGAACCAGACGTCGCCGCCGGCCGCATAGTTGCCGGGGTAATAGGCGTAAGACGTCGGATTGGCTGCCGGCGACTGCGCGATCATGATATCGGAGGAGCCGGTGCCGTTATAGCTGATGCTGGCGTTGGTGTAGCTCTTGATCAGCGCAATGGCGTAGTTGATGGCCGCCTGCATTTGGGTCGGCGCAGACGAAAAGCCCGACGTGGTCGGTTCACTGTCGCCGCCGGAATAGGGATAGGAATAGGTGGTCGACAGCGCTGGGAAGCTATAGCTGATCGCGCCGGACCATTTGACGCCCGACAGCAGGCCGTCGATATCCGCGTTGTTGGTTGCACTGACAGTGACAGCGGTCGCCACGAAAATCTCCAAGCAGCAGCCCCGATTCGCGGGGAAGACGTGAGATTCTAGCTTGAGAAATATACGTTTGGTTTAAATGGGGCGAAGCGACCCGACCTTTTCCGCAAGCCGGTGTTAAGCATCAAATCCCGTAGTCATACGGATCGGGATGCCGATACCGGTTCCGGCTGCCCGTCGTGATTTGCAAGGGACATCATGAAACTCCACCTGATCTGTGTAGGCTTGGTGGGCGCCCTGATGGTGCTTTCAGGGCCGGATCGCCTGCCCCCCGGAGGACTGCCTCTCATGATCGGAAAAGCGAACGCCGAGGACGGCGGCAAGGCGCGGCGCGCGCCCTCGGTTCCCCCGGCCCGCGACCCCTCGGCTGCGGTCACCGAGGAATACGAGCTCGCCCGCCAGAAGGGGACGGCGGAGGCGTTCGAGCTGTTCATCGCCCGCCATGGCGACGACCCGCTGGCCGAGAAGGCGCGCGCGGAGCTCAAGCGATTGTCGCGCTGACCTCTGCACGGGGCCAGGGCTGCGCGAGGCATCGCATTTTGACAGGCAGTATCGGCGCCGGGCCGGACTTGTCGCCCGATCTTTCGGCACTATGGTAGGCCGCAATCTGTTCCCGGAGCCATCCAAGATGCCCTTTCCGCATGCCTCGGAAGCCCTGTCGCGCTTCACCGTGCTCGACCTGACCCGCGTCCGCTCCGGGCCAACCTGCGTGCGCCAGCTCGCGGATTGGGGCGCGACCGTGATCAAGATCGACGCCTTGACCGAGGATTCCGGCGGCGAGCAGCCGGGCGGCCCGCGACGGGGCTCCGACTTCCAGAATTTACACCGCAACAAGCGGGCGATGACGCTGAACCTGAAGGACGAGCGCGGGCTTGCCGTGTTCAAGCGCCTCGCCGCCAAGGCCGACGTCGTGGTCGAGAATTTCCGCCCTGACGTGAAGAAGAAGCTCGGAATCGACTATGAGAGCCTCGCCGAGATCAACCCACGCATCGTCTATGGCAGCATCTCCGGCTTCGGCCAGGACGGCCCCTACCACAAGCGGCCGGGCTTCGATCAGATCGCGCAAGGAATGGGCGGGCTGATGTCGATTACGGGCGCGCCGGGTCAAGGCCCGATGCGGGTCGGCATCCCCGTTGCCGACCTCACTGCCGGCCTGTTCTGCGCCATGGGCATCCTCACCGCGCTGCTCGAGCGCGAAGTCTCCGGCAAGGGCCAGTGGGTGCAGACCTCGCTGCTCCAGGCCCAGATCTTCATGCTGGACTTCCAGGCCGCGCGCTGGCTGATGGAGGAGGAAGTCGCCAAGCAGGCCGGCAACAACCACCCGACCAGCATCCCGACCGGCGTGTTCAAGACCTCGGACGGGTATATCAACATTGCCACGACGGGCGGACGGATCTGGGAGCGCTGCGCACAGGCCGTCGGGGCTCCCGAACTCGTCACCAATCCCGACTACGCCACGGCACCGGCGCGCTCGAAGAACCGCGACGCGCTCAACGCCGAGATCGAGAAGCGCACGGTGACGAAGTCGACCGAGACCTGGGTCCGCGAGCTCAACGAGGCCGGCGTGCCCTGCGGGCCGATCTACGCCATCGACCAGATGTTCGAGGACGCGCAGGTCAAGCATCTCGGGATCGCGCAGGACGTGCCCAACGATGAGGGTCGTCACATCCGTCTGGTCGGCCAACCCGTCACGCTGTCGCGCACGCCGAGCAGGATAGTGGCGCGTCCACCGGAGTTCGGCGAACAAACCGACGAGGTTCTCAAGGAATTCGGCTTCGGCGCCGGCGAGATTGCCGCGCTCAGGGCCGCCAAGGTGGTTTGAAGATCAAGACCTTCGCCGACCTCACAAAGCAAAGAGGCCCGGCGCAGATGCCGGGCCTCCAATTGGGCTGTCAAAGACGATCAGTACTTGGCGACGACCGGGGCCGCCGTGAACTGGTAGTTGAACCCGGCACGCAGAATATGATCGCGGAAGCGGACGGCGATATCGTTCCCCGTTCCGCTGAAGTGGGTCTTGGTGCCAAGATCGACATAGAGATATTCGAGCTTCGCAGACCAGTTGGGAGTGAACTTCTTCTCGAGGCCCGCGCCGAGCGTCCAGCCAACCCGGGTGTTGCTTTCCGACACTGTTGCGCCGGTGGCCGATACCGGTCCCCCGATCGGCGTGTTGCTGTTGCCATCGAAGCGCTGCAGCGTCAGAGTCGGCGTGTTGGAGAACTTGACCTGGCCGACTGCCAGACCGCCGGTCGCGTAGAGCAGCAGCTCGGGTCGACAAGAAAGCCTCCGCGTCCACGGAAGGTTGCGAACCAAGGAAAATCGGTGCCGGTGGCCGTGGATGCCGTGATACCGAAGCTGCCGATTCGGACAGTCCCGAGCACGTCGTTCGACCGGCCGCGTTCGCCGGTGCCTTGAATGTCGGCCTCGACGCCGACAACCCATTTCCGGTCCACCTGCCAATTATAGCCGATCTGGCCACCGCCGAGGGCGCCATCCACATTGTGCTTGACCGCACCCACGGAATCCGCGGGAAAGGGCGCGCCGATCAGAGCGGAGGCGTTCGTTCTGCCCCAGCTATAGCGTTCAATCCAGCGTAGAATCCCGTCCAATTGTATCCGGGATCGACGATCGGGAGCGCCTTCACATAAGGCTCGCCGCCAAATCGGCCGCCATGGCGTGCGTCGTAAGCAAAGAGGCCGCCGCCAATCCCATAGCAATCCGCTTCATACTGATCCCCCGCAATTGAAATAAGAGCTGCAATCTGGATGGAACCATACGGGTTCCGCGCAGGCGCCGCTGTCGCGGCGGCAACATTTGGAAATAATCGGTTGGCATCAGGACTTGGACCAGGACGTCATCGACAGGCCAAGCCATTGATCTTATTTGAATTAGTCCCGAACTACTCTGCCGCAGTTTTCGTCCGCCCCCTCCCTCCGACGCGCCCGAGCAGTCCGTCGATGACGGGCCAGAACAGCAACAGAATCGCCAGCGTCGTAATCGAGCCGACCAAGCCGTTTGACCAGAACACCTTGAGGTCGCCGCCGGCGCCAATCATCGACAGGCGAAAAGCGTCCTCTGCGCGGTTGCCAAGCACGAGCGCCAGCGTGAACGGTGCCAGCGGAATCCCGATCTTCTTGAAGACGTAACCGACCACACCGAAGCCGAGCATCAGCCAGATGTCGAACATCGCGTTCTGGATGGCATAGGCGCCGATCGCGCAGGACACCACGATCATCGGCGCGACGGCTGCGAACGGCACGCGCAGGATCGAAGCGAAGATCGGCACTGTCGTCAGCACCAGGAGGAGGCCGACGACATTGCCGAGATACATCGATGCGATCAGGCCCCAGACGAAATCCTTGTGCTCGACGAACAGCAGCGGGCCGGGATTGAGGCCCCACACCATCAGGCCGCCGAGCAGGATCGCCGCGGTGCCGGAGCCGGGAATGCCGAGCGCCAGCATCGGCAGTAGCGCCGAGGTTCCGGAGGCATGCGCCGCCGTCTCTGGCGCGAACACGCCTTCGATCCGGCCCTTGCCAAAGCTCTCGGGATCTTTGGCGAAGCGCTTGGCGAGATTGTAACCCATGAAGGACGCCGCGATCGCCCCGCCGGGGGTAATGCCGAGCCAGCAGCCGATGAAGGAGGACCGCAGCAGCGTCACCCAATATTTCGGCAGGTCCTTCCACACGCTCAGCACCACGCGCAGTGAGATGCTCGCGGCATGGCCGCGCAGCGCCAGCCGCTCCTCCATCGTCAGCAGGATCTCGCTGATGCCGAACAGGCCGATCACAGCCACCAGGAAGTTGATGCCGCGCAGAAGCTCGGCAGAGCCGAAGGTCATGCGCAGCTGGCCCGATACCGTGTCCATGCCGATGCCGGCCAGCAGCAGGCCGAGCGACATCGAGATGACCGTCTTGTGCTTGGCTTCGCGCCCGAGGCCAACGAACGAGCAGAAGGTGAGCAGGTACACTGCAAAGAACTCGGGCGGGCCGAATTTCAGCGCAAACGACGAGATCATCGGTGCGAGGAAGGTGATGAGCAACACCGCGACCAGCGAGCCGATGAAGGACGAGGTGAACGCCGCCGTCAGAGCCTCGGCCGCCCGGCCCTGCTGCGCCATCGGATAGCCGTCGAACGTGGTCGCGACCGACCAGGCTTCGCCGGGGATGTTGAACAGGATCGAGGTGATGGCGCCGCCGAACAGCGCGCCCCAGTAGATGCATGACAACATCACGATGGCGGAGGTGGGATCCATCGTGAAAGTGAGCGGCAAGAGAATCGCAACGCCATTGGGCCCGCCGAGCCCAGGCAGCACGCCGACGAAGATGCCGAGCACCAGTCCGACCATCATCAGCACCAGCGTCTTCCACGTCAGCAGGACGGCGAAGCCGTGAAGCAGGAGACCGAATGCTTCCATCGGGGACCCGCCTAGTACCCGAAGGCCGCTTCAAGCGGTCCCTTCGGCATGATGACGTCGAAGGCGATGTCGAAGGTAACGAACATGATCGCCGTGAACACAAGAGCGGTGAGCAACGACTTCCACAGGGCGATCTTGCCGATCGCCCGCATGAAGCCCGCAATCAGGAGGAAGCTCGCGACATAAAGGCCGAGGAACTGCGTCACCAGGCAGAACAGCAGCGTCGGCACGAACACCGCCATCACGCGGCGCGCCTGAGCCCGCGTGACGAAGGTCTCGCTTGTCCCACGACGCGCGAGGAGAGCTGCGATCAAACCGTAGAGACTGGCGCCGCCAAGGACGAGCGAGAGATAGAACGGGAAATAACCGGGCTCCGGCCCGGTTGAATCCCAGGAGGCGCCGGTGCGCCAATTGTCGTAACCGAGGATTGCGGCGAGTGCGAGCAGCAGCAGACAGGCGATGATTTCGACCGTGCCGGTGCTCGTGACGGCCGGGGAGTCGTCCTCAGGCGCGGTCGGATCGTCGACGACGATTTCAAGATCGGTTTGGGACATGCCTATGCCAGGAATGTTGCGGTCAATTCTCCCTCTCCCAGGTGCGGGAGAGGGACGAAGAGAGCCTACTTGGCGACGAATCCGGCTTCGGTCATCAACGACTTGTTGACAGCGTCGTCTTCCTCGAGAAATTGGACCATGTCCTTGCCGGTGAGGAAGATCGGCTTCAAGGCCTGCTTTTCCATATAGTCCTTGTACTCGGCGGTCTGCGTCACCTTGTGGAACAGCTCGACATAGAACGCCTGCTGCTCCGGCGTGACCTTGCCGGGCAGGAACATCGCCCGCAGCATCAGATACTGGACGTCGACGCCCTCTTCCTTACAGGTTGGGATGTCAGCCCAGGACTGCGTGTCGGTCACCTTGGTGGTGTAGGAGATGCGCTCCTTGTCGAACACGCAGAGCGGACGCACCTGGCCGGCGCGCCAGACTTCGAGGTTCTCGGATGGATTGTTGACGTTGGATTCGGTGTGGTTGCCGACCAGCTGGGTCGCGGCCTCGCCGCCGGACTTGTAGGGCAGGTAGGAGAATTTCGCGCCAGTCTTCTGCTCGAGGAAGACGGTCAGCACGTGGTCCTCGCGCTTAGAGCCGGTGCCGCCCATCTTGAACGGCGAGCTTGCGGCCTTCGCAGCCGCGATGAATTCCTTCACCGTCTTCGGGCCGGCGCTGTTGTCCCACAGCACGAATTGGTCGAGCGCGATCACCGAGACCGGGGTTAGCTCGCGCCAGTTGAACGGGATCTTCGCCGACAACGGCAGCATGTAGATCAGCGAATAGGCGATCAGCACCTTGTTCGGATCGCCCTCGCTGGACTTCATGTACATCAGCGCTTCCGCACCCGATGCGCCGCCCTTGAGCGAGACCACCATCGGCTGCTTCATCAGATTGTTCTTCTGGATCGCGGCCTGCATCATCCGCGCCATCTGGTCGGAGGCGCCGCCTGCGCCCGCCGCCACCACAATCTCGACCGGCTTGGTGGGCTCCCAGCCGGCAAAAGCGGGCGCGCTCAACAACAAGGCCGTCGCGGCTCCGACGGCTTTCAATGGAATTCGCACGAGTTTCGCCCCCTGGTTATTATTGGCCTTGTGATGCCGGGAATTCTAGCGGTGCATTGTGCGGACTAAGGGTCGCGAGTTCAAGCCGGCGAATATTCCACCACGTATGACTTTCGGCTGACGGAGCGCGTGCTACCGGCCCTTCCAGTTCGGCGAGCGCTTGTTGAGGAAGGCGTCCATGCCCTCGCGAAAATCTTCGCTCATATAGGCCTTGAGGATCAGGTCCTCGCCCTCCTCGCGCGACAGCGTTCGGCGGATGCGGCGCACCGCCTCCTTGGTCGCCTCCAGCGTCAACGGCGCGTGGCTCGCGACGAGCTTCGCGGTCTCGTCGGCGCGGCGCTGCAGCGTCTCGACATCGGGCACGATCTCGGTGAGCAGGCCAAGCGCGAGCGCTTCCGGCGCCTCGACCAGGCGCGCCCTGAAGATCAGGTCCTTGGTGCGGGCAGGACCGACCAGCGAGACGACGCGGCTGATGTTCGACATCGACAGGCAGTTGCCGAGCGTGCGCGCGATCGGGAAACCCATGCGCGTGGTCTCGGTGCCGATGCGCAGGTCGCAACAGGCGGCGATGCCGGCACCGCCACCGGTGCAGGCCCCCGCGATCGCCGCGATAACGGGCACGCGGCACTGTTCGAGCGTGCCGAGCACGCGGTCGATCCGCGCCTCGTAGTCGAGCGCGTCCTGTGCGGTCTTGAAAGCACGGAATTGAGAGATGTCGGTGCCCGATGCAAACGCCTTGTCGCCGGCGCCGGTCAGAATCAGCGCTTTGATCGAGCGATCGACGTTGATCTCCAGGCAGATCTCCGCCATGCGGTCATACATGGCGAAGGTCATGGCGTTGCGCGCCTGCGGGCGGTTGAAGGTGATCCTCGCGATGCCGTCCGTGACGGAGTAGAGCAGGTCTTCGTTGGCAGTCGGTGCGTTCATCGCGCGCTCACTTCTTCTTCCAGTTTGATAGTTCAGGCCACCTGCGTCATCGGTACCGCGTCGCGTCCCTTCAGGACGTCCATGGCCGCGAGCACGCCGCCGCTCCGGTGCGGAATCTTTGCAAGATCCAGGCCCATCTCGCCGCCGGCGAGCGTGCCCATCAGCATCAGGTCGTTGAAGTGACCGATCTGCCCGAC
>Ga0102590_1002392_pt1 | contig 22387 bp, 22 predicted proteins | sample AraplaMF_Col_mMF_FD_76859 | JGI IMG/M metagenome (GOLD analysis project Ga0102590, IMG submission 76859) | Arabidopsis root microbial communities from the University of North Carolina, USA - plate scrape MF_Col_mMF | ecosystem: Host-associated > Plants > Roots > Endosphere | place: USA... | reverse complement strand
TGAGCGAGATCGGGCTCAGGGCCTGGCAAAATGCGATGGCGTCGATCGGCGAATCGGACGCGATGATCGATGCAGCGCGCAACGCCTTTCGGAACTTCGTGGAAAACGACTGGCTGACCATCACCGTTGTCGAGCAGAACGGCCAGGTGGCAGGCTGGGCGGCGCGCGAGGGATTGGACGAAACCATCTCGGATTTCTGGATCGATCCCGCCTTCACCCGCCAAGGCCTCGGTTCGGCCCTTCTCGTCCGCATCGAAAAGGAGATCGCCGATCAGGGCCTCGAGAAGGCGGCGATGCAGACCCATTCCGGCAATAGCGAAGCGATCGGCTTCTTCCAGAAGCACGGCTACAGCATTCACTGGCTCTCGGTTGCCTACAATCCGAAGCTCGACCGAGACGTGCCCTCCGTTGGACTGACGAAACAGCTCGTTTCGGATGGCCAAGGTGGCTATGGGCTGGAATTCTGATGCTTCAAGAATCCTAAAGAAGGAGAGGCCTCCATTGCGGCAGGAAGGCCAGCACAGCAATTAGTGCGCCGTGCAGGATCAGGATCGCCGCCAGGATTGACCGGAACGGCTCCTTTCTCGTCTTGTGCCGCAGCAACTGCTGTGCAGCCAGCGCGCCAAGGCTGCCGCCGATCAGCGCAAGGGTGAGAAGCGTGCGCTCGCTGATGCGCCACCTGCCGTGGCGCGCCGCCTGCTTGTCCATGAAATAGATCGAGAACACCAAGAGGTTCAGCGTCAGAAAAAGCAAGGCCGATTTGAGGATATCGATCATCGTCATCGGGAAACCCTAGAGTGGCTCCGTTAACGAACGGCAAACCGTGATGCGGACCATGGCGAAAGCCTTGCACCGGCACGCCATTTCCTTTACCTCACCAGTGGAAAAGAACAGCCTGCAAAGAGCATCAGATGACCCTTGTCGACGTCCGCACGCCTGATCCGAAACGCTTCATCCCCGGCGCCACCGGCGACTGGGAAATCATCGTCGGCATGGAAGTCCATGCCCAGGTGCTGTCCAATTCGAAGCTGTTCTCCGGCGCCTCGACGGAATTCGGCAAGCCGCAGAATTCGAACGTCTCGCTGGTCGACGCAGCCATGCCCGGTATGCTGCCCGTTATCAACGAGGAATGCGTCAAGCAGGCGGTTCGCACCGGCCTCGGCCTGAAAGCCCAGATCAACAAGCGCTCCCTGTTTGATCGCAAGAACTATTTCTATCCCGACCTGCCGCAGGGCTATCAGATCTCGCAGTTCAAGGATCCGATCGTCGGCGAGGGCAAGATCGTCATTTCGCTCGGGCCGGATCGCCAGGGCCAGTTCGAAGATATCGAGATCGGCATCGAGCGCCTGCATCTGGAGCAGGATGCCGGAAAGTCGATGCATGACCAGCACGCGACCATGTCCTATGTCGATCTGAACCGTTCCGGCGTCGCACTGATGGAGATCGTCTCCAAGCCCGACATGCGCTCGTCCGACGAGGCCAAGGCCTATATGACCAAGCTGCGCTCGATCGTGCGCTATCTTGGCACCTGCGACGGCAACATGGACGAAGGTTCGATGCGCGCCGACGTCAACGTCTCCGTCCGCCGCCCGGGCGAGGGTTTCGGCACGCGTTGCGAGATCAAGAACGTCAACTCCATCCGCTTCATCGGCCAGGCGATCGAATATGAAGCTCGCCGCCAGATCGGCATTCTGGAGGAAGGCGGCACGATCGATCAAGAAACCCGCCTCTTCGATCCGAACAAGGGCGAGACGCGATCGATGCGCTCCAAGGAAGATGCGCACGACTATCGTTATTTCCCCGATCCGGATCTGCTGCCGCTCGAATTCGGCGATGCCTTCATCAAGGCGCTCGAAGCCGATCTGCCGGAACTGCCCGACGACAAGAAGGAGCGCTTCGTGCGCGAGCTTGGCCTGTCGATCTACGACGCCTCGGTGCTGGTTTCCGAAAAAGCGATTGCCGATTATTTCGAAGCCGTCGCCGCAGGCCGTGACGGCAAGACGGCCGCCAACTGGGTGATCAACGATCTGCTCGGCGCCCTGAACCGGACCGGCAAGGATATCGAGCAGACGCCGGTTTCGCCGGCCCAGCTCGGCGCCATCATCGATCTCATCAAGGCGGGAACCATATCCGGCAAGATCGCCAAGGATCTCTTCGAGATCGTGCTCACCGAGGGCGGCGATCCCGCCGAGATCGTCGAGGCGCGCGGCATGAAGCAGGTGACGGATACCGGCGCGATCGAAAAGGCCGTGGACGAGATCATCGCCGCCAATCCCGATCAGGTCGAAAAGGTCAAGGCGAAGCCGACCATGGCAGCATGGTTCGTCGGCCAGGTGATGAAGGCGACCGGCGGCAAGGCCAATCCGCAGGCTGTCCAGGCCCTCGTCAAGGCGAAGCTCGGCATCGAGGAATAAGCGGTGTATTTCGTCCGCACTGCCGGTGAGCGCGACCTGGAGAAGGTGCGCGCCCTCCTGGCGGAGAGCTTTCACGCCACCTATGACGGCCTTCATGGCGCAGCCAGGGTGGGGGATCTGATCGCCCATCTCTTTTCGCCGGCGGCGCTGAAGGCGCGCCTCGTGCGAAAGGATGCCGAATTCCTAGTCGCCGACGACGGCCGCAATATCGGCGGCATGGGTTATGCGGCAATGTCGCAGGCACTGACGAAGACGGTCATCCTGCATCTCCTCTACGTCAGGCCGGCGCTGCAGCGCCAAGGCATCGGCCGCGATATCTTTGCCGAGCTCGAAACCTGCTTCCCGGATGCGGAGATCATGCGTCTCGAAGTCGAACCGCAGAATGCGGCGGCGATCGCCTTCTATCTCTCGCACGGCTTCACCGAAGTCGGCCGCAACGAGAATAGCGGAGCCGGGCAATCCGGCATTCCGGCGCTGATCTTTGAAAAGCCGCTCGAAGGGCATTGAGGCCGTGGTGGTCGAGTTGCCCAACATTCTCATTCGCAAGGCAAGCAGGGAAGATCTGCCGGCGCTTGTGGCAATGTTTGCCGCCGATGCGCTTGGCGGTCATGGCGATACCACGGAAGCTGAAGCCTTCCCGGATTATCTCAGGGCCTTCGCTGTCATCGAGGCTTCGCGCGACCAGACACTTTACGTCGCAGAGCGCGGCGGCGAGGTGGTCGGCACGTTCCAGACGATGGTGACCACGTCGCTCACTGGCCGTGGCTCCTCGGCGATGATCATCGAGGCGGTGCAGACGCGTGCCGATATGCGCGGGCAGGGGGTCGGTGCCGCGATGATCGAGTTCGCCAATGCCGAGGCAAAAGGCCGCGGTATCAGGCGGGTAGCCCTAACCTCGAATGCGGTGCGTAGGGATGCCCATCGTTTCTATGAAAGGCTGGGCTTCAAGCCCTCGCATCTGGGCTTTAAGATGGCTTTGAAATGACCCGTGGCTGTCGTGGAATCGCTGGACAATTCGGCTTGGCGACGGCATAAGCGAGGAAACGAATTCTGGATTGGCTCGCATCTGGCGGGCACAAGGAAAAGACATGTGGAATCTTCTGGTTCAGACCTTTACCTGGTGGAACGGTCAGACGATGGGCACGCGTTTTGCGACCTGGCGTTTTGGCAAGCGCGTCGGCGAGGATGAATTCGGCAACGTCTATTACGAAGGCGGCATGTCTTCCTACGGTCTGCCGAAGCGCTGGGTGATCTACAAGGGTTATGCCGAAGCCTCCGCCATTCCGCCGGGTTGGCATGGCTGGATGCATCATCGCACCGATGTTCCTCCGTCCAAGGAGAGCTACGTCGCCAAGGAATGGCAAAAGCCGCACCGTCCCAACCATACCGGTTCACCGCAGGCCTATCGTCCGCCGGGCTCCATCGCCGTTCCGGGCGAGCGTCCACGCGTCACCGGCGATTACGACGCCTGGACGCCGGGCAACTGAGACGGCCCGACCGGGGCGATCCCAAGACCCGGCTTTTGGCCACAATTGACCTTTACCCGCAGGTTGGCCGCGCTTGACCGCGGCCGTGAACTGAAAATGTCTGGAGACGGGTACACATGAAGCTCTTCACGCGGAACAAGGTCCTGCGTGCCGCCGGATCGCTGCTGGCGCTCTCGGCCCTGCTTCCGCCAGTTGCGGCAAATGCCGCACGCATCGAAAATCCGGTTGCCGTCTTCTCCGGCCTCGACAAGATCACCGGCCGCATCACGACGTTCGACGTCTATGTCAATGAGACGGTACAGTTCGGCGCACTGCAGGTGACGCCGAAGGCCTGTTATTCGCGCGACCAGTCGGAAGCGCAGAAGATCGACGGTTTCGTCGAGGTTGACGAGATCACCCTCGACCGCAAGATCCGCCGCATCTTCACTGGTTGGATGTTCGCCGCCAGCCCCGGCCTCAACGCCGTCGAGCACCCGATCTACGACGTCTGGCTGAAAGACTGCAAGACAACCTCGGACGTCCCGGCTCCCGATGGCACCAAGGCGACAGCCCGCTAACACCTCTCATCACGCCTTACAGCGTTGAATTACGCAGTAGCCTGGTGAGCCTATGCAGTGGGTGTCTTGTTCCTGCTGAAAAGACCCTTGGCAAAGCGAAGCGCAGCGGCGAACACGATGAAGACGAGGACGCCGGCCTTCTTGAAGAAGGCGAGGGCGAATGCCAGCAATCCCACCTTGGCGGCAATCTTGGCGCCCGCGCCCGCAGCAATCATTCCCGCCATCCCATAGGCCGCGATCTTGTCGCCTTCGACGTAGTCGGTATAGGCCATCCCCTTGTCGAACTGCACGAGCTTGGTGACGGACGGAATGACGCCCTCGATCTCCCTCAATTGAGCGAGGCCGGCGACGAAGTCGAATTGGAATACACCCTGGCGGCCGAGCACGCGCACGGAATAGTTCAGCGTGTGCTGCGCCTGCCTGTCGTCGCCGAACACCAGATCACGCGCCCAGTGCATGGCATGCGCCGAGGTGTCGTAGTGCGGCGTGGAAGCCCAGCCGACAAGCGTGATCTTCTGAAAACCCTGCTTTTCGCGTTCGACGTTGTTTTCCCTGATGGAATCTTTGATGTTTTGCAGCAATTCGTCGTAATTCGTCGTGGCGGCGTCGACATCCGAGACATAGCCGTCGGCGCTGTATTCCACAATGGAGCCCCAGGCCTCGACATCGGTCGGTGCGTATTTCGCCGGGAAGATCATTCCCATCGTTCCCTCCGCCGCCGCCGGAGGATTTCCCCAGATATCGACGAGCACCGTCTTCGTGTCGGCAGGGCTGAGATAGTAGAAGTCGGCGGGCACGTTTAGCGTTGCCTTCGCTTCAGGCAGCTTGATCACGCCCTGCTGGAAATCAAGCTTCTCCAGCAACGGCTTTTCCGCGTCGGAAAAATCGGTCCTGCTGGGGAACATGTCCTGGTATGGGCGTGCGCCGGCTTGACCGGTAAACAAGGTCAAAAGGATCGCGGCTGCAAAATATCGTTTCAAAATTCTATCCCCCGTTGTATTTTTCGAACCTAGCCAAATCGGCTGAAAAATCAACGCATGGACGAATTGATCGCGCTTAAAACTTAAGGTGCGGCGACTCCATCGCCGCAGAAAGCATCAGGGCATAGTCGGCCTTCGGAACGTCGATCGCTCCGAACGTCTTCAGGTGCTCGGTGGTGAACTGCGTGTCGAGCAGCGTGAAGCCCCTTTCCCGCAGTCGGTCGACGAGTTGCACGAGGCAGATCTTCGAGGCATCCGTCCGGCGCGAAAACATGCTTTCGCCGAAGAAGGCCGAGCCGAGCGAGACGCCGTAGAGGCCGCCGACCAGTTCATCGCCCTCCCAAGCTTCGACCGTATGGGCATGGCCCATGTCGAAGAGCGTCGAGTAAAGTGATCTGATCGTCTTGTTGATCCAGGTGCTGGGGCGCCCGGATGTCTCCTCCGCACAGGCAGCGATCACCTCATCGAACGCGTGATCGAAACGGATCTCGAAGGGTTTCTTGCGCACCGCCTTGGCAAGGCTTTTCGACACGTGGAAATGGTCGAGCGGCAGCACGCCGCGCAATTCCGGCTCGACCCAGAAGATCTCCGGGTCGTCGGCGGATTCGGCCATCGGGAAGAGGCCGATGGAATAGGCGCGCAGGAGAATGTCAGGGGTGATGCCTGGTGACTTCCTGCGCGATCCTGCCATTCCTGTCCTATGCCGCCGGGTTGTTGGCGAGGTAGTGTTCCAGCCAGTGGATGTCGTAGTCGCCGTTGGCGATATCCTGGTTCGAGACGAGATCCTGGAACAGCGGCAGCGTCGTATTGATGCCGTCGACGACAAATTCGTCAAGCGCCCGGCGCAGGCGCATCATGCATTCGACGCGGGTACGGCCGTGCACGATCAGCTTGCCGATGAGGCTGTCGTAATAAGGGGGGATCTTGTAGCCCTGATAGGCACCGGAATCGATGCGCACGCCAAGGCCGCCCGGCGCGTGGAAATGCGTGATCGTGCCGGGTGAGGGCACGAAGGTGCGCGGGTGCTCGGCATTGATGCGGCACTCGATGGCGTGCCCGGAAAAATGCACTTCGTCCTGAGTCACCGAGAGACCGCCGCCGGAAGCGACGCGGATCTGCTCATGCACTAGGTCGATGCCGGTAATCGCTTCGGTTATCGGATGCTCCACCTGCAGGCGGGTGTTCATTTCGATGAAGTAGAACTCGCCATTCTCATAGAGGAATTCGATCGTGCCGGCACCGCGATATTTCAGCTTCTTCATGGCGTCGGCGCAGATCTGGCCGATCTTCATGCGCTGCTCGACGTTGAGCGCCGGCGAATTCGCCTCTTCCCAGACCTTTTGATGGCGGCGCTGCAGCGAGCAGTCGCGCTCGCCGAGATGGATGGCATTGCCTTCGCCGTCGCCGAACACCTGGATTTCGATGTGGCGCGGTTTGCCAAGATATTTTTCCATATAGACGGCATCATTGCCGAAGGCGGCTGCCGCTTCCGTGCGCGCCGTCGACCAGGCCTCGATCACGTCGGCCTCGCTCTTGGCGACTTTCATGCCGCGTCCGCCGCCGCCGGCGGTTGCCTTGATCAGCACGGGATAGCCGATTTCGGCCGCTGTCTTCAGCGCATCCTCTTCGGTCTTCACTTCGCCGTCCGAGCCCGGAACGACGGGAATGCCGAGTTCCAGCGCCGTCGTCTTGGCGGTGATCTTATCGCCCATGATGCGGATATGGTCCGCCGTCGGCCCGATAAAGGTGATGCCGTGGGCTTCGAGGATATCGGCGAACTTGGCATTCTCCGACAGAAAGCCGTAGCCCGGATGCACGGCGTCAGCGCCGGTGATCTCGCAGGCGGCGACGATCTGGTGGATGTTGAGATAGCTCTCGCGCGAGGAGGGCGGGCCGATGCAGACACTTTCGTCGGCAAGGCGCACATGCATGGCATCGGCGTCGGCGGTGGAATGAACCACGACGCAGGCGATGCCGAGTTCCTTGCAGGCCCGGAGCACGCGAAGGGCGATTTCCCCGCGATTGGCGATGAGGATTTTCGAAATCATGGGCATGGGCCTATTCGATGACGACGAGGGCTTGGCCGTATTCGACGGGATGCCCGTCATCGACGAGGATCTCGGTCACCTTGCCTGACTTGGGCGAGGGGATCTGGTTCATCGTCTTCATCGCTTCGATGATGAGGAGCGTCTGGCCTTCCTTGACGGTCGCGCCGACTTCGATGAAGGCACGCGCGCCCGGAGCCGGCGCCATGTAGACGGTGCCCACCATCGGTGCATTGACGACATTGGCCGGGTTGCGGCCGGGAGCTGCCGCCGGGGCGGCAGCGACTGCCGCAGCGGCGGCTGCAGGCGCGGCATAACCAGGTGCTGCGATCGGCGCCTGAACATATTGCGGCGTGCCGGCGCGCGAAACCCGGATACGCAGGTCGTCCTGCTCGACCTCGATCTCCGTCAGATCCGTTTCGTTGAGAATATTGGCGAGATCGCGGATCAGTGCCTGGTCGATACCCGATTTCTTTTCAGCCATGGTGTTGCCCTGTCTTCTTCTTATGCCGTGATGTTCTTCAGCGCGTGGAGCGCCAGGATGTAGCTGTGAGGCCCGAAGCCACAGATCACGCCTTTGCATGCCGGCGCGATCATCGACTTGTGGCGGAATTCTTCCCGTGCATGCACGTTGGATATGTGGAGCTCGACGACGGGAACTGATATAGCGCGGATCGCATCATGCAGCGCGACCGATGTATGCGTATAGGCGCCTGCATTGATGGCGACGCCGACGGCCTTATCGTCGGCCTCATGGAACCAGTCGACGAGCGTGCCTTCGTGGTTGCTCTGGCGGAAGTCGATATCGAGGCCGAGTTCGCGGCCTGCGGCCTTGCAGTCTGCCTCGATGTCCTTGAGCGTCTTGCCGCCATAAATGCCGGGCTCTCGTTTACCCAGCATGTTCAGGTTGGGGCCGTTCAGGACAAAAATCGTTTGCGTCATCGAATGTTCCGTAAAATGTACGACGGCAACCTATAGACTCCGCGAAGGCTGAATGAAAGCCCTTACGGATTGGCCAGCAGGAATCGCGCCACATTTGTCCACATGGTTGAAACGCTTCGATTTTGGCGATTTGACGGGCGGCCGGGAGCTCAAGCATGTCGCGCAAAAGTGTGCAGCGGTTTTGCGACAACGACATGCGCAAACATAAATATCTAAAGCGCGAGGGGCGCAAACTGAAAGTTTGCGACGCGCTTTGGTTTGCTCAGCAGGCGGTCTTGCCGCAGCTGCGCATGTTCTTGACCTTGGCTTCGAGATCGTCGAGCCCGACGGCGCCCGGCACCAATTCATTGCCGATCACATAGGATGGTGTGCCGCTGATGCCGAGACTGGAGGCGAGCTGGTAGGTCGCCTGGACGATTCCGTCATTCGGGCTCTTTGCCATCTCGGCGCGGATCTTGTCCTCGCTGACGCCGAGCGAAGTAGCGACAGCGATCGCTGTTTCGTCGGAGGCGCGGCCTTCGGTGCCGAGAAGGGCGACGTGGAAATCGGCATATTTCTCCGGCGCCAGCTTGCGGAAGGCGTCGGCCACCTTGTGGGCGGCGACCGAATCAGGCCCGAGGATCGGGAATTCCTTGAGGACGAAACGGACGTTCTTGTCCTTTTTCAGCATGGCCTGCATGTCGGGAAGCGCATGACGGCAGTAGCTGCAATTGTAATCGAAGAATTCGACGACAGTGACATCGCCCTTGGGATTGCCGAGCGTGACGTCGTCCTTCGACTCGAAGATGTCGGTGGTGTTTTCTTCGATCGCCATATTGGCCTTCACCAGGCGCTGGGCTTCCTGCTTCTTCTGCAGCGCATCCTGGACTTCCAGCATGATCTCGGGATTCTCGATCAGGTATTGCTTGATGAATTCGCCGAACTCCTTCTTCTGCTGGTCGTCGAGCGCTGCCGCCGGAAGCGGAAGGGCGATCGATGCGGCCAGCGCCAGTGCGGTGAAGGTTTTCGAGAAGAAGGCCATGATATCCTCGTCATCGGCAATGTGGTCGTCTTGGTCAAGAAGACCGTCGCCGGGTTATGGACTTGAATGCGTCGCGTCAAGGTACGGTGCGTTCGGTTCTGCTCAAACAGGAATTTTCACCCTCGCGCGACCCTCGCGGGATTGTGATGAGCCGATTAATGCGGCAATTGTCTGGCCGTCATTGAAGAAGCTGAGCGAGAAACGATCTTGTTTTCCATATCCAAACGCAGCGAAGTCGAGCCTTTTCACGCCATGGACGTCTTGGCGGAGGCGACGAAGCGGCGTGCGGCCGGCCATCCCGTGATCTCGATGGCGGTCGGTCAGCCCTCGCATCCAGCACCTCAAGCGGCACTCGAAGCGGCGCGCGCAGCCCTTACCGAAGGCCGGATCGGTTATACCGATGCACTGGGAACGGCGCGGCTGAAATCGGCGCTCGCCTGGCACTACAAGGATCGCCACGGCCTGGAGATCGATCCCACGCGCATCGCCATCACCACCGGCTCCTCGGCAGGTTTCAATCTCGCCTTCCTGTCACTCTTCGATGCCGGCGATGCGGTGGCGATCGCAAGACCTGGTTATCCCGCCTATCGCAATATTCTCGGCGCGCTGGGCCTGAAGGTTCTCGAAGTGCCGGTAACGGCCGAGACCCAGTTCACCCTGACGCCGCAAAGCCTCGAGGCCGCACAGAAGGAAAGCGGCATGACGCTGAAGGGCGTGCTGCTCGCAAGCCCCGCCAACCCGACCGGCACCGTGACCGGCCGCGATGGGCTGCAGGCGCTTGCAGATTATTGCGCGGCCCATTCCATCGCCTTCATCTCCGATGAAATCTATCACGGGCTGACCTTCGCCGGCGAGGCGGCGAGCGCGCTGGAATTGACCGACGAGGCGATCGTCATCAACTCCTTCTCCAAATATTATTGCATGACCGGCTGGCGAATCGGCTGGATGGTGCTGCCGGAACGCCTGGTGCGGCCGATCGAGCGGGTGGCGCAGAGCCTCTACATCTCCCCGCCTGAGCTCTCCCAGATCGCCGCCACGGCCGCTCTGAGCGCTGGCGCGGAGCTCGATCGTTATAAGGCGAGCTATGCCACCAACCGCGACTTGCTGATGCGGCGACTGCCGCAGATCGGGTTTTCGATCGCGTCGCCGATGGACGGCGCCTTCTACGCCTATCTCGACGTCACCCGCTTCACCAATGACAGCATGGGCTTTGCCAAACGCATGCTCGCGGAAATCGACGTCGCCGCGACGCCCGGTCTGGATTTCGATCCGCTGGAGGGAAATCGAACGCTGCGTCTGTCCTATGCGGGCTCGCAAGCGGAAATCGCCGAGGCGGTGGAGCGAATCGCAGCCTGGTTGAAGTAGCGTCCGCTGCCCGGCAAGCGGCAGTGCGCTCTCCAATCCTCAACTGCGTCGCGAAAACAACGAAGCAAAGGTCGAAGACGGTTTGTTGTTCAGCCGAGGAACCACCACGAGCTGCTTGATGTCGCCGCGCTTGTAGGCGGCGAGGAAACGACGGTAGTCCTTGAAGGAGACACAGCCGTTGGAATCGCCGTTCTTGCCGAGCATGTAGGTGTGAGCCAGCAGGCCGACACGATCATAGATGGCGTCCGAACCCTCGACTGGCGTCAGCCGCAGCGCCTCGACGCCATGGAAAAGGCTCTCGCGCATGGTCAGGACATAGGTGTGCGGCGGCGTCGGTCCGCGCATCTTCTTGTTCACGAAACGCGGGTTGTCACGCATCTTGCCGAGCCCGGAGTGGGCCTCGAGCCGCTCGCCGTTCGGCAGATAGACGGTGCTGTTTTCGATATCGTAGATCGCCACGCCTGCGCGCAGCTTCGGCGAGAAGACCGGCTTGTCGTAGCGCGGCACTGCGTCGTCCTCGTCATCCTCGATCGGCGAGTTCGGCTGGGCATAGGCAAGCGCTGGCTCACCAGAACGCTGCGAGCCCTTGGAGGCCAGTGCCGGTTTGCCGATGAGGCCATCAGGACGTGCCATCGGCAGCGGCACGGAACCTTCGTCCGGCGCCAGCACGAGATCGAAGGGTGGCGCGTCGTCTGCGGCGGCAACGACCACCGGTGCAGGTTCCGATGCGGGAATGGAGGCCGTTCTGAGAGGTGTGGTTGGCTCGACCGGAGCCGGCGCGATTTGCCGGGATCCGGCATCGGCAAGCGCAAGCAGGGCCGGGAGTTCAACTGCGGCGACGGCCTCCTTCGAGGGAACGATGATCCGGTCGCCGTCGTCTTCTTCCGTCTCTGCCGAGGCGAGTTCGACCGGCGGCGGCGCGATCACATCGTCCTTGCGGAATTTGACGCTATCGGAAATCGCGGCCACGACCGGCTGCTCGACAGCCATGGTGAGCCGATTGTTTTTGGCGAGAGCCGCGAGCGCCGTTGCAGCGGCGGCGGTCTTTTCGGCATGGGATTGAATGAGGCTCGCCGTCAGCGGTACCTTCGGCTTCGCATCGAAGGCAGCCAGCCGATCGGCCTTGCCGACATGGATCAGCCGCTCATGGTGCGGTGACGGAGCCACCTTCGGCGCAGTGCCGACCTGTGCCAGGCGATCGGACGGAGAATAGGGAGCGGCTATCGAGTGCATCGTCGCGAAGGTCGCGATCAGCCATGTGGAGGTCAGAAATCCGGCGCCGACAACACCGTAAAGGAAACCGCGAGATCTGCGCCAACGGAAAGCAGATCCGCCAAGAAGGGTGACGTCATCGAACGTCCCGACCGCACACGCCATACTACACTCGTCTTTCAAACTCGCTACGCAGGCCGGCGGCACTGACTGACTTAACTTCGCCGGGGCCGGTACAGGCGCAAATGGGCCGAATTTAGACCACCCACGACGTCCGACTGTCTCGCAAGGATGACGAACTATGGTTTCTAATTTGTTTACGCGGCGTTGCAGTTTTTCACGGCGTCTCAAAAAGAGATGCGTTGGGCGTCTCAGGCGCGCTCCATCACATAACTTCCAGGCGCTTCCTCGATCGCGTTCAACGCATCGCCGCCGGGTTTGCGGGCAGGCACGCGTCTGCCGTCATGCGTCTCGATCCAGGCCTGCCAATGCGGCCACCATGACCCCGGGGTCTCCGTCGCCTGGTCGAGCCAAGTCTCGTAGTCTCCCTTGGCGGGGCCGCCCGTCCAGAATTGATACTTCTTCCTGTCGGGCGGATTGACGACGCCGGCGATATGTCCCGAGCCGGTCACGACAAATTCCACCTTGCCGCCGAAGAACCGGCTGCCGAGGAAGACGGACTTGGCAGGTGCGATGTGATCCTCGCGGGTGGCGAGATTATAGATCGGGATCTTCACGTCCTTCAGCGACACGGGCTTGCCATCGAGGATCATCTCGTTCTGCGTCAGCGCATTGTTGAGATAGCAATTGCGCAGATAGAAGGCATGGTTTGCCGCCGCCATGCGGGTCGAATCGGCGTTCCAGAACAAGAGGTCGAAGGGCAGGGGATCCTGGCCCTTGAGGTAGTTGTTGACGAAGTAAGGCCAGATCAGTTCCGAAGCGCGCAGCATGTTGAAGGCCATCGACATCTTCGTGCCGTCGAGATAGCCGGCCGCCTGCATATGCTCTTCGAGCGATTCAAGCTGCTCCTCGTCGACAAAGACCTTGAGGTCGCCGGCATGGGTGAAATCGACCTGGGTGGTGAAGAGTGTCGCGGTCTTGATGCGCTTGTTCTTCTCCTTGGCATGCAGCGCCAGTGTCGCTGCCAGCAGCGTGCCGCCGACGCAGTAGCCGACGGCGTTGACGTCCTTCTCGCCGGTCGCCTTCTCGATTGTATCAAGCGCGAAATCGATGCCCTCGCGGGCATAGGCCGTCCAGTCCTTCTCGGCGTGGCGCGCATCCGGGTTGACCCAGGAAATGACGAAAACCGTCTGACCCTGGTCAACGCACCATTTGATGAAGGATTTTTGCGGGTTGAGGTCCAGAATATAGAACTTGTTGATCCAGGGCGGGCAGATCAGCAGCGGTCGCTTCAGCACAGTTTCGGTCGAAGCCTCGTACTGGATGATCTGGCAGATGTCGTTCTGGGCGATCACCTTGCCTGGCGTCAGCGCCATATCGCGGCCGACGGCGAATTTCGTCATGTCGGTCTGGCGAAGACGAAGGTCGCCATGTCCGGCAGCGATATCCTCGGCCAGCATCTTCATCCCGCGCACCAGATTGGCGCCGCTGGTCGCGATCGTCTCGCGGTAGAGCTGCGGATTGGTGGCGATGAAGTTGGTCGGCGAAAGCGCTGCCGTGATCTGCTTCACGTAGAAGCCGGCCTTGTGCTTGGTGTGCTCGTCGAGGCCATCGGTCTCCGAGACCATCTTTTCCACCCAGTCGGTGGTGACGAAATAGACCTGGCGGAGAAAATCGAAGAACGGATTCTTCTGCCAGTCCTCGTCCGAGAAGCGCTTGTCCTTGCGGGTGTCCGGCTCGGGAGGCGTGGGATCGCCCTGCATTCGTTGCATCGAGCGCATCCAGATGCCGAAGAACGAGGACATCAGCTGTGTCTGTGCCTCGAAGGTGCGGCGCGGATCGGAAATCCAGTATTCGGTAACCTTGGAAAGCGTCTTGACCATGTCGGTCATCGGATCGACGGTGCTTTCGGTGATCTCGCCGCGTTCGCGCGGCGCAAGCCAGGCAGACGCTGCTTGTCCGAGATTTTCGAGCGCCCGGGCGAAATTCATCGCCATGGCCTCAGGATCCTTCAACAGATAGGGATCGAGATCGGTCGCGTCGAAGCCGGCCTTGCCGCCATTCTCCTGCTTGCTGTCGGTCACCATTTCCTCCGGCGGCAGCACCACTCTTTTTATCCGTTCGTTGTACATCGTGATTGAACGAGAAAACAAGTTCCACCCGCATCGGCTCATGCTATTGCTTTGTGGCTGCGACAAATTTAACAGTCGAAGCAGTCAGAACTGGATTTTGAGGCATGACGAAGAACGGCATTCGGCGCATCGCAACCTTCAACCGCACCGCACTGATCTGCGCCGCGGCGGCGATGGCCCTTGCCGGATGCAATCTGACGGCGGAACAAAAGGCCGCTGCCGCTGCCAAGCGAGCGGCGCCGACCGCCGTCGTCATGCCGGCCACCAAGGGCGAGGCGGTCGAAGGCGGCCTTGCGAAGTCACCGGACGGCTATCCGAATTTCGGCGCGCCGCTGACGGCCGCCAACGTCCAGATGAGCGACGAGCAGGCTGCCGAACTGCAGCATCAGCTGACGGCACTTGCTGCTCGGCGCAAGGCCGGCACAATCTCGGAGGCCGAATATCAGACCAAGGTCGCTGAAATGCGGCGTCTCGCCGCCGAGCACGGCACTGATACGCTCTCCGAAATCTCCAAATAGACCTTGCCTTTCAGGCAATTTGGACGCAAAGCCTTCCGAATGGATCGGAAGATATAATTTTCCCGATAAAGCGCGTTACGCGGCCTCTCCGTCAAAGATTTGCCGCGTCGCTTGGGTCTGATGAATACGGCGTTGCGATTCTGAAGTTCGTGTCGCAGCCGCCGGGAGACGGAACGAACTTCGACAGCGGCCCGAAATGCCGCCTTTCCATGGGGAATGAAATGGAAGAGTTTCACAAAGTCCGGCGTTTGCCGCCTTATGTTTTCGAACAGGTCAACCGTTTGAAAGCAAGCGCGCGAGCGGGCGGCGCCGATATCATCGATCTCGGCATGGGAAACCCCGACCTTCCCACTCCCCAGTCGATCGTCGACAAGCTGTGCGAGGTCGTGCAGGATCCGCGCACGCACCGTTATTCCTCTTCCAAGGGCATTCCGGGCCTGCGCCGCGCCCAGGCCGCTTATTATGCCCGCCGTTTCGGCGTCAAGCTCAACCCGGATACGCAGGTGGTCGCCACCTTGGGCTCCAAGGAAGGCTTCGCCAACATGGCGCAGGCAATCACCGCGCCTGGCGACGTGATCCTCTGCCCGAACCCCACCTATCCGATCCACGCCTTCGGCTTCCTGATGGCGGGCGGCGTGATCCGTTCGATGTCGGTGGAGCCGGATGCGAGCTTCTTCGAGCCGCTCGAACGCGCGGTCCGGCATTCGATTCCGAAGCCCTTAGCGTTGATCCTCAACTACCCCTCGAACCCGACAGCCTTTGTCGCGACGCTCGATTTCTACAAAGACGTCATCGCCTTTGCGAAAAAGCATGACATCATCGTGCTCTCCGACCTTGCCTATTCGGAAATTTACTTCGACGGCGCTCCGCCGCCGTCGGTTCTCGAAGTGCCGGGCGCAATGGACGTGACTGTCGAGTTCACCTCGATGTCGAAGACCTTCTCCATGCCCGGCTGGCGCATGGGCTTTGCTGTCGGCAACGAGCGGCTGATCGCGGCGCTCACCCGCGTCAAGTCCTATCTCGACTACGGCGCCTTCACGCCGATCCAGGTGGCGGCGACGCACGCACTGAACGGCGACGGCTCCGACATTGCGGAAGTCCGCAACGTCTATAAGCGCCGTCGCGACGTCATGGTCGAAAGCTTCGGCAAGGCCGGGTTCGACGTGCCGCCGCCGGCTGCCACCATGTTTGCCTGGGCGAAGATCCCCGAAAAGTTCCGTCACCTCGGTTCGCTGGAATTCTCCAAGCTGCTGGTCGAGAAGGCCGACGTCGCCGTTGCCCCGGGCATCGGCTTCGGCGAAATGGGCGACGACTACGTTCGTCTGGCACTTGTGGAGAACGAACACCGTATCCGCCAGGCAGCGCGCAACATCAAGAAGTTCATGTCGACGGCTGACGAGACAATGCACAACGTCATCTCACTGAACGCACACCGCTAATCCAACCGTTGGGCAGCCGCGTCATGCGGCTGCCGCCACACAGACATTTCAGGATCGATCCATGGCAGATGCCCTCAAAATCGGCATTGCGGGCTTGGGCACCGTTGGCGCCTCGCTTGTCCGCATCATTCAGCAGAAAAGCAACGAGCTTGCCGTCACCTGCGGACGTCCGATCACCATCACGGCGGTCTCCGCGCGTGACAAGGCGAGGGACCGCGGCATCGATCTTTCCACTGTTACCTGGTTCGACCGGCCGGAAGAGCTTGCCGAAAAGGGCGATATCGACGTCTTCGTCGAGCTGATGGGCGGCGCCGAAGGAGCTGCCAACATCTCTGTACGCGCCGCACTCCAACGTGGTCTCCATGTGGTGACAGCCAACAAGGCGCTGCTTGCCTATCACGGCGTCGAGCTTGCGACGATCGCCGAGGAGAAGGGGTCGCTGCTGAACTTCGAGGCGGCGGTCGCCGGCGGCATCCCGGTCATCAAGGCGCTGCGTGAATCGCTGACGGGCAATTCCGTCTCGCGCATCTATGGCATCATGAACGGCACCTGCAATTACATCCTGACCAAGATGGAGAAGGAGGGACTTTCCTTCGCCGAATGCCTCAAGGAAGCGCAGCGGCTGGGTTATGCCGAGGCTGATCCGGCCTTCGATATCGAGGGCAATGACACGGCCCATAAGCTTTCCATCCTGACGACGCTCGCCTTCGGCAATCAGATCGCAGCCGACGACATCTATCTCGAAGGCATCACCAACATTTCGATCGAGGATATCCACGCCGCTGCCGAGCTCGGTTATCGCATCAAGCTGCTGGGCGTTGCCCAGCGCACCGATACCGGCATCGAGCAGCGCGTCCATCCCACCATGGTGCCGGTCGATTCGGTCATCGCCCAGGTCGACGGCGTCACCAATGCAGTGGCGATCGAATCCGACGTGCTCGGCGAACTGCTGATGGTCGGCCCCGGCGCCGGCGGCAATGCCACGGCCTCGTCGGTGCTCGGCGATATCGCCGATATCGCCAAGAGCCAGCCGGGTGCCCAGCGCGTGCCGGTGCTCGGCCATCCCGCAACCACGCTGGAGCCCTACCGCAAGGCGCAGATGCAGAGCCACGAGGGCGGCTATTTCATCCGCCTGACCGTGCTCGACCGCACCGGTGTCTTTGCCAGCGTCGCAACCCGCATGGCGGAAAACAACATCTCGCTGGAATCGATCGTTCAGCGCTCCAAACAGCATCTGGCGCCATCGCACCACCAGACGATCATTCTCGTCACCCACGCAACGATGGAAGAATCGGTGCGCAGGGCGGTCGCCTCGATCAAGTCGGAAGGTTATCTCTTCGGCGAGCCGCAGGTCATTCGCATCGAACGGCCGAAAGAGGAAGGCTGAGCCTTTTTCCCGTCCCGGAGGACCGTTGAGCCGCCCTGTCTCTGCAGGGCGGTTTTTCTGTTATTTGTTCAACCTTCCCTAACGGAAGTCTATATTAACAGATACCGAAATATTGATATAACTAAACCTAAGATGGTGAGTCGTCTGGGTGGAGAATTTCATGAGCAAGGACAGCCACGCCGGAAAAGGGTATGGCTACCCGAGCGACGTGCCGCCGAACCATCCTGATAAGCCTGAGGAAATCCCCAAGCCGGCCTACCGTGAAATTCCTCAGGAGGTCTCTGATGAGGGTGATGGCGAAGAAAACACGGAGGGCCGCAACTGGGCCATTCTGCTGACGCTGTTTTCCGTCGTGCTGGTGCAACTGGCCGGCATCGCCCTGATTGTCTGGGCGCTATTCTAAAGCGCGTCGCGATCTTTCAGATTCGCTCTCTCTTTAGGGACTCTATTTTTACGCATGTCGTTACCGCAAAACCGCTGCGCACTTTTGCGCGACATGCTTTGGTAAAAATCCGTATCTGCAAATCCATCGCTATGTTATCTCCGCCGCTCCTGTAGAAAGAGCAGATGAAGTCAGCGGAGTGTGGCATGGCAGATCTCGTCGATCCAGTACAGCGCGCGTTTCTCGGTGTGGAGAAATCCGCGCTCGACAATCGCTGGGTGGCGCGGCTCGACCAGGCAGGGCAGAACCGCGCGCTGGCCATGTCGCAGCTCCATGGATTGCCGGATCTGATCGCCCGGGTGCTGGCCGGGCGCGGCGTGACGGTAGACGAGGCGATCGAATTCCTCGATCCGACGATCCGCAGCCTGATGCCCGATCCCCATAAGCTGACCGATTGCGAAAAGGCCGCGATCCGCCTGGTGAGTGCCATCGAGCGCGGCGAGAGCGTCGCGATCTTCGGCGACTACGATGTCGACGGCGCGGCCTCCTCGGCACTGATGTTCCGCTTTCTCAGCCATTTCGGCGTCAGGGCGAATATCTATATTCCCGATCGCGTCTTCGAAGGTTATGGCCCCAATCCGGCGGCGATCAATCAGTTGATCGACAATGGCGCCCAGCTGATCGTCACTGTCGATTGCGGCTCCACCAGTCACGAGGCGCTGGCCGCCGCTGCAGCGCGCAATATCGACGTCGTCGTCATCGATCACCACCAGGTGACACATGAGCTGCCGCCCTGTCATGCCCTCGTCAACCCGAACCGTGAGGACGATCTCTCGGGGCAGGGGCATCTCTGCGCGGCCGGCGTTGTCTTCATGGTGCTGGTCGCAACGCTGAGGCTGCTGCGCGCGGCCGGCAACAAGCGGATCCTGGCGATCGACCTGCTGCAATGGCTGGATATCGTGGCACTTGCGACGGTCTGCGATGTCGTGCCGCTGAAGGGCCTCAACCGCGCTTATGTGGTGAAGGGGCTGGTCGCCGCCCGGCACCAGAGCAATGCCGGGCTTGCCGCACTCTTCCGCAAGGCGGGGCTTGCGGGCCCGGTGACACCCTATCATTTCGGCTTCCTGATCGGCCCGCGCATCAATGCCGGCGGGCGGATCGGCGATGCAGCACTCGGAAGCCGCCTGCTGACGCTCGACGACGCCGGTGAGGCAGAGGTGATCGCGCAGCGCCTCGACGAGCTCAACCGCGAACGCCAGGCGATGGAGGCCGTTATGCTGCAGGAGGCGGAGGCCGAGGCGCTCGCCGAATATGGCGACGGCGAGGGCGCATCCGTCATCGTCACCGCCCATGAGAAATGGCATCCCGGCATCGTCGGCCTGATCGCGGCACGGCTGAAGGAGAAGTTCAAACGGCCCGCCTTCGCAATCGCCTTCGATCCCTCCGGCCGCGGCACCGGCTCGGGCCGCTCCATCAACGGCTTCGATATGGGCAGGATGGTGCGAGCTGCGGTCGACGAGGGGATACTCGTCAAGGGCGGCGGCCACGCCATGGCCGCCGGGCTGACGGTCGAGCGCGCTAATCTCGGCAGTCTGAGGACCTTCTTCACGGAGAAGGCCACAAAGACCGTGGCCAGCCTTGTCGCCAACGAGACACTGAACATCGACGGCGCGATCGGTGCAAGCGGCGCCACGCTCGAACTCATCGACCGCTTGGAGGCCGCTGGCCCCTATGGCTCCGGCCACGCTCAGCCGCTCTTTGCCGTGCCGGCGCATCGGGTGCGCGACGCGCGCCTGGTCGGCGAGAAACACGTGAAGGTGACGCTGGAGGCAATGGACGGATCGCGGCTCGATGGCATCGCCTTCCGCGCCGCCGATACGGCGCTCGGCAATCTTCTCATCAATTCACGCGGCGCCAGCCTTCATGTCGCGGGTTCGCTCAGTGCCGAGCATTATCAGGGTGCGCGCCGCATCCAACTGCGCGTCTGCGACGCAGCTCCGGCGCGATAATCTACCAGTCGGAAGAGAGTCTCGTCAGGTACAACCCGCGGTCATGACGCTCATCAGCATGGCCGCTTGCGATCGGCTCTCCATGGCCGCAAAGCCCTTCGCGGCGATGGAATCACGCTCGGCGGTATCTGCGATCAACTTGTGGCAGCGCTCGATCATCTTGTCATAGGGCTCGACCGCTAGGCCGCCGCTGAAGGGCTGGAGATCCGGGTCGCGGATATCGCCTTCGGTCAGCACGCAGACGCGATTGGCGAGCAGATAGGAAATGCGCACGATCTCGAAGACGCCGCTCGCATAATGATGAATGTTGATGACGATCTTGGAACGGGCAATCGCCGCGTCGCGTTCCGCGCCATAGATGTTGAAGAGATGCGCGACCTTAAGCCCGCCTTGCTCCAGCGTCTTCAGGATATGGTGGCGGCGTTCGTTCATCGAGCCGTAGAAGAGCACGTCGATATCTTTGACGGGGGCGTGTTTTATCTGGCTGAGGCAGCGGCTATAGCCGATTTCGAGCACGCCAGCATGATCAATGCCCTTGGCGGCGAGATTTTCCCGGTTGCGCGGGCTGTAGTCGAGAACCGGGAGCGACTTCAGGATCGAGGTGTAGCGCGAATTTATCCAGATGCTTTCTTCGGACACCTGCTCAAGATTGATGACGACGCTGTCCTTCGGCAGATGGCTGACGATTTCGGCGGGGAGAAGGTTGCCGCCGTAGATGATCGGCGCACGACCGGCGAACGCGGTCATGTCGCGGACGATCGGTGCCGAGCCGCCGAGTTCCTCGAAGGCGCCCCGGAGGCCGAGCGCGACTTCGTCGAAGGCGTGGCTGTGATTGTAGTTGGCGGGCGTCACGATCCAGATGCAATGACGGTCCTTGTGTGCCTGCCATCCGCCGGCAAAGGGCTGCAACGGGTTGCGGCGCTGCTGCTCGATCTTCGGCGCGGCTGATATAGCGGGCCTCTCCGTCCGTACCGGCTGCTGCGGCACGGGAGAGGCGCCTGAAGCCTGCGGAGCATAGGCGCGCATCAATTCGCGGCGGCCGATGAATTGGCCGCGCGGCATCCAGGCTGGCGGATCATCAGCGCCCCAGATCAGATGCGGCTGCTTGATGAGCGGCTGGCGGCCTTCCTGCCACGAGGTCAGGAGAGCCTGGTCACGGCTCTGCAGAAAGGCTTCCTTGGCGGCGAAGAGACCATGCAGCATACCGCCGAGGCGGACACCGAACTTCCATTCGAAATCGGCAACGGTCGGTACGAAGGCGGCGATCTTCATTCCGGAGGCGGCAGCCTGCTGCACATAGAGCCCGAGCAGACGCTCGATCACGAAGGGGCGCATCTTCGCGTTGGCATCGCGTGAATAGTGAGCCACACCGGCATAGGCGGTCCCCGCCGGAGAGCCGGCGAGCGCTTCTCTTTCCAGCGATTCGAGAATGCGTTCGCAAAAAGCGAAATAGCCGGACCAGAATTTCCGGTTGCCGCAAAAATAGTTGCAGAACATGAAGGCCGTCTTGTCCTGCGGCGGCGCGATCGGATGGCCGAGCTCCTGGATATGTAGGAAGATCGGGTCCATGCCGGGATGACCGCCAAGCAGCGAATGTTCCCAAACGTTGCTGTAGATCGCCGCGTGGCCGATCAGCGGATTGTAGAGATAGGCGTCCGCACCTTCCGCCCTGGCCTTTTCCGCCTCCGTGACGAAGGACTGGAAGCTCGTCACCGACTTCATCTCGAATTTGCTGGAGAGCAGCCCCCAGAACACGTCGTCGCCGAGGCCGATCGCCTCGTGATGCTGATGCAGGATGTGGAAGAGCTCATATTCGCGGGTCGTAGCCTGCGTATTGAACGAAATGTCGAGCGGCACGGCAGCCGCATCCAGCTGGCTGCGCTGCGAAGGATCGAGGTAGGGCTGATAGACAATGACGGATCCTGTGCTGGCAGCTTTCTCCGTGAGAAGTGCCAGATCAGGAAGACCCGACGGCAGAGCGGCAATGGGCTGATTGATCGTCAAGGAATCGTCCTTCGTGAATTGCCGCCGTCTCCATGATTCACGAAACGGCATTCGGGCTGGTTTGGGTGCCGACTATTGGACGTGAAGCTTGCGCCACACTGTTGGCAGGAATTTCGCTAGAACAGGATGTCGTCCGAAAACCGCTCACACTTTTCGGCATCATGTTCTGGTCAGCCTGGGAACAGGTTAGGCCGTGATGTTCGTACCAGGCCCATTCCGCGATAATGCCCAACCTCCTGGACGGCGTCATGAAAAACGAAAAGATCTATGTAACGAAGCCCAGCCTGCCGCCGCTCGAAGAATTCATTCCGTCGCTGGAAGCAATCTGGAACAATCGCGTCCTGACCAATGGCAGGCCAATCCACCAGCAGCA
>Ga0102590_1002389_pt1 | contig 22407 bp, 18 predicted proteins | sample AraplaMF_Col_mMF_FD_76859 | JGI IMG/M metagenome (GOLD analysis project Ga0102590, IMG submission 76859) | Arabidopsis root microbial communities from the University of North Carolina, USA - plate scrape MF_Col_mMF | ecosystem: Host-associated > Plants > Roots > Endosphere | place: USA... | reverse complement strand
GGCATAGCCCTGAGACCATCGATCTAGATCTTGATGAGAACGGGTGGGCAGATGTGGAGGAGCTTATATCTAAAGCTGCCCGGCACCAGACACCTTTTACAAAGGAGGAGCTGGAGGAGATTGTGACGGACAATGACAAACAGCGGTTTGCCTTTAATGACGACCATACAAAAATAAGGGCCAGCCAGGGGCACTCTGTTAACATTCAGCTGGACCTGGCCTCACAGCAGCCACCGGAGCTGCTTTATCATGGTACTGTGCAAAAATTCCTGTCAAATATACAGCAGGAAGGCCTGCAAAAAATGAGCCGGCAGCATGTGCACCTGAGCGAGGACAAAGCAACGGCGGAGAAAGTGGGCAGCCGACGCGGCGTTCCAGTTATATTGAATATCAGGAGCGGCCAGATGCACCAGGATGGAATTGCATTCTACCTATCTGAAAATGGAGTATGGCTAACCGATCACGTACCTGTAAAGTACATTGACTTTTAAACACCACTGCGATCTATGTCTGCAAGGAACTTTATCAAAGATGCTTTATTAGGCGTGGCCACCGGCGATGCGTTGGGCGTACCGGTGGAGTTCAGAACCAGAAGCGAGTTGAAGGAACAGCCTGTAAGCAGCATGCTGGAGTATGGCACACACAATCAACCAGCCGGCACCTGGTCGGACGATAGCTCATTGACCTTCTGCCTGGCAGAAATGTTATGCAAAGGTTACGATCTGAACGACCTGGCCAACCGTTTCATCAATTGGATGGAATATGGCTACTGGACGCCTCATGGTGAAGTATTTGATATCGGTATTGCTACTGCTGCAGCTATTCATGGACTGCAGATGGGAGACAGGCCCATAATGGCAGGTGGGAGAAACGAGGAAAGTAATGGCAATGGCTCATTAATGCGCATTCTTCCTTTGCTGTTCTATGTAAAGGACCTGCCTGTTCAGCAACGGTTTCGTCATGTGGAAGAGGTTTCTTCTGTTACTCATGGGCATATCCGTTCCATTACTGCCTGTTTTATTTATATTGAATTGGCCCTGGCTATTTTGCAGGGAATGGATAAACATGCTGCGTATAAGGAGATCTGTTCCAGCACCAAAGATTTCCTAACCAGGAATAATGTCCTTGATCCTGTAGAGCAGAAGATCTTTGGACACATCCTGGAAGGCAAGCTGTCTACTATGGAGGAAGCAGATATTCATTCCAGCGGTTACGTGATCCATACTTTAGAGACTGCTATATGGTGCCTGCTTACCACGAAAAGCTACAAAGAGGCCGTGCTGAAAGCGGTGAACCTGGGCAGCGACACAGATACGTCTGCCGCTGTAACCGGCGGACTGGCAGCGCTGCTGTATGGCTGGGAGACGATTCCTGCTGAATGGCTGAACATGCTTGTAAAAAGAAAAGACATTGAAGACCTGGTCAGAAGACTGGACGATAAACTATAGACTATGCGCACACTTAATCTCATCTATCCCGAAAGATCTGATATCCGTTTTAAAACTATGGTTTTCCCTGATGGGCAACCTCATATCAAGGTAGATATGGATAGCATGAAGGGACTGGACCGCCGTCAGCCACTAAGGATCCTTACCAGAATAGCTAATGCCAACGATCTGCTGTTGGCCTTGTTCATCAAGAACACATTGGATTACCTGGAGTTTGAACAGGTGGAACTGCATGTTTCTTATCTGCTGGCTGCGCGTATGGACAGGGTGATGCTGGATGGAGAGCCTTTCTCATTAAAGATAGTAGCAGGCATGCTGAACCAGGGCCAGTTTAAAAAGATAAAAATATTTGATCCGCATTCGGAGGTTAGTACGGCGCTGATAGACCGGTCTTATGCAGTACCTAATCACTGGTATGTAAAAGATGCGCTGGACCATTATTTTGATCATCATCCAGCTACGCAATACTGCCTGGTTTCGCCAGATGCGGGAGCCTTGAAGAAGATCCATAAGCTGGCGCAGTTCCTGGATGTGGACAATGTAGTGGAGTGCATGAAGGAACGGGATGTGAAAACAGGCGCCCTTACCAGCTTTAAAACAACGGCTGAGCAGCTTAAAGGGCAGACTTGCTTTATTGTGGATGATATTTGTGATGGTGGAGGTACGTTTGCGGGCACGGCAAAGATGCTGAAAGAGAAAGGAGCGGACAAGGTGAATCTGATTGTGAGCCATGGCATATTTAGTAAAGGAACGGTGATTGAAGCTGTGGACGAGGTGTATACGACGGATTCGTTTAGAATGGTGGAGGCGATAAAGAGTTTTGAAGTGGGGAGGTATTTTGATGTGATTGGGTGATATAAATTTTAACGAAATGACTATTAAAACAATAAATTATTCAGAGACACAGCAATTATGGCCGGATAGCGGTCAACATATTTTAGGGTACCAGAATGACAATACTATTGTAGTATACCAGGCGTATAAAAACAGCATCGCCAATTTTGCGGTAAAAAACCAGGTTCTTGGAGGAAGTGAGTTCAGTTATAACAGAATGTCGTGGATAAAACCTAATTTTCTATGGATGATGTATCGATGTGGCTGGGCAGAAAAGGAAAACCAGGAAAGGGTGATCGCTATATGGATCAATAAATCTGATTTTGAAACTATATTGGACCAGGCAGTGGTGTCTTCCTTCAATTCAAAATATTATGACAGTCAGGATCAATGGAAGCAGGAACTGGGTACGAAAAATGTGAGGTTGCAATGGGACCCGGATCATGATCCGTATGGCAATAAATTAACAAGGCGGGCGATACAACTGGGCCTTAAAGGCAACATGCTTGAGCAATTTGGCAAGGAACAAATCAGGCGGATAGAAGACGTTACAGATTTTGTGAAAGAGCAGAAGAGGTATGTAGATGCTGGCCACCTCGATAAATTGATGATTCCTGCGGAAAGTGTTTTCAAGCCCACAAACATTGCACTTGGCGCTAAAATAGGGATTGGGCAATAAGGTTAGTCCTTCTGTGTAAGCTCGATCTTCCTTCCATCCAGGTCTTCTATCACAGCGGTGTAGCCCCATTCTGTTCTGGCAGGAGGATTAACTATCCGAGCACCCTGAGATTGTAAGGTTTCGATTAAGTTATCAAGATTTTCGACTGTAAAGCCAAACCTTGTGGTGTAATCCGGTTGAGATACACCTTTGGGCAAAGGATAGATTTCTAACACAATGCTATCTCCGGTACTGGCATAGTGATAAGGGCCATTTCCATGTTTGTGGTAATCGAAGTGAAAGCCCAGGCTGGAATAAAAGGTGGCCTGTTCTTGTAGTTTATCTGTTTTGATAACGATCAGGTGGATTGATGACATAAAGGAAACTTAAATTTAATTTATTTTTCACAAAGTAAATAGTCTTGATTACTGTTAGCACATGGAAGCTCGTTTGTACAGTAAGGAAACACTTTTAGGTATTACACAACTAATCATCATAGATGAATCAATGGGTGTGATTGGCGGTAGGCTTGAACCAACAGCGGCTTATAAACCTGTCCAAGGTTACTTCCAACAAGCTGCGGGAAAGTATGACAAAACGATTGCAAGTATGGAGCTAAGCTTGCAGCTTATAACCGGGTGCTATGTCTATCCTATTGGAGGTTTCTCAATAACAGATATACCCGAGTTCCCTGACATTATAGATTTAGCTGCTGTAGGCGTAGACCGTCATCTTATAGAAGATTATTTTTTATCTCCTGTAAAGGATTATTTCCTGGAAGAACCTTGGTGTACTATAACGCCCGCCGAGAAATTAAACATGGAAAGAGAACTCGCCCTGGAGATTGGAGAAGGCCATGTATTTACATCGTACAACTATTGTGCTTACGCGAGGTCCTGCTATAGTGATGATGTATTGTTTGCAGTCCACCGGGCTGGCAGTGATCATGGGTTTGCTGTTGTGCATCTAAACTGGCAAGGGGGGCACAAAAAAAATTCTCATTGGCCTTTTACTACGTTTTACAACACCTTTGATGACTTCAAGTACTATGTAATGTATCCGGATAGAGAAGAATGGGAATCGTGACGGTTGAACAACCCACCTGACTTACCTTGCCTGGAAAAATGCCTTCACAAAGTTAAACCCGTTATTATAAAACAGGTCTTCTGTAAATTGCGCGACATCCAGCTGGCCGACCCATTGTTTGGAATCCTCCAGTCTTTCCAGGAAAATCTTAAAGTTTACATTGATGTAGTTTTTGAGCGCCCGCATTTCTTCTACATTAGAAACATTGGCAAAGGGGTTGATCAATCCATCAAAATCAGAACCGATGGTAATATGATGTTGTGCCTCCTGTAAAGAGATGCCCGCTGTTACGCATACCTGTAAGAAGTGTTTAAGGTGCTGGAGAATGTGATCGTAAAAGAACTCTTGTGGGTTTCCCTGCTCTGTGCTGGCGATCACTTCCTCAATTGTAATACAATCATCGTCGGGCAAGGGTTTTTCGATCCGTTGTGGCAGGCCGAATGCTTCCCATTCTAATTTGGAGATATACTCCTTATCTACTATTGAGCCGTCATCTTTTCTGCCGGTGGGCTCGTGATCAAAGCGGCTTACATATCCCAGGATACGGCGGTCCATAGATAATCCAATCATTCCACCGTTCCTGACAATCCAGGTAATTTCTTCGTCGAAAAGATTGATGGTTGTCATGTTAAAAGTAGGCGCTCCGGGACGGTGGGGCATGTTCTTTACCTGCATGGTCTTTCCAGTCTCAACGTACATTACACCGTCAAGCGACCTGGTGAGCTTAATATATTTGGGCCATTGAGAAAATGGGATGCCGGTAAAGCCTGCGTGTGTACATAGTAAAGGTTTGGCTTTGCTGTATCTGCCTGCGTCTATTTCATTTCGCAGTTCACTCCGTGATTCATAGCTCATATGCTTCAGGTCAACATGAATACCCCGGTCAAAAAGGGCCTGTACGATCTTCCTCCCGTCATCTGTCAGTCCTTTGCCCAGCGGATAGAAAGGATCATTTTCTGTTAACTGTATTCCGAAAGCATGATTGCACAGATTGGACTGCTGCATATGGGTTAAATTAACCGCCAGTACCGGCGCTCTGGCAATCAGGAGATCCAGGTTGCGGATAATTTCGTCGGTATTAAATAAGGCACCGGGAAGCACGACTTCATTGATCGTATCTACAAATGAATGGCAACCTTCTACCACGAAAAATATGTTCACTGTATTCTTCTTCAAAGGAGCATCAAAGCTTTGTTTGGATAATACATTAAAAGAAGAGGGGGCATTCAGGTAGCTATCCAGTGTCCTGGAAATGGTAAAATCTTTAAATGATTTAAAGGTGTTATTGCCGATATGCTCCAGCAGCTCTGCTGACAGTTTATGCTGGGATTCTTTCTTCAGGAACTTCCGCAAAGGAATCACCTCCCTGGCCAGCTTACTTTCCAGGGCATATAGTGCTACTCCGATAATTACTTCTTCATCTATTTCTGCCAGCTGGCTTTGATGGATCTGGGCACGGATGATGTTAGGCAGATCGCTGCAGTGCTGAGGGATACCTGCTACGTCAGCGGGACTGATACGGGTATCGATATTGGGATTGTCATCAAAAAGCTGTTTCAGAATGATATGGGTGTGGAAATCGAAGTACTTCATATAAGAGGTTTTAAAGGGGTGGTTCAGAGTAGCTGGTGTTTGCAACCCGCAAACCGGATCCTGGCTTGTAAACTGGGGTATCAACTATTTAACTAAAGTTACGGATTTTGAGGATACAAACAGTTAATTGAATACAATAGAAAAATTTGAATATCTTGTTGCGCCTTTTTCCTTGAAAATCAGTATTAGCAATAATGGAATCTTATACTATCTTAGTTGCTTTGTATAACCCGGTAAATCAGATCTAACCCACATGAGTACACTAGTGAATGCGCTTAAGCAAAGCAGGCTGGAAGAGGCAGCAGCACTCATCCAACAAGGCGAAAAGATTCCCCGCAATCTACCCGGCTACGAAACCAGGCAAATATTCGAAAACCTGCTGCAGGCCAAAGCCTATGGATTGATCCTTGACCTGGTGGATGGCGGTTCCATCGAAACGGACATTTACGAATACGAAAAGCTGGATGGGACTATTTTCGAATCGCTTTTCCGGCGTATAGGCCCGGAGGAAGACCAGCAGCAATTCCTGCGTGATCTTATTGCGAAGCTGGATAACATCAGCGATGCAGTGCAGGATAAAACATTGCTGGAATTAGCCTTCTTAAGCCAGGCCCCCATAGAGACGATCCGCACACTTACAGATGCGGGTTGTGATGTACGTTATAAGAATAACGCAGAAGCGGGCTACTTGTATAAAATCGTGCAGGAGTTTGGCATTCGGGAAGAGAAAGGACTGGAATACCTCAGCTTCCTTCTAGAACAGGGATTGGACCCTAATGAGGGCAATATAGCAGGTGAAACCCCTCTCCACCTCGCTATCAGTAAAAACAAAAAAAACTATATCGAGTTCCTGCTGGAAAATGGCGCTGACCTTAACCAAGCGGACAAAAATGGAGAAACACCTCTCTACGCGGCTGTTGTGCACCAGGTATGCGATGCAGACACTTATAAGAAACTGAGCGCCTATGGTGCTCCTGATTTTGATATTGCCACTAAGAATGGGGAAACCTTGCTGCTGGGCGCCGTGCGTATGCGCAGCAGAGGAACAGAACGGGATACGGCACTGTTAAAGGCATTGATCAACGACGGTGCAGACCTGTACCAAACCTCGCCCCATTACGGCACCCAGAAGTCAGCCCTGGACTGGCTTTGCGAACAGCCTTCCGCAATGCTGGAAGCAGCTTTGGAAACAGGGACAGTAGACGTAAACCGGAAAGACGATGCAGGAAATACCCTGCTGCATAAGGTGTGCGCCTACAATGTGAATTACGAGCAGGAGGCTGCCAGGCAACTGTACCAGAAGGTAAAGCTGCTCATCGCCAACGGCGCTGACCCCAATGCTGCTAACGATAAAGATCAAACGCCCATGATGCTGGCGGTCCAGGATAATCTGAAGTCCAAGACAGTTGAACTATTACTAAAACATAAAGCATAGCCCATGTCCATGTCATTTATCATTGCCTGCGAAAGCGGCAAACGGAAGATCGCTGAGATCCTGCTCGCCAATAAAGAAGTGGATGTTACCTACACCGATGAAAAAGGCCGCACGGCTATCCATTACGCTGCTCACCAGGGCTACCTCGACCTGGTGAAACTATTGCTGGAAGCGGGATCTGATATCGACTATGAAGATCATAACGGGGAAACGCCCTTCTATTTTGCCTTGCTGCAAAAACAGAAACAAACAGCTCTTTACCTGCTGGAAAGGGGCGCCCGTACCAATATCAATGATAACCAGGGGAATAGCCTGCTGCACCTCAGCGCCCGGACAGGCCAGAAAGAGCTGGTGGAAAAACTGCTGGAACAGGGTATGGAGGCTAACCTGGAGAACAATAATGCAGAAACCCCGCTGATGGTTGCCGCTGCCTGGCGCAATAAAGACGTGGCCGAATTGCTCATAAAATATGGCGTCAATGTGAATGCCACCAATAAAGCAGGCGACAGCTCCCTGCTCATCGCCGTACGGACCAAGAATCAACCCATGGTCAGCCTTCTGCTGGAAAATGGCGCAGATGTGAACCATACCAATCATGCGGGCGATTCAGCCTTATTGATTGCCTGCTATGATACTAATCGTGCACTCACCAATCTGCTGGTACAACATGGCGCCAATGTGCTGGTTACATCCAAAGAAGGACTTTCACCCATCTGGTATGCCTGTGCCAACAACCAGAAAGAGATCGTGGGCATGTTCTTGGACAATGGAGTGGACGTGAATTTCAGTCAGCCGGTATCTGGCAATACTGAGAGTATGAATGGTTACCTTGCCTGGGTAGAGCAGGCTAATAATATTTCCATGGAGGCCAGCTTCAGCTTTAACCACAGCTATAGCTACGGCGGCGAAAGCCTGTTACACGTAGCGGCGAAGAATGGCCATCTGAGCATGGCAAAGCTGTTGCTGGAGCGTGGCGCTAATGTGAATATCCAGGACGAATCCGGGAATACGGCCCTGCATTATGCTGCTTCGGCTGGTAAAAAAAATATCGTAAAATACCTGTTGGAACAGGGCGCAGATGCCACTGTTGTAAATGCAAGAGAACAAAAAGCTATTGATTACGCCAGTATCAAAGGATTCAATGAAATAGTAACCCTGTTGCTGAGCCATCAACCCCAGGCACCCCAAGCTGCTCCCAATACCGTTTCAGGCGTAACAGATATGAAGAAAGCCCTGCTGGACCTGAAAGAGCTCCTGGATGCCGGTATTCTGTCTGAAATAGAATTTAATGAGCAAAAGGCAAAAATATTGTCAGGCAAGGCCCAATAGACGAAGAAAGAACAGTTAACATGAATAAAAGATTTATTTCCGAGGAGGACAAGTCGTATTTGTATCAAGACATCCTGGCGATAGCCGCGCATATTGAGGAACAGTGGCCGGGAGCAGCAGAGACCCAGGCTGTTTCAGCAGCTAATATTGAAGCCATGGAAACCGATGCTGGTTTCCCCATGCCGGAATCCTTCAAACCCTTCTGGCTTAAGAAGGGATATTTCTATTTTGATAAGGATGATTTTACCTGTGTAATTTATGCTTACAATACGGAAGGGCCTGCGGCCAATAGCTTCTACGGGATCCTGTCGTTTTTTCTAAACCTATTCAAGCGTGAAAGCTTATTAGTAGAATCAGAAATGGATTACTTTTCTCAATGCTTCTGGCAAGAGGGCCTGATCATTGATGGCGATGAGAGCTGGTTCTTTATCAGCGATCCTTTAGGCCGGCAATATTGTATCCATTTTAGTGAGCACTTCCGAAGTATCAGCGAAGCGACGCTTGCCCAGGCATTGGCGCCGGTGATGGCGGTTAAAGAGTGGCTGGAACCTTTTATTGCAGTAAAAGAAGAGCGGGCGCTTTTGGTTGATGAAGCAAAAGAAGATACCGGGCCTGAAAAAGAGGATAATGAAGAGCAGGAAACACTGGCATTCCTGCAAAAGCACCAGCTACAAGAACTTTCTTACAGTGAAGTATTGGCGCGGCTGGGGGTTGATACGCTATTTAATTATTGGGATGACAACTCCGGAGAAGACCTGTATTACTCTATAACCGAGTTTGAAAGCGAAGAAGAGTATTTCGAAGAAAATAACCGCATTTATTATTGTGACGGCGATCTGGAAATTGACGGTAACCTGGAAATTCCGCACCGCTATTTTGATCTGCTTGTGGTGCGTGGCAATATGACCGTTCATGGCAGGGTATTCTCACTGGACGGCTCAGGTACTCCTTATTATGTAACAGGTGATACGACCATCGATTATCTGCAGCTGGGTTACTTTCAAAAAACCTGCGGCGAGGAAAACGTTCGTTATGTTGCTTCTGCATGGGCCAGTGATGATGAATCAGTATGCTCTCTGCCCTACAGAAAGGTCAATGCACCTTTCTTCTTTTCCTGGTTCTATGATCTGAACTGCTTTGCGTTTGCCCCTCAAACGCTGATCACCGCTTTATATAATGAAGATCGGTTATCGGCTTATGCAACTGATAACGCGCTGCTGGCATGGCATGATTATGCATATGCCTTTCGTGCTGAATTTTATGCTCCGATTACCGAGACGTATCATGATTTCCTGAGTGTTCATATCAGTGCTGTTTACGAGGCCCTCAAAAACAACCAACCCGTACTGTTGGACGGAGTAACGGCGGAGGGCATTAAACTTAACCGTGAAGGCATGCGGTTAAAAGAAGAAGAGGACATTCCCGGCGCTTATCTGTGTTTTAAAGCGGCGATCAGCGCATCTCCTAACTATTATCTCCCTTATTATAATGCGGGCAAATGTCTTTTTGAGCAAAAGGCATTTAGCCCGGCGATGACAACCTTTTCCCAGGGAATTCCTCATACGCCGGAGAAGGTAAGATATGAGTATGCCTGCATAGAATATGCCGCGCTCAGTGCCGTGCGTAAAGGGGAATATGACCAAGCTATTGAGTGGGCAAATATGGCGCTAGGAAAAGATGAATCAGCCAATTTTGTGCTGCGTGTAATAGGCGAGGCGTTGATCTTTCAAAAGCGTTTAGGTGAGGCCCGTACTTATTTAGAAAAATCAATTAATATAAAAAGTGCCTTTACCAATAACTGGCTATTGGGGTTGATCTACCATCTTGAGGGACAGCAGGCAAAAGCAGATGCGCTTTACCAAACCGCTCAGCAGAAGAATGGCCTGGCTAAACCTTATAATCAACATACGGACCTTACTTATTTCTATGGCGAGCCGGTTACTGTTGATTGGGACAGCAAGCGCCCGGTAATAAAAACTAAAGACCAAGCCTACTGGGATGAATTTTTTGCGGGCGCACTTAGCCAGTATGGGCCAGACCTCTACAAAAGGATCCGTCAATTCCCTGATGAATGGCTTAGCGGTAAAATAACTACTATCCCTACACATCATCGCACGGGGAAAATGCTGCAAGCTTTACTGGAGCATCAAACCAATGGGGAATATGACGTAGACGGCAACATGGTCCGGTTTTTTGACCAGGAGCATCTAACGGCCGCTATGATACTCCTGGCTGTGAAACGGGAACAGCCCTGTTATTATAGTAACATTCCTACAGCATTGCTCAGCGAGCAGATCTTCGAGATACACCCACAGGGAATTGATCTGTCGTATGTAGCACCTGAGCTGAAAACGTATGAGCGGTGTTTCCGGGCGGTGAGCACCAGTCAATATAACTATCATCATGTTCCTGATCCGTTTAAGGACGAGCGAATGAACATTGCGCTTATAGCCGGCGGCGGGCTGAATAATCACGCCAGCAAAGAGCTGCCCAGGAAGTACCACTCCAGTGAATACATTAAACAAGCAATCGATCTGGGTATTCGTGTTATAGAAAAGATCCCGGTCAGGCTTGTAGATACCGCCGTTTATCAATATGCAGCAGAAAAGTATGGCCAGGAGCCGGAATGGCCTTTTATTGTAGAACGATACGACCGGGAAAGATGGAAGTTCGGTTCGCCTTCAGATGTAGAAAGAATGGGAAAAGACATCCGGAAGCATGGTATCGGTATTTTCAACCATGTTGATGCCGCTTACATTGACCAGCATAGCTACCAGTACTATAAAAAACACCTGGGACATTTGTCCGAGTTTGAGCAAAAGGTTAAAACATTTGGCTGGGACGGGCGTTCAGGCATTACGGACAAAGACAATAAAGAGTTTGATTACGATACCTTTAGCAAGGTTTGGGCCTGCTTCTGGGATGAAGACTTTATTATTAAGGCGATTACTTCCAACAGCAAAGAATCCAGTGAGCGTATCTATGATCTACCGCAGCAGTATTTAACGCAAAAGATCTGCGATATTGCCGTAGCACGGAATTCCTATGATTTCCAGTTTGTTCCAAAAGCATTCATCACTCCGCAAATGTGTGAAACTGCCTGTTCACTGGACTATGGCTCAGCGCTGGAATTTGTGCCACTGGACCTGCGCACGGAAAAAGTATGTGAGCTTGCTTTATCCCGGGATGCGGAGAACATAAAGTTCGTACCGCTGCAGCTACGTAGTGTGGAAAGATGCGCAAAGGTTATTCTACGAGCTGTCGAACTGGATAAATACGTGCCTTACGAGCATTATTCATCCGTTTATAAAATGCTTTTCGATAAGCATAAGAGCAGGCTTTACCATGATTACCTGCTGCTCAAATGGGGAGTAGGACTGATCATCGATAAAAAATATCCCGAGGCAAGAAAGAAATTGATGGAGGTGGAAAAGGCCAAAGAAGCTCGTACGTCTTTCCTGCATCAGGCGCTTTATTATATCGGCTGGAGTTATCAGCTGGAAGGAGACGCGGGTAATGCGCGTGAATATTGGCGTAAAGCACAGGATCTTGCCAAGGCAGAAAAAATTGAAACAGAAGACTGGTTAAAGTTCGCTTACGCTGATTTTCAGTTACCAGCAGTTCCCGATGTTTTTGCGCTCAGCCAGGAAGAGTTTGATGATCAAATGCGACAGGCTGGTTTACTGGTCCAAAGCAAAGATTATACGGAGGCTATTGAGCTGCTGAGCGAAGCGGAAAAAATGCTGCAGGATGCACAGTGCTCTGAAATGCGGCTATGGGCGTATGTGTGGGATCACCAGCGCTATGCACTTTATGAGGCGGGTAGGAAGGAAGCATCACTTGCACTATGCGAACAAACAATTGCAACATTAAGCAAAATCACCTTGTGGGATTACCTGGAGGAGTTTAACCCTATTCGTGCGGCGCTGCGTAGTGCGCATAACAGCCTGGCCTATCGTTGTTATGAGACAGCTGAAGATCTGAAGATGGTGGAAGCCGGTCTTAAGCATATCAAAGCGATTATGAAAACGGTGGCTCCGATTGAAGGAAAAGATGAATTACATCCGTTTTATGAAACGCATGCATTGCTTTTAGAAAAAGCGATGAGCTTTGACGCCGCGTATGAAAAGGATCTTCAGAAGGTAATGGATAAGATCAGGAAGCTCAAGCTTGGTGAAAAAGGTATTTTGAGTAAGGAGTTTAGCGAGCGGTTAATGCAGGCTGATTAAAGAATATGTGGATTATGCCGGAAGCACAGTGACTGCCGGGACAATAATCCACATAATTCTTTCCATAATAAATACCGGCAGCCGGATTTATTTTTGCAGATACGCAATTATATCCTTGCGGAAAGGGCCTTTCGCTTTAATTGCTTCCTTTATCTGTTCGTGTGTTTTGTTTGGAAATTGTTGATGCAGGTATTCTACCTCGCTGGGATCATTGATATCGACCCGGATATCATCTTGTTTACCGACATTTTGCTTATTGTCTGCCATAATCATCAAATTTTATGGGTTTAAAAAAAGCTTACATCTGGTACCAAACAAGAAGTATGCCTTAGCTGTGCCTGGTGTGGCAGCCTCTTCTATATAAAATAGCGATTAAATGGTAAGCAATACCAGGCCAGCGAACGCTTTTACCCCAGGGGCGGAACGCTTTTACCCTTAGTGGAGGGTAGGTTGCAGGAGGAGAGAGAGCGTTCAATAAGAATGAAAGATGATTATTGACGTTTTGTGATGAATTTGATGATTTGTTGCCATTTACGCCAAAAACGCCATTTACGCCATGTTATTTGGAGTGTGTAATTGATGATCATAGTTTCGTTGAAAAAGCTAAAATCTTTCAATTATGGGAAAGCAAGCAGGCCCAGATTACATCACTGGTACAGTAGGCGACCGTACGTACTATAAGCTGAACGGGCAGTACCTGGTGAGGGCAAAAAGTACCTTGAGCAGAAGGCGGGTGAAACGTTCGCCTGCATTCCGGCGGACGATGGAGTATGCGGGATGGCTGGCACAGGCATCGAAAGTGGCGGCAGAGGTGTATAGGATGATACCCCGGGAACGACGAAGGGTAGAGAAGTATAGAGCGATGACGGGAATGGCGATGAAGTTCATTAAAGAAGGGATGGATAAGGCGATGGTGAAAAGCCGGCTGATAGAGAAGTATGTGCTGCAGATCGTAGCTGTAGCGAGGGTTGCTCAAAAGATAATGGTTATACGACCACGTAAAGTGGTGCAGATCTTTAGTGCCAGGGGGAGTGCAATGCGAAAGAGAAGAGCGCAGGTGGTGGTGGAGAAGCGACGGGATGTCAGATCAGGTGTAGGATAAAGAGACAGTCAATACCATCTGCAAGCATGTGTAACAGCAGGCCGATGGCGATGATCCGGGTTGTCTGCGGGATGAGCAGCAGGAAGTATGCGCCAATGGCGATGTAGCTGTGCAGGGGATGGAAGCCGATACTGCAGCGGCAAGGGTTGAATATAGGTGTAGCCAGCAGGTGATCAAGATCTACCAGCATGGTAAGCAAGAGTATAAGATAGATTTTGAACCAGTGTGGTTTATTAATAAGCCAGGCAACAAACAGCGGAAAGATGATGTGTAAGAAATAGTGGATGATTTGTTGCATGGCGAAGCAAAAGTAAATAAAAAAGGCTCCAGCTTTTGCTGAAACCTTTTTCTTCGTGGTCCCACCAGGGCATGATCCTGGGACCCCCTGATTATGAGTCAGGTGCTCTAACCAACTGAGCTATAGGACCGGTCCTTTCGGACAAAATTAATTTATATCTACTTTTTGTGGGTTCCCCTTAAGGGACGGCAAAATTAATTATTTTTTATTCAATTAGCCACAAATTTTTATTTCTTTTTATTCGCCTGCCGGATATTATTTTCTAACAGCAGGAATGGCGGACCTTTCTGCCAGCGATCTCCTAAACCGGGAAAGTTTGCAGGTCCCTGTGAGAAGTTCCCGAGGACTACATCGGTATCCCCATCTCCGTCTATGTCACCGGCATCCATACAGATCCAGTGGCCCCAGGTACTGCAGGGCAGCGAATAGACAGTGAATTTCAAATCAGCACGCTGTTCAAAATATAATACCGCTTCCTGCGGCTGGCTTTCATAATCCGCGAAGAATGCGATCGTCAGCATATCTTCATCTCCATCCAGGTCCATGTCTTTGACAATAACTTTATAACACCCGTTAACCGGGTAAAAGTATTCCTGTTTGAAGCGGCGCTCTCCTTTATTCAAAAAAATATATACCCCGTGGTAATTTTTCAGCACCCTGGAATTATCTGCATTGTCCCCGCAGGTATATATAATATCTTCACGTCCGTCGTGATCCACATCCTGCAGGGTAAAGCTGCTGGAACCATTGGAAGGCGGAAAGCGCAATACCCGTTTGGGTTTGAATCTTCCGTTGCCTGCATTTTCGAGATACCAAATGCTTTCGTCGCCTTGTGCGAACAATGCCCATATGTCCGGACGCCCGTCCCTGTTCTCATCTCTAATATATGCTTTGATCGCCCCGGGAAAAGGCATCAATATATTTACCTGACTACTATCCGGCTCCAGCCAACCCAGGTAACCGTTGTTAAATCCGAATCCACATATTAAAAGATCTGTTCGTCCATCGTGATCAGGATCTGCTGGCACGGTTTGCACGGGTCTTGGCAATTTATCTTTCACCGGCCGGGATTCCACCAGCAAGCTATCCTTCAGCTGATAAGCGTGTATACTACCCTGCAGTGCATCTGAAGGGAAGATGGTGCCGATGCAGGTAATATATCCCCTGTCGTCCTTTCCGGGCATGGTGATATCGGATACAATGCTTTGGGTACAGATCCGCTGTACCGGCTGCAGGTCATCATTATATATATGTAGGGTGCTGTCTTGCGCGTCTGCGGTCCATATATAATGGCGTAGCGTATCTATTCCCACGAAGCTGGTCAGGGGAGCTGCATCGCGGGCCTGCCAGTCGGGCTCCCGCATGCTGAATAACGGCGGAGCATTCCGGGAAAGCGGTACGGGCCTTTCCTGGGGAAGGGGCCGCCAGGGAGCAACGCTTGTATAATACTCCACGATCTTATCCCATTCATCGCGGCTGATGATATTGACCGTTTGTCCCGGGGTATCTGACAACACAGGTTCCCGGTAGTAGCTGCCCAGGTAGGTCTTCATTCCCAGTTTGGCTCCCATTACCGGCAGCACATCTTTTTCCCAGGTGGCCTTATCCAGCAGGGCCGGAGACGGAAAGGCATGACAGGAGCTGCAGTAGCGGCGGGCCAGTTTGCTACCGGCTTTCACGCGGCTAGTCCTGGCCAGCTCTCCGTTACAGGCGCTCAGCGCCAGCAACAGGAGCAGGTACCGGTAAGGTATAAACGAATTGATGCGAAAGGATAGTTGCATAACGTGCTGCACATTTCTAAAATACAGCATTAATTTGCAGCTTTGCAAATATTTTGAACAGCATGCAAGGTATTAAACATATTATTTTCGACCTGGGTGGCGTCATTCTGAATCTCGACTACCAACGTACATATAAGGCTTTTGAGGAACTTGGGATTAAAGACTTTACCGGTTTATATAACCAGTACCAGGCCACCCGCTTATTTGACGACCTGGAAACCGGCCGGGTAAGTCCGGAGGAATTCCTGCAGGCCATGCGGGTACATGTACATCCGGAGGTAACAGATCAGCAGATCATTGATGCCTGGAATGCTATGCTGCTTGACTTTCCTTTACCGCGCCTGCAATTGTTGCAGCAGCTGCAACTGCACTATGATATTTACCTGCTCAGTAATACCAATGCCATCCACCTGGAAAAATTCAACCGTATTTTGCAGGAAAGCAGGGGTATTCCATCACTGGACGTCTTCTTTAATAAGGCTTATTATTCGCACTTAATGGGGTACCGGAAACCGGAAAAGGAGGCTTATCAGCTGATCATCGATAACCATGGGCTTAACCCGGCAGCGACTGTATTTATTGATGATACCTTGCCAAATATTGAAGGAGCTAAAGCGGTGGGATTACAAACCATTCATTTGCAGGCGCCTAAAACCATTCTCGAAATATTCAAACCAGCTGTTGGCAACCAGGACTAGTTGCTGGCTATTTCACTTCCTCGAAGTCTATATAATCGCCCTTATCCGCCGGCCGCTGTTGTGCGGCGTGCTGCTGCTGTTGTTGCTGGGCCGTTCGCTGGGTCTGTTGCTGCTGCTGGAACTGTTCACGCATCCGGGCCTGGATGTCGCCCATCTGCTGCCGAACCTGTTTGGTAGACTGGTAAACGGGAATGATGAAATCAAATATCACTTTATAAGCCAGCCACAACAGAAAAATGGTAACCAATATCTTCATAATAAAACAAAGGTAGCAGATAATCTGCTACCCTTGCAGGAAAATCGTTTCACTTTAAGGTTTCTTTAACGCCTCTATTTTATCCCCATGATGGTAGCGCTTTCCATTGCTGCCTTCTTGTTGAACTCCCATGCCAGCTTCTGATAATTTATGGCATCTACGATAGTGCCGACCAGGCACAGACCCAGTGTCAGGAAGTAGAGGATCCCCATGCCTATCTGGTTCAGCAGGAAGCGGTGGATCCCAGCCGGGCCGATCAGGCCTATGAGGCAGCAGATCAATATGGTCTGCGGATCTTTGCGGCGGCCCTGGTAAATGCTCAGAAATTTCTGTTTTTCATCGGTACTGAGGTCTTTGGTAAGCTCCTGCAGCCATAACAGCTCTTCTTGCTGTATGCCTGGCAGGAAGGCAAAAGAGAAGTCGTTCATGTGGGATTATTTTTTAGATGATAAAATATTTGTATTTGTTGTTTTCCAAGATCAAAGGTCCGGTAGGCGAGCACGGCCAGGGCAAATATTCCGAGCGGGTGGCTTTTCCAGGAGGCTGCCAGGTTCCCATGCAGGAGGTAGTGGATGGCATGTCCCAATCCGCATCCCGGGCACCAGCTAAAGCCCAGCCATTTTACCGGGCACAGGCTGGGTCCGCTGCCGTGCGGGTCCATCAGGTATAGGGCAACGAGCGCCGAGGGCCATACCAGTAATTCTATGTTGAAGCGCTTTATGTAAGAGGCCGCTGAATGCATAAAGGTTAACCCAAATGTATTAAAACATTTCCTAATCCGTACTCCTGGGGCGTTTTTCCCTGCTTTAAATATTTCTACAAGTTAAAGAAATAGTTTTTGGATCAAAATAAAATCCTAATTTTGCAGAGGAAAATGATTCAAACGAAGGGGACGGTAATAGTCCCCTTCTCGCTTTTTTAGTATGGCAAATGAACAAGTGATCGCATCGATCCGGCAACTCCTGGAGGGATTACTATCCTCAAACCCGGAGTACTTCGTGGTAGAAGTGAAGATCAAACCTACCAATAATGTAAAAGTTTTTGTGGACGGGGACAAAGGCGTACCTGTAGACAAACTGGTGACTCTTAACCGCGCTTTGTACCCTCTGCTTGAATCCGCAGGCCTTTTCCCGGATAATGACTTTTCCCTGGAAGTATCTTCTCCCGGTCTGGACGAACCGCTCAAATTACACCGCCAATACCTTAAAAATATTGGTCGGAAGGTAGAAGTTACCCTGCTGGATGGTACTGTAAAAGAAGGTACCTTACAGGCAGTAACGGAAGATCAGATCACTATAGAAGAAGTGATTGGAAAAAAGAAAGATAAAAAAATTTCAGATATACAATTTACTGAAATCAAGCACACCAAGGTGTCTATAGTGTTTTAAAAATGTGTTTTAAAATATAATTACCAAAACAAATGGCTAGTATTAACCTGATTGAGTCATTCACGGAGTTCAAAGAGGCGGAAAATATTGACCGTCCAACGTTGATGAAGGTATTGGAAGATGTGTTCAAAACGCTGCTGCGTAAGAAGTATGGCTCTGATGAGAATTTTGACGTAATTGTAAATACAGAGAAAGGTGACCTGGAGATATTACGCCGCCGCACAATTGTGACCGACGGAGAAGTGGAGGACGATAACGCGCAGATCGCCTATTCCGATGCCATCAAAGTAGAACCCGATTACCAGGTAGGTGAAGACCTGTACGAAGAAGTGGAGATCCAGGACTTTGGCCGCAGGGCTATCCTGGCTGCTAAACAGACCTTGTCTGCCCGTATTGGTGACCTGAAAAAGAATATCCTGGTTAAAAAATATGCCGACCGTGTAGGCGAGATTGTCACCGGCGAAGTATACCAGGTTTGGAAAAAAGAAGTTTTATTATTGGATGATGAAGGGAATGAATTAATATTGCCTAAATCTGAACAAATTCCGACCGACTATTTCAAAAAAGGAGAGAACGTAAGGGCTGTTGTCAAAAAAGTAGAACTTAAAAACAACGCTCCACTCATCATTCTTTCCCGTACACATCCTTCCTTCCTTGCTAAATTGCTGGAAATTGAGGTACCGGAGATCTTTGACGGACTTATAGTGATCAAGAGAATCGTTCGCGAACCGGGCGAAAGGGCCAAGGTAGCGGTAGAATCTTACGACGACCGTATCGATCCCGTAGGCGCCTGTGTGGGTATGAAAGGTAGCCGTATACATGGCATTGTGAGAGAGCTCAGAAACGAGAATATCGATATCATCAACTATACCGCCAACATTCAACTGCTCATTCAGCGTGCTTTAACTCCCGCCAAGATCAGCCGCCAGGAAGTGGACAACGACAATAAATACGCAGCTGTTTATCTGAAACCTGACCAGGTATCCCTGGCCATCGGTAAAAAGGGCGTTAACATAAAACTGGCCTGCGAATTGACGGGATATGAAATAGATGTATTCCGCGACGAAGAACAGGAACAAACCGAATTTGACGTGGATCTGGAAGAATTTTCAGATGAAATAGAAGAATGGGTGATCGATGAACTGAAACGTATTGGTTGTGATACCGCCCGCAGTGTATTGGACCTTACCACAGAAGAGCTGGTGCGCCGTTCCGATCTCGAAGAAGAAACCGTAAAAGATGTAAGAAGGATATTACAGGAAGAGTTTGATAAGGAATAGCGAAACCCGTCCGGAAACCTTCCCAGGGTCAGGGTTCGCTTGGAATGGAATATATTTGAGTTATTTTTAAATGTAAAATGGTGTCCCGGTAAAAACCGGGATAAAAGGGGAGGCCCGAGATAACAAATTATGCCCGAAGTAACAAACAACACACCACGATTGCTGGCTGCCGCCAAAGAATTCAATATTGGCAAGGATACGCTCGTAGAGTTCCTTGGCAATAAAGGATATTCAACAGACGGCTTTGGCTCACCCAACGCCCGTTTGACGGCTGAAATGTATGCGGCCCTGCAGTCAGAATTCCAGCAGGACAAGGCTAACAAACGCAAAAGCGACCAGATAGCCCTGCCTAAAGGAAGCGTGTTAGATTCAATGAAGAAGAAGGAGAAGGAAGCAGCAGAAGCAGCAAGCAAGAAGAAGGAAACCGCGAAGAAAGACGAACCAGCTCCGGTAGCAGAAACTCCGCCCCCGGCAGAAAAACCCAAACAGGAACCAGCACCCGAAGTACCGGCAGCCCCTCAGGCGGCCACCCAACCCGAAGTGCCTCCTGTTGTTGAAAGTAAGCTGCCTCCAAAATCCGAGGAACCGGAGCAACCTGCTGCAGAAGATACCAAGAAAATTGAAACACCCCGCCTAAACGGACCTAAAGTCGTGGCTACCATAGATCTTAACGCTCTCCAGGGCAGAAAACCTGCCGCCAAAAAGGATGAGCCGGTTGAGGATAAAACCCCGCCCAAACCCCAGCCTTCCGCAAAACAGGAAGAGCCTGCTCCTGCTCCGGAAATCAGAGAGGTGAAGGAAGAACAACCTGCACCGCCCCCGGTTGCCCCGGCAGCAGAAAAAGTAGCAGAAAAACCGGAGCCAGTAAAAGCGCCTGAACCGACGCCGACTCCTAAGGCTGAGGAAAAACCGGTCGCTCCGCCCCCCCCCAAAGAGGAAAAGGCAGCGGAACCAGTAGCGGTACGCGAGGAACCTAAACCTGTCAGCGCTCCTCCTCCGCCAGCCGTTGAGAACATTCCTCCTCCGCAGGTAGCGGCAGAGGTTAAAAATGAGCCAAAGGACTCCGAGCAAGACGATAACAGCAGCGCAGTTGTGGAAAATATACAAGCGGAAAGACTTACCGGTCCGAAGGTGATTGGCAAGATCAATTTACCGGTACAGTCAGACAGACGTGATAGTAAAGGGAACTTTAACCGGAACAACAACAATAATAACAATAACAATGATGAAAAACGCAAACGCAAGCGTATCATCATTGAAAAGAAACCAGAGCCCATACAACCGAAAGAATTCTCGAAAGACGATAAAGGAGGCGGTACTGGCGCTCCGGCAAACCGCAGCGGTGATAACCGTGATAATAACCGCGAGAACCGGTTCGGGAATCGCGGCGGCGACAACCGCCAACAGGGCGGCAACCGTCCGCACGGCCAGGGTCAGGGGCAGGGCGGAGGAGGCAATCGCCCCCATCAACCCGGACAAGGTCCGAACCGTCCCCATGCTCCGGCTAACCGCCAGGGAGGTGGAGGCCACAACCGTCCAGGAGGAGGCAACCGCGGCCCCGGAAACAGGGATAACAATCGCGGCGGATTTAACCGCGATCGCGATAAACGTCCTGACGACAAAGAAATTGACAAAAACGAGATCCAGAATAAGATCAAGGAAACAATGGCCAAATTGGGTGGCGGTAACCGCGGCAAGAACGTGAAAGCGAAACAACGCCGCGACAAACGGAACGAGCTCGCCGAACAGATGGCCAACCAGAATGCCCAGAACAACAAGCTCCAGGTAACGGAATTTATTTCCGTGAGTGAGCTGGCTAACCTGATGGACGTAAGCTTCGCCGAAGTGATCTCCAAGTGTATGAGCCTGGGCATCATGGTATCCATCAACCAGCGCCTCGACGCAGAAGTAATAGAACTGGTAGCCGGAGAATTTGGCTACGAAGTAGAATTCATCGGTCTGGATGATGTAGAAGAGGTAGAAGAAGAGGACGAAGTGGATGCAGAAGAAGACCTGGAGCCAAGAGCGCCGATCGTAACGATCATGGGTCACGTAGACCATGGTAAAACCTCTTTGCTCGATTACATCCGTAACGCCAACGTGGTAGCCGGTGAGGCCGGGGGCATTACCCAGCATATAGGCGCCTACCAGGTAACTACCTCCAACGGTAAAAAGATCACTTTCCTGGATACTCCGGGTCACGAAGCCTTTACGGCCATGCGTGCCCGTGGCGCCAAGGCAGCAGATATCGCCGTAATTGTGATCGCTGCTGATGATGCTATCATGCCGCAGACGAGGGAAGCTATCTCCCACTCACAGGCTGCCGGCCTGCCGATGGTATTCGCCATCAATAAGGTGGATAAGGAAGGTGCTAATCCGGAAAAGATCAAAGAACAGCTGGCGGGCATGAACCTGCTGGTAGAGGACTGGGGCGGTAAATACCAAAGCCAGGAAATCTCTGCCAAGAGCGGCTTGAATATAGATGTACTACTGGAAAAATTACTGCTGGAAGCTGAACTGCTGGAACTGAAGGCCAACCCGGCCCGCGAAGCCTCCGGCAGCATCATCGAAGCATCACTTGATAAGGGCCGTGGTTATGTGGCCTCTGTGCTGGTACAAAATGGTACCCTGCACCAGGGCGATACCATTGTGAGCGGCGCCTTCTACGGTAAGATCAAGGCCATGTTCAACGAACGCGGCCAGCGTATCAATGAAGCCGGTCCGTCCGCACCGGTTCAGTTGCTGGGTCTTAACGGCGCTCCGCAGGCGGGTGAGAAATTCAAGATGTATGAAGACGAGGCCGAAGCCAAAGATGTGGCCAACCGTCGCGCTCAGATCATCCGCGAACAGGGCATCCGTACCAAGAAGCACATTACGCTGGATGAAATCGGACGCCGTCTGGCACTGGGTAACTTTAAACAGCTCAATATCATTATCAAGGGCGACTTTGACGGTTCTGTAGAAGCGCTGAGCGACTCCCTGCAGAAACTGT
>Ga0102590_1002388_pt1 | contig 22412 bp, 25 predicted proteins | sample AraplaMF_Col_mMF_FD_76859 | JGI IMG/M metagenome (GOLD analysis project Ga0102590, IMG submission 76859) | Arabidopsis root microbial communities from the University of North Carolina, USA - plate scrape MF_Col_mMF | ecosystem: Host-associated > Plants > Roots > Endosphere | place: USA... | reverse complement strand
CGTGCGCCGCCTGGCGGGCACCTACGCCGCCCGGGCACAGGCCGCGGAACTGCGGCGCTGCTGGAGCGAAAATCGCGGATTTTGAGCCATTTTGGCCGATTTCGCGCCGCCGGCGCCCTAGCTTTGGCGCGTTCGTTCCGTTATAAGCGCGGCCTCATTCGTCATTTCGCCCGCGCCACCAGCGCCGGGCCGTCCCGGTCGGGACGACGACCAGACAACCCTGCAAGGACCTTCGATATGGCCGTTCCGAGAAGAAAAACATCGCCGTCGCGGCGTGGCATGCGCCGTTCCGCCGACGCGCTCAAGAAGCCGACCTACGCCGAAGACAAGGACTCCGGCGAATTGCGCCGTCCGCACCACCTCGACCTGAAGACCGGCATGTACAAGGGCCGCCAGGTTCTCAAGGCCAAGAAGGACGCCTGACCGGCGCCATCGCGCCGCCGGTTGCGGCGGCGCTTCCCATGGCGGGGCAGTGTAGGCGCGGCTCACAGGCCGCGCCGGCTCGGACAGAGCCAGCAAGAATATATTTCCGCCTGAATCCGTCTCCACCTGTGGAGATGAGCGCCGTCAGCCAATCCCAACTCCGGATTGCCTGGACCGCCTTGGTTCTCTAGCTGAAAAGAACGCCTCGATGTCCATGGTCGGGTTCCCGCTGCTTCTGATTCCGCTGGCGATCTGCAACATCATTCTTTTCCTGATGCCCACCGTGTCGTTCTCGGCGACGCTGGTCACGCTGCCGTTGATGTCCGGCGTCGGCTGGGCGGTGACGCTGAGCGACGTGCTGCTGGCGCTCGGCATTCTGATGCTGCTGTTCGAGGTCATGAAGGGCGCGCGGCCGGGCGCCAAGTATCTCACCGATCACCTGCTGTCGCTGATCGTGTTCGGCGGCAGCGCGGCGGAATTCGTGCTGCTGCCGCAGTTCGGCACCTCGACCTTTTTCCTGCTGACATTGATGACCCTGGTCGACTTCCTGTCCGGCGTCGCGCTGCGCACCCGGCGCAGCCGGGTCGCGACGGCCGCGGCAAAGGTCGCGCGGCCGCGCAATGAGCCCGAGCCGCGTCACAATCCCGCGCCGTCAACCGAACCTATTGTCGAGCCCGCGCCGGCAGGGCGTGTCGCGCCTGACGTTGGGCATTCCCGGATTGATGAGCCGTCGCCGGAAATTCAGTCGCCAGGTCTTCAGCCCGGCAGCGGAACGTCGCCTTCGCCGGACCATCCGCCGCGCTGACGAAGCAGTCAGGCGGTCAGCCGCATCCGCACCCCGGCGCCGCGGCCGGCCGTCTCGTTTTGATTGGCCGCGGAGCGGTAAGCCGCCTGTACGTCAGCCGTTGCCGCCCGCCGCAAGATCCGGGTTTGCGGGACCTGCTGCGCGGTCGCGATCAGATGCGCCAGGAACGACGGATCGGGCCGAATCTGCCGCAGGGATGACGGGCCGGTCTGGACGGCCGGGGTTAGCGGCACCAGCGCCGTGCCCGCCGCCGTCACCGTGATGTCGCCCGCCCGTCGCATCATCGGGGCAGAAGCGGCGGTAATCCTGCTGACCTTGGCAATCGACATCGCGAACCCTGTCATGTGTCGTTTTGGGGCATTGCGCCCCAACCTGCCAATGACATCGCAAGTGCCGTGCCGGAATCCGCGGCACACCGCCACGACCTGTCTGTCACCATGAAACGCGTGGTTTTTCGAATTGTTCAGGAACTTTGCCTAGCGTGCGCGGCCAGGGACGCCCTATTCTCCACAGGGAATCACTTAAGGCGGCGTCCCAAAACGAGGCGACTTTGACATCAACTCCGTCCCCGACCGACGCCGCTCCCGCGCCAGCCGGCAGTCCATCGCCCCAGACGCCCGCCGCCACCGGGCAGCCTGCCGCGACGACGGTGCTGGCCTCGCTTGGCCAGGCCGCCTTTGTCTGGGATCTCGCAAGCGACGCAATCACTTGGTCCGATCACGCCGGGACGGTTTTCAGGGATATTCCGTCGGCGGCGCTGGCCAGCGGCGCCGAATTGGCCAAGCTCATCGAGCCGTCGCGTTCGATCCGGGCCGATGCGCTGTCGAATTCCCAGCCGGCGGACGGCAGCGGCGCCGAATCCTATCGCATCGAGTATGGCGTGCGGTCGAGCACATCAGCCGCCGTGCTGTGGATCGAGGAATGCGGCGCCTGGTTTGCCGGCGCCGATGGCAGGCCGGCGCGGGTGCAGGGCATCGTCCGAATCAACAACGAACGCCACGCCCGCGACGAGGCGCTGCTGAAACTGTCGCAGCACGATCCCCTGACCGGCGAACTCAACCGCACCCATCTCATTGCCGCGCTGGCCGAGGCCATCGAGGAGGCGATGCGGTTCCGCTCCACCTTCGCATTCATGCTGATCGGCGTCGATCACCTGGCGCGGATCAACGAGGCTTTCGGATTCGATGTCGCCGATCAGGTGATCTGCGACGTCGCCAAACGGATTCGGATCCGGCTGCGCGGCGGCGACGTGCTGGGGCGGTTCTCAGGCAATAAATTCGGCCTGATCCTGAAAAATTGCACCGTCGACGATACCAGCATTGCCGCCGAGCGCTTCCTGGCCGGCATTCGCGACGAGATCGTACCGACCAAATCGGGGCCGGTGTCGGTGACCGCTTCGATCGGAGCCGTCAGCGCGCCACGCTATGCGCGCAGTGCCGACGAGGCGATCAACCGTGCCCAGGAAACCCTCGATGCGGCCAAGCGCCGCCGCCACGGTTCGTTCGCGTTGTGGCGGCCCAACGTCGAGCGCGACGCCCAGCGCCGCGTCAACATTCGCGTCACCGACGAAATCGTCACCGCCCTCAACGAGCGCCGCATCGTGATGGCGTTCGAGCCGGTGGTGGATGCCGGTTCGCGGGCGCCGGCGTTTCACGAATGCCTGGTGCGCATGAAGCAGGACGACGGCGAGCTTCTCTTGGCGCCGGACATCGTCCCGGTCGCGGAAAAGCTCGGCCTGATTCGCCTGGTCGACCATCGCGTGCTCGAACTCGTGGTCGCCGAACTTGCCGAACATCCCGGTCTTCAGCTCAGCCTCAACATTTCGCCCGACACCACCATGGATCCGGACTGGTGGGCCAGCATCGAATCGATGATGCGGGCGCATCCCGGGGTCGCCGAGCGGCTGATCGTCGAGATCACCGAGACGGTCGCGATCCAGGATCTCGACGACGTCCGCGGTTTCGTCACGCGCTTGAAGAATTTCGGCAGCCGGATCGCGATCGACGATTTCGGCGCCGGCTACACGTCGTTCCGCAACCTGCGCAAGCTTGGCGTCGACATTGTGAAGATCGACGGCGCCTTCGTGCAGAACATCGCGCGTTCCGCCGACGACCGCGCCTTCGTGCAGACGCTGATCGATCTGGCGCGCCGGCTCGGCATCAAGACCGTCGCCGAATGGGTGCAGGACGAGGAATCCGCCGTCCTGCTGCGCGACTGGGGCTGCGATTACATCCAGGGCCGTCTGATCGGCCTCGCCTCGGCGCAACGGCCGTGGGGCGCGCCGCCGGCGGCATTGCCTGCGGCCGGCTGAGCTCCGCATACCGGCTTAAATTCAGCACGACCACATTTCCACGCGTCGTCCCGGCCCCGAGCCGGGACCCAGACGCCGTGAGGCTTGTGGTGGAGGAAGGCGCTCGTGTCCGCTTTTTGCCGAACAACAAGGGCCAGGGGTTCTGGGTCCCGGCCTTCGCCGGGACGACTCAAGAAAGCCTACTCGTCCTTCTTCGGCTCTTTCGACATCCGCTCGAGGCGGTCCTGCATGTCTTTCATCTGGCGGCGCAGATCGTCGATGTTGTCGGCCTCCGGCTCCGGCTCCGGAGCCTTTTCCACCTCGGTGCCCGTTCCGCCGGTGCGCGGCGGCACGAACGGCTTGAACATCGAGAAAGTGCGCTCGAACAGTTCCATATTGCGGCGGACGTGCTCTTCCAGCGGGGCAAATGGGCCGACGCTGAACGTCGAGGTCAGCTGCTTGCGGAATTTTTCCTGCTCGCGGGTCAACGTGTCGATCGACTGCTCGAGATAGCGCGGCACCACCATCTGCATGCTGTCGCCGTAAAACCGGATCAGCTGTCGCAGGAAGGTGGTCGGCAACAGGTTCTGGCCGGCCTTGTTTTCCTGTTCGAAGATGATCTGGGCCAGCACCGAGCGGGTGATGTCGTCGCCGGTCTTGGCGTCGTAGACGAGGAAATCCTCGCCCTCTTTCACCATGGCCGCGAGATCCTCGAGGGTCACATAGGTGCTGGTGCCGGTATTATAGAGCCGCCGGTTCGCATATTTCTTGATCGTCGTAGGCTGGTCTGTTTTCGCCATGGGCTCACACATACACACCGAGGACAGGAACCCGTCGGCCTCGCCGAGGGGCTAACGACAACGCATCGCAACAAAGTAAGCATTTTCAAAGCGCTTCGGCTACCGTTTTGTGCGCCACGGTTAATTCCAAAGCACCGGGGTTGCTTGGGAATGTGCCAGCAATGCTAATTTGAGTGCACTGCGGGGGCAGTTTTGCCCTCGGGCGCATTGACACGCCGCAAAGGCGTTAACAGGATATGATGCAATACAGACGCTCGCCACCCCGGCGATCGCCGTCCAAAAACCTCAAGCTCAGGAGATGTCCATGACAGACGATGTCGTCATCGTCAGCGCTGCCCGCACCCCGGTCGGCAGCTTCAACGGCGCGTTCGCCACCACGCCGGCCCACGATCTCGGCGCCATCGCCATCAAGGCCGCGCTGGAGCGCGCCGGCATCGAGCCGGGCCGGGTGTCGGAGGTGATCATGGGCCAGATCCTGACCGCGGCGCAGGGCCAGAACCCGGCCCGCCAGGCCTCGATCGCCGCCGGCATTCCGGTCGAGAGCCCCGCCTGGGGCGTCAATCAATTGTGCGGCTCGGGCCTGCGTACCGTGGCGCTGGGCTATCAGGCGCTGCTCAACGGTGATTCGGAAATCGTCGTCGCCGGCGGCCAGGAATCCATGAGCATGGCGCCTCACGCGCAGTATCTGCGGGGCGGCCACAAGATGGGCCCGGTCGAGTTCGTCGACACCATGATCAAGGACGGGCTGTGGGACGCCTTCAACGGCTACCACATGGGCAACACCGCCGAGAACGTCGCCAAACAGTACCAGATCACCCGGGCGCAGCAGGACGAGTTCGCGGTGCATTCGCAGAACAAGGCGGAGGCCGCGCAGAAGGCCGGCAAGTTCAAGGACGAGATCGTCCCGGTGACCATCAAGTCCCGCAAGGGCGACATCATCGTCAGTGACGACGAATATCCGCGCCACGGCGCCACCCTGGAGGCGATGGCCAAACTGCGGCCGGCGTTCGAAAAGGACGGCACCGTCACCGCCGGCAGCGCCTCGGGCATCAATGACGGCGCCGCCGCGGTGGTGCTGATGACCGCGAGGCAGGCGGCCAAGGAAGGCAAGCAGGTGCTGGCGCGCATCGTGTCCTGGGGCCAGGCCGGCGTCGATCCCAAGATCATGGGCACCGGGCCGATCCCGGCCTCGCGGGCGGCGCTCAAGAAGGCTGGCTGGGCCATCGGCGACCTCGACCTGATCGAAGCCAACGAAGCCTTCGCGGCACAGGCCTGCGCGGTCAACAAGGACCTCGGCTGGGACACCTCCAAGGTCAACGTCAATGGCGGCGCGATCGCGATCGGCCACCCGGTCGGTGCCTCCGGCGCCCGCGTGCTGGTGACCTTGCTGCACGAAATGCAGAAGCGTGACGCCAAAAAGGGCCTCGCCACGCTGTGCATCGGCGGCGGCATGGGCATCGCGATGTGCATTGCGCGCGATTAATCCTGCGGCGCCGGATGATGAAAACATCATCTCGCGATTGCACTGCACACTGAATAAAACAAAACGCCCGGCTTTCCAGCCGGGCGTTTTTGTCTTGATGTTGCTCAACGGGCCGGATTTATTCGAGCTTACAAAAGACGAAGCGACAAAAGCTAACGGAGGAATCTGCAAATGGCGCGTGTTGCACTGGTGACGGGGGGAACGCGGGGAATCGGCGCTGCGATCAGCAGGGCCTTGAAGGCGGCAGGCTACAACGTGGCCGCCAGCTATGCCGGCAACGATGCTGCGGCGGAGAAGTTCAAGGCCGAGACCGGCATTCCGGTCTACAAATGGGACGTCTCCTCGTTCGAGGCCTGCGCTGAGGGCGTCAAGAAGGTCGAGGCAGAACTCGGGCCGGTCGAGATCCTCGTCAACAACGCCGGCATCACCAAGGATACCGGATTCCACAAGATGAACCTCGAACAGTGGAACGCGGTGATCAATACCAATCTCGGTTCGCTGTTCAACATGTCGCGCCAGGTCATCGAGGGCATGCGCGGGCGCAAGTTCGGCCGCATCATCAACATCTCCTCGATCAACGGGCAAAAGGGCCAGTTCGGCCAGGTGAACTATTCCGCATCGAAAGCCGGCGACGTCGGCTTCACCAAGGCGCTGGCGATCGAGACGGCGCGCGGCGGCATCACCGTGAATGCGATCTGCCCGGGCTATATCAACACCGAGATGGTGCAGGCGGTGCCGAAGGACGTGCTGGAAAAAAGCATCCTGCCGCTGATTCCGGTCAACCGTCTCGGTGAACCCGAAGAGATCGCGCGCGGGGTGTTGTTTCTCGCTGCCGACGATGCCGGCTTCATCACCGGATCGACCCTGACCATCAACGGCGGCCAGTACATGGCCTGATGCCGGACGGCGTCGGCGCGGAGAGTTGGACTGCGATGACGCCGCGCACCGCGACGCTGATCGGGTTGAGCGCGATCCTGATGTGGTCGCTGCTGGCGGTTCTGACCGTGGCGACCGGCCGCATCCCGGCGTTCCAGCTGTTGGCCGTGACGTTCGCGATCGGCGCGGTCGTGACCTCGGCAAACTGGATCCGCCATCCGGCCGCTTTCGGCACGTTGCGGCAACCCCCGCTGGTTTGGCTTGTCGGCGTCGGCGGCCTGTTCGGCTACCATGCCCTGTACTTCGTGGCGCTGCGGCTGGCGCCGCCGGCCGAAGCGGGGTTGCTCAACTATCTCTGGCCGTTGCTCATCGTGCTGCTGTCATCGGCCTTGCCGGGCGAGCGGCTGGCCTCGCACCACATCATCGGTGCCGTGCTCGGTCTCGCTGGTACGGTGCTGTTGCTGAGCGGCAATGCCGCGACGCATTTCGAGCCGGCGCACAGCGCCGGGTTGGCCGCCGCCTTTGTCGCGGCGTTCGTGTGGGCCGGCTATTCCGTGATGTCGCGCAAGCTGAAGGCCGTGCCGACGGAGGCGGTGGCGGGCTTCTGTCTGGTCACCGCGCTGCTGGCGCTCGCGGTCCATCTGATCTTCGAGGTCTCGATCTGGCCGGATAGCTTGGGACAGTGGCTGGCGATAGCCGCGCTGGGCGTCGGGCCGGTCGGCATTGCGTTCTATACATGGGATATCGGCATGAAGCGCGGCGACATCCGCGTGCTCGGCGCGGCGTCCTACGCCACGCCCTTGCTCTCGACGGCATTCCTGATCCTGGCCGGATTCGCGGTGCCGAGCGCCAACATTGCGCTGGCCGCGGCCTTGATCGCCGGCGGCGGTCTGATCGCGGCCAAGGATATGATCTGGCGGCGAGGCTAGCCGTCCGGCGTCCAGCCCGGCGGTGCCAGCTCGAAGGTCGAAAAATCGAATCCGGGCGCCACCGTGCAGCCGACCAGGGTCCAGTCGCCGCAGCTTTCGGCGGCCTGCCAGGCCTGCGCGGGGACGACTGCCTGCGGCAATTCGCCCGCGGCCAGATCGGCCCCGAGCCGGACGTTGCGCGTTCCGTCCTGATCGGTGATCCGCAGCTTCAGCGCGCTGCCGGCGTGGTAGTGCCAGACCTCGACCGCATCGATGCGATGCCAGTGCGAGCGCTCGCCGCGCGCCAGCAGGAAATAGATCGCCGTGGACGCCGGTCGGCCGTTGGCGTCGACGCGGCCATCGCGAAAGGTCTCGCGATAATGACCGCCCTCAGGGTGTGGCTCGAGGCCGAGCTGCGCAATGATCTCGGCGGAGGTGAGCGTTGACGGCACGACGATCAGGACTTGTTCTTGCGTTCGCGCAACTCTCCGAACACCTCGGCGGCGCTTCTGCCCTTGAACCGGACCGCGGCCGCGACCGAAGGCTCGTCGGCGCGCAGGAACACGTTGGCCTTCTTTTCCTCGCCGAGCAGAGTCGGGATGGTCGGCTGGCCCGCCGCGCGCAACCGGGTAACCTCTTCGGCGCGCGCCTTGAGGTGCGGATTGTCCGGTTCGATAGTGAGCGCAAATTTGACGTTGGCGGCGGTGTATTCGTGGCCGCAGTACAGCATGAAATCGTCGGGCAGCACGCGCAGCTTCAACAGCGAGTCCCACATCATCGGATAGGTGCCTTCGAACACCCGTCCGCATCCGATCGAGAACAGGGTGTCGGCGGCAAACAGCGCTTTCTCGCCGTCGAACACGTAAGAGATGTGATCGAGCGTGTGGCCCGGCGTCTCCAGCACGCGCGCCAGGAGGCTGCCGACCTTGATGACATCGCCTTGGGCGGCGCGCAGATCGACGTCGGCGATCCTGGTGGTCTTGTCGTGGGGGGCAACCACCCGGCAGCCATACTTCTGCTTCAACTCGGCGACGCCGCCGACATGATCGCCGTGATGGTGGGTGACGAGGATATCCGTCAGCGTCCACCCCTCCCGCTCGAGCGCCGCGATGATGGGGCCGGCTTCCGGCGCGTCGATTGATGCGGTGGCGTTGGTTGCGGTGTCGTGAATCAGATAACCGAAATTATCGTTGAGGCACGGGAAAAGTCGAATTTCGGCAGACATGAGAGCTCCGTGATCTTGATAGCTGCAAGGTTGTTCGGCACTCGTGCGCGAGGCGTTGACAACATCAGAGCGACGTCGCCACGCACCGCCGCGTCGGTTGGCCCATCACCGCGAGGTTGATGGTCTTTTGACCGATGCCCCACACCTTGGTGTGTTCGCCCGCATAATACATATAGAAGCGCTTGACCCGGCCCGACATGCGAATTGATCTCCCGTCCGGGAACTGCGCGATGATCGACCTGCCGCCGGAGTCGTAATCGATCGACAGTTGTCCGCCGCCTGATGGAGCCGGCTTGCACCGGTAGCTCACCGTGGCCGGATTGGCCTGTGATGGAGTTGCCAGCGCAAAGAGCGTTGCCAGCGGCAGGGCGGCAACGGCCGCAGCCTTGGGAAGACGACCGCGGCCTGACGACATGACTGTCTCCTGCGATACCTGTCGTGATGATTGCATCCTTCGACTAGGACGCATCGCCGGGGGCTTTGTCAATTGGAGTCCGCGTGAGGTGTAAAGGCTCGACGCAAAGCCTCAGCTAGGGTGCTATATTCGATAAGCCCCGCGATGTGATAGAATTGCCGCATGAGCATCGACGTCATCGATTTGCGTGATTTTTATTCGCGACGCCTCGGCATCGTGGCGCGGCGATTGATCAACCGTGGCATTCACGCGCGCTGGCCTGATGCGCAGGGCCAGCGGGTTTTGGGCCTCGGCTATCCGACGCCGTATCTGGGCTTGTTCCGCGAGGACAGCGAGCGCTGCATTGCTTTCATGCCCGCGGCGCAGGGCGTATTGAAATGGCCGACTGCCCGCCCGACGCTGGCGACGCTGGTCGATGAATTCGCGCTCCCGTTGCCCGACGCCGCGGTGGATCGCATCCTGCTGGTCCACGCCCTGGAGATGTCCGACGATCCGGAGGGCCTGCTGCGCGAGATGTGGCGCGTGCTGGCGCCGTCCGGCCGACTGATGGCGGTGATCCCGAACCGGCGCGGCGTGTGGACCCGGACCGACAATACGCCGTTCGGTCACGGCCGACCCTATTCCCGTTCGCAGATCACCCAGTTGCTGCGGCAGACTTGGTTCACGCCGACGGGATGGGGCGAGGCGCTGTTTCTGCCACCGATCGGGGGCGGCTGGTTTCTGCGGTCGGCCATGGCCTGGGAGCGCGTCGGAGCGGCACTGTCACTGCCGTTCGCCGGCGTTCATATCGTCGAGGCCACCAAGCAGGTCTATCGCGCCATCCCCGCGCATCGTGAACGTACGCGGCTGATTCCGGCCCTGCGGCCGGTGCTGGTGCCGTCCTCCATGCAGCGCGACTTGCCTGCCGGTCACGCCGGCGAACACCGGGATGCTTAGAGCGTTTTGGAGCGAAGCAAGCCCCGGGACGTGATCCGGGGGTGGATACCGGTTCGCGTGAAGAAAACGCGTCAAAACAAGAAACCAGAGCGTTTTCGAGCGAAGCATGCCCCCGGACGTGATCCGGGGGTGGATACCGGTTCGCGTAAAGAAAACGCGTCCAAACAAGAATCCGAAGCCCGGTGCTGATTCGATCAGAACCGATAAGGCTCCGAGCCCCGGCGTTCCTGTCGTCGCCGTGCCGTCCTATTCGTTGCCGGGATTGAAGTCGTCTCCGGGCGTGGCCGGCGCTGCCATGCCTTCGGGGCGCGGTCCATGAGGCCGGCGGCGACGCCGCGGCGGGAAGCGCTCGCCACCGCCGCCGTTGGGCTCGAAACCGGCGCCATTCACCTGAGGCTGCGGTCCGGTGATGAACGATGGCAGGCGATCGACGCTGTCGCCGACCGGCATCGCCGGTTGCGGCTGCGGCTGCGGCTGAAACTGCGGCTGCGGACGCTGCTCGCGCTGGTTATTCTCGCGCGGTTGGTAATTGTTTTCGCGCGGCTGCTGATAGTGCTGTTCGCGCGGCTGGTAGGTCTGTGCGTCCCGCGGCTGTTCGCGGTGGTGGTCACGCGGGGTAAACGGCTGTTGCTGCACCGGGACGAAGCCCGGTTCGGCGCCGAAATTGGAGAAGCTTTCGCTATCCTCGTCGCCGTCTTCGGTCGGCATCTCGTTTTCAGTGCGCGGCTGCGGCTGGTTCTGGCGAAACTGTTCCTGGGCGGCGGCAATCAATCGGAAATAATGTTCGGCGTGCTGATAATAATTCTCCGCCGCCACCGGATCGCCCGAGCTGCGCGCGTCGCGGGCCAGCTGGACATATTTTTCTGCGACGTGGGATGCGGTACCGCGAATCTTGATGTCGGGTCCGTTGGACTCGAAAACCCGGGTCATCGGGTTCTGGCCACGCCGGTTATTATTATTGTTGTTGTTATTGTTGTTGTTCCGGTTACGCATCCGCTTGTTGTTATTCTGACCGTTTCTCATGTCTCGCCTTTATTACCGATCCAAGATTGCCGTTTTTACCGATTGAAAATTGCTGTGGTTGCAGCCTTCGACGCGGACCGCGCCAAGCGCGCCCGAATCGCAATGCAGTTCAGCTCCGCATCGATTTTGCCGTATGTCGCGTTCAACAAAGACGCGTTTCCCCAACCGCCAGCGCACAAGCTGGCTGGACCAAATCATTCAGCCCGCCGTAACAGGCTCAGGTTTTTCAGCGTAAGTTTCCAAGCGCAATATCAGGCTTTCGTTCGCTTTGCGGTCGCAAGCAGCGCAGCTCTCAAAGCCATCGCGCGCAATATTGACCTGCCTTTTGGAACCTTTCACTCGGGCCGGCTCTCGCTGCGAGAACTCCAGCCTCTGCCCGTCATATCCACTGGGATCTATCCACCGGGACATCTACGGGGCCAGTAACCCTGTACGGGGCCAGTAACCCTGGACCGATGTTGTGGCCGGAACGTAGTCGTTCCGGAGGGATATTCCAAGTGGTTTTTTGCCACCCCAATCGGACTTTATCAGGGCATTTTCCGGCCCGTAACGGCCCGGCGGATGCCCGCCAGATCCAGCCTCGGCGGTCCGGGGAGCTCGAGGCCCGTTCTGGTCAAAAATGCTTCGACGTCGTCGCTTTGATCATGCCCCACTTCCAGGACCAGGCTGCCGCCGGGCACGAGCAGCCGGGTGGATTCGGGCACCAGCCGGCGGTAGGCGTCCAGCCCGTCGGTGCCGCCGTCCAGGGCGCGCCGCGGATCATGATCGCGCACCTCGACCGCGAGAGTGGTGATCTCGCCGCTGCGGATATAGGGCGGATTGGAGACGACGAGATCGAATGCGCCCGATAGCGCCGAGACATAGTCGCAAGCGACGAACGCCGCGCGCGCCGCGAATCCGAGTCGCGCGGCATTGACCCGCGCGGTGCGCAATGCAGCCTCGCTGATGTCGGTGCCGATTCCCCAGGCGTTCGGCAATTCGGACAGCAGCGCCAGCAGTATCGCGCCGGACCCGGTGCCGATATCGGCGATGCGAATCGGATCATTGCCGTGGCGCGTCGCCCGCGCCGCGTCGAGTGCGGCCTCGACCACGGCTTCGGTGTCGGGGCGCGGCACCAGCGTTTCCGGAGCGAGAGACAGCGGCAGGCCCCAGAATTCCCTGGTGCCCAGAATTCGCGCCACCGGTTCGCCGGCGGCCCGTCGGCGCGCAAGATCGTGGAGCAATGTGGCTTCCGCGCCCGTCAAACGCCGCGCCGCGGCCGCGATCAGGCCGGTCAGGTCGAGACCGAGCACCGCGCCGGTCAACAGTCGGGCGTCGAGTTCAGCCGATTCGACTGTCCGCCTTCGCAGCCGCGCGGCCACCATGCGCCGCGCCGCCTCGACACTCTGTCCGGCAAGCGAATCGCTTTCGCTCACGCCGCCGCACCTTGCGCGGCGAGCTGCGCCGCCTGGTGCTCGGTGGTCAGCGCATCAACCAGTTCGCCGAGCGCTTCGCCCGCGATCACCTGCGGAAGCTTGTAAAGCGTCAGGTTGATGCGGTGGTCGGTGACCCTTCCCTGGGGAAAATTATAGGTGCGAATCCGCTCCGACCGATCCCCGGATCCGACCTGGCCGCGGCGATCGGCGGAGCGCGCCGCATCGATGCGCTGGCGCTCGGCATCGTAGATCCGCGAGCGCAGGATATTCATCGCCGAGGCACGATTCTTGTGCTGCGAGCGGCTGTCCTGCATCATCACCACGATGCCGCTCGGGATGTGGGTGATGCGGATCGCCGACTCGGTCTTGTTGACGTGCTGGCCGCCGGCACCCTGGGCACGCATGGTCTCGATGCGCAGGTCGTCGTTCTTGATGTCGACGTCGACCTCCTCGACTTCGGGCAGCACGGCCACGGTCGCAGCCGAGGTGTGGATGCGACCCTGGGTCTCGGTGTCCGGCACCCGCTGCACCCGGTGCACACCGGACTCGAATTTCAATTTGGCGAAGGCACCGCGGCCCTTTACCTCGGCGATGATTTCCTTGTAGCCGCCCATGGTGCCTTCGCTGGCCGAGATCACCTCGACCTTCCAACCCTGCAGGGCGGCGAATCGCTCATACATCCGGAACAGGTCGCCGGCGAACAGCGAGGCCTCGTCGCCGCCGGTGCCGGCGCGGATTTCGAGCATTACGTTGCGCTCGTCCATGGCGTCCTTGGGCAATAGCGCGAGGCGAATCTGTTGCGCCAGTTCGACGCTGCGCGCTACGAGCTCCGCGCGTTCCTCTTCCGCCATGGCTCGCATGTCGGCTTCGGTGGCCGGATCGGCCATCAACGTGTCGATCCCGGCGATTTCGCTGATGGCGGCGCGGTAGGCCTTCACCGCATCGATCAGCGGATTGAGTTCGGCGAGCTCGCGCGTCATGCGCACATAGTCCTCGGCGCCGACCTGGCCCATCAACTGGGATTCAAGTTCGGCGTGGCGCCCCAAGAGGACGTCGAGTTTGGCTTCGGGCAGCATGGACATGGAGTATCTCGAATCACGGGGAGAAAAGGCCGACGTTGACGGCGCGAAGCGTCGCTACAACGGAAGCTTCTCGGCCTCGGCGAATTCCGTCAGCTTCTGGCGGATCGACCCGCTGTCGCAAGGTGCATCGAGCAGCGGCATCATCAACGCTTCGGCCTTTCTCGCGTCGAGCTCGAGGATCATGGCCTTGACCGGTCCGTGCGCGGTCGCCGACAGCGACAGCGACCGATAGCCCATTGCGATCAGCGCCAGCGCGCCGAGCGGCTGCGATGCCATCTCGCCGCATAGCGATGCGGACTTTCTGGCGGCCTGGGCCTTGCGTACGATCTCGCGCAGCACCCGCAGGATCGGCGCCGACAGCGTGTCGAATCGATCCGAAACCTTGGCATTGCCGCGATCCACCGCGAACAGGAACTGAAACAGGTCGTTGGATCCGACCGAGACGAAATCGACTTTCGCCAGCAATTCATCGAGCTGGTAGAGCAGGGCGGGCACTTCCACCATGGTGCCGACGTCGACGCGCTCGGGCAGCGCGTGTCCGTGCTGGCGCAGATAGGTGAGTTCGCGCTCGACGATCGCCTTGGCCTGGTCGAACTCGGCCACCTCGGAAATCATCGGAAACATGATGCGCAGCGCGCGTCCGCCGCCGGCGCGCAGCAGCGCGCGGATCTGGCCGCGCAGCAGACCGGGCCGGTCGAGGCCGAGCCGGATGGCGCGCCAGCCGAGTGCCGGATTCTCCTCGACGATGGTTTCCATGTAGGGTAGCGCCTTGTCGCCGCCGATATCGAGCGTGCGGAAGGTCACCGGCTTGGCACCCGCCGCATCGAGCACCGCGCGGTACAACGCCAGCTGGTCGCTGGAGCGCGGCAGGCTCTCGCCGACCATGAATTGCAATTCGGTGCGAAACAGGCCGATGCCGGAGCTGCCGGTGTCGTCGATATGAGGCAGGTCGATGATCAGGCCGGCATTGATCATGAGTTCGATGCGCTGTCCGTCCTTGGTCACGCAGGGCAGATCACGTAGCGCCGAGTACTGCGCCTGACGCCGGGCGCGAAATCGAACCCGTTCGGCATAGGCCGATTCGATTTCAGACGAGGGACGGACATAGATCGAGCCGGAGGTGCCGTCGACGATGATGGCATCGCCGGGATCGGCTATGCCCGGGGCGTTTGGCACTTCGCCGACAGCCGGAATGCCGAGCGCCCGTGCCACGATCGAGACATGGGAATTGGCGGTGCCTTCCTCCAGCACCAGGCCGCGCAGCCGCTTGCGGTCGTAGTCCAATAGCGCCGCAGGGCCCATCGAGCGCGCGATCAGGATGGCATTGTCGGGCAACTGCTCGCGTGACGGCGCGTGATCCTGCCCGACCAGTTGCCGCATCAGACGATGGCCGAGGTCTTCCAGGTCGTGCAGCCGGTCGCGCAAATACGGATCGGTGGAGCGCAGCATCCGCGCCCGGGTGTCCGACTGCACGCGCTCGACCGCGGCTTCAGCGGTGAGACCGGTCGCCACCGCTTCATGCAGGCGATGTGACCAGCCGTGGTCGTTGGCGAACATGCGGTAGGCTTCCAGCACGTCGCGGTGTTCGCCGCCCTCGGCGACGTCGCCGCGCTCCAGCATGCGATCGAGGTCGGCGCGCAGCTTGGCGAGTGCCGCGTCCAGCCGCTTGATTTCCTTCGGCAGGTCCTCGGCGATGTAATTGGTGATGACGACGCGGGGCTCGTGCAGCACCACGTGGCCGAGCGCGATGCCGTCGGAGAGGATGGCGCCGGACTTGTGCACCGAATGCCGTGCCGCAGGCTCGGCGCCTGGTTGCGCCAGCGCCGACAATTCGCCCGAGGCGATCATTTCGGCCAGCACCATCGCGGTGGTCTGCAGCGCCTCGACCTCTTCCTCGACGTAGGTGCGCTTGGCGCGGTTCTGCACCACCAGCACGCCGAGCGTGTTGCCGGCGCGCAGGATCGGAACACCGAGGAATGAGTGATAGATTTCTTCGCCGGTCTCTGGGCGGAACGAGAACGCCGGATGGCTCTGCGCGTCGTTCAGGTTGAGCGGGGTGGCCTCGCTGGCAACCAGGCCGACCAGGCCCTCATGGGCGCTCAGCACGGTCTGGTGGACCGCGTCGCGGTTGAGGCCTTCGGTGGCGTAGAGCTCCAGGGTGTTATCGACCCGCAGCACGTAGGTCGAACACACCTCCGCCACCATGTTGGCGGCGATCAGCACCACGATCTTGTCGAGGCGTTCCTGAGCGCTGACCTGCTCCGCCATCACTTCGCGGAGCCGTCTCAGCAAGACGCGGGGGCCACCCGACGCGCTCCGCATGTGCTGAACCCTCTCCCCGCGTGGCTGGCGCGCTCTGTCTCCGCCGCGCCGGCGCTAAACTTAAGAAAAACAACGACTTATCATTTCGGTGCGGCTCTGGCCGCATGACCCGCGGCGGAAAACGACCGAATCAAACTGTTCGGAACTGTTGCACGATCCGTAACTGCCAGCTGATGAGGCCGTATAGCGAATCGAAGCTTGTTTTGCCAAGCAAAACGCCTGCCAGCCGCCGGAACAACTGTTGCTCAACAATTATTGTGGGGGACGCGGAAAATTCTTCTAAACTTGGTCCAATCCGTAGAGCGTGTGCAGGGTACGGACCGCCAGTTCGGTGTAGGCGGCGTCGATCAGCACGGAAAATTTGATTTCGGAGGTGGTAATGGCGCGGATGTTGATATTGCGCGCGGCCAGGGCGGCAAAGGCCTGGGCGGCGACGCCGGCATGGCTGCGCATGCCGCTGCCGATCACCGAGACCTTGGCGACGTCGGTGGCGCTGTCGAGCCGCGCGTAACCGATCTTGGCCTGGGCACTGGTGATGGTGTCGCGGGCGCGCGCGTAGTCCGACGCCGGCACGGTAAAGGTCAGGTCGGTGGTCGCCCCGTCCTCGGACACGTTCTGCACGATCATGTCGACATTGATATTGGCCTCGGCGAGCGGTCCGAAGATCGACGCGGCGACGCCCGGCTTGTCCTCGATCTGACGGACGGAAATCTGGGCTTCGTCCCTGGAAAAGGCGATACCGGTGACGACGTGGCTTTCCATGATTTCCTCCTCGCTGCAAATCAGCGTGCCCGGCGGCGTGCCGTGCGGGTCGATGTCTTCCGGCTTGTCGAAACTGGATCGGACGAAGATCGGCATGTTGTGCACCATGCCGAGTTCCACCGAGCGGACCTGCAGCACCTTGGCGCCCTGTGACGCAAGTTCCAGCATTTCCTCGAACGCCACCTTGTTGAGCCGGCGCGCCTTTGGAACCACACGCGGGTCGGTGGTGTAGACGCCGTCGACGTCGGTGTAGATGTCGCAGCGGTCGGCGTGAAGCGCCGCGGCGATCGCGACCGCGGAGGTGTCGGAACCGCCGCGGCCCAGCGTGGCGATGCGACGGGTCGCCGAATTGATGCCCTGGAATCCGGCGATCACCGCGACTTCCTTGCGATCCTTGAATCGGCTGATGATCTCGCTGCCATCAATCGCGACGATGCGCGCCGAGGCATGGGCCTCGCTGGTCTCGATCGGAATCTGCCATCCCTGCCACGATCTCGCCTGAATGCCGATCGCCTGCAGCGCGATTGCCAACAGGCCGGCGGTGACCTGCTCACCGGACGCCACCACGGCATCATATTCGCGGGCGTCATGCATGGCGGAGGCCTCGCTGCACCATGCGACCAGCTCATTGGTCTTGCCGGCCATGGCCGAGACCACCACGGCGACGTCGTGACCGGCGTCGACCTCGCGCTTGACGTGCAGCGCGACGTTACGGATGCGGTCGATATTGGCGACTGACGTGCCGCCGAATTTCATGACGAGCCGGCCCATGCGAGTGGTGCAATCCCTGACGACAACGAGTAAAGATACCGCGCGAAAACCGGGACGGGCGGGCCAAAAGGCGCGTATACATAGCGGCGCGGTCGCGGGCAAGCAACCGGCTTTTGCCATGATCCGGCAAGGATTTAACGAACCCCGACAAAACCCAATCGAGGCTTCTCCATGGGGCGCTACATCGACGACATTCTGCAGCCGGGCGAGAAAGTGCTGTATTCGACCAATGCGCACTGGATTTTCTATTTTCCGGCGATCGTCGCCTGGATCGCGGCCTTGGTTCTCCTCGTCCTGTCACGTGCCACCACCAGCGAGGGAATCACCCTTTTCTGCCTGGCGGCGGCGGCCGTGGTGGCGCTCGCGGCGCTGTACTGGACGGCGAGGGCCTGGTTCCAGCGCTGGACCATCGAGACCGATGTCACCAACTTGCGAATCGTCCACAAGGTCGGCTTCATCAAGCGCCGGACCTTCGAAATGTCGCTCGACAAGGTCGAGAGCGTGGACGTCAACCAGAGCATTCTCGGTCGCATCCTGAACTATGGCGACGTGACCATCCTGGGGGTCGGCGAGGGCAAGGAGACCATCCAGATGATTGCTTCGCCGCTACGGTTCCGCAGTTTCATCACGGCGCGCGACGAGCAACGGGCGTAATCCATGGCCATGCAGTCGAATTATTCCGCCGCGCCATCCACCGTCGATCCGGCCGAAGTCGCCAAATTTTCGAAGCTGTCGGACGAATGGTGGGATCCGAACGGCAAGATGGCGCCGCTGCACAAGATCAACCCGTTGCGCCTGAGCTACATCCGCGACGCCGCCTGCCGCAAGTTCAACCGCAACGTTCGCAAGCTCGGCTGCCTCTCCGGACTGCGCATCCTCGATATCGGCTGCGGCGCCGGGCTGTTGTGCGAGCCGTTCACCCGGCTTGGCGCTCAGGTGATCGGGGTCGACCCGTCCGCCACCAACATCGCGGCGGCGAAGCTGCACGCCGATAAATCCCAGCTGTCGATCGACTATCGCTGCACCACAGTCGAACAGATGGACTTGCGCGAACGCTTCGACATCGTGCTGGCGATGGAAGTCGTCGAGCACGTCACCGACGTCGGCATGTTCCTCGACCGCTGCGCCGCGATGCTCAAGCCCGGCGGGCTGATGGTGATCTCGACACTGAATCGCAACTGGAAAAGCTTCGCGCTGGCCATCGTCGGCGCCGAATACGTGCTGCGCTGGCTGCCGCGCGGCACCCATCAGTGGGACAAGTTCGTCACTCCCGACGAACTCGCGCACCACCTGGAGCGCAACCACCTCGCCGTCACCGAGCAGACCGGCGTGGTCTACAGCCCGTTCGCCGACCGCTGGAGCCTGTCGGGCGACATGGACGTCAACTACATGGTGGTTGCGGAGGAAGTGTAAGAACTCAATCGTCGTCCCGGTCATCGGACGGCACTTTGCGCCGATCCGTTGGCCGGGACGACTCGTGGAGAAGTCATCGCATCCCTGTCATGACTCGCGACCGGTTGACCGCGCCAGCTATGCCCGGCACGGTATTTCTTATTCCCACCGCAGCCCCATCCCCATGATCAGCATCGCCACGCTCTGGATTCCCTTCACCATCGTTGCGGCGCTGGGGCAGGTGGCGCGCAATGCGATGCAACGGCAGTTGACGGGACCGTTGGGCACTTGGGGCGCCACCAACATCCGCTTCCTGTTCGGATTTCCGTTTTCGGTGGTTTTCTTTGTGCTCGTGATCGCCGTTACCGGTGACCCGCTGCCGTGGCCGGGGACGGTGTTCTGGCCATGGCTGCTGCTCGGCGCGTTGAGCCAGATCGTCGGCACCGGCATGATGCTCGCCGCCATGAACGACCGCTCGTTCGTGGTGACCACGGCCTATCTGAAAACCGAGGCGATCCAGACCGCAATTTTTGGTTTCGTGTTTCTCGGCGATCATCTGACGATGCTGAAAGTGGCCGCGATCCTGATCGCCACCATCGGCGTGATCATCACCGCGTTGCGGCCGGGGGCGACCCGCGATATTGCCAACCTGCGGCCGACCGTGCTCGGGCTGGCTGCGGCGGCCGCGTTCGCCCTGTCGGCAATCGGCTTTCGCGGCGCGATCATCACGGTGCCCGGCGTCTCGTTCGTGACGGCCGCGTCCTATACGCTGGTGCTCGGTCTGTTCGTGCAGACCCTGCTGCTGACGATCTATCTCTTGGCGCGCGCTCCCGACGTGCTCGAGGCGATCATCGGATTGTGGAAGCCCTCGTTGTTCGCCGGCTTCATGGGCGCGTTCTCGTCGCAGTTCTGGTTTCTTGCCTTCGCGCTGACCGCCGCCGCCAATGTGCGGACGCTGGCGCTGGTCGAGGTGCTGTTCGCGCAGGCCATCTCTTATTACAGTTTCAAGCAGCCGATCATGCCCCGCGAAATTGTCGGGATAGCCTTGATCGTCCTTGGGGTCGCTGCGTTGGTTGCCGTGCAGTGACCGGGTTTTGACAGGCTATTTTTCCAGCGCGAGGCCGCTGATCGTTGCCCGCACGATGATCGCGATCTGCTGCCTCAGAACCTCGATCGGCACGGCGACAAGCTTCTGTTCAAGGCCGAGCGCCACCATGCCGTGAACCGAGGAGAACAGTCCGCGTGCCGTTACGCTGAGGTCGGCGGCCGATCGGCCAGGCAACAGAACCGCCAGCGGACGATAGACGTGACGGAACAGATCCATCTGCTGGTCGATGGACCAGTCCGGAAGCGGCTTGCCCGGTGCCATCCGGTGTTCGAACAAGGCGCGCCAGAGCTCGATATTGTCGGCGGCGAAATCGCAATAGGCGATCGCCAGGCCAACCAGCGTTTCACGCGGGGACGCAGCGCCGGCGGTCTCGACTGCGTTCAGCGCCGCATCGAGCCGCGCCAGTGTCCGTGATCCGACACGGAGGATGAGGTCGTCGACATCCGCGACAAGGTTGTAGACCGCCCCATTGGCGCAGCCAATTTCCTGGGCCAGTTCGCGGGTCTTGAGGCCCGCCAATCCCCTCTCGGCAATCGCACGTTCCGCGGCCTCGATCAGGTTTTGTCGAAGTTTTTCTCGTCTCTGCAATGCTTTAGACGCCACGAGCCTATCCATGAGCGATGCTCAAAAAATAACTTGAACAATGTTCAAATCATGTTAAGAGTCTCAGCTTGAGCAATGCTCATAACAGGGAGTAGTCAAATGTTCAAAACACTTGTGACCCTCGTTCGCGGCAACATCGCTGCGGCAGGCGAAGACCTGGAAGGCCGTACCGCGCTGCAGCTGCTCGACCAGCAAATGCGCGATGCGGCGGCTGCCGTCGAACGTGCCAAGCGCATGCTGGCGTTGGCTATCGCGCAGGACCAGCAGGAAGGGCGCCGTCTCGACGCCACCCACACCCGGATCGCCGACCTCGAAGTCCGCGCCACGGCGGCGCTCGATGGCGGCCGCGAAGATCTCGCCCGACAGGCGGCCGGGTCAATCGCGACCTTGGAAGCGGACCGCGACGCCGCGCTGACGGCGCGAGCGCTATTCGCGACGGAGATCGGCCGCCTCAAGCGCCAAGTTGCCGGCGCCGAGGCGCGCATCAGCGAACTCGACCGCGGACGTCGTATCGCACGTGCCTCGGAGGCAGTGCGTAGCCTGCGCCGCGGCGGTGTAGAGGCCGCGCGCCCGTACGAGGCGACACTGCCCGAAGCCGAGCACACGCTGAAGCGCCTGCGTGAGCGCCAGTTGGAGGCCCAGGCCGCCGACGAAGCCCTGATCGAGATCGACGCGGCCAGCGGACCGATCGCCATCGCCGAGAGGCTGGCGGAGCAGGGCTTTGGCCCGCGGCTTAAATCCACCACCGATGACGTGCTGGCGCGCCTCAAGGCCGCGCGCCAGCCGACCGCCTGATCTCATCAAACCGTCAACGCACCACCGACCAGAAGGAGATTGTCGTGAATCAAAATATCCAGCCTCACAGTGCGTCCTGGGTGACCTTTACCTATGTTTCGTTCTCGGCCGCCGCGTTCATGGTCGCCGTCGGCGTCTATTTCCTGCCGCTCGATCTCTGGGTGAAGGGATATCTGGCGATGGGCATCATCACGCTGGTACAGTCTTGCGTCACCCTGACCAAGACGGTGCGCGACATGCATGAGAGCGGCAAGCTGGTCAACCGGATCGAGGACGCCAAGGCCGAACGGATCCTGATGGAAGCGTCCAAGGCGGCCTAGAAATACACCGAGCCGAGGCACGCGAGAGCGGCGGGTGATCCATCGCTTTCGCTCTTCGCAAATGTCATCTCCAGCCGCAGCGGCATCATGCCCTGGTCGCGATCAATACCGCGCCGGCCGCGATCAGGGCGATGCCGAGCCAGCCGTTGAGCGAGGGTCGTTCGCCCAGAAACATCACGCCGAACAGCGCCACCAGCACAACGCTCAGCTTGTCGATCGGAGCGACCAGTGTGGCTGGCCCGAGCTTGAGCGCACGGAAATAGCACAGCCACGAGGCGCCGGTGCCAAGCCCGGACAGTACCAAAAATATCCAGCTTCGGGTCGGTATCGGTTCCTGGGCGGCGAACTTTCCGGTGGCCAGCAGGATCAGCGCCAGGCTGACGATGACGACGATGGTGCGGATGAAGGTCGCCAGATCCGAATCGATGTCGGTGACGCCGATCTTGGCGAAGATCGCGGTCAGCGCCGCAAACACCGCCGACAGCAGCGCCCAGGCTTGCCACGATGACAAAGTGTCCGGGCCCATTCGCGATCCAGTGTCAGGTTTCGATGGTCAGTTTCGATCGTCGGGCAGCACCGGCAGCGGCGTCACTTCGATGCCTTCGTCGATCAGCGAGCGCGCCTCGTCAGGCGAGGCTTCGCCGTAGATCGGGCGGTG
>Ga0102590_1002384_pt1 | contig 22454 bp, 25 predicted proteins | sample AraplaMF_Col_mMF_FD_76859 | JGI IMG/M metagenome (GOLD analysis project Ga0102590, IMG submission 76859) | Arabidopsis root microbial communities from the University of North Carolina, USA - plate scrape MF_Col_mMF | ecosystem: Host-associated > Plants > Roots > Endosphere | place: USA... | reverse complement strand
ACCGGCCCCCATCCAACGCTGTATCCGTGTTCCGAGCCCAGCCGGCACCAGATGGATGGGGTTTGATCCTTTCGGACCGCCGAAGGCGCTTCCCGCTCGATCGCCCCCCGCCGCCGCATCGGTCGCTGGCCATGCGCCCTTTCCCGCGTCGAGGTGGAGCCATTATGCGGCCGCCGGGAAACCCTGCGGGGAATAAAGATTTAGCGCCGTGATTTCAGCGGCTTGTCCGCCGCAGTGACGGGGACATGCGCTCGCGCGTGTCCCAACCGCCTGGCCCGGCGCGAAACCTGGGGACACGCCCGAGGGCATGTCCCCGTCAGAACTGGTCTCCGTCGCGGAACCGCCAGCCGACGTCCGGCGAGGCGACGAGGACGGCCTGCCGGCGCGTGACGCAGCGGTTGATCGCCGAGCCCATGTTGATGGTCAGGCCCGACAAGGGGCGGACCTCCACGCCGTCGGGATGGCTGAAGGCCAGGGCGCCGCCGCCGGCCTGGCCCGGCGCCAGGAACGGCGCGTCGATCAGCGCGTCGAAGGCGCGTTCGCCCGGGCGAGGCTTCTCGTCGGGCATCATCTCGGCCGGCCGGGCTTCGCCGATGGCGCAGACCCGGGACCAGGGGCCCGGCTCCAGCCGCATGAGATCGATGGGACCCCCGTGCGCCAGGGCCGCCGAGAAGGCCGCGTCGAAGGCGCGGTCGGCGTCCGACATCGCGATCTCGCCGCAGCTGGCCAGCACGACCGAGGCGACTGACAGAAGGGCCGCACGGGCGACACGGTTGGGCATGGGCGCGCTCCGTCCGGCCAAGCGGTCGCCGGGATCGGTCCAACGTGGGCGAGCGTGGTGCAGACCCGATGCAGGCGTTGTCGATCAATGGCCCAGAACGCAAAAATCCCGGAGCGGCCCCTCAGCCGTCCGGGATCTTTTCCAGTTCCTCGCCGTGAGGCCGAAATCCCCGCCGCGCTTTCCTCATGAGGACTTGGGCGCGTGGATATCTACCGCCGACTCCGGCATCCCACGTCCGGAAGCCCGAGCTTCCAGGACCGTGGGCGGCCCCACGGAGGTGAGAAACTAGATGTAGCGGCGCAGGGAGCGGGCCAGTTCGGTGGCGCCGGCCTTCTTCTTGGTCTGCTGCGGCTGGTAGGCGATGCGGGCGTGTTCGCCGCAATAGGGGCCTTCCGACGACCGGCGGCCGCAGAAGGTGAAACCGTCGGCCGACGGATCGCCGATCGGCCACTTGCACATGTGGGCGCCCAGGGTCAGCACGGTGGCCGAGCCCGGCTCCTCGGCGCGGAACGCCGGGACCGACGGCTGCTGGGCCACGGCCGGCAGCGGCGCCGGCTCGGCGGCGATCACCCGGCGCGGGGCCGAGGGCATCGTGGTGGCGGCCGGACGCGCCGGACGCGGGGCCTTGAAGGCCGGTCGCGCCGGTTGCGAGGGGGCCGCGCGGCCCGACAGGCCCAGGCGGTGCACCTTGCCGATCACGGCGTTGCGCGTGACGCCGCCCAGCTGTTTGGCGATCTGACTGGCCGAAAGGCCGTCCAGCCAAAGCTTCTTCAGGGTGGTGACGCGTTCGTCAGTCCAGCTCATAGCCCATCTCCGCCTAAAAGGGGCCACGACGGGTTTCCCCGACTCGCCATGGCCTCTATATCTGGTGTACAGACCGCCCCGCCGGCGGCTGACCTACTAGATAGTGTAAAGAATGCGTTAAAACGCACAATAGGCTGTAAGGCGTTCGTCCACAGGAACTATATCTTGATTCTTCCGGAACGCGCCTTGCGCTCCGGCGAGCCCGGGCGCACATGCTGGCCCGTGGCGGCCCCCGCGGACGCCTTCGAGGCGTTCTGGATCCGAGACCCCCCATGAAAGACATGACGTCCGACGTCATCCCGCCGCAGCCGCGCGACTATCACGGCTGGAACTGGAGCGGGTTCTTCACCCTGTACCAGCGCGAGATCCGCCGGTTCTGGAAGGTCGGCACCCAGACGGTCGCCGCCCCGGTGGTGACGACGCTGCTCTACATGCTGGTGTTCGTGGTGGCGGTGGGCGGCAGCCGGCCGGCGGTGGAAGGCGTGACCTTCGGCCACTTCGTGGCGCCGGGCCTGATCATGATGGCCATCCTCAACAACGCCTTCGCCAATTCGTCCTCGTCGCTGATCCAGGCCAAGATGATGGGCCTGACGCCCGACTTCCTGACCCCGCCGCTGACCCCGCTGGAGCAGGTCTCGGCCTTCGGCCTGGGCGCGGCGACGCGCGGCATCGTGGTGGGGGCGGTCACCGCCCTGGTCATCGGCGTGCTGCCGGGCGCGGGCCTGCAGATCAGCCACCTGTGGGCGATTGTCTATTTCTCGGTCGGCGCCTCGATCATCCTGGGCCTGGCCGGCGTGCTGGCGGGCCTGTGGGCCGAGAAGTTCGACCAGCTGGCGGCCGTGACCAACTTCCTGATCATGCCCATGACCTTCCTGTCGGGCACCTTCTACCTGGTCGACAAGCTGCCCGAGCCGTTCCGCTCGGCCAGCCACTTCAACCCGTTCTTCTATCTGATCGACGGCTTCCGCTACGGCTTCATCGGCCATGCCGACGGTTCGGTGGCGATCGGGGCGGTGGTGACGGCCGTGCTGTCGATCGGCCTGTTCCTGTGGTGCTGGGGCCTGTTCCGGACCGGGTATCGGCTGAAGAGCTAGGTCGCCCGGAGCGTTTGATGAAACGGCCGCCTCGCAAGGGGCGGCCGTTTTTGCTCTCCTTGATCCGCTCATCCCGGCGAATGCCGGGACCCAGATCCTATGGCTTTGAGGTTGGCTGGACGGGCTCTGAGCTCAAGGAACCCACCATACCGCTATTCCATCTGGATCCCGGCATTCGCCGGGATGAGCGGTTCTTGGGTTTAGGGCGCGACCCCCTTCACCAGCACCTCCACCCCCTCGGTCGGTCCGCCGTTGATCACCGGGATGTGGGTGTCGTTGATGAACCGCAGCCGGCCGTCGACCTCGACCCGGGCCGAGACCGCGATACGGGCCGTCGGCGCGATCTCGGCCGGGTCGTAGCCCAGCGAGAAGGCGACCGGCGGCGTCTGGGCCGGGATCACCGCCTCGGCGATGACCTTGGCCGGGGCGTCGGCCAGGCTGACGTCCTGCAGGCGCACGATCACCTTGGTCTGGGGCGGCAGCATGATCCGTTCGCGCCAGACCACCTGGCCGGTGACCGCCGCGCTGGACGGCCCGGACGGGGCGGGTCCGGAGGCGCCGGCGCATGCGGTCAGGATCGTCAGGGCGAGGAGGGCGGGCGCGAAGGGCTTCATGGACAATCTCCTGAACATGGCTCCCCCGAGCGCCCAAAGGGGTACGGCCTGGACGCGCGCGCTTCAACCGGTCGATCCGCCCCGACCCGCCATGTGACCGCGAACAGTGTGGCTTGGCGGTCCCTGACACCCAAAATTCACGGCCGCTTTGTTGACAGCGCCCGGTTACACGCCGACAACGCTTGGCCTTCCGGTCCCCGTGCTTTTGAGCACGGGGGCTTCTTTCCTTTTTGGGAGGCCGTCTTGAGCACGTCGACGTCGTCTAACCCCGCGCAACACCACATCATGGGCGTCTACAACCGCGCCCCGCTGGCGTTCGAGCGAGGCCGAGGCGCGCGACTGACCTCGACCACCGGCGAGGACTACCTGGACTGCGTGGCGGGCATCGCCACCTGCGGCCTGGGCCACGCCCACCCCGTGCTGGTCGACGCGCTGAAGACCCAGGGCGAAAAGCTCTGGCACGTCTCCAACATCTACACGATCCCCGAGCAGGAAGTGCTGGCCGACAAGCTGTGCGCGGCCACCTTCGCCGACGTGGTGTTCTTCACCAACTCGGGCACCGAGGCGATCGAGTGCGCCCTGAAGGCGGCGCGCCGCTACCACGTGGTCAACGGCCAGCCCGAGCGGGTCGACATCATCGGCTTCGACGGCTCGTTCCACGGCCGCTCGTACGCGGCGGTCAACGCCTCGGGCAACGCCGGCTATCTGGACGGCTTCGGCCCGCGCCTGCCGGGCTACGTCCAGCTGCCGTTCGGCGACTGGGACGCCCTGAAGGCCGCCATCGGTTCGACCACGGCCGGGGTGATCATCGAGCCCGTCCAGGGCGAGGGCGGGGCCCGCGCCCTGACCGACGCCCAGCTGAACGAACTGCGCCAGATCACCCGCGACGCCGGCGTCCTGCTGATCCTGGACGAGGTGCAGAGCGGCATGGGCCGGACCGGCAAGCTGTTCGCCCACGAGTGGGCCGACGACGCCGTGCCGGACATCATGTGCGTGGCCAAGGCCCTGGGCGGCGGCTTCCCGGTCGGCGCGTGCCTGGCCACCACCGAGGCGGCCAAGGGCATGCAGCCCGGCACGCACGGCTCGACCTACGGCGGCAACCCGCTGGCCATGGCCGTGGGCACGGCGGCGTTCGACACGATCAACACGCCGGAGATCCTGGACAACGTGAAGACCGTCGCCGGCTTCTTCACCCAGCAGCTGAACGGCCTGAAGGACCGCTTCCCGGACGTCATCGTCGATATCCGCGGCAAGGGCCTGCTGATCGGCGTCAAGGTCGTGCCGAACAATCGCGAGTTCATGGTCCTGGCCCGCGACGAGAAGCTGCTGATCGCCGGCGGCGGCGACAACTGCGTGCGCCTGCTGCCGCCGCTGAACCTGACGGTCGAGGAAGCGTCCGAGGCCATCGCCAAGCTCGAAAAGGCCTGCGAGGCCGCCCGGGCCAAAGCCGCCGCCTGACCCGGCCGCGACCTATCAAACCGTCCGTTCCGGCCTCGTCCGGAGCGGGCGGGCAGGGGGATTTGCAATGACACAGCCCAGACACTTCATCGACCTGTGGAAGCTGGACGGCGGCGCCCTGCGGGCCATGCTGGAGGACGCCAAGGCCCGCAAGGCGGCCCGCGCCGGCTGGCCCAAGGGCCGCGTCGACGCCGACGCGCCGGCCAGGGACCGCGTGCTGGCGATGATCTTCCAGAAGAACTCGACCCGCACCCGCTTCTCGTTCGACGCGGCGATCCGCCAACTGGGCGGCGACGCGATCATCTCGACCTCGGCCGACATGCAGCTGGGGCGCGGCGAGACCATCGAGGACACCGCCAAGGTGCTGTCGCGGATGGTCGACGCGGTGATGATCCGCGCCAACAGCCACGCCGACGTCGAGCGCTTCGCCCAGGTCTCGACCGTGCCGGTGATCAACGGCCTGACCGACAAGAGCCACCCGTGCCAGATCATGGCCGACCTGCTGACGATCGAAGAGCATCGCGGCGACGTGGGCGGCAAGACCATCGCCTGGGTCGGCGACGGCAACAACGTGTGCTCCAGCTTCATCCACGCCGCGCCGCTGCTGGGCTTCAAGCTGAACATCGCCTGCCCGGCGGTCTATCACCCGGACCTGGTGGACCTGGCCCGCGCCCAGGAGCGCCAGGCCCAGATCACCCTGACCGACGACCCCAGGGAAGCCGTGCGCGGCGCCGACGTGGTCGTGGCCGACACCTGGGTGTCGATGGGCGACACCGATCATGACGAGCGCCTGGCGGCCCTGGAGCCCTACCAGGTCGACGACGCCCTGATGGACCTGTCCAAGCCGGACGGCGTCTTCCTGCACTGCCTGCCGGCCCACCGCGGCGAGGAGGTCACCGACAGCGTGCTGGACGGCCCGCGCTCGCTGGCCTGGGACGAGGCCGAGAACCGCATCCACGCCCAGAAGTCCGTCCTGGCCTGGTGCTTCGGCGCGATCGGCTAAACGCAAGATCGAGAGGGTCGTCGTGTCCAAGATCGAGTTCAGCAAGGCCGAACGCGACGACCTGATCGACAAGCTGGCGCGCTATCTGGACCGCGAGCTGGACTGCGAGGCCAGCGCCCTGCAACTGGGCTTCCTGCTGGACTTCATCAGCGAGAAGATGGGGCCGCGCTTCTACAATCAGGGCGTCCGCGACGCCCAGACCCTGTTCCAGAGCAAGCTGGAAGACGTGGTCTACGAGATCGAGAAGCCGTTCGTCGACTGACGGCGCGTGCAAGCCCCGTGCGCGCTGGGGCAAGCCGGCGCACGGAAACCGGGCCGGATCGTCCGCGACTGCGCGGCGGCGCGGCGCCCGGCTGAAACCGCCGGTCCGGACGTCCGGGCCGCGCTCCGGCTCCCGGGCGGATGCTATCCCTATCCCCAACGTCAGTGGGGGAGCCGGGCCGTGACCAAGACCAATCGCGCGTCGAAGGGCCGCCGCGCCGCGTCGCTGGCGGCCGGCCTCGCCCTGCTGGCGCTGGCGGGCGGGGCCCGCGCCCAGGACACCCAGTATTCGACCTTCCCCTGGTTCAAGCAGAACATGGTCGTGGGACCGCGCTGCTTTTCCTATCCCGAGCCGTGGGAGGGGCCGTTCAGCCCCTGCACCGAGGCGGACCACCGGGCCTGGCTGGCCGACGTCACCCGCTGGCGGACTGAGCGGCGCATCCGCGTCGGGCTGGACACCAGCCGCTACGACAAGCCCGAACTGGCCTGGACCCAGCGGGCCTTCATGCAGGCCCAGGCCATGATGGAGGACCGCTATCTCTACGACCCCGTGGCGGGCCGCTACACGGTCGACCGCTATCTGGACGACCTGATCGCGCGGTTCGGCGGCATCGACGCGGTGCTGCTGTGGCCCGACTATCCCAATCTGGGCGTCGACGCCCGCAATCAGATCGACATGATCCACGCGCTGCCGGGCGGCGTTCCCGGCGTGAAGGGCATGATCGCCGACTTCCACCGTCGGGGCGTCAGGGTGCTGTTCCCCATGATGATGTGGGACCAGGGCGCGCGCGATCCCGGCGCGCCCTGGCCCGAAGCCCTGACCAAGCTGATGATCGAGATCGGCGCCGACGGCATGAACGGCGACACCCAGGACGGCGTGCCCCTGGCCTTCTCCCTGGCCGCCGAGCGCCAGGGCAAGGCGCTGGCCTTCCAGCCCGAGGGCGTGGTCCACGACGAGCAGCTGGGCTGGAACGTGATGTCGTGGGGCCAGTACGACTTCGGTTTCGTCCCCAAGGTCGACCGCTACCGGTGGCTGGAGCCGCGCCACATGGTCAACATCTCCGACCGCTGGGCCCGCTCCAAGATCGACGACCTGCAGTACGCCTTCTTCAACGGCGAGGGCTGGGAGAGCTGGGAGAACGTCTGGGGCATCTGGAACGGGATCACCCCGCGCGACGGCGAGGCGACGCGGCGGGTGGCGACGATCGAGCGCGGCGTCGCGCCGTTCCTGACCAGCCCCGACTGGGAGCCGTTCTATCCGATGACCCGGTTCGGCGTGTTCGCCAGCCGGTGGCCCTCGAAGGAGAAGGGCGGCGGCGCCGAGGTCTGGACCATCGTCAACCGCAACGAATACGGCGTCGACGGCCGGCAGATGGCCGTGGCCGACGCGCCGGGCCGGCGCTGGTTCGATCTCTATCACGGCGTCGAGCTGGCGCCGGAGCGTGACGGCGGCAAGGCCTGGCTGTCGTTCGAGGCCGAGGCCAAGGCCTATGGCGCGGTGCTGGCGGTCGACGGCGAGCCCGACGCCGCCCAGCGCGACCTGATGGCCCGCATGAAGGCCATGACCACTAGGCCCCTGGCGTCCTATTCGGCCGAGTGGAAGCCGCTGCCGCAGACCATGGTCGCGGTCGCCCCGACCCGCCCCGCCGCGACCGCGCCGCCCGGCATGGTCGAGATCCCGGCCGGGACCTTCCGCTTCCAGGTGCGGGGCCTCGAGGTCGAGGGCGGCAACGGGATCGGCGTCGACGTGGCCTATCCGTGGGAGGATTCGCCCCGCCGCTTCCACGACCGCCAGATGGCGATGAAACGCTTCTTCATCGACCGCACGCCGGTGACCAACGCCCAGTTCAAGGCCTTCCTGGACGCCACGCGCTACCACCCCAAGGACGACTTCAACTTCCTCAAGGACTGGACTCTCCAGAAGGGAGAAGCAGGTGCAACCTATCCGGACGGGTGGGCCGACAAGCCGGTGACCTGGGTGTCGCTCGAGGACGCCCGGGCCTACGCCGCCTGGGCCGGCAAGCGCCTGCCGCGCGAATGGGAATGGCAGTACGCCGCCCAGGGGACCGACGGCCGAGCCTATCCGTGGGGCGACGCCTGGAACCCCGCCGCCGTCCCGGCCCCGAACAAGGGTCGGACCCTGACGCCGCCGGACGCGGTCGACGCCCACCCGGCCGGGGCCAGCCCGTTCGGCGTGCTCGACCTGGTCGGCAACGTCTGGCAGTGGACCGACGAGCACCAGGACGACCACACCCGCGCGGCCGTCCTGCGCGGCGGTTCGTCATACCAGCCGCAGGGCTCGATCTGGTACTTCCCCCAGGCCTATCGCAACGACCAGCACGGCAAGCTGCTGCTGATGGCGCCGGGCAAGGATCGGGCGGGGACGATCGGTTTCCGCTGCGTGGTCGACGCCGGCTGAGGCCGGCTCGGACGGCCGCGCGGTCGCAGGGGGCTCGCATTTTTCGTCCAAGCGATTATCTAGCCTCCCCATGACCGACATCGCCGCCCAAACCCTGCCGGACGCCGCTCCGGACGACCTCGTTTCCGCCTTCCAGATCGAAGGCCTGCCCGTGCGCGGCCGCGTGGTGCGCCTGGGCGCGGCGGTCGACGAGGTGCTGACCCGCCACGACTATCCCGAGCCCGTCGCCAACCTGCTGGGCGAGGCCTGCGCCCTGGCGGCGCTGGTCGGCTCCAGCCTGAAGTTCGAGGGCCGGCTGATCGTCCAGGCCCAGGGCGACGGCCCGGTGCGCTATGTCGTGGTCGACTACGACACCTCCGGCGCCCTGCGCGGCTATTGCCGGTTCGATCCGGAAGAGGTCGCGGCCGTGTCGGAGGGCTTCGCCCGTCCCGGCGCCCGCACCCTGCTGGGCGGCGGCACCTTCGTGATGACCGTCGACCAGGGCCCGGACATGGACCGCTACCAGGGCATCACCCCGATCGAGGGCGAGACCCTGGCCCTGTGCGCCGAGCAGTACTTCGCCCAGTCCGAGCAGACCCCGACCCGGGTGCGCCTGGCGGTCGGCCAGGCCGACAGCGGCGAGGGCCCCAAGTGGCGGGCCGGCGGCATCCTGATCCAGGCCATCGCCGGCGACGAGAGCCGCGGCGAGACGCAGGACGCCTGGACCCACGTCCAGGCCCTGTTCGAGACCACCGGCGAGGACGAGCTGATCGATCCCACCGTGCCGACCACCACCCTGCTGTGGCGGCTGTTCAACGAGGACGGCGTGCGCCTGCTCGAGGAAAAGCCGCTGCGCGCCTTCTGCCGCTGCTCCGAAGACCGCATCGGCGCGGTGCTGGGCTCGTTCACGGCCGAGGAAGTGGCCGAGATGGTCGAGCCGGACGGCAAGATCCACGTGACCTGCGAATACTGCTCGCGGGTCTACGCGCTGGAGCCGACGACCACCGCCAGCTAGCTGTAGTCCACGACGAAGGTCCCGTCGGCGCCCTGGATCACCGTCGCGGTGGTCTGGGGCTTGCCCGTGAAGTCGACCTCGGCGGTGTCCGAGATCTCCGCCACGTCGATCACCTGGCCGGAAACGGAAGAATAGGCGGCCACGAAGACCTGGCTGCTCGGCGTAAAGGTGACGACCATGTTCGGCAGGGCCGGGGTGGTCGCCACGGGAACCGGGATGGGCGAGGTCGCCGCCTTCGCCCATCCGAAAAGGAATCCGCTGGCGGGCGAGAAATCGGCTCCCGAGACGATCGAAAAGCTGCCGACGGGACCTTGCCCTTGGGTCACGGGGCTAAAACCTGTTGGCTGTGACCCCGAGAAGGGAACTTCATCCGATTTGGTTAGGTCGACCAGCGCGACGCCGCCGCTGCTCACCACCGTGCCCGGCGCGAGCGTATCGGGCGTGGTTCCCCAATAGGCGTAGATGCTGTCGTCGTAGGTGATGCTGTCGAAACTGCCGGACGTGACGCTGTCGAACGTGACCCAGGCGTTCGCGAAGATCTGTGCCGCGCCGGTCTGCGGTGGTTGCATGAACAGCACGTAGCTCTTGGCGAACCCGCTCTGGTTGAAGATCTGGATCGTGTGGCTGGTCACGGCGACGCCTCCCGAGTGTCGGTTGTGGCGACAGCGTTTAACAATTTCAGGGTGAGCGCAATGCCGTGCTAACGCTTGGCGACTTCAGTTCACCCGCCGCGCCGCGCCCGGCAGGTGCAGGGAGAATTCGGGGATCTCCGCCTCGAACACCTCACCGGCCTCGGTCATCATCTGGTAGCGGCCGACCATGGTTCCCGACGGCGTGGGCAGGGGGCAGCTGGAGACGTAGCGGAACGCCTCGCGGGGCCGCAGTTCGGGCTGTTCGCCCACCACGCCCGAGCCCTCGACCTCGGTCGACCGGTTCAGGCCGTCGGTGATCGTCCAGGCGCGAGCGATCAGCTGCACGGTCTCGGCGCCGTGGTTCTCGATCTCGACCGTGTAGCTCCACATCCACAGCCCTTCCTCGGGCGCGGAGTCCTCGGGCTGGAAGACCGGTGAGACCCGCACGACGATGTCGCGCGTGCGCGCCTCGTAGATGCCCGCATCGGCGCCGCGCCGACGGCGGATCCGCTTCAGCGGCGGGGAGGATTCACGCCTGATCGAGCGCACGGGTCACGTCTCGGGTCAGGTCCGCCAGGCTCTCCAGGCCGACCGACAGGCGCACGCCGCCCTCGACCACGCCCAGCGACGGACGCATCTCCTCGGGCACCGAGCGGTGGGTGGTGGTCGGCGGGTGGGTGGCCATCGACTTGGCGTCGCCCAGATTGTTGGAGATGTCGACGATCTCCAGGGCGTTGAGGAACTTGAACGCCGCCTCGCGCGAGCCCAGGTCCAGGGCCAGCACCGTGCCGCCGCCGCTCATCTGCGACTTGGCGACGTTGTGGCCCGGGTGGTCGGCGCGGAACGGGTACAGCACCTGCTTGACCGCCTTGTGCTCGGCGACCACGTCGGCCAGGGCCGCGGCGGTGTCGTTCTGGCGGCGAACGCGCAGGTCCAGGGTCTCCAGGCCCTTGACCAGGACCCAGGCGTTGAACGGCGACAGCGACGGGCCGGTGTGGCGCAGCGGGTCGCGGTAGAATTCCTCGTTGATCGCCTCGCTGGTCAGGATCGCCCCGCCCAGCACCCGGCCCTGGCCGTCGATATGCTTGGTGGCCGAATAGACCACGATGTCGGCGCCCAGCTTCAGCGGCTGCTGGAAGATCGGGGTGGCGAAAACGTTGTCGACGATGACCTTGGCCCCGACCGCGTGGGCCAGTTCCGACACCGCGCGGATGTCGGTGATCTCCAGCACCGGGTTGGACGGGGTCTCGATCAGCACGGCCTTGGTGTTGGGACGGATCGCCGTCTCCCAGGCCTTGGGATCAGTGGCGTCGACAAAGGTCGTCTCGACCCCGAAGCGCGGCAGCCACTCGGCGATCAGCCAGCGGCACGAGCCGAACAGGGCGCGGCCGGCCACCACGTGGTCGCCCGCCCGGACCAGGCCCATCAGGGCCATGTGGATCGAGGCCATCCCGGTCGCCTGGGCGCGGCATACCTCCGCGCCCTCGAGGAGCGCCAGGCGGTCTTCGAACATCTTCACGGTCGGATTGTTGAAGCGCGAATAGACGAAGCCGGGGTCCTCGCCGGAGAACCGGCGGTCGGCGCCCTCGGCGCTGTCATAGGTGAAGCCCTGGGTCAGGTAGAGGGCCTCGGCCGTTTCCATGTATTGCGAGCGCGCCAGACCGCCACGGATCAGCTTGGTGGCGATATCCCAGTCCTTCGGATCCTCGGCCATGGCGGTTCCTTTTCTCCTACGCTGGAAACGGCCGGCATAAGGGGTTTTGCGAGCCCAAGGGTCAAGGCGGACAAGTTCGATTTCAACATTAGAATTGTCACACGCGAGTAAGGGGCGGTCGGATGGACCGCGAGCCTTGCCTTCAAGGCCCGGTTTAGCGAGTGTCGCCCCGATGACCGACGCCCACGCTGCGGGGATTCTGCCCTGCCAATCCATCGAGGACCTGATCGCGCAAGAAGCGATCACTTCTCAGACCCCGTTCGACACCGACCAGGTGCAGCCGGCCAGCCTGGACCTGCGCCTGGGCGCGCGGTGCTGGCGGGTGCGCGCCTCGTTCCTGCCGGGCGTCGCCCGCCGCGTGCCCGAGCGCCTGAAGGACGTGGCGATGCACGAGCTGGACCTGACCAAGGGCGCGGTGCTGGAGAAGGGCTGCGTCTATATCGCCGAGATCCAGGAACGCCTGAGCCTGCCGGGCAACGTGGCGGCGCGGGGCAATCCCAAGAGCTCGACCGGCCGGGTCGACGTGTTCGTCCGCCTGCTGACCGACCACTCCAAGGCCTTCGACGATGTCGAGGCCGGCTATGAGGGGCCGCTCTATATCGAGATCGCGCCCCAGACCTTCTCGGTGCTGGTGCGGGCCGGCACCCGGCTGAACCAGCTGCGCCTCAAGCGGGGCGAGCCGGCCAAGCTGGCGGTCAAGAGCGTCGGCGTCGACCTGACCACGGGTATCGTCGGCTTCCGCGGCCGCCGCCACGCCGGCGTCGTCGACCTGGACCACGAGGACGGCCACGACCCCCGCGACTTCTGGGAGCCGCTCGAGACCCGCCACGGCGAACTGCTGCTGGATCCGGGCGAGTTCTACATCCTGGCCTCCAAGGACGACATCCAGATCCCCGTGCTGGAGGCCGCCGAGATGACCCCGATCGATCCGTCGGTCGGGGAGTTCCGGGTGCACTACGCCGGCTTCTTCGACCCCGGCTTCGGCACCGAGGAGGCCGGCGCCGTCGGCTCCAAGGGCGTGCTGGAGGTCCGCAGCCACGAGACGCCGTTCCTGCTGGAGGACGGCCAGATCGTCGCCCGCCTGGTCTATGAGCCCCTGACCGCGCGGCCCGAGCGCCTGTACGGGGAGGGCGGGTCGCACTACCAGCGCCAGGGGCTGAAGCTGTCCAAGCATTTCAAGGCGTGGCGTTAGGCCGCAAGGCACGGCCCTTCCCCGATTGACCGGCGGCTTCGTAAGCTGGGCGCCTGTCGAGTCCAGGCGTCGGGGGACGTGGTGTCGGTGTTTCGTTTCCGCAAAGGCCTGGTGGCCGCATGCGCCCTGGCCTGCGCCCTGGCGGGCGGCGTCGCCCACGCCGCCCCGGCCCTGTGGGAGGTGCGCGACCACGACACCCGCATCTACCTGTTCGGCGCCATGCATGTGCTGCAGCCGAACGTGAAGTGGCGCACCCGCGCCTTCGACCGGGCCTACGCCCAGGCCGACAAGGTCTGGTTCGAGACCCGCGCCGACGCCGATCCGGCCGAGGTCCAGGCCCTGGTCGACCGCTACGGCGTCGATCCCGAGCGCTCCCTGACCGAGAAGCTGCCGCCCCGCACCGTCGCCACGCTGAAGGCGGCGCTGGAGCGGGACGGCGGTTCGCTGGACCGCGTCGACCGCCTGCGGCCGTGGGCGGCGGCGATGATGCTGTCGGTGCTGCCGATGACCCAGCGCGGCGCCACGGTCTCGGCCGGGGCCGACGCCGCCGTCACCCGCCAGGCCCGCGCCGCCGAGAAGCCGATCGCCACGTTCGAGACCGTGGAGCAGCAGATCCGGCTGTTCGCCAGCCTGCCGGAGGCGGTCGAGGTGCAGTACCTGGACGACGTGGCGTCCGAGACCCTGTCGCCACCCCGCAACGGCGTGGCCCTGCAGTCGGCCTGGCTGCATGGCGACATGGACAAGCTGGGCCCGCTGGTCGTCGACGTGATGAAGCGCGACCGGCCGACGCTGTACGACACCCTGCTCAAGCGTCGCAACCAAGCCTGGGCCCAGGCCCTGGCCGCCGAGATGGCCCGGCCCGGCGTCCAGCTGGTCGCGGTCGGCGCCCTGCACATGGCGGGCGACGACGGCCTGCCGGCCCTGATGGCGGCGCGCGGGTTCCTGGTGCGGCGGGTGCAGTAGATCGATCTGTTCCTTCTCCCCTCGCGGGAGAAGGTGGCCGCCGAAGGCGGTCGGACGAGGGGTCTGTCAAACCTTTCCATTCGTGCACTTGCAGCGACATCCGACGCTATGCGACCCCTCATCCGTCGGCTGCGCCGACACCTTCTCCCGCAAGGGGAGAAGGAGAGGGGGAAGCATGACGACCATCGATCCTGACTGGCTGGCCGCCTTCCTGCGCGCGGAGGCGCTCCCCGCCGACTTCGCCGCCGAGGTCGAGCGGCTGCATGCCCCCTTGGCCGCCCGGATCGCGGCGGTGGCCCTGGGGCCGGCCTTCGTGGTCGGGATCTGCGGGCCGCAGGGCTCGGGCAAGACCACCGCTGTCCGGGTGGTGGCCGCCCTGCTGGAGGCGCGCGGGCTGAGGGTGGCGACGCTGTCGCTGGACGACCTCTACCTGCCGCGGGCCGATCGCCAGGCCCTGGCCCGCGACGTCCATCCGCTGCTGCGCACGCGCGGCGCGCCGGGGACGCACGACGTCGCCCTGGGGCTGGCGGTGCTGGACGGTCTGGCGGATGGCGGCGAGACGGCGTTGCCGCGCTTCGACAAGGCGATCGACGACCGCGCGCCGGTCGACGCCTGGCCCGTGGTCGCCGGGCCGGTCGACATCGTGCTGTTCGAAGGCTGGTGCGTCGGGGCGCGGCCCGAGCCGGCCGAAGCGTTGCGCGAGCCGGTCAACGCCTTGGAGCGTGAGCGCGACCCGGACGGCGCCTGGCGGGCCCATGTCAACGCCGCCCTGGCCGGGCCCTATCGCCCCCTGTTCGCCCGCCTGGACCTGCTGGTGTTGTTCGCCGCGCCGGATTTCGAGACGGTGCTGGCCTGGCGTCAGGAGCAGGAGGCCAAGCTGAGGGCTCGGCTGGCCGGGACGGGGCAGGGGCGGGCCATGACCGACGACGAGGTCGCCGTCTTCGTCCAGCATTACGAGCGCCTGACCCGTCATATCGCGCGCGAGATGCCGGCCAGGGCCGACGTCGTGGTGGCGCTGGACAGAGACCGCCGTTCGTCGATCGCCTGATCGGCCATTCGGTCGCGCGGCACGGCGTCGCACCAGATATGGTGTACCCCCATTTCCGCTTCCACCAGTGCTAGTTTCCCTTTGTCGGCGAAACGACTCACCGAGTCGCCGGCTGTGGAGCTTCCGAGGCCATGAACGCACTCTTCGGCGGGACCTATTCGACCCATGCCCGGCGGGTGGCGGTCTGGAACCGGGCCGCCCCGATCCCGGGCTGCGACAAGGCGATCTGGCGCTGCGACGACCAGGGCCGGATCATCCGCTGGGCCGACTACGAAGACCGTTTCTCGCGCTATGGGTGGACGATCCTGCGCGGGCGCGGCGAAGGCCGCATTGCCCAGACCCTGGGCCTGTCCGCCGCCAGGCCGATCCATGTCAGCCACATCGACCGCTTCGACGCCGCCCCCGCGCGCAAGGCCGCCTGACGCGCGACGGTCTGTCGCCTTTCCTTGATCTTTTGACAAGCTCGCTTGACATGGCGTGGGCGATATAAGACAAGTGTCCTTGTCAAAAAGACAGGGAGCCAAGACATGACGTCCGAACGCGGCGAGTACCGCGCCCTCAAGAAGTTCATGCTGTTCGCCGGGTTCATCGGCGCGATGTTGCTGTCGGTGCGCGTCGGCGCCCTGGGCGGGGCGTGGTCGTTCGTCGGCGGCCTGGGCACGGTGGCGGCGTCGCTGGCCTTCGCCTACGGCGCCAACCGCGTGTTCCGGTGCGGGCCCCTGCGTCCGCCGGTGCGTCGCTACCTGCTGCGGTTCGGCGTCTCGATGTCGGCCTATGTGGTGCTGCTGATCGGGGCGACGATGCTGCATCGCCACGGCCTGACAGCCGGGCCGCTGGGCTACCTGATCGCCCTGGCGCCGGCCCTGGCCATCCTCGGCACGATCGCCAGCATGGGGTTCTACCTGGCCGAGGAGGCCGACGAGTTCCACCGCGAGGTCCTGATCCAGAGCCTGCTGTGGGGCATCGCCGTGACCCTGGGCGCGGCCAGCGTCTGGGGCTTCCTGGAGACCTTCGGCAAGGCGCCGCACGCGCCGGCCTGGTCCGTGGTGCCGATCTTCGCCGTCGCCATGGGCCTGTCCCAGCCGCTCATCGCCCGGAGGTACCGCTGATGTCCGGCCTGAAAGCCTATGCCCGCACGGTCGGGCGCGCCATGGCCGCGATGGTCGCCGCGGCCGCCCTGGTGATGGTGCTGCGCTATCTCCCGGAAATTCCTCCGGTGATCAAACTAACGGCCCAACTGGCCGTGGCCGCGGTGTCCGCCGGCCTGGTGCTCCGGGCGCTGGCGCCCTGGTGGCGCAGTCTGGACGAGGCCGCGCAGGAGGCCAACAAGTCGGCCTTCTTCTGGGGCGGGCAGTTCGGGATCTTCTTCGCCCTGCTGCTGGGCATGATCGAGATGACGTCCACCCCCTTCCAGCGTCCGCGGATGCCCGAATGGATGCTCGGGGTGATCGTCGCCATGGTCTGCCAGTTGGTCGGTTATGCGATCTTCCACCTGATCTGGTGGCTGCGTCGCAGCGGCTGGGGACCCTGGAAATGAAGAACCGCCTCAAGGTCCTGCGGGCCGAGCGGGACTGGAGCCAGGCTGATCTGGCCGAGCGCCTCGAGGTCTCGCGCCAGACCGTCAACGCCCTGGAGACGGGCAAGTACGACCCTAGCCTGCCGCTGGCCTTCAAGATCGCCCGCCTGTTTGGCCTGCCGATCGAGACCATCTTCCAGGACGAAGCCTGACCGTCAGGCTGTCCAGGCCTTCGTCCAAAAATTCAAACGTTTAACCCGGAGACCGTCATGAACGTCCGCCGTATCCTGGCGCGCGCCGCCTTCGCCTGCGCCGCCATCCTCGTCACCGCCGCCGCCGTCTTCCATCCGGCCCATGCCGCGCCGGTCGCGGTTCCTTCGGCCGCCGCGCCCCGCTTCACCGTCACGGTGACCGGGCAGGGACCCGACGTGGTCCTGATCCCCGGCCTGGCCTCGTCGGCCGCCGTCTGGGACGACACCGTCAAGCAGTTGCAAGGCCGCTACCGCCTGCACGTGGTCCAGGTCGCCGGTTTCGCCGGCGCGCCGGCCGGGGCCAATGCCGAGGGACCGGTGATCCAGCCGACCGTCGACGCCCTGGACGGCTACATCAAGTCGGCCGGGTTGAAGGCGCCCGCCGTGATCGGCCACTCCATGGGCGGGCTGATGGGCCTGATGCTGGCCCGCCAGCATCCCGAGGACGTGGGCCGGCTGATGGTCGTCGACAGCCTGCCGTTCTACGCCATGGTCTTCTCGCCCGCCGCGACGGTCGAGACCATCAAGCCCCAGGCCGCCGCCATGCGCGACCGCACGGCCAACGCCACGCCCGAGGCCTGGACCGCCATGGAGACCGCGATGATGGCCCGCCTGGTCAAGTCGCCCGAGGGGCTTAAGGCCGCCACGGCCGCGACCCTCGCCTCGGACCGCTCGGTGGCGGGCCGCGCGCTCTACGACGACCTGACCACCGACCTGCGCGGCGAGCTGGCCGCGATCAAGACGCCGACGACGATGCTCTATCCCTGGGACCCGGCCACCGCGCCCCAGGCGGCGTTCGACCAGCTCTACACCGGCGCCTACGCCCCGATGACCCAGGCCAGGGTCAAGCGGATCGACGGCTCGTACCACTTCATCATGCTGGACCAGCCGGCCGCCTTCGCCTTCGAGGTCGAGGCCTTCCTGAAATAGAGGCGGCTTGCCGGCCGGGGCCTGGACCGGAACAGTGGCGGCATGATGATTCTGCCTGGATCCGTCCGCCGCTTCGCCCTCGCCCTCGTCGCCGTCCTGGCGATGGGGGCGAGCCCCGTCCTGGCCGAGCCCGCCCTGTGGGCGATCAAGGACAAGGACTCCACCATCTACCTGTTCGGCACGGTCCATGTGCTCAAGCCGACGACCCAGTGGCGCTCGCCCAGGATCGCCAAGGCCTTCCAGGACGCCGACGACGTGGTCATGGAGATCGAGCAGCCCGAGGACCCGGCGGCGACGCGGGCCCTGATGCTGAAATATGGCGTCGACCCGGCCGCGCCGCTGTCGGGCAAGCTGAAGCCCGAGCGCTACGCCAAGCTGCGGGCCGCGGCCGAGGGCATGGGCTTTCCGCCCCAGGCCCTGGAGCCGATGCGGCCCTGGCTGGCGGCCCTGACCGTGTCGCTGACCCCGCTGCTGCGGGCCGGCTACGACCCCGAGAGCGGCGTCGAGAAGCTGCTGACCGCCCAGGCCAAGGCGGCCGGCAAACCGATCTCGGCTTTCGAGACCATGGAGCAGCAGGTCCGCTTCTTCGCCGACATGACCCCGGCCCAGGAGGCCCAGCTGCTGGACTCCACCCTGGACGAGATCGACGACGGTCCGGCCAAGATCGACGCCCTGGTCGCCGCCTGGGCGGCGGGCGACCAGGCCGAGCTGAAGCGCCAGATGGTCGACGAGATGCAGGACGACTATCCGGACGTCTACAAGCTGTTGCTGGTCGACCGGAACCAGGACTGGGCCAGCCAGCTGAAGGCCAAGCTGGCCGGATCGGGCGTCAGCTTCGTCGCCGTCGGGGCGGGGCACCTGACCGGACCCGACAGCCTGCAGGCGCAACTGGCCAAGCTGGGGATCAGGACGGAGCGGGTGGAGTAGGGCGTTTCCGCCGGCGGAAGGCGAGCCGCCTCAAGCGTCCAGGAACACCAGCGCCTTGGGCACGAAGGCCTCGTGGTACTGGAAGATGCCGCCGTGCCCGGCGTCCTCGTAGAGGACCAGCTCGGCGTTCGGCAGGCGCTTGGCCAGGTCGACCGAATTGCGGCTGGGGACCATGATGTCGTGATCGCCGTTGGCGACGAGGACGGGGTTGCGGATCGCGCCCAGATCCTGCGGCGCCTGCCGGCCCCAGGCGTGGATCGCCGTCAGCTGCCGAAGGAACGCGGCGATGGTGATCGGCTTATCGCGATCGGCCTGGCGCTCCTTCAGCCGCGCCAGGAAGGCGCTGGCGGCCCGCCGGCTGGTCTTGGACGCGGTGAAGAACAGATAGAACTTGGGATCCTTGAAGGTCAGCATGGCCTTGGCGATCAGCGGGCCGGACACCCGCCCGACGTCGCTGATGCCTTGGCCGCCGGCCGGGCCGGTTCCCGTCAGGATCAGCTTGCGGATCAGGTCCGGCGCCTTCAGCACGATGTCCTGCGCCACGAAGCCGCCGAGCGAAAAGCCCAGCAGGTCGACCTGTCGCAGGCCCAGGCCGCGGATCAGGCCGATCACGTCCTGGGCCATCTCCGCCACCGTCAAGGGCGCGTCGCCGCCCGAGGCGCCCACGCCGCGATAGTCGACGGCGATCACCGGTCGGGTCGCGGCCAGGCCGTCGACGATGCGCGGGTCGAAGTTGTCCAGCACCGCGCCCCAGTGGTTGAGCATCACCAGCGGCACGCCGGTGGCGGTTCCGAGCCGCCTGTAGGCCAGCCTGGTCCCCGCGACGTCGATGCCGCGGGTCGGCGCGCCCTTCCAGGTGTTCGTCGGGTCGGCGGGCGTTGGCTGAGGCGTGTTCACGATCGTTTCCTCGGATGTTGGCGACGGAGCCCCGGCCAGGGCGCGCTCACTTCAGCTTGACGACGACCTTGCCCTTGGCCCGTCCGGTGTCGAGATAGGCCAGGGCGTCGTTGAGCGCCTCGAACGGGAAGACCCGATCGACCACCGGCCGGACGGTCCCGGCCTCGACCAGGGCGGTGATCCGGCCCAGTTGCTCGCCGCTCGCCCGCATGAACAGGAACGAATAGCTGACGTCGTGGGCCTTGGCCTTGCGCCGCACGCCGGCGCTCAGCGGGCGCAAGGCCAGCCGCAAGGCCCAGTTCATCCCCCGCTCGCGAAAGAAGGCGGGATCCGGCGGACCCGAGATCGAGATCAACTTGCCGCCGGGCTTGAGCACATCGAGCGACTTCAGGAGCGTATCGCCGTCGAGGCTGTTCAGGGCCAGGTCGTAGTCGGACAGGACCTTCTCGAAGTCCTGGGACTTGTAGTCCACCACGACGTCGGCGCCGAAGCCTCTGACCAGGTCGATATTGGCCGTGCTGGTCGTGGTCGCGACCGTCGCGCCCAAGTGCTTGGCCAGCTGGATGGCGACGGCGCCGACGCCGCCCGAGCCGGCGTGAATAAGCACCTTCTGGCCCTTTTGGAGCTTGGCGCGCTCGACCAGCGCCTGCCAGGCCGTCAGCGCGACCAGCGGAAGGGACGCGGCTTCTTCCATGCTGACCGACTTGGGCTTCAGCGCCACGTCGGCCTGGTCGATGGCGATGAGTTCCGCGAACGTCCCGATCCGGCCGTCGCGCGGGCGGGCGTAGATTTCGTCGCCGACCTTGAAGGTCCGCACGTTCGCGCCGACGCGAACGACCGTGCCGGCCACGTCATGGCCCAGGACGAACGGCGGCCGATAGGACAGCAGCGACTTGAACTCGCCGTCGCGGACCTTGGAATCCAGCGGGTTCAGCCCGGCCGCGTGCACCTCGACCAGCACGTCGTCGTCGCCCGGGGTCGGTGTCGGCATGTCGCCCAGCCGCAAGGCCCCCTTCTTCTCATACTGGTCGAGGATGAAGGCCTTCATGGGGATCTCTCCAATCGTCGCCTCGCCGGGCGAGGCATGCGCCGTATTCATGATGATCATCATGATTGTTGCTAAATATGACGATCATCATGTATATGTCAACGGGCCATTGGAGGATTGCGGAATGAGGGTCAGCCGAGAGCAGATGCAGGCGAACCGGCTGCGGATCCTGGACGCCGCCAGCCGGCTGTTCCGCGAAAAGGGCTTCGACGCTGTCAGTGTGGCCGAGGTGATGAAGGCCGCCGGCCTGACGCACGGCGGCTTCTATGGCCATTTCGACTCGAAGGACGACCTGGTCGCCCAGGCCATCGGGCACATCTTCACCGTCCAGGAAGCCGGGCAGGGCGGACAGGACGGACTGGCGGGTTATCTGGACGCGTATCTGTCGCCCTGGCACCGCGACCGCGTCGGCGAGGGGTGCCCGACGGCGGCCCTGGTCGCGGACATCCGCCGCCAGGCCGCCGCCGCGCGGACGGCCATGACCGACGGCTTCCGGTCGCAGATCGACAGGGTGGCCGCGGCGACCCCCGCCGGTGACCCGGCGCAGGCGCGCCGCCAGGCGGTCGGAACCTGGGCCGCCATGGTGGGGGCCGTCGTCCTGGCCCGGGCGATCGACGATCCCGTGCTGTCGGAGGAAATCCTCGACCAGACGCGATCCTGGATCGAGGAGAAGGCGTCGGACGCCTAAGGAGCTTAGGCCGCCCCATCCTTGGTCCGCAAATAGATCGAGCGTTTCGGCGTCGCCATCACCCGGTGCAGCATCGGCTCGAAGGCCTCCAGCGGCATCGAGACGTAGGCCGGGTCGAAGGCTTCCTGGTCGTAGAGGTGGCAGAACTGGGCGGTGTATTCGAAGCTGGGATGGCCGCGGAACTGGTCGCGCATGTCGCGGTCCAGGCCCAGGTGGTGGAAGAAGTAGTAGCCCTGGAAGATGGCGTGGTGGGCCACCATCCAGTGGTTTTCCTCGGAAACGAAGGGCTGCAGGATCGCCGCGGCGATGTCGGCGTGATTGCGCGGGCCCAGGATGTCGCCGATGTCGTGCAGAAGGGCGCAGACCACATATTCCTCGTCGCGGCCGTCCTGGAAGGCGCGGGTGGCGGTCTGCAGGCTATGGTCCAGCCGGTCGATGGCGAAGCCGCCGCAGTCGCCCCGCAGCAGTTTCAGGTGCGAGATCAGGCGCTTGGGCAGGTCGCGGCCGAACTCCGTCGAGACGTCGGCGATGATCGCCCAGTCCTCCCGCGTGCCGTCGACCATGGCGTGGAACTTCGCGCGGTCCTGGACAGGTTCCTGGGCGCGCTCGGACCCGTCCGCGTGCTGGTGGCCGTCGGCCATGGCGCTTTCCTCCCGAACGTCTGTTTGATCCGATCGTGCGCCGGCCCACGGGCGCCGTCAACGCGCGGCCCAAAGAAGCCATTGAGAAGACGGCGCGAACCGGCTAGACGGGCTCAGCGCTTGGACGGCGCGGCTTGCCCATTCGTCCAATGCGGGCGTAGCTCAGAGGTAGAGCGTCTGCTTCCCAAGCAGAATGTCGTGGGTTCGATTCCCATCGCCCGCTCCAAATTCTTCGATGAAATCGTTGGCGAGCGTGATCCGCCAGGATCGCCGGCCGTCCGGCGCCCAGGCCCTGGCGACGAAGGTCGCCGCGCACCCCGGGGAAAGGGGCTGCGCTTGCGCCCGCCCGGCGAAACTTGGTACTTGGCGCCCTGAAGCGGCGGGGCGGGCTTGTTGGTCCGCCCCGTCGTCGCTATTTCGCGCTCTTCGCTTTTCCCAGACAGACGAGACCCCGCCCGTGGCGAAACCGGCCAAAGCCATCATCCTCAGCGCCGGCCAGGGCAAGCGCCTGTCGCCCCTGACCGACACCCGCCCCAAGTGCCTGGTCGAGCTTTCGGGCCGCACCGTGCTGCACTGGCA
>Ga0102590_1002379_pt1 | contig 22495 bp, 12 predicted proteins | sample AraplaMF_Col_mMF_FD_76859 | JGI IMG/M metagenome (GOLD analysis project Ga0102590, IMG submission 76859) | Arabidopsis root microbial communities from the University of North Carolina, USA - plate scrape MF_Col_mMF | ecosystem: Host-associated > Plants > Roots > Endosphere | place: USA... | reverse complement strand
TGGGACCCCCTGCGCGGCGGTGCCGACCGGGAGCACGGGGCTCGGCCTGCGGCCGGCCGACTTCCTGGCCACCGCCGGCCAGCAGAATTTCGCCACCCGCAGCCGCTACGCCTCGATCGTCCCGGCGGCGCGGCGCTACAGCCTGGTGGCCAACGGCGAGTGGGACCTCACCGGCCAGGTCACCGCCTTCGGCGAACTCATCGCCTCCGAGCGGCGCGACACCGCGGTCAACGCCCCGCCGGTGGTCTCCAACGGCCTGGTCCCCGCCGCCAACCCGTTCAACCCGTTCGGCGTCCCGGTCCGCGCCAACTTCCTGCTGACCGGCGTCAGGAACGTCTCGGCGTCCAAGGAGACCTGGTACAGCGCCGCCGTCGGACTGCGGGGCCGCTGGCGAGCCTGGGACTGGGAGCTGACGGCGCTGGGTTCGCAGAGCGACTCGCACCGGGAGACGCGCGGCAACGTCGACGCCGCCCGGGTCACCGCCGCCCTGGCGGCCACCGACCCCGCCCTGGCCCTCAACGTCTTCCAGGACGGTCCGGGCGGCTCCCCCGCCCTGCTCGGCGCGTTGCTGGCCGACCCGTCGCTGAACGCCCTCGACAACACCGCCGACGCGCTCCAGCTCGGCGGCTTCGTGCGGGGCCCGCTGTTCAGCCTGCCGGCGGGGGACGTGCAGGCGGTGCTCGGCGGCGAATGGCGGGACGAGGAACTGTCCTCCAGCTCGCCGGGCCAGGCCTTCTTCGTGCGGGCCAGCGACGCCCAGCGCAAGATCACCTCGGCCTACGGCGAGCTCGGCGTGCCGCTGATCTCGGAGGCCATGTCGGCGCCCTTCGCGCAGGCGCTCAAGCTCACCCTGGCGGGGCGGTTCGACCACTACAGCGACTTCGGCTCGACCTTCAACGCCCAGGTGGGCGCCGAATGGCGCCCCGCCCGCGACCTCCTCGTCCGCGGCTCCTACGGCGAGAGCTACCGCGCGCCGTCGCTCTACCAGCTCTGGCGGCCGGTGTTCCTCGGCCAGCCGACCCAGGCGGTGGACCCGCGGCGGGGCAACGAGACGGTGTTCGTCACCACCCAGACCGGCGGCAACCCCGACCTCGCGCCCGAGACGTCCGACGCCCTCAACGTCGGCGTCGTGTGGACGCCGGAGGTCACGGGCCGGCCGCGGGTGATCGTCAACTACTGGCGGATCAAGCAGGACCAGCGGATCATCTCGGCGTTCAACATCCCGACGGTGCTCGCCAACGAGGCCTTCCTGCCGGGCCGGGCGCGGCGGGCGGACCCGACGCCGCAGGACATCGCCGCGGGACGGCCGGGCCGGTTGCTGCACGTCGACCTCAGCCTCCTCAACCAGGGGGAGCTGGAGACCAGCGGCCTCGACCTCGAGCTCGGCGGCGCGCTCGACACCCCGCACGGGACCGTGCAGGCCACGGTCACCGCCACCCGGGTCCTGACCTACGACTCGCAGGATTTCCTGACCTCGCCGGTGACCGACCGGGTCGGCATCGCCAACACCAACGGCACGATCCCCAAGTGGAAGGCGGTGGCGTCGCTCAGCTGGAAGGTCGAGGCCTTCACCCTCTCCGGCGCCGTCCGCTACGTGTCGGGCTACGACGACGCGGCCTCCACCAACCTGGCCAACGGCCTGAAGGTGGCGTCCTCGACCCGGGTCGACCTGCAGCTCGCCGCGGACCTGGCGGCGGTGCTGCCGGGCGCCGACCTCGCCCGGGGGCTCACCGCGCGGGTCGGGGTCATGAACCTGTTCGACGAGGCGCCGCATCACTCGGCCAACCTGTCGTCCGGCTACGACCCCTATCTGGCGGACCTGCGGCAGCGCTTCGTCTACGTCGCCCTGTCCAAGGAATTCTGACGCGGAGGGCCGCCGGGGCCGGCCGGCCCTCCGGCCGCCCTGTCCCGACGCCGGCGCCCGTGAACAGGATGTCTTGCGTGATGATTTGGAGAGGGGCCGCGCGTCGCGCGGCCGGGTGGCTGGGCGTGGCCCTGCTCTGGGGCCCGACCGGGGCGGCCGTCGCGGCCGAGGGGCCGGCCGGGGGGCGGACCTGGGTCGCGGCGGCGTTCCGGGAGGCCGAGGCGTCGCCGCCGGGCGAGGGTCCGCTGACGATCGGCGACCTGCTGCGCCTGCGCGACATCGGCGGCCTCAGCGTGTCGCCCGACGGGGCCCGCGTCGCCTTCCAGCTGCGCCAGGCGGTGCTCGGGACCGACGACTACGAGCTGCGCTGGTTCGTCGTCCCCACCGACGGCTCGGCCCCGCCCCGCGCCCTGGCGCTGGCGGGCGGGACGCCGATCACCCACTACCTCAACGGCCTGAACCACGGCTACGCGCCGCCCGACCCGGCGCGCTGGTCCCCGGACGGGTCGAAACTCGCCCTGCGCCGCCGCCTGGGCGAGCGCATCGAGCTCCTGCAGGTCGACCTGGCCCGCGGCGACGTGCGGACCGTGGCCGACGGCCGCGTCCAGGTCACGGCCTTCGCCTGGCTCGCCTCCGGCGTCCTGGTCTACCGCACCGGGCTCGACATCGCCGCGCTGCAGGCGGCGTTCGCGCAGGAGAAGCGCCACGGTTGGCGCTTCGACGCCCGCCAGTCCCTGTTCGCGGCGCGGCCGATCCGCGCCCCGGCGCCGGACTGCGTGACGGTGACGGCGCCCGACGTCTGCGACCTGCGCGCCTTCGCCTATGAGCCCGACGGGCGCACCCGGCCCGCCACGCCGGACGAGGTCGAGGCCCTGGAGATCGCCCGCAGCCCGCGGTTGGCCCTGCCGGCCGAGTTGCGGGCGGGCGCGGGCGCCGTCGCGCGCTCGGCCTCCGGCGCACTGGCCTGGACGCGGCTGGAGCCCGGCGAGCGCGGCGAGGCGCTGGCCCCGCTGCGGCGGGTCACGGCGGGCGGCCCCTCGCCGCGGCCCTGTCCCGCGCCCGACTGCGCCGGCCCATTCATCACCGAGGTCGGCCGCGCCCGCGCGGACCGCTCGGTCTGGTTCCTGAAACGCGTCAGTTCCCAGGCGCCCGCGCGCGGCCCGCTCGACCGGGTGGCGCTGTTCGACTGGCGGCCGGGCGAGGCCCGCGCCCGCCGCCTCGCCCTCGAAGGCGCGCTCAGCGACTGCGCCGCCGCCGGGACAGCCCTGGTCTGCGTGCGCAGCCGCCCCACCCAGCCGGACCATATCGTGGCCGTCGACCTCGACACCGGCGCGACCCGGGTGCTGGCCGACCCCAACCCCGAACTCGCCGGCCGGACCTTCACCCCGATCCGCGAACTGACCCTCGCCGACCCCGAGGGCAACCTGGGTTTCGCCCACCTGGTCTACCCCCGCGGCTACCGGCCGGGACGGCGCTACCCGCTGGTCGTGACCCTCTACCAGTCCCGCGGCTTCCTGCGCGGCGCCACCGGCGACGAGTATCCGATCCACCCCCTGGCGGCGGCGGGGGTCTTCGTGCTCAGCGTCGACACCCCGAAGGCCTACGACGCCTGGCGGCGGCAATCGAGCGCCGAGGTCGCGCGCTACGACCGCGGCGGGGGGCCCGGCAACCGCAACACGGTCCGCGCCATCGGGCGCGCCCTGGACGGCCTCGTCGCCGAGGGCCTGGTGGCCCCCGACCGCATCGCCATCACCGGCCTGAGCCACGGCGCCGAACTGGTGCACGCCGCCCTGCAGGACTCCGACCGGTTCGCCGCCGCCATCGCCAGCCAGGGGGCGATCGACGTCACCCACCTCGCCCAGTTCGGCGGCATGCGCGCCATCAGCACCCAGCGCGACTGGATGGCCATGCTGGGCGCCGACAGCCTGGTGGCGCACGGCGGCCTCATCCTCGACACCGCCTGGTCGGCGCACCCGGAGCGCCTGCGCGCGCCGCTGCTGCTCAACCTCGGCCAGGACGAGGCGCTGTTCGGATTCGAGGGGATCCGCACCCTGCAGTTCGCCGGGCGGCCCCTGGACGTGCGGGTCTTCGACGACGAGGGGCACGTGAAGGGCCGGCCCCGCAACCGGCTGGGGGTCTACGAGAACAACCTCGCCTGGCTGGCCTTCTGGCTCCTCGACCGCTGCGAGACCGGCCTCGAGCCCGCCGAGGCGTTCGGCCGCTGGAACGCCATGGCGGCCGACCTCGGCCGACCGCGCCGGGCCTGCGGCGCCGGCCCGGCGGCCGGCGCGCCATGAGCGGCCTCACCCGCCGCACGGCGCTTGGCGCCTGCGGCCTGCTCCTGAGCGCCGCGGCCGAGGCCCCTCCAACCGACCCCGCCCGGCGCTGGCGGGACGGCCAGGCGGCGCACCTCGCCTGGAACCGCCGCCGCCCCGGCTGGCGCGCCACGGCCAGCGGCCTGCAGTACCGGCGGCTCGGCCGCGCCGCGCCGTCGGCGCCGCATCCGACGTCCAGCGACCGCGTGCAGGTCCGCTACGAATTGCGGCTGATCAACGGCGACCTGGTCCGCAGCAGCTTCCCGCCGGCGGACCCCAGCTGGATCAACCTCGGCCGCGCCATCCCCGGCTGGCGCGAGGCCCTGCCGATGATGCGGGTCGGCGAGACCTGGACGTTCCTGCTGCCGTCCGCCCTCGCCTACGGCCCCAGGCGGTTCCTGACCATCCCGGAGGATAGCGCCCTGGCCTTCCGGGTCCTCTTGCTGGCGATCGCGCCGCCGCCCTGAAAGGGCTGCGCGCTCAGCGCCGCCGCGGCCGCGGGCGGGCCAGCGGCTCGCGGCCCTCGGTGTCGGGGGGCTCGAGCACCTGGCCGACGATCCCCTCCGTGAGACGGCTCGCGGTCCCCAGGTCCAGGTAGGCCGAGGCCGCCTCAGGCGGCGTGGCCGGCGGCGGTGCGGCGGTCTCGCGGGGCATGGTCCAGGTCCTCGAAGCGGCGGGTTTCGGGCGCGGTGGCCAGGGCGCGGAGGTCCGCCTCCATCTGGCGGATCCAGAGCTCGCTGGTCAGGCAGGCGGTGAGCGCCAGCATGTGCGGGTTGGCGGACAGGGCGATGGGGGTCAGGGCCGCTTCGGCCGCCGCGCGGTCCAGCAGGCCCTGTTGGGCGAGCCGCCCGTCCAGGAGCAGCTCGCGCATGACCGGCAGCCGCTTCTCCAGGAAGCTCACCCAGTAGGTGGTGTTCGCCCCCTTGCTGCGCCGGCGGCGCACCGCCTCGGGCAGCAGGTCGGCGAAGACCCGGCGGGCCAGGCCGCGCTGCACGCCCCCGGCGCCGAACCAGGGCGAGGGGATGCGCAGCGACGCCTCGATCACCGGCTGCGAGACCAGCGGGAAGCATTCGTCCGACACGTCGGCGCGACCATAGCGGTAGTAGTGCCGGCGCAGCTCGATGAGGTTGGCGATCTGGCGCAGCTTCGCCGGCGGGGTCCGCCCGTCCTCGGTCAGCAGCCAGGGATGGCCGTACCGCGCGTCGCTCAGGCCGTCGAACGCCTCGGCCCGGAGGAACGGGTTGGTCCGGTCGAGGACCTCCCAGATCCCCTCCCCCCGGCCGAGCTGGTGGCGCAGCGCCTCGCCGGCCACGCGCCAGACGGTGCTCTTCGACAGCTGCGCCAGGCCGTGGGCGACGCCCACCGCCCCGGCCAATCCGCCGCCCGTCCGCAGATGGTCGACCATGGCGACGGCCGGCAGATGGTCGTAGAACAGATGGTCGCCGCCGGTGCCCGTGAAGAAGGCGTCGGCTCCGTGACGCCGGGCCAGCTCGGCGCCCAGCGCATCGTAGCCGGTGGCGAGGATCCGCCCCTTCGGCCGCAGGAGGCGCCGCCCGAACGGATTGACCAGGCGGTGGTGGTCGTCGGCCACCGGCTGCTCCACCAGCCGCACGCCGTGCTGCTGCGCCGCCGCGCGGGCGTAGGCGCGCTCGTCGCCGTCCTCGCCCGCCATCACCCAGTTCACGGCCACCACCTCGGGATGGTCCGCCACCCCGCGCAGGAGGCCCAGCAGCACCGAGGAATCCAGCCCGCCGGACAGGTCGAGGAGGATGCGGTCGTAGCGCCCCGCCCAGGCCCCGACCGCGGCCTCCGCCGCCTGGCGCAGGCCCGCCCCGGCCTCCGCGAGGCTCGCATAGGGCCGACTCGCCCAGTCCTGCGGCCGCCAGCGCATCCGCTTGGCCGCCGCGCCCGGCCCCACGACCAGTTCCTCGCCCGGCAGGACCTCGGTCACCGCCTCGAGGAAGGTGTCCTCGCCGTGGGCGTAGTCCTGGCGGTGGTAGTAGGCGATGAAGCGCCAGTTGAGGCCGCCGCGCCCGGCCAGCAGCCCGAAGACGTCGCCAAGGTGCGAGAAGACGACCTCGCCGCCGTCCAGGGACAGCCGCCAGCACTCGATGCGCCCGGACGGGTCGCGGAACACCGTGACGGTCCGCGACGCGGGGTCGGCCGCGAAGGCCACATAGCCGCCCCAGCTCGCCTCGGCGAGCCGGTCGAAGCCGCCCACGCCCGGCCGGAAATCCAGCCCCACCAGGCAGGCCGCGCCGGAGAGGCGCCGATGGCCGAGCGCGCCCTCCCCGCAGGTCCAGACGGCGAGGCCGTCCGTGCGCAACGCCTCCGTCCAGCCGGCGAAGGCGGCGGCCAGGCGCGCGCCGAGCGCCGCGGCGGCGGGGTCCGGCCGCGGCGCGATCAGGGCGACGTAACGGAGCGACATGGGCGGCTCCTAGACCCGCAGGATCGGCGTGAACCGCCGCACCACCTCGTGCGGCTCGTTGACCGAGACCTCGCCCACCTGCACCCAGCAGTGGGCGTAGAACGGCTGCAGCTTCACCCCGAAGACCAGGTCGGCGGGCACGCCGGAGCGCCGCAGGTGCGCACAGAGCGCGAAGGCGTCGAGCCGGCAGATCGGCTCCGCCGGGAACCACGGCCGCGCGTCGATGAAGTCGTCGAGCGCCCGCTGCAGCGACACGCCCGCGCGGCGCGGCCGGACGGGCCGGGCGGCGACCCAGCCGACCGCGCCGGCGAACGACGCCCACCGCAAGCGCAGGGCCACGTCGGCCAGGGCGCGCAGGGCGCGCAGGAAGGCCGTCGCCCCCGGCCGCGCCGCGCCTCCGGCGTCCGACGGCCAGAGGGTCTCGCGCGGCGGCGCCGGCGGCGGCCGGCGGGGCCGCGGCGCGCCGCGCCCGGCCGCCAGCAGACCGCGCCGCAGCAGCTCATCGCCCGCCGCGGCCAGGTCCGCCGGGTCGGCGCCGGCCCCCGCGCCGGAAGGCGCCAGCAGGGCGGACAGCACGCGGGCCGCCGCGCCCGACAGCGCGACGTATCGATCCTTCACCAGGTCCAGCACGATGCAGCGGTCCTGGATCACGGCCACGAAGACCTGGTCCGCCAGCCTCAGCTCCGCCATCGCGCGCTCCACTGCCAGGCCGAACGGGCGCGCCCCGGCTCGAGGCGCGCCCGCGGGATCGGTTACGGTTGTTCCGTATCCGGGGGCTCCGGCTGCTGGCCGGGCGGGCCCTTGGTTTCCTCGGAGGCTTCGCCGAGGTCGAGGATTTCGAGTTCGCGGTCTTCCATCTTCAGTCCTCCATCCGCCCACGGGAACGTGGGTGACGCTCGAATACTGACTCTCCGACCAACTGAGCAGCAATCGTTATAGTTTATTAAGCTGAAATATATTCCTCGACAGTACGCCGAACCCACGGCATCCGTCATTTCTATAGTCCGGGAACGCTCGACCGCCCCCCTTCGCCCTTCGGCGCCAGCAGCGCCCGCAGGCCGCCGTAGGGCTCCACGCGCGCCGTCGGCGGCGCCATCTGCTCGAGGGTCTCGCGCAGGCCGCGTTCCAGCGCCTGCAACTCCGCGTCCGCCCCCGCCGGATCGCCGCGCTGCGCGGCCGCCCCCGCGGCGGCCAGCCGCGCGGCCACCTCCTGGCGGCGCTCGGGAGCCTCGGCGTGGCGCACGCGCACCGGCCGCGTCAGGTCGAGGTCGACGGCCAGGCGCGCGAGCGGCCGCGCGCCCAGGCAATCCGCCGCCACGTCCCGCCAGGCGGCGTCATGCGCCTCCACGAAGGCGCGTCCCGGATCGCGATCGGCCGCCGCGGCCTGCAGCGCGTCCTCCAGCCGGCCGGCGAGACGCGCCGCGATGGGCGGACCGTCCGCGGTCGGGGCCTGCAGCGTGCGCGCCAGGCCAGCGCAGAGCGCGTGCAGCAGGTCGCCCATTTCCTCGCGCACGACCGGCGGCACGACATAGCCGCCGCTGCGCCGGCGGGCGACATAGCCCTCGCCGAGCAGGCGCGCGAGCGCCTCGCGCGCCGGGATGTGGCCGAGCGCCAGGGTCTGCACCAGCGTCTTGACGGCCAGGGGTTCGCCGGGCGGCGCCGCCCCGGCGAGGATCAGGGCGCGGATCGCCTCGTAGGCGCGTTCGGCCTTGCTGGGACGGGATCGGACGTGGGTCATGGAACAGCTCCGGCGGCCGCGACGCCTCCGTCCCCCGCGCCGCGCGGGAGCGCGGCGGCCGGCCCGAGCCCGCCACAGGCGACGCCCCGGCCAAAGCACTACTCTGCGTTGATTTAGCGCCCTCGCCGCGGACGCGTCCATCCACCGGCGCGCGATCCGCCGATCTATATTCTATCTTGTATATTTTATATTTTTCGCCGCACCCGCGGCTTGCGGCGATATCAAATATATCGGTTGCATTCCCCGGTCGCTGCTGGCGCAACGGGCCCATGGAGACTGCACGTCCGCGTCCCGCATCGGCCGGGCGCCGCCTGGCCCAGGCGGCCGCGGTGCTGTGGCGCGCCGCCGACGGGACCGCCCGGGGGTGGCTGGCCCTCGCCCTGGCCGGCGCCAGCCTCGGCGCCGCCGCCGCGACCGTCGGCCCCCTGGCGCTGGCGCAGCTGGTCGACGCCCTCGCGGGCCCGGACCGCGCCGCCGCGGCCGGGCGGCTCGTGGCGGTCTACGTGGCCGCGCTCGTCGCCCAGCGCCTGCTGGAACAGGCCCAGGCCTACGCCTACGGACGTGGCGAGAACCGGCTCGCCCGCCGGCTCGGCGTGCAGGCCTTCGAGCACATGCTGCGCCTGCCAATGGCCGCGCACCTGCAGGCCCGGTCTGGCGCCCTCGCCCAGACCCTGGCGGACGGGGCGTTCGGCGTGCGCCTGATCCTGTTCCACCTGGTCATGAGCCTCGCCCCCGTGGTCCTGCAGCTCGGCGTGGCGGGGCTGCTGGTCGCCGGCCTGGTCGATCCCCGGCTCGCCGCGGTGCTGGTGGGCGCCCTCCTGGCCTACGCCTGCGCGTTCGGCGCCGGGGTCGCGCGCCAGCATGGGCCCGCCCGCGCCATGTCGGCGGCGCAGATCGACGCCGGCGGGCTGACGGCCGACGGCCTGATGAACGTCGAGGCGATCAAGACCTTCGTCGCCGAACGCCGCTTCGCCGCCCGCTACGACGGCGCCCTGGCGACACGGGAGCGCGAGGCGCGCCGCTTCCTGGCCGCGCGCCTCGCCAACGGCGCCCTGGTGGCGGCGCTGTTCGGAGCCACCCTGGGCGCCACCCTGCTGTTCGCCGCCGACGGCGTGGCGCGCGGCGCGGTGACGCTCGGCGCCTTCGTGCTCGTGCACGGCTATGTCCTGCAGCTGATCCGCCCGCTGGAGACGCTGGGCTTCGCCGCGCGCGACATCGGCCAGGGGCTGGCCCAGCTCGAGCGCCTGCTCGGCGTCATGGCCGAGCCGGGCGAACCGGGGCCGGCCGGCCCGGACGCCGTCGCGGAAGCCCGGCCGGCGGCCCTCGCCTTCGAGGGCGTGTCCTTCGGCTACGCCGCCGACCGCTCCGCGCTCGTCGACGTGAGTTTCCGCGTCGCCCCGGGCGCGATCGTCGCGATCGTCGGCCCCTCGGGCGCCGGGAAATCCTCGCTCCTGCGCCTGGCGCTGCGGCTGCACGAGCCGCAGGCGGGCCGCATCCGGCTCGACGGCCGGCCGATCGGCGAGCTGCCGCTGACCGCGCTGCGGGCCCAGGTCGCGGTCGTCTCGCAGGACACCATCCTGTTCAACGACAGCATCGCCGAGAACATCGGCCTCGCCGCGGCCGGCGCCACGCGCGCGGAGATCGAGGCGGCGGCGCGGGCGGCCAGCCTGGCCGGCCTGGTGGACGCCCTGCCCCACGGCCTCGGCACGCCGGTGGGCGAGCGCGGCCTCAAGCTCTCCGGCGGCGAGCGCCAGCGCATCGCCATCGCCCGCGCCGCGCTGAAGCGGGCCCGCCTCGTGCTCTTCGACGAGGCGACGGCCGCCCTCGACCCGGAGACCGAGCGCGCGGTCTGGGACGCCCTGCGCGGCCTGTCGCGCGGCGCCACCACCCTGGTGGTCACCCACCGCCTGGCCACCGCCGCCCGCGCCGACCGCATCCTGGTGTTGTCGGAAGGCCGCATCGTCGAGCGGGGTCGCCACGCGGACCTGCTGCGGGCCGACGGCGCCTATGCCCGCCTCTGGCGGGCGCAGGCGGCCGCCGCGGACGCGCCCGGCTGAGGCGTCGCCGCCGGCCCAAAGGGAACGGGCTCAGGGGAAGCGCAGGCTGGAGATCTGCGCGTTGGCCTCGGCGACGAGATGCGGAAGTTCGACGCCGAGGGCGCGCGCCTGCCCGCGCAGGACCTCGATGGCGCCCATCAGGTCGCCCTCCAGCGCCCGGGCCCCGACGGCGTCGATGCCGGCCGCCACCGCGGCGCGGCGCCCGGCCTGGCGCGCGTCCAGCCGCCGGACGTAGCGGGTGCGCTCCACCGCGTTGCGCACCAGTCGCGGCTGGATCGCGCTCGTCGCCCGGTCGGCCAGGCCGATCAGCAGGCGGTCGTAGGCGGCGACGAAGGCCAGGGCCGTGTCCGCCTCCGGCAGGCCGGCGACCGCGTCCCGCCAGGCGGACAGCGCGGCGCGCACAGCGGGGCCCTGGTCGCGGGCGACCTCGTCGAGGCAGGTCAGGAAGCTGGTGAACAGCTGCCTCTGGAGGTCGCGCTGCTCCTCCACGGTGAACGGTTTCGAGAAATGGCCGCGGCCCGGCTCGCCGGCGACGAAGCCCTCGGCCTCGAGACGCACCAGGGCGTCGCGGACCGGGGTGACGCTGATCTGCAGGAGGGCCGCCAGGTCGGTCGGCGAAAGCCGGCGGCTGGGCCTCAGCCGGCCCTCAATCACGAGTTGCTTGAGGTGTTCGTGCGCGGACTCAGACTTGGTGGGTACGCCGCTCCAACCGTGATCCATCGACCATTCCTTGCCCCTCCCCCTGAAGAACCGGAGAGGAGTTCGCCTCAGGATAGCAAAATGGTCAAGGTCGTTTGTAGGTAGAGATGGTTAGGGTCGTAAGTGTTTGCACCGGACATCTGCCGGAATCGACGCCTAAATTCCAATGCGCACCGGCCGGGGCCGAGCGGGATAATATAACGTCGTTACACCATGTTCTCATGGGAATCCAAGCGCGTGGAAAACCTTCGCCCTATTGGAACATCGGATCGCGCCGACCCCTCCGGCTGTCGCTTCAATTATCTTCGATGTTTGGAATACTTGGCGACGCGCCGCGACAGCCTGTCGCGATCCCCGAGCGCAACACGCTCAAGAGTTGTAGGCGCCGAAGCGCCTCGCCGCGCATTCCCGGGCGCCCACGTCACCGCTATGCTAGCTGCCGGCGTCGCCGGGCGGCCGGCCGAATACGAGACCTTGGGCTGCGCCGACAGGCCGCGGGAACAGGCCGGGCGCGCCCTCGCACGTTTCGAACCGCCCCGGCGGCGCCGACGGCCGCGATGGACGCGCGCGAGCCTTGTGTCTCCGATTCAACTCGTGAGATGGTTGAATCGAACGTCCCGGCGTCGAAACCGGGGCCTTCCCGCGCAAGGCGTGGTCGAAGCGAGGGACGCCGGATCGTCGGGTGGCCCGCGAAATACAACACCGGACGCGGAGCCCGCTCCGCGCCGGGAATACGCGGGGCGTGCTTGCCTCTGCTTCGCACGTTCGAACCGCCCGGCTTCCCGCGGCGGCGCGCGGCCCAGTGCAGAGGGCGCGATGGTCGTGAAGCTTCGGGGCGGTCCGCCCCATCCCGTGGACATCCATGTCGGTCAGCGGATGCGCGCCCTGCGCCGCGCCGCGGGCCTCAGCCTGGACGCCCTGTCGGTCCAGGTCGGCGTGGCCTACCAGCAGCTGCAGAAGTACGAGCGCGGCGCCAACCGCATCAGCGCCTCGTCCCTTTACGAGGTGGCCCGCGCGCTCGGCCATCCCGTGAGCGCCTTCTTCGACGGCCTGCCCGGGCTGCAACCGCCCGCCGGCGATCCGCCGCCCGACGCCGCCGGCGAGGCCGGGCTGGCGCGCCTCCTGGCCGCCCTGCCGCCGGCCCAGCGGGAGGCCCTGCGGCAGATCACCGAAGGCCTGGCCCGTCCCGACCGCCCGTCCACAGCCCTTTCGGGCCCCGAGCCGGACGGCGGCGACCCCGCCAGCGACGCCGGCGCGCCGCACGATGTTGAGTCCTCCGGGACGGGCCAGGACCGCTTGGCTTGGCGCCGCTCGTCCGTCTGATCCTCGAGCGGTCCCCGCGGGGCGGCCTGGCGGGCGATGATCGTCCGCCCCGTGGAGTCGCGGCGTGCAGGGCCTCGTTTGCGCGGCGCGGGGAGTCCTCGGCATGGCGCCGCCCCGGGGTTGCACGCTAGCACCCGTCCTGCCGCTTCGGCGGCGCCGGCGAGACCTCTGAATGGCAGCTCTTTTGCGCCGACCGCGAGATGGTTCAGTCGATCACGGACCGGGGCGACGGCGCGGCGGGCCTTCGCCGAGGCCGCGAGGCGGGTCGAGATCGAGACCCACTCGTACTGCAACCGCCGCTGCACCTATTGCCCGAACGTGATCGGCGACCGGATCGGTCCGAACCAGCATCTGGCGCCTGACGTCTGGCGCAAGATCCTCGAGGGACTCGCCGAGATCGACGACGCCCACAACCTCATCCTGAACTACTACAACGAGCCGCTGGCGGACCGGGCGATCCTGGACCGCATCCGCGAGGCCCGCGCCCGCGCGCCGAAGGCGCGGATCATGATCTATTCCAACGGGGACGACCTGGACCGCGCATTCATCGACGACCTCGCGGGGCGGACGCTCCGCGAGTCCGGAGAGTTCGCGCGGCCGGAGGTCGACCTCATCACCGAGCTCTGCAGCCGGCGGTTTATCGACATCGGCGCGAACATCGGCGCGATCGCGCTGCCCGTGGCCCGGCGCCGGCCGAACGCCACCGTCATCGCCGTCGAGGCGCACCGGGCCCTCGCGGGCTGCCTGGCGGCGAACGCGCTGAACAACCAGCTCCACAATGTGGAGGCGATCCACGCCGCCGTCGGGTCCGAGGCCGGGCTGGTGGACTTCCCGACGCCGCCCCTGGCCGAGGTCATCAACCACGGGACTACCCGCTTCGAGTACAAGGACGCGCGCACGGAGCCGGTGCGGATGACCACGCTGGACCAGCCTGCCGTGGACGGCGCCGATATCGTCAAGATCGACGTCGAGGGGTTCGAGCCGCAGGTCCTGGCCGGCGGGCGCAAGACGCTGAACGACGTGCGGCCGCACTGGCTGATCGAGGTGAGCCCCGAGCGCCCCGACGCGAGCCGCCAGGTGGTCGAGACAATGGCGGGCGCGGGCTACAATCTCTTCTGGTTCTGCTCGCTGTTCACGACGCCCCAGCGCGAGAAGCCGAAGTAGTACCAGACCGCGTTCCAGAGCGGCATCGGCGTGTTGGCGACGCCCGGCGGCGCCGGCGATGAACCCGGTGGGCAAGGTCTGGCCGAAGGACGTCGCCGAATTCCCCTATCTCATGGAGCGCTACCGACTGGTGAGCGCCCGCGAGGCTGCGCCCGCGCGGTAGGCGTCCGGCATCGCGCCGAGGCGGAGCCCCGCCGCGCCCGCTGCGCGTCTACGATCCGTCCCAGGCGAGATAGCCCTGCGGCCGCGTCCCGGCGTAGGCGCTGGCGCCGAAGTTGGCGGTCACCGGCGTCCCGGTGCTCTGGATGGACACCGACGGGAACAACGCCCCGCCGGTGGCCGGACCGGAGATGTCGTGGCCGCCCACGCCGGTCACCGGGTTCGCGCTTGCCGAGGCGTTCCAATTGGCGTCGCTCGTGCGCTTCGCCCAGAGCTTCTTCGCGTCGAGGTCAACCACCACCTGGATGACGTCCCCCCCCGCGATCGTCCCGGACGTCCAGGCGCCTACCCCGCCGCCGCCGATGAACACGCCGCCCCCGATGCTCGGATGGGCGTAGAGGAAGACGCCGTTGCCGTCCGCGCCGGTGTAGTTGCCGAGGCTCGCGGTGGCGTTGGCGAGGCCGACGCCGAGATCGCCCGAGCCGAGCGTCGCTTCGAAATAGTACTTGCCGGATGACCGCGACTTGGTCGCCCGCGCCGACTTCCAGCCGCCGGCGACCGCCTGGGCGGTGAGGTTGCCGCCGCTCACCGAGATGCTGGCGTGCTTGTCCGTGGCGCTCCAGGTGACCGGCTCGGGGGTGACGAGGACGTTGACCGTCGCCGTCGCCGAGCCGCCCGCGCCGTCCGAGACCGTATAGGTGAAGCTGTCGGACCCGATGTAGCCGGACGCCGGCGTGTAGGTGACGCTCGCGCCGCCGCCGGTGACGGCCACCGCGCCGTGGGCCGGCGATGTCGTCCCCGAGATGGTGAGCGGATCCAGGTCGGAGTCGCTGTCGTTCGCGAGCGCCGCGACCACCTTCGCCACGTCGACCTGGGTCTGGGCGCTGTCGTTGGCGGCCACCGGCGCGTGGTTCGGCTCCTGAAGCGCCGACAGGTCCCACGGCGCGAAGCCGCGCGGCAGCGCCGAGGCGAAGGCCGAGCCGCCGAAGTTGGCTGTCGCCTGCTCGGTGTTCGCGCCCCAGCCGCCGGCGCTCCAGCCGGGCAGGTAGTTCGCCGGGTTCAGCGTCACGCCGCCGACATTGGTCGCCGGACTGGCGGTGGCCGAGCCGTTCCAGGCGCCCCCGCCGACCCGGAACCAGATCTTCTTGGCGTCCAGGTCCACCGCCACCTTGACGGTCGCGCCGGCGGCCACCGCGCCCAGGACGACGCCCGTGCCGCCGCCGCCGGGGCCGTACACGGCGCCGTCGGCGAAGTAGAACATGTGTCCGGTGTTGCCGGCGGCGTTCAGCGTGGTGTTCAGGTTGTCGCCGGCGGCGCTGACACCCACCATCTGCTGGGCGCCCCCGACGTCGTTCCGGACCTCGAAGTAATACTTGCCGGACGTCCGGCCGGCGCCCGTGGCGCGCACGGTCCCGTAGTTCCCCGACGCCTGGCCCGTGCGGGCGGCGGTCAGGTTGCCATTGCCGAGGGTGATGGCGGCGTTCTTGTCCGCGGGATTCCAGGCCGCGGAGGGTGCGAGCACGGTCAGCGCCACCGTGGCGCTCGCGGTGTTCCCAAAGGTGTCACGCACGGTGTAGCTGAAGCTGTCCGCCCCTGTGTAGCCCGTCTCCGGCGTGTAGGTGACCGACGCGCCGTTCCCCGCCACCACGGCCACGCCGTGCGCCGGGGTCGTGGCCGCGATGATCGTGAGCGGGCCATTGTCCAGGTCGTTCGCCCGCGGGTCGAAGGTCGCCGGGATATTGCGGATGACGTCGTAGGCGTCGTTGGCCGCCTGGGGCACCGCGTCGCCGCCGTTGACGCTGAGCAGCACCGCGGCCGTGGCCGCCCCGCCGCGGCCGTCGGCGATCGTGTACTGGAACGCGTCCCCGCCGACATAGCCCGCGTCCGGCGTGTAGGTCGCCGTCGAACCATCCGCGGCCACGCCCGCCGCCCCGTGGGCCGGCGGGGTGACGTGGATGATCCGCAGCGCGTCGCCGTCAGGATCGCTGTCGTTGGCGCGCAGGTTGAGGGCCGTCGGCGCGGCGCCGACCGTCAGGACGTCCGCCGCGGCGACCGGCGCGCGGTTCGCGACGGCGAAGCCCTGGAAGACGATCCGGCCGGGGCCGCCGTTGGCGCCACCCGTGCCGCGATCGGGGTCCGACGCGGCCGCGGGGGTGGCGCCCGAGCCGGTGACCAGCGCGCCGTTCAGCACGTCGGCCGCGTTCAGGTAGCCGGCGCCGCCGCCGCCGCCGTACGGATTGGCGGCGCCGCCCAGGCCGCCAAAGCCGCCGAAATAGCCGCCGCCGCCGCCCCCGCCGTAGACCGCCGCGCCGCCCTGGAAAGGCCCCGCCGAGGCGGTGAGGCTGCCGCCGCGCCCGCCGGCGCCGCCCAGGGTGAGACCGGCCTCGCCGGCCTCGCCCCCGCCGGCGCCGCCGCGCCGCGTGGCCGACCCGCCGTCGCCGCCGCCGCCGCCCGCGATCGCCAGGGCGTCGGTCAGGCCGCGCCGGATGCCGGAGAAGCCGCCTCCGCCGCTGAAACTTCCGCCCGGGCTCGACGCGCCGCCGCCGGGAGCCCCGCCAAGCGCCGCGCCGCCCGAACCGGTCGCGCCCTGTGCGCCGACATCGACGCGATAGGCGACGCCCTTCTGCAGCTGGACAAGACCGCCGGCGAACCCGCCGCCGCCGCCCTCGGAGCCTCCCCCGGGGGCGCCCCACAGCTTGGCGGGCACGACCAGGTCGACGTCGGGAGTCAGGGTCCAGGTCCCGGGAGTCGACAGGACCAGCGAGCCGTCCACGTCCAGGTTCCAGGTGCTCTTGCCGGCGACCGCCGGGCTGATCGCGAAGGTCCGCGCCACGGCCTGGACCGTCACCGCGACCGTCGCGGTGGCTGAGCCGCCGCGGCCGTCGGTCACCGTGTAGGTGAAGCTGTCGGACCCGAGGTGCCCCGCCGAGGGCAGGTAGCGGACCGCGCCCGACCCGGCCACCAGTTGGGCGACGCCGTGCGCCGGGGCGCCGAGCGCGCTGATGGTCAGGGCGTCGCGCTCGGGGTCGGTGTCGTTCCCCCGGGGGTCGAAGGTCGTGAAGCCACCGGTCCCGACCGTCACATTGTCGTTGACCGCGCTCGGCGAGGTGTTGGCAGGCGCCGTGACCGTGACCGTGATCGTCGCCGAGGCATAGGCCCCGCGGGCGTCCTTCACCGTGTAGGCGAAGGTGTCCGTTCCCGTGAAGCCTGGCTTCGGCGTGTACGCCACCGTCGTCCCGCCCGCCTGGAGGACGGCCGAGCCGGTCGCCGGGGCGGTGATCGATTCGACCGTGATGGCGTCGCCGTTCGGATCGCTGTCATTCTGCAGCGGCAGGATCGAGACCGGCGAAATCCAGGTGGTCGTGGCCGTGTCGGCCACCGCGGCCGGCGCACCGTTGGCGGTCCCGATGGTGAAGGTTCCGCCCGACGTGAAGGTGTGCAGCACATAGCCGCCGGAGGTCGTCACGGTGCCGCCCGTGGCGCTGAACGCCCCCACCGGATAGCGCACCATTACGATCCCCGAGGTCCCGGCGGTCGCCGGCCAGACCGTCGAGCCGGCGCAGGCGCACGCGCCCGCGCCCATGCCGCCGCCGCCGCGGTTCGCGACGCCGACGCTCGCGCCGCCGGCCGCCCCGCCGCCGGCGCTCTGCCCTTCCGGGTCTTCGTCCGGGCGCGCGCCGCCGCCGCCGCCCGCCGCGTAGTTGAGGGTGGCGCCGGAGAAGTTGCTGTTGAGGCCGGCGCCGCCGTTGCCGGACGAACTCGACGTGGCGTTGCCGCCCGCGCCGCCCGCACCGCCGCCGCCGCCCGCCGCGGCTTCGACTGAAGAGCCGCCGCCATAGCCCTGCCCCGGGGTTCCCGCACTGGCGCCGCCGATGACGGTCGCCGCGCCGCCGCCGGAACCGCCGACGCCGCCGGCCCCATAGGCGGCGCCCGCGCCGCCGCCCTTGGCGACCACATAGCCGCCGATCGAGGAATCGCCGCCGGTTCCGCCTGCCGTCCAGCTCGAACCGGCCGCGCCGCCGCCGCCGACGCTTACCGTGTGGCCGCCGACCGGCAGCATGACCGAGCCCTGCAGCAAACCGCCACCGCCGCCGCCGCCGCCGGCGTGACGATCCTGGGGATTCACCCCGCCCCCGCCACCACCGCCCGCGACGACGAAGTATTCGACGTTCACGCCGTTCTGCACGTCGACGCTCACGGTTGCGGTCGCGGTCGCGCCCGTGGGATCGGCCACGGTGTAGGTGAAGCTGTCCGCGCCCGCATAGCCGCCTGCCGTCGAATAGGTCACCGCCGCGCCGCCGCTGACAACCTGGGCGCTGCCGTGCGCCGGGGTCGACACGGCGGTCACCCGCAGCGTGTCGCCGTTGACGTCGGAGTCGTTCCCGCGCGGATCGAAGGTGCGCGACGCCCCCGACAGGACCTGGAGGCTGTCGTTGACGGCCGTCGGCGCCCGGTTCGCCTGGTCGGTGAAGACGCCGCTGCCGCGGAAGGTGTGGACCGTATAGCCGTCGCGGTAGGTGACCTCCCCCCCCAGCGCCAGGCCAGCGCCGGTGGGATAGCGGAGGATGACGATGCCCGCCTGGCCGGCGCTGCCGCCGCCGGCGCCTGGCGTGACCTTGCTGGAGCCGCCCCCCGGGGCGTACTCTATGGCGTCGCCGCTGATCGACAGCACCAGGCCCGGACCGCCCTGCGGGAATCCGCCCGGTCCGCCCGCGCCGCCGCCCGCGCCGCCGCCGATCACCCCGCCGGGCGCGCCATTGTTCCCTTCGCCGGGCATGCCAGGCCCGCCCGGGGTTGTCCCCGAGGTGGTCTTGCCGCCGCCGCCGCCGGAGCCGCCGCCGCCGCCGCCGCTCCACGGCCCACCGCCGCGGCCGCCGCCGGCCGTTGTGACCAGCGTGCCGAACGATGACGGCTGGCCCGCCTGGTCCGGACCGCCGCCCGCGCCCACCGTCACCGCGACGCCCGCCTGGGCGCCGGTCAGGGTGAGGACGCCCGTGCGCAGGCCGCCGCCCCCGCCCGCGCCGCCGCCGCTTTCGCTGCTCGGACCGCCGCCGCCCGCGACCACCAGATATTCGACGGTGAAGCCCACCGTGACATTGACGCTCGCGCCGGCCGTGGCCCCGCGCGCATCGACCAGGGTGTAGGTGAAACTGTCCGCGCCACGGTAGCCGGTCGCCGGCGTGTAGGTGATCGTCGTCCCGTCCGCGGCCACGGCCAGCGTCCCGTGCGCCGCGCCGCTCGCGCCCGTCACCTTCAGCGGATCGAACTCCGCGTCCGTGTCGTTGACCCGCGGGTCGAAGGTCTTCGGGCGGCCGTAGTCCACGGCGACCGCATCGTTCTGCGCGCTCGGCGCGGTGTTGGCCGGTTCGGTGACCTGCACGGTGACCGTAGCGGACGCCAGGCCGCCGCGCCCGTCCGAGACCTGATAGGTGAAGCGGTCGACGCCGACGTAGGTCGGGATGGGTTTGTAGCGCACGCCCAGGCCGCCCGCCAGGACCGTGGCCAATCCATGGGCCGGCGCGGATACGTCCACGACCGTCAGGGCGTCGCCGTTGGGATCGCTGTCGTTGACGCGCGGGTCGAGGTCCACGGTCCCGGTCCAGAGCACGTTCGGCGCGTTGTCGTTCACGGCGGTCGGAGCGCTGTTGGGCGTGTTCGCGCCGAGCAGCACGAAGCGGCCGGCCGACGCGGCCTGCTGCGACTGCGGCCCGCCGCCGCCGGACCCGTTGCGCAACGGGTCACTGGCGTTGCCCGGCGTCGCGGCCGAGCCGGCCGTCAGCACGCCGGACGTGACCAGGGTCGGGTGTAGGTAGCCGGAGCCGCCCCCGCCGCCATAGCCGTAGTCCATGTTCGGATTGGCCGCGCCGCCATAGCCGCCCCAGTAGCCGCCGCCCCCGCCACCGCTACTCGGCGGGCCGCCCTGGGCGCCCTGGAATTGGGCCGCGCCCGCGCTCTGGGTCCCGCCCGCGCCGCCGCTCGCCCCGGCCTCGCCGGAGGTTCCGCCGCCTGCACCGCCGCGCGTCGCCGAGCCTGCGCCGCCGCCGCCGCCGGCGATCAAGACCGCCGCGCCGTCCTTGCGAAGGCCCGTGAACCCGCCGCCGCCGCCGCCGACCAGGTTCTCTGCGACCGCCGCCGCGCCCCCGCCAGGCGCGCCCCCGCCCGCCCCGCTGATGGCCAGCCCCTGGCCGCCGACGTCGAGGCGCAGCGCCTGGTTGGCCTGGAACTGTACCGCGCCGCCGGCGTAGCCGCCGCCGCCGCCGCTCGCCCCGGCGGAGATCGAGCTCGCCCCGCCGCCGCCCCACGCCTTCGCCGACACCACGAAGTCGCCGAGGGGGGTGATCGTCCAGGTTCCCGCCGTTCCGAGGTTCAGCGAGCCGTCGAGGTCGAGGTTCCAGAGGGTCTTGCCGTTCACCGCCGGGCTAATGGTGAAGGTGCGCAGCGGCGAGGTGATCGCCGCCGACACCGTCGCGGTGGCGACGCCGTTCTGGCCGTCGTTCACGGTGTAGGTGAAGCTGTCGGGCCCGGTGTAGCCGGGGTGCGGCGTGTAGATCAGGCCCACGCCGAACGGCTTGATCGTCACGTCGCCGTGCGCGGGCACGCTGACGTCGGTGATGATCAGCCCGTCGCCCTGCGGATCGACGTCGTTCGCTCGCGGATCGAAGTCGATCGGCACGCCGCCGGCGCCGCTCAGGCTGTCGGGATTGGCCGTAGGCGGGGAGTTGGCGAGGATCGCCAGGGCCACCGTGGCGCTCGCGGTGCCGCCCAGACCGTCAGAGACCGTGTAGACAAAGCTGTCGCTCGCGGCGCCGGCCGCCGGCGTATAGAGCACGCTCTTCTGGTCCGGGGCGATGCTGACCGTCCCGTGCGCGGCCGAGCCGACACCCACGACGTAGAGCGTGTCGCCGTCGGGGTCCTGGTCGTTGCGCCGCGGGTCGAAGCTCCGCGTCGCGCCCGGCATCGCGTTGATGGAGTCGTTCACCGCCGTCGGCGCGGCGTTCGCCTTGACCGTGAGCGTGCCGCTCTGGGTGAAGGTGTGCAGGGTGTAGCCGCCCACCTGGCTCACCGTGCCGCCAAGCGGCCGGGCCGGGCCGGGATAGCGGATCATCACGATACCCGAGCCGCCCCAGCCGCCGTCGCCGCCCACAGCGAACCGATCGGGGAATGTCTGGATGGCTCCGCCGCCGCCGCCGCCGCCACGGTTCGCCGTAGCAGGCGCAGGGTGCAGGTCCACCATCGTCGCGCCGACGAGCGTGCCGCCGCCGCTGCCGCCGCTCGGTCCGCCTGGCGCGCCCGCGAGCGGACCCTTCTGCTCGGTACCGCGCCCTGCGCCGCCGCCGGCCGCGTACTCGCTCGCCACGCCCGAGAAGTCGCTGATTATGCCCGGGCCGCCGTCGCCCGCCTTCGACGGGTTGCCGTCGATGCCGACGCCCCCTGCGCCGCCGCCGCCGCCGCCGGCGTTGCCGATGACGAAGGGCAGCCAGCCGCCGCCGCCGCGACCCCCATCGTGGCCCTGTCCAGGCGTTCCAACGCCGCCGGGCCAGGGGTTGGGGAGGTTCGGGTTGGCCGGCTGAGCCCCCCCGCCGGAAGCCCCCGGTCGAGCGCCGCCGCCACCACCACCCAGCGCGACGACGAGATTGTCGATCGACGACGCCTGCCCGTCCCCGGCGACGCCGTGGCCAATCGGCACGATCGCGAACCATTCCCCATTGGGGACCCATGCGCCGATGAGCGGCGCGCCGGGCCCGCCCTGGCCGACCGTGATCGCGTGCGCGCCCGGCGACAGGCTGATCGTGCCGGTGCGGACGCCGCCGGCCCCGCCACCGCCCACACTGCCGCCGCCGCCGCCGCCGACCACGAAATATTCCACCGCGTTCGGATCGACCGTGACGGTGATGTTGGCCACGCCCATCCCGCCGTAGCCGTCGACCACCGCGTAGACGAAGGTGTCCACGCCGGTGAAGCCGGGTTTCGGCGCGTAGGAGACGCTGCGACCGTCACCGGCGACGGCGGCCACGCCGTTCGCGGGCGTGGTCACCATGCTGACCTTCAGGACGTCCTCGTCGACGTCGCTGTCGTTGGTCCGCGGATCGAAGGTCGTGGAGCCGCCGATACCGACCAGGTAGGCGTCGTCGACGGCCTTCGGGTCGGTGTTGCCCTGGACCGTGACGTTCACGGTGCCGGTCACGGTCCCGAAGCTGCGGCCGTCCTTGATCGTATAGGTGAAGGTGTCGGGGCCCCGGTAGCCCGCCGCCGCCGTGTAGACCACCGCTTGGCCGAGGCTCACCGCCGCCGTCCCGTGCTGCGGAGTCCCCACCGCATGCACCGTCAGGCGGTCGCCATCGGCGTCGGTGTCGTTCAGCCGCGGATCGAAGGTCTTCGGGATGCCCGGCCGGGCGATGATCGTATCGGTGTTGGCCACCGGCGGGGAGTTCGCGACCACGTCGATCTCGATCGTGCCGGTAGCGGGCGCGTCCCACCGGTCCTTGACCGTGTAGGACATCGAAAGCATGCCGGTGAACAGCTGGTTCGAGGTGTAGGTCACCGCGCCGGTGGCGCCGTTCCAGCTGACGACCTCCCCCTGCATGCCCGGCGGAGCGATGCCTACCAACCTGATCGGGTCGCCGTTCGGGTCGCCGTCGTTGGCGAGCGGATAGAAGGTCACCGGGATGCCGACGTCGGCCTTCACGCGATCGATCTGCGTCCAGGGCGGGAGGTTGCCGGATGTCGGCGGCGGCGCCGCGCCGATGT